>Ga0316604_10001267_pt1 | contig 23223 bp, 19 predicted proteins | sample OWC_soil_day20_C_FD_207650 | JGI IMG/M metagenome (GOLD analysis project Ga0316604, IMG submission 207650) | Wetland soil microbial communities from Old Woman Creek delta, Ohio, United States - OWC_soil_day20_CT | ecosystem: Environmental > Terrestrial > Soil > Wetlands | place: USA: Ohio...
TTACAGTTGCAACTGACTGAATATCGTCAAATGATGACTGAATCAAGACGAATGCAAGGAGAACTACTTGCTATTGCACAAAAAAATCTGGCAATGAACGCCTTTGTTGAAAAGATGAAAGGTACAGAGATAGTGGCAACTGAATATTTCAATGGGATCTGTGAACAATGGCAAAAAGAACATTTAAATGACGCAGTTGAGAAATGGGCAGAGGAAAATTTAGATGTGCTCATCATGAAGAAAATAAAAGGTGCCTTTGGTTTGTATCGAAAATAATAGACTCTTATAGATAAATAAGGAATGTCAAACTCGCAACATAACCGCATGTCATAGAGGACAAGGCGGTTATTTGTTATTTTTATTCCAGCCCTATATATAGGTGCAGGAGAAAGGAGGATTTTGTAGAAATATAGATGCTTATAGAGCAAAAAAATCTAAAATCAGCCATTATGATGGGGAGTTGATTCTATGATTAAAAATATATCTTCAATTGCCCTTCGTATCACGGTGGTTTATGGGGTAATAAGTGTATTATGGATTTTATTGTCTGATCATTTGTTAAATTATTTGGTTTCAGATCCAGTTCTAGTCACAAATATAGCAATTATAAAGGGATGGTTTTTTGTTGCCATTACGGCAGCATTGCTTTATAAATTGATTGATAGGAATACCAAGTTGCTGGTGGAGTCAGAGCAAAAGTTGCAAAAAAAGAATGAGGAAATCATGGCGACCTATGAGGAATTGTTGGCCAATGAAGAAGAATTAAAGCAACAATTTGATGAATTATTAAATAAGGAAGGGCAAATTAATAGGCGGAACGAATGTTTAAATGCTTTGCATGAAGCGTCCCTTATATTAATGCAGGAGCATATGGTAGAAGATCCTTTGGCGATAGTTGTAAAAAAAATGATGGCAGTGAGTGGTGCACAGTATGGCTCTATTTATTTGCTTGACGAGAATGATAAATGTATGCGACCTAAAGTCATCGATGGATTTTCAGCAGAAGAAATTATAACCAGTGTAAAACAAGGTGAAGGTAGTATCGGACAAGTGTGGGAGAATGGAAAAACACTTATCATTCATAATTATCATAAATGGGAAGGCAGATTACGTGAGCCTATCTATAGCCTTTTGCGAACTGTTATTGGTCTTCCTTTGACAGTCGGGGGGAAAGTTATCGGCGTTTTCAGTATGAACTATACAGTGGAACATAGCTTTGATAAAGAAGAACTACAAATGCTAGATAGCTTTGCAGAATTGGCCTCCATTACCTTGGGCAATATTATGTTGCATGAAGCTTTGCAGGCAAGCCAGAAGCGCAACCAAGCCTTAATTGAAGCATTGCCAGATGCCATCTTTCAATTGGATCAGCTTGGCACTGTGCTTGATTATAAAAAGGCCAAAGATTTTGAGTGGCTGCTGGATATGGAGGGCAAAATTGGCCAAAAAGTGGAGACGTTTTTATCGCCAGAACAGTCACAACTATTGATGCAAACCATAGGAAGTGCTCTTTCAACAGGTGTTACCCAAATTTTTACATACGAATATTTACATCAAGATATACCCTATTATCGGGAAGTACGAATTAATGCTTCTGGTCCTAAAGAAGTGATTGTAACGGTCAGAGATATTACGAATCGTAAAGAGATGGAGGATAAACTTCACTATTTGGCTTTGCATGATAAAGTGACTGGGTTATATAATCGGGTGTATTTTGAAGATCGACTACAACAGTTGACTGATAGTCAACAGGTACCAATTGGTATTATTATGTGTGATATTGATGGATTGAAATTAATGAATGATACCTTTGGACATCAAGCTGGAGATAACTTACTTGCTAGTGCTGCAAATATCATTGAAAAGTGTGTCGCAGAGGCTGGTGAGGTGGCGCGTGTGGGGGGAGACGAATTTGCAATAATTATCGAAAATCGAGATCGTATGCAAGTTGAAGAAATATGTCATTGCATTCTTGAGAGTGTCAACCAATTTCCCAAGATCAATACCCAAATTCCTATGAGTATTTCCATTGGACTGAGCGTTAGAACCCATCCCCAGCAAAGTATGTATGATGTGTTTAAAACTGCTGATGATAATATGTATCGTCAAAAATTACACAGTAGTCAAAGTGTTCGCAGTTCTATTGTACAGACCCTTGGCAAGGCTTTAGAGGCTAGAGATTTTGTTACTGGTGGTCACGCCGATCGAATGCAACATTTAATTGTAAAATTGGCAATGGCTGTGGGGCTTTGGGATAGTAGATTGTCTGATTTGCGTCTATTCGGCCATTTCCATGATATTGGCAAAGTGGGTATACCTGATGAGATTTTGTTTAAGCCAGGGCGCTTAACTAAAGATGAATTTGAGATTATGAAACGCCATTGTGAGATCGGTTATCGTATTGCTCAGTCTTCTAGCGATTTAGCACCTATTGCCGATTGGATACTGAAACATCAGGAATGGTGGAATGGCCAGGGCTATCCACTAGGAATAAAGGGGGATGACATCCCATTGGCTTGCCGTATATTGTCCATTGTTGATGCTTATGATGCCATGACAAATGATCGGCCATATCGGGCCGCAATGCAGCATGATGCAGCAATCACTGAACTTGAACGATGTGCAGGGACTCAGTTTGATCCAAGTCTTGTAGGGGTATTTAAACAATTAATAATACAATTTTAAAGTGTGAGTTGATATAAGGATTGTCTTTTTTTGACGGTTCTTATATTTTTTTTAGTATGTTTAGCAGGAATCAGATTAATGGGATAGAATATACAGAAACATAGATTAAATATACTGAGAGAACAAATTTAATCTATATTGGACAAGCATATTTTTTGAAATTAGATTTTGGTGATGGGTGATAAGTAATGGAAGTGAACAAAATGATAGTGGCAGGTATTGATGCCGGATCGACAACAGTCAAGGTGACTTTATATGATGGTACGCGTATGGAGAGTTGGCTAGGACTAGCCGGGTGGAATCCTCGGGCAGAGGCGACTGCTTTACTTGGGCAGGCTGTAGCCAATTGGGATACTGATTTAGAGGGGTTAGGGTATATTATTGGTACAGGTTATGGGCGGGTGAATTTACCTTTTGTCAGCAAAAGTATGACGGAAATAACTTGTCATGCTAAAGGTGCGGCTTTTTTGTACCCAGGTGTAGGTACTGTGATTGATATTGGTGGTCAGGATGCTAAGGCCATTCGGGTAGACGGGAATGGCAAAGTTTCCGACTTCATTATGAATGATAAATGTGCTGCTGGTACAGGGCGCTTTATGCAGGTCATGGCCAATGCCTTAGGACTTGATGTAGTAGATATGGCACAAATGGAGCTGCTGCCAGGGGAAGAGGTTTGTACCATCAATTCCATGTGTACTGTTTTTGCTGAGTCGGAGGTCATTGGGCTTTTGAATCAGGGATATTCACGCCAGGCCATTATGGCAGGTATTTATCAGTCTATTGCGAGTCGTATCGCAACAATGGCAGCAACTGTTTGTCCTCAATCAGCCATCGTATTTACAGGTGGGGTATCGCAAAATGTCTGGCTATGTTCAGCCTTGGAGAACAAACTGAACATGCCAGTGATTGTACCTGATAGGGCAGTTTTCGCCGGGGCCATTGGGGCCGCCTTATATGCCTGGGACGAAGTAACAAAATAATAAAGTAAAAGAATGGAGGCGATTATTTATGTCAGATCCAGTAACATTACTAAAGAAGGCCAAAGAAGGGGGTAAAAAAATAGTCGGGTTTTATTGTGTTTTTGCTCCTCAAGAATTAATCTTAGCAGCCGATGCTTTGGGTTTTGCCCTATGTGCGACTAAAGAAGAGCCAATTGCGGATGGTGAGAAAACTTTACCAAGAAATTTTTGTGCGTTGATTAAGTCCTCTTATGGTTTTGCCGTTACCGATAAATGTCCATACTTTTTATATTCTGACTTGATTATTGGTGAAACTACATGTGATGGTAAGAAAAAAATGTTTGAATTAATGTCTGATTTTAAGCCTGTCCATGTGATGAAATTACCGCAAAGCTATTTGGATGATAATGATAAACTCTATTGGTTGTCTGAAGTTGAGAAACTGAAGAGTGTTTTAGAAACAACCTTGGATGTGAAGATTACTGAGGAAGGACTCGTGAAGGCTATTCGTGTCCTGAATGAAGAAAGACTCCTTATGCAAGAGTTAGCAGGGCTGATGAAGGCTGATCCTGTACCCGTGAGTGGACAAGATTTACTCAAACTCATGTGGGGGCGGAATTTTACTTTTGATCGTGCTCAGTTTGCTGAGCAGATGAAAGAAATGATTCGTGATGTTAAGGAGATTATTGCTAGTGGCAAGGGAGCCTTTCCTAAAGGCGCAAAACGTGTCATTGTGACAGGTGTGCCGACAGGGGTAGGGGCCGAGAAGGTGATCAAGATTATTGAAGATTGTGGTGCGGCAGTAGTGTATATTGAAAATTGTGCAGGTATGAAGCAATTTGTGACTCTTGTTGATGAAACAAAAGCGCCTATGGAAGCCATTGCCGAAAAATACTTAAATACACCATGTTCCTGTATGAGTCCAAACCCTAGGCGGATGGAAATTTTGGATCAATTGGTGGAAGAGTATCAAGCTGATGGGGTCGTTGATATTGTATGGCAAGGTTGTCATACCTATAATGTAGAAAGTCGTGTATTGAAGGATTCTTTGAAAAAGAATAGTAATACTCAATTTTTACATATTGAGACAGATTATTCCCAAGGCGATGCTGAGCAAATCAAAACTAGAGTACAGGCCTTTTTGGAAATGATGAACTAAATGAAATCTCCCGTACGACCTAATTTATATTTCTTAAAATTGATGTGGCTTGTAAGCTAGCAAGAAATATAGATGATTTTAACGGTATTGACATAGAGATATACTATAGATATAATCTATAGTATATCTTGAAATATGTTATAGTGAAGAAGAGTTGTGTTTAGTGAGATCAAAGTAAAATAATCATGATTATTTTTAGTGGAGGAATTGAAGCCCTAATGACCTACAATGAAATCGCAATCACAGGAAGGAGAGAGGTTTAATTTAATATGTTAGATGTATCAATAAATAACTTGCAATTTGGCTATGGCGAGGAATTGGTTTTGAGCGGTGTGGACTATAAAGCCAAAGCCGGCGACTTTGTTTGTCTTTTGGGACAATCTGGTTGTGGCAAGAGTACGCTTTTACGATTGATTGCTGGTTTAGAGAAGTCAAATCCCGCGCAACTGCTGGTTGATGGCAAGCCTGTTAATGGGCCAAGCCTAGATAGAGCTATGGTGTTCCAGGATTATGGTTTATTCCCATGGATGACAGCAGGTGATAACATCTGCATTGCATTGAAGCAAAAGTATAAGGATTGGGATAAGCACAAAAGAAAAGAGGTAGCTTTGGAATGGTTGCGCAATTTGGGCTTGGACGAAGACCTTTTTGACAAATTTCCAATGAACCTTTCCGGAGGGCAAAAGCAGCGTTTTGCAACCGCTCGTGCTTTTGCAATGGATGCCCCACTGCTCTTGATGGATGAGCCTTTTGGCGCTTTGGATGCTGTTACCAAGGCCTTGTTGCAAGATACGGTTTTGGAGTTGTGGCAAAATGGGAAGCAAAATCGCAAGACTATCTTTTTTGTGACCCACAGTGTTGATGAGGCATTGCTGCTGGCAACAGATATTTTGGTTTTGGGACAAGCTCCAAGCAAAATCATTTATACTCACTCATTTACTGAAGAAACAAAGCCAAGACGGGAAACGTTGTTTACGGATCCCGCGGTGATGGATTTGCGCAACCTCTTGACGAAAATTATCAATGATGAAATTAACGAAAAAGCACTTCGCCTGAAGGAACAAAAAGCGAATGCCGTTGTTGGCAACCATCCTGAGAAATTATCATTTTTTAAAAGAAAGAAGGCTATGTAATAATGAAAAAAAGGTTATCTATAATGATTCTTTGTTTAGTTGCGTTGCTTGCATTTGTAGGATGTGGTTCTAATACTGCTACTAAAGACACTGCCGCTACCAAAACTACCAAAACCGATGTTTTAAAAGTTTCCGTTGCTGCTCAAAACAACTCTGGTCAAGTTTTTCAATATATGGCTAAAGCTCATAACTTCTTGGCAGAAGAAGGCGTTGATGTCAACATGGTATATATCAACAATGGTACAGATGCTTTCACAGCACTTGCCGGTGGTAAGGTTGATGTAATCTCTACATACGGTACAGGCGGTCCACTCATTCAAATTGCTAACGGCCAAGACTTCACCGTTTTCGGCGGCTATATGATTATTGGTGAAACACCTGTATTTGGTAAGCCTGAAACCCAATGGACAAGCCTGGAAAGCTTCCGTGGCAAAAAAATTGGTATCACCCGTGGTGGTACACCTGATATCGTGCTAAAAGGTATATTAAATGATGCAGGTCTTTTTAAGGATGTAACCTTTATTGAATATAAGAAAAATCAAGAGGTGTTGCAAGCTGTAGCCAGCGGCGAAGTTGACTTTGGTGCAACTGCAACCGGTTATGAATTGCAAGCTGCCGATCTGGGTTTGAAAGTCAAAATGTGGCCTGATGAGTACTGGCCAAACCATTCCTGCTGTCGTATGCTTGCTACCGGCAAATGGATGAAAGACGAAAAAAATCAAGAAGCCCTTTATCGTTTGCTCCGTGCATATTTGAGAGCTGAAGAAGCAATGCAGGGCAACATGGACGAAGTTGCTGATTTGGTTGTAAAAAATCTTGATCTGGACAAAGCTACCGTAGACAGCTTTGTTAAAAGCCCGCATATGAAATATGATACCGACCCATATAAAAACAGTGTAGTCAAGATGTGGGACAAGATGGGTAAATTCGGTTATATTAAAGATAACAACATCACACTTGGTGATCATATCAATACTACAATTTACAAAAAGGCTTTGGATTCTTTGATTAAAGATTATCCTAACAGCCAATTCTTCAAAGATAAACTTGTTCAATTCAACCAAAACAACGCATAGTAGAATTGTTTGAGTTTTTAAGGGATAATTTAATTTGACAGGTTTATGTAAAAGGTTGAAAAGAGGGGTTTATCTAATGGTGAAAGTTGTAAAAAACTATGGGGGCGTTATCACCATAGGTATTTGCATTTTGATTAGCTATATCTTACTGACAGATGTGTTTAAAGTTTTATCCACTTTTCTTTTCCCAAGTATTTTTGATGTTATAAAACTGTTTCCCATGTATAGCGGACAGTTGTTTACCGGTTTAATAAGTTCGTTGTCGTTGTTGGTTACTGCTTATGTTTTGGCTGTTATCAGTGGGATTGCAATTGGCACCTTGATTGGCTTGATAAGCGGTCTGCGCAAAAACGTAACACCTTATATCTATGCTTACAGTGCTATTCCAGTGCCACTTCTTACACCATACGCTATCAATTTGTTTCCAACTTTCAAGGCCGCTTCCATGTTTCTGATTTGGTTGGCTGCATTCTGGGTGGTTTTGAGTACAACCATTGGTGCCGTTATGAGTATTGACAAACGTTATTTGGAAAATGCGTCAACCTTGGAAATGCCTAAAATGGAAATGCTTTTCAAGATTATTTTGCCGGCGGCATCTCCTAGCATTTTGGTCGGTTGCTCCGTGGCCTTATCCTTATCGTTTATGATGTTGGCTGTTGCTGAAATGTTCGGCGCAACCTCCGGTATGGCCTACTTTGTTCAATACTATTCCGACTTTGCAAAATTTGACGTGGTAATGCTGGGCTTCTTGTTTACAGCTGCGGTTTTGGTTTCGATTATGTATATATTTGATACAATCAAACACCGAATTTTGCATTGGACAATCAATAACTGATAATTGAATTTCGCAGTTTGCAAGCGCAGTTTCCCCAATTGGACATTGGGGAGTGTGAGAAAAAAATGGGACGGTGTTAGCCCATGACAACACACCGTAGAAAAGCCGCGAATCTTCGCGGCTTTTCTAGCAGTGTTGATCGGTTTTAGTCTTTGAGGCCGAGTTTATTGTTCCGCCAGTAGCCAGAGTATATGGCGCCCAGCGGGTTGTGGCATAACACACGGTCTTTGGCTACTAGGGTCGAGACAGGCGCCGCGGAGCAACGAGTAAAAATCATATCATGACCAACACATAAGCCTACGATAAAATTTAGGTCAGTTTTGGCTTCGTTGAGAACCTTGGCTTGGACAGCGGGGTTACAGATCGCTTCGAACTTGCCGGCCTTAATCTGTTCCAGGTTAAATTCAGTTTTTGAGATCCCGCAAATTTTGCAGCATGCGGAATGAACAGTGAAAAACTTTTCCAGGTACTGGACTATGTATTTTGCTTCCTGGGCAAGTCCCATACAAAAAGCTACACCAATGGAATGACAAGATAATTCCTGCGCGAGCTTTACACTCTCTTCAATCCGTGTAAGCTGTAAGTAATAGCGTCCTTCTATTTTGGCAGCAGCCTCCATAATTTGTTGGCATTCTTCGGTGTATTGATCTGCGACCTCGTTAATAGGGAGACGGAGACAGTTTTGCCCTTTGGTGCAATTCCTGGTGTCACATGATGCGCAATTCATTGGTATTCCTCCCGACAATTTATTTTTTACAATCAAAGTTGACTTACTCTATTATATCAAAAAATGCATCAATAAAGTGGTTGCTTGGCATAGAAAAAATATATAATTAAAATGCAACAGAAATTCTGGAAAGGTGGTTATGAAATGGTATTGAAAAAAGAAGCTTTTTTTCAGCAGTTATCAGATGCCGTCTTCGAAATGGATGAAGAAAAAGCTGCATCTGTAGCTGCTGAGGTAGTGGCGAATGAGATCGACGCTGCCGAGGCAATCGAACAAGGTCTTTCCGTAGGCATGGCAAGAGCAGGCAAAATGTATGAAGAGGAAGAATATTTCATTCCCGAATTACTCCTGTGTGCTGATGCAATGTATGCGGGTCTGGATGTCCTGAAGGTTCATTTAAAATCTAGCGGCGAAGTGAAAGGTAAGATTGTCATCGGCGTAGTTGAAGGTGATACTCATGATATCGGTAAAAATATTGTTAAAATGATGCTTGAAACGGCTGGGTATCAATTAATTGATCTGGGACGTGATGTCTCGCCTCAGAAATTTGTTACTGCAGCAAAAAGCGAGCAGGCTCAGATGATAGCTGTGGCGACGCTTATGAGTACGACGATGAACGGCATGGGAGAAATCATTCAATTGCTGGAAAATGAGGGGATAAGAGATCACTGTAAAGTCATCATTGGTGGAGGACCTGTGTCGGCTGCCTTTGCCCAAAAAATCGGCGCAGACGGATATGCCGCAAATGCGATGGAAGCCGTTAGGATGACTAAACAAATACTCTAACCAGTATGTTGAGAAAGAAGGTTTAATTATTTTGACTCCCAAGAAGAGACTTTTAAGAGTGCTGAATAAGCAGGCGGTTGATAGGCCGCCAGTCATCTGTCCTGGTGGTATGATGAATGCTGCCATTGTCGAAATTATGACCCATACTGGGAATCTATTACCCGAAGCTCATATGGATAGTCATATCATGGCGAATTTAGCTGCTGATATTCATCGTTTAACGGGATTTGAGAATATCGGTATTCCCTTTTGTATGACAGTTGAAGCTGAAGTAATGGGTAGTGAGGTTTCCTATGGCTCTTTAAGCTGTGAACCCAAAGTTAGTAAGGAAAAATATGCTTCGTTTACTGAGGTGATATGTAAGGATATACCAGACTTATTGTGCAAAGGAAGAGTGGAAACCGTTCTGAATGCCATTAAAGAGTCGGCCATGAATTATCCGGAAATTCCTGTGATTGGTAATCTTTGCGGCCCGATAAGCCTAGCTGCATCTTTGGTTGATCCTGTGGCTATGCTGAAAGGATTACGGAGAGATAAGGATAACGCTCATCGGGTATTGAACTATGTAAGCAATGTAATAGGGGATTTTGCGGCGTTAATGATTGGGTGCGGGGCAAGTGTGATCGCTATCTCAGATCCGACTGCCACGGGAGAAATTTTAGGACCCCAATTATTTGAAGAATATGCAGTACGATACATCAATCAAATCATATCGACTATACACCAACGTGAAACGAAAGTGATTGTACACATTTGCGGCAATATGAATCGAGTCCGGAATTTACTGCCAAGCATTCAAGCAGATGCTATCAGTGTTGATGCTCTCGTTAACCTGCAGAAACTAAAAAATGATTTTCCTCAGATGATCACCATGGGAAATGTTAGTACCTATTTGCTTCAGGATGGTTTGCCAGATACCATCAAAAAGACTACCAAAAGGCTAGTGGAAGAAGGCGTAGATATTATTGCACCTGCTTGTGGACTGAGTACATCTACAGCCATAAGCCAGATCCAAACTTTGACACAAGCCGTTAAGGAGTAGCAGAATGGCAGCGTATCAGATATTTGTTTGTAATGGAAAGTAGTTGATTTTCAACTAGTATTAGGAGGTATTCGTTATGTTTGTAGATCAGATGACTCCCCTTGAACGTATGAGTGCTTATAATAAGGGAGAGGCTGTGGATAGACTTCCTTGTATTCCTTCTGTGGGAAATGGGGCGGCCAGAGTGATTGGCGCTAAAATTTCTCAGTTTAGGAATAATGGTGACCTAATCGCTAAAGCCCAAGTCGAATCTTATAAACTGTTCCGCTATGATGTTGTAAGGATTTTTACCGATTTATATATCCAGGCTGAAGCAATGGGAGCAAAGGTGGTGTATCCCCTTGATGAAACAGCCCATTTAGAAAGCTCAGTTATCAATAATATCTCGGAAATCGGCAAGTTGCGGCCTCCTAACCCACATAAAGACGGGCAACTCCCTGAGTTTTTGAAAGCGATGAAAATTGCTTTAGACGAGGTGGGAAAAGAAGTTGGAGTGATCGGGTCAATCACTTGTCCCTTTACCACCGCTTCATTTTTAATTGGTACTGAGCAATTAACTAAACTTATGTTAAGACAACCACAAACCGCTCATCAACTTTGCGAGATTGCTTTGGAGGCAAATCTGCAGTGGGCAGAGGCTATCCTGGATACTGGCTGTGGCGTAACGTTAAGTGATCCGGTTGCATCGTCGACCATTATCAGCCCCGATAAATTTAGAGAATTTGCTTTTCCCTATCTTAAAAGGCTGATAGCCTATATCAATTCCCGAGGAAAATCAGCTACCTTGCATATCTGTGGTAAGACTAATAAAATTTGGGAAGACATGGTTGAAACAGGGGCGGCTTGCCTTAGCCTTGACAACGTTATTGATATGGCAGGAGCTAAAGAACAGGTGGGAGGGAAAGTTCGTTTATCAGGCAATGTAGATCCATCTACAGTCATGTTACAGGGCTCGGTTCGCGATGTTCAATTGGCTGTAGTCAACTGCATCGAAAAAACCTATGATTCTCCCAAGGGGTATATTGTATCATCAGGTTGCAGCTTGCCCACAGAAGTCCCCTTCGAGAATATTCACGCAATGATGAATATTGTTAGAGAAATCGGCTTTCCCATTAATAAAGAAAAATTGGAGCAAGTGAAAGCAAGTCTGTAAGAGAGTGATCACATCTTTACTATAAGGGAGGCGTAACTTCTTTTTCTCAAGAAGTTACGCCTCCCTTATAGTAAGAATGATACCTTTTAATCAGATAAGTTAGCCCATAGCAGGCTTATTGACACTGGATGCTTTCAGAAAACATCTCGCGGAGTTTATGCTTCAAAATTTTTCCGCTGCCACTGAGGGGGAAACTGTCAACAAATGCTACATACTCTGGAATTTTAACGCTGGCAATTTTACCTTTGCAGAAAATTCGCACTTCTTCAGGTGTGAGAATAGGGCCTGCTTTCAACTGAATATAGGCCATTACTTTCTCGCCATATTTGCTGCTTGGAATACCGATGACTTGAACATTGTTTATCGCTGGGTGGCTGGAGAGAAAATTCTCAATTTCTCGAGGGTATATATTCTCGCCACCGCGGATTATCATATCTTTGATTCGGCAGGTGATTGTACAATAGCCATTTTCCGTCATTATGCCAAGGTCACCGGTATGCAGCCACCCGTCTTTATCAATGGCGGCGGCGGTTTCTTCAGACATTTTATAATAGCCTCTCATAATATTGTAGCCGCGGGCGCGAAGTTCGCCTTGCACCCCTGGGGGTACTTCTTGCCCTGTTTCAGGATCGAATATTTTCATTTCTACGCCAGGCAGTGCCCGTCCGACAGTCGAAAGCTTCAATTCCAGAGAGTCGTCTGCCCTAGTATAGGTCATGCAGGGGGAGGCTTCGGTCTGCCCGTAAGCAACTACTATTTGAGGAATGTTCATAATGTTTATGATTTTTTTTATGACTTCACTTGGACATGCGGCACCAGCCACCATTCCGGTGCGCAGAGAAGCCGTGTTAAAAAAGGATTTTTCATATAACTCCAGTTCCATAAGAAACATGGTAGGCGTCCCGAGCACTGCTGTGCAGCGTTCTTTTTCAATCGTGTTAAGCACTTTTTCTGCTTTAAATATTTCCACAGGAATCATTGTTGCCCCAGCGACTACACAACAAAGGGTGCCTGCCACACAGCCAAAGCAGTGGAAGAATGGGACTGGTATACACAAGCGGTCAGTATGATCGAGTTTCATACCTTCTGCCATTCCAATGGCGTTATTAATTATATTATAGTGAGTTAGCATGACGCCTTTGGGTATCCCAGTGGTACCAGAAGTATAGACCATATGGATGACATCCTTAGGGTTCAACTCAGCCATACGAGCCGATAGTTTTTCATCCGAAACCGATTGCGCCATTTTTATTACATCATCCCAGGTGAACATGCCAGGACATCCTTCATCTCCGATCATGATCACATTTTTTAAGAACGGCAGTTTTTTTGAAATCAGTTCTCCCGGGTTACAGTGATGCAGTTCAGGGCAAAGTTCATAGATCATGCTTTTGTAACTAGAACTTTTCGTGCCTTCCATAAGAACCAAGGTCGTCGCATCAGATTGCTTTAGCTGATTTTCTAGTTCAAACGATTTAAAATGGGTATTCACTGTTACAAGGACTGCTCCAATTTTGGCACTTCCATACTGAGTAATGACCCATTCTGGTATGTTGGTAGCCCAAATGGCAACATTGTCGCCTCTTTTTACGCTCAGTTTTAGTAATCCTTTGGCAAATTTATTGCATTCTTCCTGCAACTCTGTGTAGGAATATCGCAAGCCACGATCAGGGTAAACAAGAGCCTCATTATCAGGATAAATTGCTGCTGTGCGGTCGAGCAGTTTACCCAAAGTAATATTATCGGAAAATCCCATCATTACCCCCCTCTATAATCTTCCGTAGTAATATCAACATAAACAATTATTGTAATATGTTTCACATATTACAATAATTGGGAAGGCTTTAAGATGATTCAATTATACTTTAGAATGATCGTTGTGATCTATTGACGAATTCTACATTCGGAATTGCTTTGCTTTTGTATTTTTGTACAAAGGATTCGAGGAATATTTTGCAAGCAGTTGGTTCTCTTTTAATTTCTATCGGACAGACCTTGTCCCAGTTGCTATTCAATAAACTCGACACTCATTATTGGTTTATGAATGTTTGTCTGAATCGGCTTGCTCTGAACCGTTGTGAGAGTGTACAAAACTAAATTTCTTTGATATAGTAATATTATCTGAATTTTAAGTATATTTACATAAATCTAGCTGAATGCTGGACTGAAAAGTGACTCGATGTTTGAAATATTGGGGGGATGTGTAATGGGAATCGAAATGACTGAGGACAGTGATTTTAGGGGGGGCGCACTTTACCAAGAATTTTTGGACATTGTTATAAGCGGTGGCAGTTATAAAGGAATTGCAGATTTACTGGCTCAGAAGCTTCAGGCAAGTATCCTGATTGAGGATGAATTTTTCCGAGTACTTGCACGTTCTTTTTTAAATACCCCTCCTATTTCTTCAAATACATCTAAGGGAAATCGAATAAAATATTGGAAACCTCAGCGTGTAGATCCGATAATCATTAACAACGTCCGCCTGGCGCAGAATTCTGATCAGCCTGTTGAACTGCCAGAGTTACCTGATTATGGGATTCATTACCCTAGACTCATATTTCAGGCTATCATAAAAAATAAAATCACAGGATATTTACACATATTTAAGAAAAATTTGAACCTGGATCAAAGGCGAATTGTACAGGTGGCTCTGCACAGCTTAGTGTTATTGGAGACCTGCCGGCATGGACAGGAGGCACTAAAAGATGGGATAATGAAAAATTTAATTCTAGGTCTTATATCTAATAGTAAAGGTGAGGACAGTAACCTTGATGTGGGAAAAGGGTTCCTAGGTTTCGATCTATCTCAGGAGGCGGTTTTGGCTGTCGTCCAAATTAAGACCCCGCCAGGGCTCAGTGAAATAGAAAAAGTTTTGCACAGCATCAACAGTGATCTCTGTTCTTGTATACCGGTCAGCGCTAGTGCCACTGCCATTAGTGATGAACAGGCAGTACTATTGATTCAATCGCCTGACGGCAACACCTTAGAATCAAATATGCTTGCCCAATATCTACAGTCGCTATTCGAGGCACTGAAGATGATTTTCAAGGATCATCAGGTAAGAATAGGCGTGGGTCGCCAGTGCAACAAGCCCCAGCATTATAAGGTCGCTTTTGGCGAAGCCTGCAAAGCTCTATCTATTACAGGTCTCAAACCAGAGGGCGAAGAGGGTGTGATTTACTATTACTCTGTGAAGTTGATGGGATTTATGATGGAACTGACTAACGTTCAAACTTTGCAGGTATTTGTGCAGCGCACTCTTGGGAAACTGCATGAGTATGGTGTTACCAATAATATCGACTTGCTTGAAAGCTTAGAGTGTTATTTAAATCATAATAGTTGCATCCAAAGTGCGGCAGGGGAGTTGTACATTCACCCTAATACCCTCCGCTACCGCCTGGAGAAGGTGGGAAAGATATCCGGTCTTGATTTGACGAACAATGATACAAAACTGGAGATTCAGCTTGCTATTAAGCTATTCAGGTATCAGGAAGGGCTCATCCGGAAAGTTTAAATTGCTGATACAAAGAGGTCTGGCTGTCAGAAAATCTGGCAACCAGACCTCTTTGTATCTATTATGTACAAAAATATATGGAATAAATAACAATATATGGAATAAATAATTAGGAGTATAATTATATAAGATACTATGAAATTAAGGAGGAAGAAACATGGAGAATTTTACGTGGTGGACTGAGGAACACAATCAGCTGCAAAAAGAGGTAAGAGAATTTGCAAAACAGATGGCTCCTAGGGAAATGGAGACAAGGTGGAAGAGGGAATTCGCGTGGGATATTTTTGCAAAAATCGGTGAAAGAGGATTTTTAGGTGCTGCCATTCCCAAGGAATATGGGGGGATGGGACTGGGTGCAACCGGAGGTTGTATTGTGGCTGAGGAGCTTCACTCTATAAGTCCAGGAATCGGAAGGATTGTCGTGGGTAATATGATAGGGGGACTTCGGCAAATCATTGAATTTGGAAATGAGGAGCAAAAGCAGAGATTTCTTCCGGTAGCCGCAAAAGGTGAACTGGGAGCTGTTGTTATCACTGAAATGACAGCAGGTACAGATGCCTCTGGATTAACTTTACAAGCAAAACGAGAAGGCGATTCCTACGTCCTCAATGGGAAAAAACGTTTTATTGTTGCTGCCGGTGTGGCAAAACGGCACTTTGTGTACGCTAAGACAAGCGATAATCCCGAGGATATCGCAAAACATCGGCATATCACTGCTTTTGTTGTCAAGAAGGGTACACCAGGTTTCAACACAGAACAGCTCAACGAGATTCTCGCTTTCGAAAATATTCAAAATGGTTCTTTCGATTTTGATAATGTAATTGTTCCGCTAGCGGACAGGATTGGAGAAGAAGGCGAAGGCTGGAAGATTATGATGGAGGGTCTCAATTTTGAGAGAACCCTCATTGCCGCCGGGACGCTTGGTTGGCAGAGAACATTATTGAGATATGCCGTTCCATATGCCCAACGTAGGGTTCAGTTCGGAAAACCAACTATCGATATTCCTGCCAACCAGACTAAAATTGCGGATGTCATCATGAAACTCACCGTATCCCGCCTGGCAGTGTATCATACGGCGTATTTATGGGATTTGGGAAAAGATATTACCATCGAATCGAGTACGATTAAGGCTTTTGGTGCCGAAAACACTTTGCAGTCTGCACTTGATGTCACTCAGGTTATGGGGGGGGACGGCGTCAATCGCTTCTACCCAGTCCAAAATATATTTGAGGTTGCAAAGGTTGAGCATATTGCTGGAGGAACAGTGGAAGCCTGCAGGTTGGTTATCTTCAGAAGCGGTCTAAAGCTATTGGCAGAAGATATGCAGATGCCGCGCCGGGTGAAAAGTGAGGAACTTGGTGTGCCAATACCAACATTTGCTCCAGTTGAGAAGAAACTTGCCGTGAGCGAAGACGCTGTACTGGCTGTATTGGCAGAGGACTACAGGGTGAATCCAGGTCTGCATATGATGCTGATCGATATCAAGCAGTATATAGACGCTAATGATGAAGCTCTGGTCAAAGCTATTGAAGCATTGGAAAAACAGGGCTTAGTTATGGCCTATCGGACCAGGAAGGGCATACAGATGGCCAAGGCCACTTATGAAGGCCTGAAAAAGGCACATCCTAAGGAGTACTACAAATGGTATCCCCAGTGGGCGACTGAAGACAGGAGATAGCTCTTCATGTAATTATTGTGAAAAAGCTCATTGCGGAGCAATCGCTTCAGCTTGTATAGTAGCCTGATGTTAAGCCAGCGTTTCTACCAAGTGTAGAACGCTGGCTTGAATTATAAGATACAAAGAGGTCTGGCTGTCAAAGAATCTGGCAGCCAGACCTCTTTATATCAGTTATATACAAAATAGAAACGTCTATTTATGGAATAAACATCAATAGATGGGAGCGGCAACCCGAGGTATAATTTAGTTACAATTATATATTGTAAAATTATGGATAAGAAGTTTGCGGTTAAAGATACTCAAGGGGGAATGACAGGAAAAGATCGAAAATCATCCAGGCTATTTGCGAGACCTATGACTGAAGTTTTCTGAATTGAAAGGAGGAACACAATGAGCATGAAGGACGAATTAGAGAAGATTGCTGGAAAGGAGAACGTGAGTGACGCAGGAGATGACCTCCGCGGGTATTCTCGGGATTTTAGTCTCCTTCCTCCAGGAATGGCCAACATTATCGTAAAACCTGAGACGTCGGAACAAATATCAGCGGTGGTAAAATGGGCTAATACGAACAATGTCCCCATTGTCCCGGTTAGTTCAAAGGTGCATTTCCATGGCTGCACGATACCCAAACAGGGTGGTATTATTTTAGACCTTGGCAAGATGAACAAAATTATTGAGAATGACGTTTTTGACCGCAGGTGTCGCATCGAACCAGGTGTTACATGGAAGCAACTTGTGGAGGAATTAGATAAGAAGGGGATGCGGATGGTTATGCCGCTGTTGCCCCATCCGGAACGCTCTGTTCTCACCGATTATCTTGAAAGGGCAGTGCCGACCAATACGGTATATGATTATGGTGAGCCCATGCAGAGTATGGAGGTTGTTTGGCCCACAGGAGAGATCTTCAGAACAGGATCAGCCAGTGTCACCGGTTATCCTAACGCCAAAGCAAGAGGAAACAACCCCTCAGGACCTGGCCTTGATTTTTATCGTTTACTCCAGGGAGCCCAAGGGACAATGGGCACGGTTACCTGGGCAAGTCTCAAAACTGAGTCTAAACCTCAGATAGACAAGATTCTCTTTGCTCCGATCACCAATCTCGCTCGTGGGCAGGAGTTCCTTTATAGAATTCTCCCAAGGAGGATCGGTCAGGAAGTCCTCCTGCTCAATAATGTTGATCTGGCCACCATTCTTGCTGATGAATGGCCAAATGATTTTGAAAATCTACGTTCCACTTTGCCGGCATGGACCCTTGTTCTTGTCATTTGTGGTCTTGTGCGTCGCCCTGAGGAAAAAGTGGCCTATGAAGAGAACTTCCTCAATGACGTACTGAAGAACGAGTTTAAAGACATTTCCCTTACTGATAATCTCCCCGGCTTTCCTGGTATCGGACGAAAACTTCTGCCTATGCTGAGAAATCCATGGACAAAGGAAGTTTATTGGAAGAATCAGTGGAAAGGCGCGTCACAAAGTCTGTTTTTTATTGGGAAACCCAAAGACACGCCCAAATTTGTAAGCATAATGCAAGCTGTGGCCGTGCAGCACGGATATGTCCCTGAAGATATTGGTATGTATATACAACCGATTGAACATAACAGAGCTTGCCAGGTGGAGTTCACCTTCTTCTATGATTCAGAATGTGAGAGTGCCAAGGCGGCAATGGCAGACCTCTACCAAAGTGCTGCCGTAGCTCTCATAGGTGCTGGGGCATATTTTAACAGACCATATGGTGTGCTGGCGCCAATGATGTACGAGCGGGCTGGATCATATACGGCATTGTTAAAGCAGGTAAAAGGAATTTTTGACCCCAATAACATTATGAATCCTGGTAATTTGTGCTTTTAAGGTGAAAGGAGGAGACGATATGTCCAAAATTCATGAAACAATGAAAGATCGCTATGATACGCCAACAGAGAAAGTTAGCTTAGATGTAAAGGATCTGAAAAATTTTCGTTATGATATGGACCATTGCATTAAGTGCAAAGGCTGCTACTGGGTGGAACATACTTATATGCCGGGCATCAAATTTACCACTCGTTGTCCGAGCGGCACATGGAACGATTTTGATGCATACCAAGCAGCTGGCAAAATGAGGATCGGAATTGATGTGCAAGAGGGTAAACTGGAATGGACTCCTAAGTTATTGGAGGTTATATATGCCGATCCTCTCTGCGGTGCCTGTGATGTAGGCTGTAAGCGAAATCTGGATCTTGAAATCGGCTTAACTTTGGAAGCATTGCGAGTCAAAGCGGTCAAGGATGGCGCAGGACCTATGCCTGCCCATAAAAAAGTTGCTGAGAATATTGCTAAATCACATAATCAGTTCGGTTCACCTCATGAGAAACGAACAGGATGGCTTACCGCAGACATCAAGGTTGCCGACAAAGCCGATATAATTTACTTCCCAGGTTGCTCTGCCTCCTATACAAATCCAGAAATTGCTCAGGCGACAGCCAAGATCATTAACGCTACAGGCGCTTCTTTCAGTCTTATGAAAGAGGAGCGGTGCTGCGGTAATACGTTATACTCAGTGGGTATGATCGACGAGGCCACTGAAATTGCCAAACGCCAGGTGGAAGCGGTAAGGACTTCGGGTGCGAAAACACTTCTCACATCATGTGCTGAGTGCTACCGAATGTGGAAAGTGGACTATCCGAAGATGCTCGGCATAGCAACAGCTGATTTAGGGTTCAACGTGATGCACTTAATGGAGTTTGCCGATGAAGCCATTGCTAATGGCAGCTTGAAGCTGACCAAGAAGGTTGACCTAAAATTGACCTATCACGATGCTTGTAGTGTTAGCAGGCTCTCTGATCCTTGGACCCCATGGTCGGGAGAGCGGGGCTGGATGGGTTGCATTGAACCTAGGCTTAAGAGACGGCGTGGCACGACCGGGCTTTATGCACAGCCGAGGAATATTTTGCAGGCTATTCCAGGTGTAGATCTGGTTGAGATGATTCGTATTAGGGAGAATGCCTTCTGTTGCGGTGCAGGGCGTGGCACGAAAGAAGCTTTTCCTGAGCTTGCCAATTTCGCAGCACAGGAACGCCTGGCGGAAGTGAAGGAAGTGGGCGCTGAGACTCTCGTTTCTTCCTGTCCTTTCTGTAAGAATAATTTCTCACAAGCCGCAAAGGAAAATGGTGAAAAACTGCAGGTAATGGATATCTCTGAAGTTATCCTTGCTTCGCTATAAAGGAGGTAAGAATATGGCCATCAAAAAAGACGTGTTTCAGGCATTGGCAGCCATTGTTGATCCACAGTATATTTCGGATGATCCGGTAATTCTTGCCGCGTACCGTTCAGGACCAGGAGGCTATGAATCTGGCAATGGTTATGAGCGGATGATGACGAAACTTCCCGGGGCAGTTATTCTGCCAAGGACAACAGAAGACATTCAGAAGATAGTGAAGATTTGTCATCGTTATAATGTGGCCTATGTTCCCTACGCAACCGGTTTTTACGGTCCCCGTTCCCATCCCCACGAGGAAAATGAAGTGCTTATTGATATGAAACGTATGAAGGACTTTGCCTTTGATGATGATCATTGGTGTGCCACCATACAACCAGGTATTGTGTACTCACCCTTCCAAGAGGAATGCTTAAAACGTGGAGGTTACGTAGTTGTTGGTGGCGGTGGTGCCCAGACATCGGTTATTGCCAACCTGATCTGCGATGGCTGGTCTCCCCTTAGCATGAGGATTGGCTTGCCTCATCGTCGAATCCTGGGCCTTGAACTGGTGCTGCCTGATGGCGAGCTTGTTAAAATGGGCTCTCTAAGTATAGGTGATGATGGTTTCTGGGGGGAAGGCATCGGTCCTGATCTACGGGGTATCTTGAGAGGTTATACCGGTTTGTTGGGATGTATGGGCATTGTCACCAAAATGGCAATTAAGGTCTTGCCGTTCCAACCGGAAAAACTCGTGCCAGGCGGTATCTCTCCGAATACCGCACTGCAATTGCCCGAAAAACGGGTTAAGTGGATCAATTACCAAGTGCCGAGCAAACAGGCTGAACAACAGGCAATGTACCAAATCGGCAGGGCCGAGATTGCTGGCGCGGTCACCAAGGTCCCCGTGTTCTGGCGAGCTATTGCGAAGGCCGAGGGCAAGGAAGAATTCTGGGACTTGTGGAATAAGGAGACGCCAGAGAGCGTAGAGAACTTCCATCTTCTTCGCGTATTGCTCATTGGCTATACATCTGAAGAGCAGATGCGTTACGATGAAAATGTATTAAACGATATTTTTGCCGAAGTAGGCGGCAGGGCACGACCAACCAAACCTTCTGATGAATCCTGGATAAAGAACGCTGATTCAGCAGGTATGTGGCTTATGTGCGGTTCTTACGTGTCTGTTGATTACATTATTGAATCGATTCCTCATGCTGAAGCCCATGGTCCATGCTACGCAGACTTGAAGGCTAAGTATACTCCGCCCTTTATGCCAGACCATGGAGATCCAGGTTGGACCATGGGTTGTGAGGCCGGTCATCAGGGGTATTCGGAATTTTTGATCTACTGGGATCAGCGCGAAGATACCAATCCAGTTGATCAGTTCTATGTAGAGACATCAAAAATGAACATTCGAGAAGGTTTCTACACCTCGTTACTCGGCTCTCACCAACCGCTGTACCTGACAGGACCAGCTTATGGACCCAACTATCATGATTGGCTTCTAAAGTTAAAGAGCACATTAGATCCTAAATGGGTTTGCCATCCGCCGCTACCTATTTCCCATGACGTTTTTGTGGAAAAGGCAGAGTGGATGAAATCTGTGAAGACCTGGGAGACTCCTGAAGAATTTCCTATACCAAAGGGCAGGGGCTAAAGTGAATACAGTGAAATAACTTATTCATTCACTATATTACAGTAACTCAAATTGCTCCTAGTAATCAAATAGGGAGACACAAAAGAAGCCGTTAATTTTTCGGCTTCTTTTAGTTTTTTATAGTCTTCCTCAGTAGTAGCGCAATTTGGATATTGACTCTCTGAATTTTTATTCTATAAATGGCATATAGTGAAAACAAGGTGGGATGCAATGTGCTATTAATAGACGCGATAGGGCCGAATCAACTGGCCATTCTTTCTGCTTTGATTGCGATAGAGTTGTCTGAGGGTAAGACGATAAATGAAATAAATGTAATTGGTGATTTTCTGATTGCCATAGGGAGTGTCATGACTACGATAGCTGCTCAACAGCAAAACCAGCAAGAAGGGCAACAAAATCAAGAGCAAAATCCCAACGCTCAAGAGCAACAAAGCTCTAATATGCAAGCGCAGATCCAGCAGTTACAAGAGCAATTAGAAGAATTAAAAAAACGTATAGGGTAGATCCTATTTAGGGGATGCTAGCCAATTTTTAAAGAATAAGTATAAAGAGTTTGATCATAGTCGTTATGATTAACTTTTGAGAGGAAAAATGCTATACTACAATGTATAGCATTTTTCATTAATGTAAAGAGATTCTAATAAAAATGAGTATAGAAGGGGGGAAGGGCACCGTAGCGCCCAATCGTAATGAATTTTGTTGCAATAGATTTTGAAACTGCCAACTCGAGTCGCTCAAGTGTATGTAGTCTAGCGGCTGTAACTGTAGAAAATGGAAAAATTGTTCGTTCTGCCTATTCCTTAATCCGTCCCCCTGTGATGAAGTTTGATTACCGTAATATTGAGGTTCATGGAATTAACCCAGAAGATGTTATCAATAAGCCGACTTTTAATCAGTTATGGGAGCGGATATGCCCGCATCTTGAAAATAAAATAGTACTTGCTCATAATGCTGCTTTTGATATTAGTGTGCTGAGATGTATACTGCAAGAATACTCCTTACCAGTACCTAAATTTAAACATGCTTGTACAGTACAAATCGCAAAAAAAGCATGGCCAGGTGGGGAAAATTATAAGCTAAATACACTAGCCCAAAAGTTTCAGATAAATTTTGAACATCACAATGCCCTCCATGATGCTCGTACCTGTGCCCAAATTGCTATACTTGCTGGGCGAGAGCTACAGGCAGATAATTTTTTACATTTGATGCACATGTTGAAACTAACAGTTAAAGATTTTGTATAAGAGTAAGGCGAGATGATTTTCCTCATAAACTTGACAAGGACTGTATATTATTAGTATATTATACATATTATATTTTTACAGGCTATGATAGGAAGGAGTACGTTGTTACCGCCGTATAGAGAAGAGATCCGTGGCTGAAAGATCTCTCGGAGTGGAATAGCGGAAGGTAGTCTTTGAGCTGCGGTGCTGAACTGATAGTAGGTGTCGCCGGTATGCCCCGTTACGGCACTGGAGTCCGAATGGCTTTTTTAGGTGAGCTATTTTCGGTATAGTCAAGGTGGTACCACGAAAGTATGCTCTTTCGTCCTTACGAGGATGGAGGAGTTTTTTTATTTTTACTTAACAAACTAGGAGGCGTTCATTTTGACGGAAAAAAATATTCCAACAGTATATGATCCACAGGCAGTAG
>Ga0316604_10001268_pt1 | contig 23217 bp, 20 predicted proteins | sample OWC_soil_day20_C_FD_207650 | JGI IMG/M metagenome (GOLD analysis project Ga0316604, IMG submission 207650) | Wetland soil microbial communities from Old Woman Creek delta, Ohio, United States - OWC_soil_day20_CT | ecosystem: Environmental > Terrestrial > Soil > Wetlands | place: USA: Ohio...
ATAGCTGACAGCGAGATTGCGGATTTCAAGCATGTTGGTTCTCCCCGATGCCTAAGTAGGCTTCCATGACCGCCGGATTCGTCCGCATACCGGTCATGCTTCCGCGATATATTTCTTCGCCAGCATCGAACACCACAGCCTCATCAACGAGATCAGTAAGAAAATCCATATGATGTTCAATCAACATCACAGTAACTCCGTGGTCGCGTGCTAAGCGGATAAGGCGTGTTAACACGGTTGACTCTGCCTCGGACAAACCGGCTGCAGGCTCGTCTAGCATCAAGAGCTCCGGATCGCTAGCTAGGGCTCGCGCCACCTCTGCTAGACGCTGAATACCATACGGCAGCTCACTTATTAATGTATCCGCATGGATCGTAAGGCCAGCTTCCTGCATTAATGCCGCAACACGGCTGAGGAAAAGTGCCTCCTCAGCGCGAGCTCGTGGAGTGTTCAAGGCTGCAGCCAGAGCTCCATGGTGGTACAGGCGATGGGCACCCATGAGTATGTTTTCGCGAACTGTAAAGCTAGGGACATTTCGCGGATCTTGGAAGGTACGAACTACGCCCAAGGTGGCGATGTGATGTGACGACCATCCGGCGATATCTATGCCGTTGAACTGGATGCTACCTGTTGTGGGCCTATAAATCCCACTGATTACATTGACTAAGGTGCTTTTTCCAGAGCCATTGGGGCCTACTAGGGCAGTAATCTTTCCCGGATAGAGATTTAGAGAGACGCCATTAAGCGCCCGGAGTCCAGCGAATTCCATAACAACGTTTTGGATTTGCAGGAGCGGAATCGATAGACGTTCGGGGGGCGATGACAACGAGGTATTGCTATGACCTGTCAATGCTGCATCGGCCGATACAGTGCTATTTGGAAGAAGATCAAGCTTGCTGTATCGGGTGTGCAGCCTCAGCAGACCCGCCAATCCTTTGGGGAGAAGTATGAAGGAAAAGGTTAGGACGAGGCCGTAGACCATGAACTGATAGTCGGCAAAGGCTTGAAGTTTCTGCGGAAGATATGTGAACAGAGTTGCACCTAGGACTTGTCCTGTGAGCGAGCCCAATCCGCCCACAATCGACATCACTAGTATTTCGACCGAACGCATCAACGTGAAGCTTTCGGGAGTTAAGTAGCCGACCAGGTGTGCATAAAATCCGCCGGCCAGGCCGGCGAGGCCGGCACTGGTGGCATAAGAGAATCGCTTTGTCTTTTCTTGCGAGATGCCGAGTGTCCCCGCTGCGATTTCATTTACATGTACTGCGTAGAAGGCACGTCCGAAATGGCTCTTGACGAAGTTCCGCAGCATGTAAAGTGTTGCAAGGAGAACAAGCAACAAGATTTGGAAGTATGCAACCGTTCCAATTGCCAAATCAGCAATCCTCAATGATCCGAGGGTCGAAGATGGGATTCCTCGCATTCCCATGACACCACCGGTGACGGATCGCCACTCACGTGCAAGTTCATAAATAATTAACCCGAATGCGAGGGACATCATGGCCAGATAAAACTCACGAACACGTCCGGAGGGAATTGCCAATAGCCAGCCAACAACTGCAGAAATACCGGTTCCGCATGCAACTGCAAAAGGAAAAGGAAGACCTAGGCTCATGATGAAGGTCGCGCTGACGTACGCGCCAATTGCGAAAAATCCTGCATGACCTAGGGATATCTGCCCTGTGACACCAGTGAGCAAGTTGATGCTCTGCGCTAAGAGGATATTGATGATAACGAAACTCCACATTTGGACAGTTCCTGTCTCGCAGTAGTTGGATGCGATCATTAGGACGCCGGCAAGAACCACAATTGTCCAACTGCTGGTAAGAATTGCGCTAATGCGTTTCATAGCATTCATACCTTCACGACCTCTCGTTTTCCAAATAGCCCTTGGGGGCGAACCGCAAGGACGGCAACCAAAAGGATAAAAGCGGATGCCTCGGCCCATGCCGGGGAGACATATCCTCCGACCAACTTCTCCAACAATCCTAATGAAAGTCCTCCCAAGAGGGATCCGAACGCGCTTCCCATGCCACCGACAACTGCACCAACAAAAGCCAATACCAAAAGATGCAGCCCAAATCCTGGATCAACGGTTCCGGCAATCTGGGCGATGAGGATTCCTGCTGCACCAGCGAGAACGCCGCTTGCAAGGTACGAGAAAATGATGACATTGCGCACGGGAATTCCCATTAAGGCAGCAAGGGTGCTGTCATGTGCAACTGCGCGCACGGCGTAGCCCCAAGTAGACTTACGAAGGAACAACTCCATCAGGCAAACCGTCACTGTGCTGATCGCGAATACTGCGATGTATTGCTTGGAGATATAGGCGCCGAGGAGTTCCACTGTGTCCCCGGAACTGAAAAGTACGTCGGGGAACGCGATGGCCTGTGTGCCAAACGCGATGCTCGCGAAACCCTGAAGAAATACTCCAATACCCAGCGTTGACACCACCCAGCCCATGCTGCCAGATGCTTTGATGAGCGGCTTTACCCCAACCCGCTCAGTCAACAAGAGGATGACACCTGTGATTGTCATTGAGGCAAACATAGAGGCATAAACGTTCTGTCCATGCGCGACCATCGTCGCCGTTATCATCGCTCCCGCCATTAACACTGAGCCCTGACCGAAATTAAGTACACGAGTAGTCCAGAAAGTAAGATTGAGCCCCAGACCTATCAGCGCGTAAACAGCGCCGACGCTGAGTCCGGATGTGACCATCTGAGCAAAGAATTCCATTCATCACCTCAATAGGGTGTGGCGGAGCCACCCCTCCAGGGATGGCTCCAGTCACGAAGTGTTAGTTGGAGACTGGCTGGAGACGAGTTTTGTCGCCTTCTTTTACATACTCGAAGATCTGTACGCCATCTATGTCGAGGGCGTGATGGCGACTTTTCGAGAAACTGTAGACGGCATTTACACCGTCAAAATTGGTAATGGACTCGATTGCTTTGATGATGGCTTGGGGATCTGTTGAATTGGCTCGACGAATGCCTTCGAACAAGACGTTTGCACCATCGTAAGCATTGGCAACGGAGATTGCGGTAAACAACTGAGGGTATTGCGGGTCGTTACCCCACCAGCGGTCTACCCCGAACTTTGCTTTGTATGCATCGGCAAAAGTTTTGGTGGCTTCGCGTAAAGGTCGCTTGGCGAACGCCCCAATCATGGTACCTCGAGTTCCCAGTACGAGTTCGCCAGCACCTTCCTGGAATGGTTGTCCCAGGGCTCCATTGGATGCAATGAGGGGCACCTTGACGTTCATGCGCGCCATCGTCCTGCGAAGAACGGCGAGATCTTTCCCCAAGCCAATTGCGGCGATCGCTTCGACATTGGCTTTTGCAAGGCGAGCTACCTGAGCAGTCATGTCTTGCGTCCCCTGATTGTAGGAGTCAGTAGCGACTACGGTATTCGCGCCATTCTTGGCGAGGTATTCATTTAGGTAATCGAGCCCGCTCACGCCGTAGGCCGTGCTTTCATGGATTACGCCGATGCGTTTGACGTGTTTGGTCAAATATTGCGCCATGACCGAGGCTTCGATGTTGTTCTGTAGGGCGAAAGAAAAAACGTTGGGGCGCGGTGGTTTGGTTACTGAATCAGGGTAAGTGACTGTAGGAGTTTGCGGAATAGCGTTGATGTAGGGCCGACCGTCCGCTTGAACCATGTCGATCACCGCCAATGAAGGACCGCTGCCGGCCGGTCCGATTATTCCAACAATCTCTTTGTTATCCAGAATCCGCCTCATATTTTGTACGGCCCGATCTGGGTTCAACTGATCATCAAGAAGGAGTGTGATTTCAATCTTGTGGCCATTAATGCCACCCTTTGCGTTCCATCTTTCCACCGCCAATTCGACTCCGCGACGATTGCCTTCTCCGAATTCGTTGTAGGGACCAGTTAAGGCAGAAGTCATTCCAATCTTTATCATCCCAGGGAGTTCAGCCAGTGCGTAGTGGCTGGGCAATGCGAACATTGCGGATGCCAAGGTGATTGTGGATAGAGCTTTTGCTGCTCGCTTCATTAGTGCCATTTGTCTTCCTCTTAGTTGTGGTAATGGAAAGGTGGTGTTAATGATTCTTCTGGACAGTCTTGAAGGCGCGGACGACGTCGGTAAGATCAGCGTGGGGTAAGTCCGACACGAATTTCTCTAGGTAGTCATAAGCTTCCTTTGGCACTTGTGTCTCTTCCCCAATGCGTCGAATTAACTCGGATACTTGCTGAGTGCTGTAGCTGTAATCGGAATGGTCAGCGTTCAGTTCAACGTGCAGGTGCGCTCGGGGGGCTTGAACATCTGCTTCAAGTACACAACTCAATAGACCAATCGAGGGATCGGCGATGAGGCTGATCTTTGCCATCAGATCATTTGTTTTGGGATCATCGAACGCAGCCATGCGAGCCACTGTAGGTGCTCCATTCAGCAACGTCGTTGCTATGCAGAACTGGGTGCTCATCAGCGTCCCGGAAAGGCTAAAAAAGGGACCAATAGAGTTCATCCCCGCGTAGGCGACCACGGTTGGGTTCAATCGAGCACGAATTCTTATACTGGGATGGAGTCGATGTTTCAGTAGCTCTCTAAGCTTAAGTGCCGCCCTGACTGGTGTTTGATTAAGCGCACAAACCGGATAGGGTTTGAAGGTGACTCGTGTTGTGGACCAGTTGGTGCCTAATTGAGAGTTAATTAAGTTCTCATCGCAGGTGGTTCGGACATAAGCGTAGACAAAGCCACGTATACCGTCGAAGGCGTTTGGCGATGAGACTGATCCGTTGGCTGCCAGGAGTGTCGCAGTGAGCCCGTTCTTTGCTGCAATCCCTACCTGATAGCGCCATTCATCGGTGCCATCGGCAAACGACTGGAGAGTTCCGCCCGTAAACGAGGCGGCGTTGGCTAGTGATGCAGCGGTCTGTGCTTCATTTAAGTGCATGAGCTTCGAAATGGCGGCAGCCGCAGAAATGCTTCCATACAGAGGAGATGCCCGTAGTCCATGGGAGGTCGTGATTGAAGAAAAAGACGACTCAAGGAGACCACCAATCTCGTAACCTGCAATCAGAGCAGGCAAGAAATCTTCGATAACTCCGTTCCCTGTCTCAATTAGTGCCGTGAGAAGGGGAAGGAGAATGGTCCCGAAATGGGCTACTCCACAGGTGTCCTCCTGTGCCCTTCCGTGGAATAGAGCTGCATTTGCGAAAGCTGCGCCAGCGGCTGTGGTTTTACGGCCATCGGTGAGCAGCGTTGCACCGTTTTCGTGTTCACCATCGATCTGCAAGGCTGCGCGGCTTGCCACCGAAAAGAAGGGAGTCTGGTGGGACCCCAGCGCGATTCCAAAGCCGTTCAGGGTGCAGGCGCGTGCCTTTTCGATGACCTCGGAGGGAATAGAGTCGAGTCTCAGATCTGTTACGAACTGGGCTAGGGACCGCGTCAGGCTCATGTTTTCTCCTCCGGAAAGATGAGGTCTTGTTAGGAAAATGCAGTTGGATGCGATTGGCGTTGGTTGCCATGGCTTCCTTTTTCAACCTAAGCAATGTTTTCTAATCGATGTCTCTACAGCTGCTCCAATAGCAAAGCTACTAACTACCTTCGTTACAATGTAGCACGCAACTTACCGGATGGTAAACATACCAACCAGTGAGTAGAATTTTGGCGGGTATTGCCTATGGCTCTTTGGTTTCTGGAGCGCGATGGTATGTGGTACCTCGGCTAGAGAAATTCAGGGTCCGCGGTTTGGACTGATCTCAACGCACCGAGAGGCGACAGATTTGATGCCGGCGGATCTAGATCACAACCGGCTCATACCCAAACAAGGACTTTTTGTCTTGGTTCTAACTCAGTGCTATTTGATGAACAGGCCATTTGAAGTTTTCAGCCCAATTTCAAGCCAGGTTGAAGCGGGTTTGGTTGGATTGGTGAAATTAACGGAATACCCACCAAGGTCATAGCTCTGCATTTTTCGCATAGCTGCTGTGACACTCTCTGTGCTTGGCTTGGATCCTGCACGACGGATTGCCTCCACGCAAATTCGTGCGTTGATATAGCTCTCCATACCCTCAAAATTGATTGCATTCGGCTCGCTATACCGTTCTGCATTACGTTGGAACTCTGTCACAAGAGAAAGCGAGTGAGCTTCAGGGTTCGGTACAACCATGGTGAAGCCTAGTACCCGCTGTTTGAAAGCATTACTAAGGGAGACGAGTCCGTCGTTGGCGAAAGAGAAGTTGGTCGCTGGCCAAGTCTTTCGGTTGAAGAAATTGCGAGCATATAGCGCGTCGATCGTAGATGGCTCGAGGTCGAAGATCACAGCCTGATATGATCCATCAGCCAATTTTTGACCAACCGATTCTTGTGTCGCAGAATTGGATGGTTGGATATGGAAGACCTCCCAAGTGATGCGAGCCTTGGGTAAATTGGATGCAAGCGACTCACTTTTTTCAGAGTCTTTGCTATCACTTAGCACGGCAACTTTACTGACGCCCATACTCGATAGTTGCATGGCGATAGTGGCCGCCTCTTTGTCATAGGACTGACGGATCGAAAATACCTGTCTACTTTCCCGGAATGAGTCGAGTTGCCGAGATCCCGCAATCGTCCCTATCAGCGGTACCCCCGTTTGATTGGCCAGTTTGGCTGAAGCAACGCATTCCTTGTCGCCGGCGCAATTGATAATAGCTATAGCCTTGTGTTCTGAGATTAGGGTTTGAATATTCTGGGTGTGCTGTTTGAGGTTGCCGTCATTATCAAGAGTTACAAGCTGAATTTGTCGGCCATTGATTCCTCCTGCGGAGTTGATGGCGTTGATATAAATAGTTGCCCCGGCGACCCAGCGTTTTGCGATCTGATAGTTGCTTGGGCCGAGATTAAGGGATTGCCCGATAACAATAGGGGGCAGATTTCCTGCGTAAGCTAGTAAGCAGCCAAGTGCCATCCAAGCAACAAGAGCCTGGCGAAAACAGTTGGATATGAGGTGTCTTGTATGGCGCAGTAAATTTTCGATGCGAACTACGCAGTCTGTCATGGGATTCTCCTAGACATAAGTTGTCATTAGTCAATCGGTTTTCGCCTAATTTGGCGTGAGGTGGAACTAAAAAAATGGCCCGCCGAAGCGGGCCTAAGCCGAATCCCCATGCCGCTGACTTGTATGTCGCAAGACAGCAGCCGCAGAGGAGACATAGGGGATCGGCGAGAGACACTTTAAATTTCTTGCGAGTGCATGACCGATTACTCGACTGTGCTTGGTTTAGGTGGCGTATTAACTCCTATTGCGCATTGCCTTTCTTGGTATATTCATATCTTGCTTTCCATGTGCGGTCACTAATCGGCGGCGGTATTCCAAGGGTGAAAGCAGTCCAAGCTGATACTGACATTCGATTTCCCATAGTGCTTGGGCCAAATCAATCAGCACCCGATCTTGCATGGAGTCTCCTTGCTCGACGTTAATTTGGCACGACATTGCTCTGCGGAATCCAGAACTGTCCGTCAATAACTGACTCGCCATTTTGATTTTGTAGCGAGACTTCGAAAGATCGGTTCGATTCATCGTTCAGGGTGTACGTGGCGGTGATCGTGTCGCCAATACGTACTGGCTTCACAAATCGAACATCCAGCTTTGCTCCTTCGAGCGCGCTTTTCCCAAAGTTGGCCTCAATTGCCTGCCAGATGAGATTTAGTGAGAGGGTGCCATGCGCAATAATCCCTCCCATAGGGGATTTTGCGGCAAACTCAGAATCTGTGTGGATGGGGTTGAAATCTCCAGTGATTTTGGCATAGGCGTCGATAGCTACAGCATCGACAGTCAGAGAAATTGGTTTGAGTTCGACCGTCATTTGTTTAAGCAGCCCAAATTAGAGTGATTAGTCCGGAAAAGATCTTTCGGCCATCGATGCCCTGAGCGCTAACCTCTATCTCCACATAGCGCCTTTCACGACGCAGCTCCTTGCTTGCACAAGTCATTTCCACCGTGATTGACTCGCCCACAAAGATCGGTGCGTGAAGTTCTAACTTTTGGCGAGCGTGGATATTTCCCGGCGGGCGAGGGGAGAGAATCTGCATGTAGGCACGCATCATCATCACTGTCGCGAATCCTGCAGGCAGCGTCTGCCCATCACAGGTATCGTGGGGGTATAGCTTCTGCCATAGCGCGAGAAGCTCATCATCAATGGCAAGGGTATATACACCCATCCGGTTGCCAGGGATAAAGCGGTCAAAAGTCAGAAGTTCACTCATGTCGTGATCATTCCTTGAGGCAATATGGCGTCGCCAGAAGAACGAAACACGATATTGACGGGGGCGCCGATGGTGACTTTTTCGATAGGTGTTTCGATCATGTCGACCATCAGTCGGAAGCCTTCCTCGAGGTCAACTAGGGCAATGACGTAGGGCGTATCAGCCTTGAACGCGGATGATGGGGCCCGATATACAGTCGTGTGCGAGTAAACCCTGCCAATACCGGAAGAGTCCTTCCACTCCAAGGATGTGGCCATGCAGTGTGTGCAGTGTTGGCGAGGAAAGAACTGGACGGTGTGACACGCAGAACATTGCTGATACAAGAGGCGACCTTCTTTGCAGGCTTCCCAGAAAGGGGCCGTGTCAGCATTTGGCTTCGGGATGGGCTTGTTCATTTGTAGGTCCTAATCAGTGCGTCGAGCACGCGGACATCACTTCCGCAGACGACCAACGGATTAATCTCGACCTCAGCCAAGGTCTCATCATTTGCAAACCAGTTGGCGAGATTCGAAATTTGTTTTGCGACAGCTGGGATGTCTGCTCCAGGTTTTCCTCGGAAGCCGCGAAGCATTCGCGCAAAGCGAAGCCCCTCAAGCATTTTACGAACTTCATCAGTAGATAGCGGTAGCAGGCGTATGCATACGTCAGGATCCATTTCAACGGCTGTGCCGCCTCGTCCGACTGTCAGAATGGGGCCAAAGGTAGGGTCTTTCCGTAAGCCCAAAACGAGCTCATGGTCGAACGGAACCATGGGTTCGATCAGAACACCCTGAAAATTGATCTGTAATTGCCAGCCGAGGGAAATCAGATTTTCGAAGACTGTTTGGATATCTTCAGGCTTTACGCCAAGGCGTACAGCACCGACATCGCTCTTGTGGAGCAGCCAGGAACTCTGGAGTTTGAGGACATAGCGTTGATTTGGATCGAATTGGATTTTTTCTAAGTCGGCGTCGTATTTGGCCAAGAAACCACTAGGTACGATGTCCGGAAATTGTTTGGCGATCAAAGCCTTACCATCCACCTCGGATAGGTCAGTTGTTGGGCCTCCATATCTTCCGCTACCGATGCTGACGTCGAGTGACAGGGCCGCCTTCTGGCGTCGGCGCTCCGATGATCGGACCAACCCCAAGGCGCGAATTGCCTCTGGAATGTCGGTGAAAACGGGAATATTGGCCGCCTCGAGGCGCTCGATGGAGTTCTTGCGTGCACCAGTCCAGACGACCACAAACGGTTTGCCTGTTGCTGCCTTTGTTTGCAGGATCGATTGGGTAAGACTTGCGGAGATGCTATGCATCAAGCCGATAAATAGCACGCCGATATCAATGTTCTGGTCGTGCCCGATGGCATCGAGGGTGCCTTCGAACATGGCCGTGTTTTGCAGAACGGATCCGGTCAGGTCAAGAGGGTTGCCAGCGGTTCCAAATGCAGGTAGCAGAGCGCTCAGCTTCTGAAGCGTACTTGCTTCATATGGTGTTACGAGGAGATCGTGGTGGTCGCACTCATCGGCCAAGAGAACGCCTGCTCCTCCAGATACCGATAGAATGCCAACGCGATCACCCCTCGGAACTGAGTTCATTGCATAAAGCTTTGCTGCGCCAATCATCTCAGACAGAGAGTCGACCCGGGAAACACCGTATTGGTCAAAGCAAGCTTGATATAGAGCGTCATCTCCGGCCAAGGCTCCTGTGTGGGAGGCTGCAGCTGCTGCACCGGAGCTTGAACGGCCGGCCTTAATGGCGAACACAGGTTTTCCGGCATTGGCTGCTTTCTTCAATGCTTGGCGGAAGCGCTCGGTGTTCTTGACGTCCTCAACATAGAGGCCAATGACTTGAGTGCCTTCGTCGTCAGCGAGGAATTCTACCGATTCGGCCAGATCAACATCCGATTCGTTGCCAGTAGATATCCAATGCCGGAATCCAAGGCCGGCAGATGAAATCATGTCGAGCCAGTAAGCAGCGAGGGCTCCGCTCTGGCTAACAAAAGAAAAACCACCTTCCTTGGTTAGGTTTTCTTCCAGCGCGGTCGTGAAGGATGCAACCAGCCCACTGGGGGCGCTGATGATCCCAAGGCAGTTTGGCCCAATGATTGCCGTGCCCGTCTCGCGAGCCAACTGACTGAGGCGCTCCTGAAGCTTGCGGCCATCTTCTCCTGATTCTGCGAAGCCCGAGGAAAAAATAACAAAACCGCGTGCTCCGGCGCTAATGCCTTCACGGACGATGCCTTCAACCATTTCGCCCGGGGTTCCAATAATGACCAAGTCTACAGGGTGTCCGATTGCGCTCAGTGATGGGTAGCTGCGCAGTCCTTGGATTTCAGGGCGGGATGGGTTTACTGGAAGAATTTCGCCGTAGAACCCTTGTCGTTTCATATAAGCGATGGGGCGACCGGAAATCTTTGTGGGATCGGAGGAGGCGCCAACAACAGCCACCGATCTGGCGGATAGAAGGCGAGCCAGTCTGTGCGTTTCGGATCCGGGGGCCTTTGTATTGCTCATGGCGAACCTTGTCTCGATTGTTGATGTGGTGAACAGGATAGCGCACATTTTTAACATTCGCAATAGAGATTTATATTCGGATACGGGAATTTGTTGTCGAGATATGTGGTTTATATTTTCTCGGAGATTGCCATCGAGTGTAGTTGTATATGTTGTTTATAAATGTAAATTTGGATGTTGACTTGAAAATTCCCTTCATATACGATAATTCGCAACAGCGAATACTATTCGCAATCAAGAATTTTCTAATCATTCGATGAAGGTGGGGTTATGGCTTTGGATTTCGGTTTTTCCAGCGAGCACGAAGCGGTTCGCGATATGGTGCGTCGGTTCTGTGCTGACGAAGTTGCGCCCCTTGTGGAGCATGCAGACGAAACCGAGTCGTTCCCCAGAGGGTTGTTCAAGAAATGGGCTGAGCTTGGCTTGCTTGGTGTTCGTTATCCAGAGGAGGATGGTGGAAGTGGAATGGATAAGATCGCGGATTGCATCATCCGTGAGGAAATGAGCTATGTCTGCCAAGGCTTTGCATCCAGTTGGTCTGCTCACACCCACCTTGGTATCTGGCCAATATGGAAGGCGGGGACGGAAGAGCAGAAGCGTCGCTACTTCCGTTCTGCACTTGATGGTGACCTAGTGGCAGGATTCGCCTTGAGCGAGCCGGACGGTGGATCGAATATTCGCGCAATGCGTACTCGTGCCGACAAGGTTGAGGGCGGGTGGAAGCTAAACGGGAGCAAGCTCTATATCACCAACGCGCCATTTGCAGATTTTCTGCTGGTTGCCGCACGTACCAGCCAGGATTTGACTTCGGAGGCTATTAGCCTGTTCATTGTTGAGCTTCCCAATCCGGGTTTCATCATCAGCAAGCTAAAGAAGGAGGGTATTCGTGCTTCGGAGACGGGCCTTATCTACATCGAGGATGCCTTCGTCCCAGACGACTGCTTACTTGGTGGGGGTCTGGGTACTTATCCAGTCATTCTCGAATCGCTTAGCGAAAACCGCGTTGGTGTTGCTGCTAATGCCATTGGTATGGCGCGAGCTGCTTTTGATGCGGCATATTCCTATGCTCAGGAGCGAATTGTTGCCAATAAGGCCATCGGCAACTACCAGGCCATTTCACATAAGTTGGCCGAAATGTCGGCAGATATTGAGGCTGCCCGCTGGCTCGTTTACTACGGTGCCTGGCGGGTGGATCAAGGGACGTTGGACTCTGCCACGGCTTCCCGTGTCAAACTTGTGGCGACCGAGACTGCTGTACGGGTCAGCGAGCAAGCTATTCGCATTCTCGGTGGCGCAGGGATTATGCGCGAATATCCTGTTGGTCGTATTCACCGTGACGCCTTGGTCTACGTAATCGGTGAGGGTACGAGCGAAATCCAGAAAAACATCATTGCTCGTAGCATGGGGTTCAAGCCATGAGCTTGCCCTCAGTCATCAGCGAAAATCGCGATGGCGTCTTCATCATCAGTCTGAATCGTCCCGAGAGTAAGAACGCCTTTGACCTCGAGATGCGGGCCCTTCTGGCGGAGAAGATATACGAGGCTCGCGATATTCAGTCGGTTCGTGCAGTCATCATACGGGGCGAAGGTACTGCCTTCTGTGCAGGAGGCGATCTTAAGTCTCTGAGTGAGGAAGATCGTCCAATTTTTCGTGACCGTGAACGTATTCGCAGGCTCCACATATGGTTTCGTGAGTTGGTTAATCTTGAAAAGCCGACCATTGCAGCGGTAGATGGGCCGGCTTTTGGTGCCGGCTTCAACTTGGCCTTGGCGTGCGATTTCATTATCGGAACCCCGACCGCAAGATTCGCTGCAGTTTTCTCACGGATTGGGCTTGTCCCTGACCTTGGTGGTTTTTTTCTTCTGCCTCGCATTGTTGGTCTCCAGCGTGCCAAGGAGCTTGTTTTTAGTGCGCGTGAGATCTCGGCAGAGGAGGCATTGGGCTTGGGGATTCTTCACTCCGTAGTTCCTTCGGAGAGTCTTTTCGAGGCGGCACTCAATTTGGCTAGCCACTTCGCAAACGCTTCGACGGACGCACTTGGTATTGCCAAGAATATTCTCAATCGCTCCTTCAATCTTGATCAAGATACTTTGGCTGAATTGGAGTCTAGTGCGCAGGCCATGGCTATCCATTCCGATTATCACCGAGAAGCGGTTGCCCGTTTTCTCAGCAAGCAACCTATGCGATTTCAGTGGAGACCTTAGTCATGGATATTAAACCAATTATTACCGGTGCTTATGATACAGACATTGGCTCGCTTGCCGGGTCTAGCTGTATGAGCCTGCACCGCGAAGCTGCTTTGGGTGCTATTCGTGATGCGGGCCTGCAATTGTCTGATATTGATGGCGTCATTTGTGCGTACTCCTTTACTGAGCCTCATTTGATGCTGGCTTCAGTGTTTTGCGAGTACATGGGTATCCATCCCGAGACCTGTTATGCGATCCAGGCAGGTGGAGCTACTGCTTGCATAATGGTTATGCAGGCCGCGGCGCTGGTCGCAAGCGGCCAGTGCCGTCATGTTCTTTGTGTAACTGGAGACAATCGTCTAAGTGGAATGAGTGGTGATGGTGCTGTCGCGGCCCTTGCTGAAGTTGGTCATCCACAGTTTGAGCGACCTTACGGTATCAGCGTTCCTGCTGCCTACGCGTTAGTTGCGCGACGTTATATGCACGAGTACGGCGTTACGGGGGATCATCTGGGTGCTATTGCTGTTCAGCATCGTAAGCACGCCTCGTTGCATCCCAAGGCACACAAAAAAGAATTAATCGCGCTCGCTGATGTTGCGGCCTCCCGCGAGATTTGCTCTCCTCTCCGACTTCTCGATTGCTGCCTAATCTCTGATGGTGGAGCTGCAGTAATTGTGAGCGCTCCTGATGCTGCTAGTGATACTCGCAATCCCTCCGTTAGGATTCTTGGCGCTGGCCAGGGGCACACCCATGAGCACATTGTGGCAGCCCCTTCGCTGACAGACTTTGGGTGTAAGCAATCATCACGACGCGCCTTTGAGCGTGCAGGCCTTGGCCCGAAGGATATTGATGTCGCGCAAATCTACGATTCGTTCACGATCACTTTGCTCGTCGAGCTCGAGTCCATTGGTTTCTTTGAGCGTGGTGAAGCGGGGCCTGCGGCCCTGGATGGCCAACTTGGCATAGGTGGCCGTCTGCCATGCAACACCCATGGTGGGTTACTTTCTTACGGACACTCGGGTGCTGCAGGGGGGATGTTCCACGTTGTCGAAGCGATTCATCAGCTTCGCGGTGATGCCGAGGTACGGCAGGTTAAAGATGCGCAGACCTGTTTTGTTCATGGTGATGGCGGCATTCTCTCCGCTCACTGTTCGATTGTCCTGGGTCGTCATTGACCCGATAACTCTCTGGATGCATGAAGCTATGAAAGTGTTGGTTCCCGTGAAGCGCCTAGTGGATTACAACGTAAAGGTGCGAGTGAAGAGCGATGGGTCGGGTGTGGACCTTGCTAACGTCAAAATGAGCATGAACCCATTCGACGAGATTGCCGTTGAAGAAGCGGTGCGGTTGAAGGAGTCCGGTATCGCCACGGAAGTGTTGGTTGTTTCTTGTGGTGTTGCCACCTGCCAGGAGACACTGCGTACCGCCATGGCCATCGGTGCCGACCGTGGAATCCTAGTCGAGACTGATGCCGAACTTCAACCGTTGGCGGTCGCTAAGCTCTTGAAGGCGCTTTGCGAAAAGGAGGCTCCTGGTTTGGTTATTTGCGGCAAACAAGCCATCGATGACGATGCCAACCAGACTGGCCAGATGCTCGCCGCCCTGCAAAATTGGCCCCAAGCTACCTTCGCCTCCAAGGTCGTTATTAATGGCAATAGAGCCGAAGTTACCCGGGAAATCGATGGTGGCCTCGAAGTTCTTGAGATTGGCTTGCCGGCTGTCATTTCCACTGACCTGCGCCTTAACGAGCCGCGCTATGCGACGCTCCCCAATATCATGAAGGCGAAAAAGAAGCCGCTGGACACCTTGAGACCCGCTGATTTAGGTGTGGACGTCACTCCGCGCCTGACCACTCTGAAAGTGTCCGAGCCTCCCAGACGCAGTGCCGGCGTCAAGGTTGCCGACGTGGCGGAGCTGATCAACAAGCTTCGCAACGAAGCCAAAGTCATCTGATCGCAGGAGAGAGAAACCATGACCATACTCGTCGTTGCTGAACACGACAATGCTGGCCTCAAGGCTGCTACGCTCAACACTGTTGCTGCCGCTAGCAAGATTGGTGGCGATATTCACGTCCTCATTGCTGGCTTCAATTGCACAGGAGCCGCCCAAGCTGCTGCCCAACTCCAAGGCGTTGCCAGGGTGAAGGTGGCTGATGCTGCTCACTACGAATCCCAGAACGCAGAGAACGTCGCAGCCCTCACTGTTGCTCAGGCTGGAGGCTGTAGCCATATCTTGGCGCCGGCCTCCACCTTTGGCAAGAATGTCATGCCGCGAGTCGCCGCCTTGATGGACGTGTCCCAAATCTCAGAAATAATCGCTGTAGAAGGGCCTGATACCTTTGTTCGTCCGATCTACGCGGGTAATGCACTAGCAACAGTTCGGAGCTCCGATGGAGTAAAGGTTATTACTGTTCGTACTACCGCTTTTGATGCCGTCCAAACCGGTAACGAAGCGCCGGTTGAGAATATCCAGGCAGCTACCGATTTTCCTGGGACCCGGCTCGTCGGCCGTAAGCTTACTAAGTCAGCTCGTCCCGAATTAGGGGCGGCCAAGATCATCGTCTCTGGCGGTCGTGGCCTTGGTAACGGCGAGAACTACCGCAGGTTACTGGAGCCGCTTGCCGATAAATTCGGGGCAGCGCTAGGCGCTTCCCGAGCCGCGGTGGATGCAGGCTTCGTTCCTAATGACTACCAAGTGGGTCAGACCGGCAAGATTGTGGCCCCCTTGTTATATGTCGCGATTGGTATTTCCGGGGCTATCCAGCACCTGGCTGGCATGAAAGATTCGAAAGTGATCGTCGCTATCAACAAAGATCCTGATGCACCTATATTTCAAGTCGCTGACTACGGTCTCGTTGCCGATCTGTTTGAAGCCGTGCCGCAGTTGGAGGCTTTAATTTAGGTAACTCTCGGTAGCTTCGGAGGGGGGGCTGGGTAGCGCAACTAGCCCTCCTGTTTGCCAGCGATGAATTGCCGCGTTATTTGGGTAATCTGCCTTGAAGGGTGATTGGCCCGATCCTGTCGGCATAGCGCAGCCGCGTCAGCGAAGGCAGAGAGGAATCGCGCTGTCGTGCGGCATGACGTCAGTAAGCGGGTGGGGCGACCTGCAACGGCGTGCAGATCGGCTCGACCCCGAAACGCTCACGATGCCGGTCGATGAACGAGCTCAATTTTTCTTGAGGCGGTCGAACTTCAGCTTTGCGAAAAGCGTATTGGCCAGGCCTGTCGCGGAATTTCCTTGGGCTGGCGCAAGCGTCCCAGTGCCTTGATGTGCTCACGCTCTGCTGTCGGTACGTCATCGCAAATCACATATCGATTTCGTGTTACTTGATCCACTCACGCAGTGTAATTGTCGAACAGCCAATCATGGGCGCTATCGACTCGACAGCAGCACATAGCGACGACGGTCCTTGCGTACTGCCTGGAGCAGTCGTACGGCTCGCTCTCAGACTTTCCGGAAATATTTGTTCGTCTTTCTCATGGTGACTTCATTCACTCAGGTTATGGAGCACCCTCAATTCCTAGGGCGCCTCAACGGAACTAATGTAGGCGGCTTAGCTGAAATTTTACGACTCAGTTTCTAACTTGTGAATTTTCAGAGTTTTTTTGGTGGACGCCTCGGCATTCCAATTGAGGTCGCTACTATTTGGTCAAAATAATCTTTTGCAACTAATTGAATAATAGTGAATAAATCAATTGTTATCCTTGTATCACAATGGATTGCATTGTGTGGCACGTGTATTGCTTATTGTATTTCGAATCTGAAATTTCTAATCCAGAAGACATTGTTTTTTAGGTTTCGGCAAGAAGTGTCAGGTTTTTTGCGCCGTAGTTGGGCGCCGGTGGATACAAGAATAGGAGGAGCTAGGTATGTCGGTTGTATCGAATCTAGGTTATGTGGTTTTTGGGGTCTCTGATCTCAATGAATGGGAGCGCTTTGCGGTTGATATCCTCGGTTTGCAGGTCGGAAGCAAAAGCGCGGACTCGCTTGCCTTGCGTATGGATGATTACAGTCAGCGTGTGATCCTGGAGCTAAATGGGGTTGATGACCTGTCGGTTGCTGGCTGGGAGTTTGAGACCGAAGTTGAGCTGGAGGAGTTTGCCGGGAAGGCTGCGGGTCTCGGTGTTGCCCTTGATCGAATGGGTCCTGAGTTGTTGGGTAAGCGGAAGGTTGAGTCTGGCTATTTCTGCAAAGATCCGGTGATGAACTATACCCATGAGTTCTATTTCGGCCCGCAGATTGCCCCGCTTAATACCCCTTTTGTTTCTCAGCATCTGCGTAGCGGCTTTGTGACCGGCGAGCTCGGTTGCGGTCACATTCTTCCGGTCTCTCGTGACGAGAAGAAGAGCATGGCCTTCTATCTGGATGTGCTTGGTTTGCGTGTGAGTGACTACATCAAGGAAGAAGTTGCTCCTGGTATTGTCATCGACGCTACCTTCCTGCATACGAAGACCGGGCGGCATCACAGTATGGGTTCCGCACAAGCTGATCTGCCGAAGATTCTGAATCACTTCATGGTCCAGGTGGAAACTATGGACGATGTTGGCCTGGCCTACGATCGTGCCGTCAAGGCTGGTGCTCACATTTCCATGGCTATTGGTCATCACCCGAATGACCAGATGACTTCGTTCTACGTTCGTACTCCATCAGGGTTCAACGTCGAATTCGGTTGGGGGGGCTTGGTTATTGATGATGCCACCTGGAAAGTTGTTCGCTATTCCCAGCTCAGTGACTGGGGTCATCAACGGCAAATGCCGGCGGCTGCTTAGTCGCTCTTGTGCCATGTTGGCCAAGGGTCTGTGCCTCTGCCTGCACTCGGTGGTCACAAACTAACTCTGTGAAGAAGATTATGGGAACTAGTGAAACCCGAAGTGACTTGTCCTCGATAGCTTGCGTTGATGCGGACGCATTCAAGCAAGGGATGCGTCGATTTGCAGGAGCGTGCAATGTCATTGCCACTGTTGGAGAGGCTGGGTGGATAGGTGTTACTGCTACAGCGGTGATGTCTGTTACAGCCGAGCCGGCGCGGCTTTTGGTCTGCATTAATCGATCAGCTTTTGCCTATAACGCGATTGCTCAAAGTGGTGTGCTGAGCGTCAATGTTTTGGGTGCTGATCAGGAAGACATGGCCAAACTGTTTGCCGGCATGTGCCCGGATGTCGCTCCCAATGATCGTTTTCAGAAAGGGAGTTGGCGGCAAGGACTAACCGGGGCGCCCATGCTCGAAACTTCACTGGTCAGTTTTGACTGCCAAGTTGTCGAGACCATCGTGGGAAGTTCGCACGACATGTTCCTTTGCTCAGTTGTGGGTGTTGCCGCACGAGAGGGGAGTGCGCTCCCTCTTATCTACTTCGACGGAAAATTCGGATCTTTTTGTTGAACTCCGAGGTCGTGCCATTTGAAATTTGAAGGGAAAAATAATGAATACCGTAGCTGATCAAAATAATGAAGTTATTCCGACCGAAGAGGAGCTGATCGCACGCGCTCGTGCCCTCATTCCGATGTTGAAATCCAAAGCAGACCAAGTTGAAAAGGACCGCATGGTTTCGAAAGAGACCATTGATGCGTTCCGTAAGGCTGGTTTTTTTAAGGTTCTGCAACCCAAGCGCTGGGGTGGCTGGGAAATGAGCCCGGTGGTCTACTACAAGATCCTTATGGAGTTGGGTCGTGGTTGCGGTAGTAGCACCTGGGACGCAATGGTCCTGGGGGTTCATCAGTGGGAATTTGGTCTGATGAGTGAGCAGGCTGCTACCGATGTTTGGGGCGAAGACAACAGCGTTCTGGCTGCTTCTTCTTATGCTCCATGGGGGCAATGCAAGAAGGTTGATGGTGGTTGGATCCTTAATGGTACTTGGAAGACATCAAGTGGCTGTGACCATGCTGGATGGGCCTTTTTGGGTGGGATTTCCACCGATAGCGAGGGCAATCCGATTGATCGTTTGGCATTCCTCGTGCCAGCGAGCGACTATACGATTCAAGACGATTGGTATGTTTTCGGCCTGGCCGGTACTGGCAGTAAGGCACTGGTGGTCAAGGATGCGTTTGTTCCTGATTACCGTGTGCATAGCCAAGTGGCGCACACTGAGGCCGATGTTAAGGGGCATGATCTCTACTATCGATTCCCGTTCTATCAAGCCTTTTTTACTGCTGTTTCCAGTGTAATCGTTGGCATGGCGCAAGGTGCGATTGACGAATATATCGATCAAATGAAGGTTCGTACGGATATTGCTGGTCGTACCCCTGTGTTGTTGAGCCCGTATGTTAAGGACCGTCTTGGAAACGCGGTTACTCGCGTTCGGACCGCGCGTGCCCGTCTGTTTAGCGCAATTGCAGAATCGGCTGCCTATGTGGCAAAGGGCGAATGCGTGCCAGTCGAAGTTCGTGTGCATCACCTTTTGGATATAGCTCGTACTGGCCGCGAATGTGAAGAGGCAACACTGCTGCTCTTCAAAGCGACCGGTGCTCGCGGGATGTATCTCAGCAACCGTATGCAACTGATCCTGCGCAACGTAATCGCTGGCTCGCAACACATTACGCAAAATGCCGATGATACGGCTGGCATGCTGGGGGGGTTCTTGTTGGGGCAGCCCCTGCCGCCGCTGATGTTTGGCCCGGTTGGTTCCTACTGATCCATTACTAAAAAAAGGTGCAGCTAGCTGGGGATATTCCTAGCTGGCTGTCATCAATCAAAGAAAAATATCCGGAGGCGACAATGCTTGAAAAAGTCTTGGTGGGGGCTATTACGCCCAATGTCGAATATCCCAAGAAGAAGATTTTGGCTTTAGTGCTATCGGCTATCGCATCTATTAACGCCAGTGCATTTGAGATCGATACCGAATCTGACGTGAAGGTTCGTTGGGATACGACGCTGAAGTACAGCGCTGCGTGGAGAATGCAAGATCCATCAGCCAAACTGATTGCAAATCCAAATCTTGACGATGGTGACCGTAATTTTAAAAAAGGACTCATTTCCAATCGAGCGGATTGGTTGACTGAACTCGATATATCAAAAAATAATTTCGGTGGTCGAATTTCTGCAGCTGGTTGGTATGACGATGTTTACCGGAATCACACGGATAATGATTCTCCAGGTACGCGTAACAGCATATTTAATGCCCCAAATGATTTCCCGAGCGGGACACGCTCTATTGCTGGTAATTACTCCGAAATATTGGACGCATTTATTTTTGGAAAAATCAGTGGGGAAAGTACAGAGACGACCCTTCGTATAGGCAGGCATGCCCTTATCTGGGGCGAGACACTATTCATGGGGCGTAACGGTATTGCCGGTGGGATGGCACCGGTTGATGCTATCAAGGCGTTGGCTGTGCCGGGCTCCCAATTTAAGGAAATAGTCCGGCCGGTCAATCAGTTCTCTATGCAGAGTCAACTGAATTCGAATATCAGCATTGGTGCTTATTATCAGTTCGAATTCGAACCAACTCGAATTCCCCCTTCAGGATCCTATTTCAGCAGCACGGGAGACATGATGGGGCGAGGTGGTCAATCTGTCCTCATGATTCCGCAGATGGGGCCCATTGGTCCCTACTATTTCGCAAACGAAAAAGATATGCGAGCCAGGGATTCAGGGCAAGGCGGCATGCAAGTACGCTTTCGTCTGGACGGAGGAAATACTGACTACGGTCTTTATTTGATTCGTTATCACGATAAGGACCCCTCAACGTTCTATATGAAACCAACTCTCCCATCTGCGGCATGGTTGGCTTGTGTAAAAGGAATTAACCCAGCGTTGTGCGGTATGTTTGCTCCGTCGATGCTTCCATTTACTAACGAAATGGGAACATATCAGCAGGTTTATGCTGAGGCAATTACCGCTTTCGGTACCAGTTTTAGCACAACCCTTGGATCAGCAAACGTAGCGGGTGAAATATCACTGCGTAACAATGCTCCGCTGGTGAACGATAGTCAGTTAGTGATGCCGGGTCAGTCGGCCAATAACAGTGACAACCCACTATATCCAGTCGGAAAGACAGCTCACGTGAATCTCTCTCTGATTGACGTGCTGGATAAAAATGTCCTCTGGAATACGGCGAACATTACTGCAGAACTTGCGTGGAACCGCCGGCTTAGTATTTCTAAGAACCCGGATCAACTCGACCCACATAGCACGCGAGATGCAATGTCCTTGCGAGTTTTATTTGAGCCGACTTATTACCAAGTATTCGAGAACTTTGACCTTACTGTGCCAATTAATGTCAGTTATTCGCCATATGGTCGCTCATCGGCTGTAAGCAACTTCGGCGTGGAACGCGGTGGCGATTTCAGTGTTGGTCTGAGGGGGGATTACATGAAAGTTTGGAAGTTGAGTCTTAACTATACGAAGTTTTACGGAACGGAGAAAGCATATACGGATGCCAACAACATCCAAACCTTTGGTCAGTCGATGAAAGACCGGGATTTCCTTTCGTTTAGCGTCTCGCGCACATTCTAAGAACCCCAAGGAGACATTCACATGAATTACAAGATCAAGACTGCTGTTGGCGCCATCGTCTTGGCACTGGCTGGGCTGCCTACTGCCTTTGCAGGTGTCAGTACCCAGGAGGCCGAACAGCTCAAAAGCACGTTAACACCCTTGGGAGGCGAAAAGGCCGGCAATAAAGACGGCAGCATCCCCGCATGGACAGGTGCAGCAATCAAGAGTGGCAAGGATCTATTTGCCGGTGAGAAGCCGCTATATTCGGTGAACTCTACAAATATGGGTTCTTACGCCGACAAATTATCCGATGGTGTGAAAGCGCTGCTCAATAAATATCCGAATAGTTTCCGTCTGGATGTCTATCCGACGCATCGTACGGCGGCGGCGCCACAGTGGGTCTATGAAAACACTGCCAAAAATGCTGTATCAGCAAAAATTGGCAACGATGGCCTCACCCTTGAGGGGGCCTATGGCGGTGTGCCGTTCCCGATTCCCAAAAGCGGTCAAGAAGTGCACTGGAACCATCTTCTACAGTGGCGCGGTGAATCTGTGGAATACCGTATGAAGGTGTGGGCTATTACCGCTAGTGGGGAAGCTGTCCTTGCTACCGGCGGCATTACCTACGAACAGTTTCCTTACTATCGTAAAGACGGCAAGGGTAAATATGGTGGCGTCTTTTTGCAGGCTCTTCAGGCTACGGAGTCCCCTCCGTTTCGAGCAGGAGAAGCGATCCTCATGCATGAGCAGGCGGACTACACTAAGGATCGCTTGATTTGGCAATATTTAGCCGGTCAGCGCCGCGTTCGCCGGGCACCAAACATCGGTTTCGACACGCCGGACTTTGCTGCTTCAGGCGTACGCTTTTTCGATGAGCCGTTCGGGTGGATGGGATCACCAGAACGCTTTGACTTCAAGCTCGTTGGCAAGAAGGAAATGCTCGTTCCTTATAACAATAACAAATTACTCAGTACTAAAGACGTTGAAGCAATTGGTGCGCACCATCTGAAACCTGAGCATGTTCGATGGGAGCTCCATCGCGTTTGGGTGGTCGAGGCCACGCTTAAGAAGGACAAGCGCCATGCAGTACCAAAGCGTGTTGTCTATTACGACGAGGATAGTTGGGGCACGCTGATCATGGATGGTTGGGATGCCCAAGGCAAGCTTTGGCATACCAGTCTCTCTCTGCCTTTCGTCGTCGGTGACTTGCCGGCTGTGACCTCCGGATGTACGGACGCTTTCTTCAATATCCAAACTGGCGCGTGGGTCTATAGCTGCGCAATGGGTGATACCCCGGCTGATCAACAGTATCGCGCTGTCACTCCTCGCAATGACACTTTCTTCTCTTCTGATGCCTTGTCTGGATTCAGCGCTCGGTGAGTGGGAAAAAGTTGAGCGGTACTTGCAATAGTCTCCTCTCGTGAGGTTTTGGGGGAGCTTCGGCTCCCCAATTTTTCGGTGGGTTTAGCAACCTGACCGATTAAAAATTGGATTTCAAGTTGAATGAGTAACATCTTGAGAGTGCTGATTGGGGCGGTTTCATGTTGCCTCATGCTATCGGCAGATGCAGATAGTCTGAAGGTTCCCGCCTTCGAACGTCCTGCGCAAACAAGCACGCTGGCAGCGAGGAGCTTGATGACAGCTGTCGCAACTGCAGGTGACAAATTTGTCACTGTTGGTGAGCGAGGGCACATCCTGATTTTCAAGGCTGACGGAACTAGCGTTCAAGCTGCTGTTCCCTCCAGTGTCACCCTGACTGACGTGTTCTTCATCAATGAGAACAAGGGATGGGTTGTCGGCCAGGCGGGAATTATCCTGCGCACATTGGACGGTGGAAAAACCTGGAAGAAACAGCTAGACGGCCTAGAGATCATCGCAAAACTCAAGT
>Ga0316604_10001269_pt1 | contig 23179 bp, 20 predicted proteins | sample OWC_soil_day20_C_FD_207650 | JGI IMG/M metagenome (GOLD analysis project Ga0316604, IMG submission 207650) | Wetland soil microbial communities from Old Woman Creek delta, Ohio, United States - OWC_soil_day20_CT | ecosystem: Environmental > Terrestrial > Soil > Wetlands | place: USA: Ohio...
AATAGTATTTACGGACAGGAGATCTTTTCTGTCGCTAAGGGAAAGGGCTTCTTTGTCGTTACAGACAAATGGGGCTATTTCAAAAAGATACTTTTCGAAAGACTTTAAGAAATAAATGAGTACACAAAGAAAGGCTGAAGACTTTGATGCAACATTATCTTCTTGGGCTGGTAATATACATACTTTGGAATCTGGCAGGTTTTATTCTGGTGATGCTAGATAAAAAAAAGGCAAGACGGCACGAGTGGCGCATTAGAGAGCGTACTTTTTTTCTTTGGGCGTTTGCTTTTGGTGCTGTCGGTATACTTGTGGGTATGCGTGTTTTTCATCATAAAACACGCCATAGTCTTTTTGTTCTAGGAATACCAGTACTATGTCTTCTGAATTTTGTTGCCGGATATTTATTATGGAGCTAGGGGGTGACTAAGAAATAATTTTGCGTTCCATGAGTTTAACAGGAAAGGGACTTAAGGTAGCAGCCATTGCAGCCAAAACCCCAGCGTGTACTCCGAGTCCTGCATTCAGTTGTCCCCAGCAAATAGCCCGGCAAAGTTCAACGGAGTGGTATAAGGGGTTTGCCCAATTTACAATTTGCACCCAGTGCGGTAGGGCATACGCAGGAAAATATAAGCCTCCGAATAAGAAAAAAGGCGTGATTACGAGCGTAATATAGTAATTTAAATGGTCAATACTCTCTATGAAAGCGGTATAGCAGAAGGCCATTTCGGCAAACACCAAACCAGTCAAGGCGAGGACAACCGGCATCAGGATGGCTGCGGGAGATTTAACCAAGCCAAGTAAGCTAATAACGCATAGAATAACCAGGCCAAACAATATACTTTTTACTGTGCCGTAGAGAATTTCTCCCACAACTACATCCTTAAAGGTAACAGGAGCAGCAAGCATACCTTGAAAAACCTTATCATAATGGATTCGGACAAATGTGCTATATGTACATTCAAAGGTGGCACTATACATTCCAGATAAGGCGACCATACCGGGCGCGATAAACTCTATGTAACTTACGCCGTCGACTTCTTGTACAAACATACCCAGCCCGAAGCCCATGGCCGACAAGTATAAAAGAGGCTCAGCTACATTGTACATAAGGCTATGTTTCCAGGTTTTCATAAACACCCGCACGTGGCGCATTAAGATTCGTATGGCATTCATATTTCTGGCCCCCGGCCGGTTAATTTCAAAAATACATCCTCGAGCGTCGATGCCCGGAGAAAGCACGCGTGTCGCGGCACACCCCAGGTGTCCAGCGAATTCCATAATCCTTCGCCATCTATTGCATATAAGAATAGGCCGTCGGCTACCTGGAGAACTTCGCCGCCTGCGGAAATTATTTTGTCTTCAAAACCTGAGGGAAGGTGGTCCATGGGCATTCTAACTTCAATGGCATTAGGAAGAACATGGTTTTTTACAAGTTCCAACGGGCTTCCTTCCGCCAGTATCAATCCCTCGTGCATCAACACCAGTCTATCACAAAGTTGAGAAGCTTCTTCCATGTAATGGGTAGTCAAAAGGAGCGTCACTCCTTCTGCTTTCAAGCTTCTCAGCTTTTGCCAGACAAGGTGGCGAGCCTCTGGATCAAGGCCGGTTGTAGGCTCGTCAAGGATAACCAACTTTGGATGATTTATGAGCGAGCGGGCAATCACCAGCCGTCGTTTTAGTCCGCCCGAAAGATGATCTACCTGGTCATGAGCCTTATTAGACAATCCCATGAAATCCAACAATTCATATCCTCGCGTTCGTGCATTTTTGCGATTGAGTCCGAAAAGCCCGCCGTAGATTTCAAGATTTTCTATTACGGAAAGTTCAGCATCCAGATTATCTTCCTGAGGAACAACCCCCATCTTAGCTTTAATGGAGGGGGGAGTCAAAAAAACAGACTGTCCAAACAGGGACAATGACCCTTCTTCCACGGTTGAAAGGCCGTACACCATCCTCATGGTAGTGGATTTTCCGGCGCCGTTGTGTCCTAGAAAACCGAAGCATTCGCCGCGGCGAACCGAAAATGAAACACCCTTGAGGGCTCTAAAACTTCCATAGCATTTACCAAGGTGGTCGGCGCTAATGATAGTCTCCAAAACAATCCTCCTAATTTTCCGATCAAACTAAGTGATTTTGGCAATCACGAAGATAAGTATTGTAATTTTTTCGAGGATGTATGTATCCAAGGTTTCCTTCTGAAAGCTCTTGGCGAGTTGTTTCAGGAGCAGGTGAGACTCTATAAAAGGGATTTTGCTAGTGTCTCAATATGGAAAGGCGGTAATCGCTTTGAAAAAAATAATTATCATTTTGTCATTAATTATGTGTATCACCCTGCCGGGAGCAGCTTCGGTTAAAGAAGTAAAAAATTATCAGTACCCTATTAGTATGACGGTCATAGCGCCGGAGGATAGCAGCGGCGGAGCTAGTCAAATCATTGAAGTCAACACCGGAGATTATTTTAAGGTTGGATTGGAAGCCGCTGGCGGTACGGGCTACCGATGGCAGCTAGATGATAATAATATGGATATAGTGGAATTTGTTGATCAGACAGCAGCTCCTGTAGATCCGGTTTTTCGTATGCCAGGTAGTAAAATCCGATGGGAGTTTTATTTTAAAGTGAAACCGAATGTTTCCGGACAGCAGCCCCTGCGGTTTTATCTTAGACGTGGATTGGACGAGATACCGGTCAAGGAATTTTTATTAACGGTCATAGTCCAATAATTAAAGAAAATAAAGAGTGGATAATAACCAGTGTTTGCTGTTGACTTGACAACAAGTTGTTTTATATACTATATTTTACATATTGTATATTGTCGTAATATTTACGGCGATTAAACGTAATTATATAATGCATTAACGCGATTTAAAGGAATGATTATGTGAAATTTATTAATAAACTTGAATTTCGAACTAAACAGGAGCTTGTTTATAATGAGATAAGAAAGGCAATCGTTTGTGCTCATTTCGTTCCTGGCGAACGGCTGGTAATTGCTAATTTAGCTAAAGACTTGGATGTAAGTGTAAGTCCCATTCGAGAAGCTTTAATGCGCTTGGTTTCCGAGAACTTTGTGGTTGAAAGGGGAACGGGTCTTTATGTTGCGCCGCTTTCTAAGCAGCAGTTTTTAGAGATGCTGGATGTTCGGATGCAGCTTGAAGTAATTGCCATTCGTCGTTCGGCCAAATATATTCATGCCGAAGGTTTGCAAAGGCTTATACAGGATATTGACAAGATGGGAAAAGCTCTGCAAAAGGATGATTTAATATCATATAATGCGTTGCATAAAAAGTTTCATACGGATTGTTTTTCTTTCTGCAATATTCCTTATTTATTTAGGGCAATAATTGATGCGATTGATCATCATGAGCGTGGTCTTAATATTTTTAAGCTTCGAATTTGGCGAGAAAAACCTGATATTGAACAGCATGAGCAAATAGTTAAGGCCCTGGAGATCCATAATGAAGAGGCGGCGGCTGCAACGCTTCTAAATAACCGGAAACGGGCTTTTGATTTTTATGTTGAGCAACTAAAAGGACAGGAAAACGAAAATGAATAAAAGTGATAAAAGACTTGAATATGAAGTTTCAAGTCTTTTTTTATGCTGTTTTGTATTGACAGAAAAAAATAAATATATTATATTCTAAATAACAAATAAAATATATCGTATATTATCAGATAATATAGCAAAAAGCTTAATACATTCGAGCATGAAAGCTACGTAGGTATTACAAATTAGAATAAAAAGCTGCCGATGATAGTATCGGCAAGAATTAATGGATGGTGATGGATTTATGGGAAAGAAACTAATTATAACTGCCGCTTTGTGTGGTGCAGGCACGACAAAGGCCCAGACACCGCACGTGCCAATTACGCCAGATGAAATTGCCGCTGATGTTGTTGCCTGTGCGAAAGCCGGTGCGGCTATTGCCCACATCCATGTTCGGGATGAAAAAGGCAAAAATAGTATGCAGACTGAAGTCTTTACTGAGGTCGTTGGCAAGGTTCGCAAAGCCCTTGATGAAGCCGGACTTGATATTGTAATTAATCTTACGACTTCAGGCAGTGTTTGGCCTGAAGATATGCGTATAGCTCATTTGCCGGTTTTGCTGCCTGAAATGTGCTCGTATGATCCTGGCTCTATGAATTGGGCAAACAGTTATGTATTTCTTAACACGCCGCCTTTCCTGGAAAGACTTGGTGGGATTTGTCAGGAACTTCAGATCAAACCAGAAATCGAAATTTTTGACGCAGGTATGATTGGAAATTTGGATTATTATATCAAAAAAGGGATTTTGAAAACTCCTTGCCATTGTCAGTTCGTATTAGGAGTATCAGGCGGCATGCCGGGTAATGTAGAAAGTCTTGCTTATTTATTGCCAAAGATTCCGAAAGACTCGACTTGGTCCATTTCCGGTATCGGCAAGAGCCATATGCCGATGATGCTGGCAGGGCTTGCCGAAGGTTGCGACGGACTACGGGTAGGTTTAGAAGATAATATCTTCTTGGAAAAGGGTGTCTATGCAACAAATGCTCAACTGGTTGCACGTGCGATTGAATTGGGTAAAATAGCGGGCAGAGAGATCGCAAATGCGGAAGATGCCCGACAAATTCTCGGTCTGAAAACGCATAAATAAAATACAAATTCATACGAGGACGTGATTGTTGGTTTAGCTTAAGAGAAAGGAATATCAGTTAAATCAACAATCACGTCCTCGCTTCAATTGTTGAAAAGTGTATATATGATGAGGTGAATATGCTTTAGAGTGTGAAAGTCGAGGAGATCAGGTGGAATATGCAGGGGCGCCCTGTTAGTTCGATTGTGATCCGAAGGGATTTCCGATAATTAAGTATCTGATGGAAGAAAATAGCCACAAAACCGTTTGAGTGGAACACTGGTTTTGTGGCTATTCGTTTGTTTAAAATAGAAAAACATCTGTTTTAAGATATGAAGGTTAAACTATGTTTTAACATATTGGCGATATCCTGTTCGGTTGGTCTAATTAAAGTGTTTTGGATATTAGCGGCTTGTGCAGCTTTGTTGCTGTAACGTGTAATTTCTGAGAGGGCAATTTCTTCTTTTTCGCCAAGGAGTTGATCCATAAGAGAGGAAAATTCTTTAATTGTTTTGAGTTGAAGTGTACGGAGGATGGCCTGAATTTTATTCGAATAGGCTCCATTTAGAAAATGCAGATATTCTGCCAGCAATAATCCATTGGCGCGGCCATGGTCAATATCTCTAAAATACGTTAGCGAATACCCTATAGAATGAACGGCCGTCGTCCCCGTATGTGCAATGACAATACCGGCAAGCATCGACGCATGCAATAATTTTTCACGGATTGCCAAGGTTGGTTCTTCGTTAAGAAGTGGCAGGCACTCGCCTAACAGGGCTAAGCTTTTCTCCGCAAATATATTGCTGAAATCCGTAGCCTGCACAGATAAGTAACCTTCCATAGCGTGAGATAATGCGTCTACCGCCGTGTGAATAGTCACGTGGTTAGGCAGTTTTAACGTATAACGTGCATCTAAAAAGGCAACCTTGGGGAAGATGCCGGGATTGGCTATGGAGGTTTTTGTTTCAAGATGTTTGTTGCTTAGTATAGAATATTGGGTCACTTCGCTACCAGTGCCGGCAGTTGTAGGCACTGCGGCAACCGGCAGGAAGGGCTGGGAGTAGGGCCCGGAAAAAAGCTGATGGTCGTCTACTTCGTTTGTTGCTAGCACGGCTATGGCCTTAGCACAATCGAGCGGTGAGCCGCCGCCGATACCGATGATAAAATCAATGTGCTGGTCACGGGCTATTTGTGCGGCCTTTCTTGCCAAATCGATAGTAGGATTGCTGGTGACTTGATCAAAGAGAAGATAAGGAATATGTTCTTGTTCAAGAGCCTTCTCAATATCTCGTAATGACCCGTTTATTTTTGCCGAGTTTTTTCCGGTGACTATGAAAGCTTTTTTGCCAAGGGTGCTTAGTTCTTTCGAATGTTCTGCAATACAGTTTTCACCGGATATAATTTTGGCGGGAAGCGAGAAAGTAAACATGTAATACCTCCTGGCCTGGTCGATAAGATTCAAGCCCTTTAATTTAGATGGATTGGTCTATACCGTCTAATGCATCATCTAAAATGGTCATAGATTCGCGGAGCTGTGCTTCGGTGATGATGAGCGGCGGTGCGACAAGTATCATGTTTTCGTGGGAGTAGGTGACAAATCCTTTTGCAATAAGAGTTTTTACAATGCCGCCCATAACCCCTTGAGGATCTTTTCCATATGAAACTAAGGGCTCTTTTGTGGTTTTATCTTTTACTAGCTCCAGGGCGGAAAAAAGGCCTATATAACGGACATCCCCTACGCAGGCATGTTTCCTTTTAAAGTTTTCCAGGATTTCGCCTAAAACTTTGCCGATTCTCTGTACATTTTCTAAGATGTTGGTATTTTGGTAATAGTCTAGAGCGGCTATACCGGCGGCGCAGGCAAGAGGATGCGCGCTGTAAGTCAAACCGCAGAGTAAGGTATGATCGTCGAAATAGGCGGCAATTTCTTTGGAGACAGCCACACCCCCTAATGGCACATATCCGCAGGTAATCCCTTTGGCAAACGATACAATGTCCGGTTTAACTTTGTAATGTTCAAAGGCAAACATTTTTCCGGTTCGTCCAAAGCCGGCCATAACCTCATCACAAATCAGCATGATGCCGTAGTCGTCACAAATTTTGCGCACACCTTTAAGATAGCCTTTGGGAGGGATAATGATTCCGTTTGAGCCGGTGATGGTTTCTAAGACAATTGCTGCTATATTTTCCGGGCCTTCATAAACAACTTGCTCTCTAAGTTTGGCAATATAATAGGCTGTTGCTGCTTCTTCATTGGAAAATTCAATAGGTTCACGGTATATATACGGATCAAAGAATTTAACGAAACCGGGAATGCCCGGTTCAAGCGGATAACGGCGGGGTTCGCCAGTGAGATTACCGGCACCGAAGGTAGAACCATGATAGCTTCGGTAGCGGCTGAACACTTTGTTCCGACCAGTGAACATGCGAGCCATTTTAACGGCATTTTCATTGGCGTCGGCCCCGCCGTTAGTAAAGAATACTTTTCCCATGTTATCCGGCAAAAGATCAATGACCATTTTTGCCAGTTTGGAACGGGATTCTACGGCATAACCGGGCCCCATAAAACAGAATTGGTCGGCTTGATGTTTGATGGCTTCCACGATCTCTTTGTTACCATGACCAAGATTGAGATTTACTAGCTGGGAAGACATGTCGGTATAGCGTTTTCCTGCATAATCCCAAAAGTATATGCCTTCACTTTTTTCTACAGGTATCGGATTTAAATTACCTTGCTTTGACCAGGAATGCAAGTTATACCGTAAATCTTGTTCTTTAATTTCTTGTCCTGTCATGTTATCGCCTCTGTCTCCATTAAATTTGCACAAAAAAACAATGAATCACTTATAAAAAGCTCCATTGCTTTGTCGCGATTATATACGTTTTTTTGCTTGCGTTGATTATAGCACTCGAAAAAATGAAATACAATCAATTGAAACACAAAGTCTTTTGTGCTGCAACACAGGAAGACAAAAGGTTATAGTATATCTTTGATTTTATAAGCGAGTAGGATACGCAGCCGGTCTTCCGCGCTATTGAGAGGGCAGTTTATAATTTCTTTGATTTTTTTTAGCTTATAATTGATAGTATTACGGTGAACAAAGGTTTTTTGAGCAACAACCTGAACGCTTGCGTCATTTTCGAGATAGCATTTCAAAGTACTCACATAATCGGTTTTGTTGGCCGCGTCGTAGTCCAACAGACTGCCAAGAGTATCATTATAGATTTCATAGAGTACGTTGACATCGCCGCTTGAGAGCAGAATTTTATAAATGCCAATGTCATTATAATATATTTTGCCAATGCTGTTCTTTTGGGCAAGCCGCAATACGGAAATCGCCTGTTTATAGCTTTTGCTGAGCAGTAGCAGACCGCTTTTGTTTTGGCCAACACCGATGTGACATGGATAAGGGTGTTTTTTCTGCTCACAATGGTTAAGAATTTGCTGCAAGCATTTTTCAATGCTTTCATCTTTAGTATTGGCGAAAATGATGATTAATTGTTTGTTGTGATTGAAAACACAAAAATGATCAGCCATATGATGCAGAACGATTTCACTGAAAGAGTGAATGTCTGTCAAAACTTTCTCCGTGGTTTCGTCGTTATCGGTTTGAACCGAAAGTACCGCGGCGCAATAGGACCGGTGGGCAGTATAGCCGTGTGATTCCAACTGAATCTGATAATTCAAATTTTTATCCGGAAAGAAGATCGCCGTTTTAAACGCTTCGGATACATTCAGGTCTTTTTGCTCGCGATGAATGATGCAACGACAAAAATACCGAGTAACATCAACTAAATGGATTTCCCACGGTATGGTGAATAAGGGGAAATCCTGTTCCCTGCAGTATTGAATAAGTTCTGGCGGTGTCTGGGTTATGTAAGGTCCGAGGTTGATGATGAATCCGGCGGCATTATGTTCTACAAGGCCTTTAGCAAACGGGAGAAGCCAGTCTTCGTCTTTGTGCCCGATACCGGTTGTAAAGACAAGTTCGCCGCCGCGCAGAAAAGTAGCGGCTGTTTCGTCTTCAAGCATATGAACCCACTGTACAATATGGTTGATACCGCCTTCACCTGCGATTAGCCGCATGGAGTAGATTCTTTCTGCTTTTTTATATAGATACGCTAACCTGATAGCCATAAACACCAACCCTTATCTCTAAATAATTAAACAAAAAACCAAATCACCATAAGGAATACAAGCTGTATCCCGCTCACTCCAAGCTTTGAGTGATGGTCGATTTGGTTTATATATATGAATAAGTATAGCATGTATTTTATAAATCCAACAATGGTTTTTGACCGTAAGGATAGTTTCCCTTATTTCCTCATGGATAGCACAGAGTTTTTTGTGCTGCAGAACATAGACGGTAGATTAGGTCAATGCTATACTGAGAATCAATTCAAGAACACAACGGCCCGTGGGGCAAAGGTAGCAATGACGCTCAAGACTTTTAGTCTTGAGCGTTTTGTGTTCTGAGGACAAATTCATATCGACTTAAAAAGCAATGACGCTTACTATCGTTTGATATGAAGGGTTATTTTTTTTTCTTTGAAATTAATATCTGAGGGGGAAGGAAGTATGGTAAAAGAAAAAATGGTCGAATTAAAGGCGGATGTTTCAAACAGTAGTCTTTATAATTCGGACTTGGCACCAACGACTTTACGGGAGAGAAATTGGAGTACGTATAATTTTGCCGCGCTCTGGATAAGCATGGCTCATTGTATTCCAACGTATATGCTTTCCAGTGGTTTGATTGCCTTTGGTATGAACTGGAAACAGGCTATTTTTACAATTACGTTAGGAAATTTAATTGTACTTATTCCCATGATTTTAAATGCGCATCCAGGGACAAAATACGGAATTCCGTTTCCAGCGTTTGCCAGAGCTTCTTTTGGCACTTTGGGCGCTAATATCCCGGCGCTGCTTCGGGCAGGAGTGGCCTGCGGCTGGTTTGGCATAAATGCTTTTATCGGCGGAACGGCGGTTAATAATTTTTTGATTGCGTTGTTTCCCACCTGGAAAACGTTGGGTGGAGGAATTACTATTGCTGGGCTTGAGTTACCGGCTATGATAACCTTTGTTGCTTTTCTTGCTTTAAATATATTACTTGTTTATAAGGGCATGAACACAATTCGTAAATTTGAAAACTGGGCGGCGCCTTTGGTTTTAGTCATGACTTTAGTGCTGTTAATTTGGATTGTTAATGAAGCCCAAGGCTTTGGCCCGATTTTTGCCGAAAAGGGTAAGTTGGATACTTTTGAAAAGTTTTTCCCTGTATTTGTCCCTTCTCTAACTGGTATGATTGGTTTCTGGGCTACGTTATCTTTGAATATTCCTGATTTTACTCGTTTTGGCCGCGGCCAAAGAGAACAGATAATTGGGCAGGCTATCGGGTTGCCGCCGACAATGACGATTTTTTCGATTATGGGTGTTGTTATTTCATCGGCAACGATTGTGGTGTTTGGAAAAGCCATATGGGACCCTGTTGATCTTCTATTGAAGTTTTCGAATCCGTTGGTTTTAGCCTTCTCGTTATTCGGGATTATTGTAGCGACCTTATCGGTTAATATAGCAGCCAATCTTGTGTCGCCGGCCAATGATTTCTCCAACCTTGCTCCTAAATATATTTCGTTTAAAAGTGGTGTTTTAATTACCGGGGTTTGTGCATTCTTTATGATGCCGTGGAAACTATTATCCGATCCTACCGTGTATATTTTCGATTGGTTGAATGTCTATTCCGGCTTTCTTGGGCCGATTGCAGCGATTATGATTGCAGATTATTTTGTTATTCGGAAAACCGAGTTGAATTTGGAAGATCTATACAAGGAACAAGGTGAGTACACCTATCATAGAGGTTTTAATGTTATGGCCATATTAGCGTTAATCATTGGCGTTGGTGTAGCCTTGATAGGAAAACTCATTCCCTCTTTTGCTTGGCTGTTTAATTATGCTTGGTTTGTCGGTTTTGGGGCATCTTTCATCGCTTATATAGTTTTTATGAAAGCCACGTCGGCGCGGGAAAGTGCTGCGGTGTTTGAAAAGTAGGGGGGACGTATGGTGGAAGAATTTGATCTTATTATAAAAGGTGGGAAAATTGTTACTGCTAGTGATATGTTTATAGCGGATCTTGCTATATTAGACGGGAAGATTTGCTTGATAGGCGGTAATTTTGAGTATCCGGCGAAAAAAATCGTGGATGCAAAGGGTAAATATGTGCTGCCGGGCGGAATTGATGTGCATACCCATCTGGATATGCCATTTGGCGGAACGGTTTCCAGCGATGATTTTGAAACAGGAACGATGGCGGCGGCTTGCGGCGGCACGACGACTGTAGTAGATTTCGCAATTCAGCCTAAAGGAGCAACTTTGGCGGAAACTGCGGATATTTGGCAGAAAAAAGCTGCCGGTAAAGCTGCCGTAGATTATGGCTTTCATATTGCGATTACCGATATGAATAATGCCATCATGGAAGAGATGCCGGAAGTCATACAGGCGGGGTACTCTTCGTTTAAATTATTCATGACGTATGATGGGTATAAGGTTACGGATGATACCTTGCTAAAAGCATTGAAGATAACTAAGGAGTATGGCGGATTAGTTTGTGTTCACGCTGAGAATTACTATGTAATTGATTACCTGGTTAAGAAGTTTAAAGCGGAAGGAAAAATAGAACCGATATATCATGCGTTGAGCCGGCCAAACTTGGCGGAGACAGAAGCGGTAAGTCGGGCGATTACTATGGCCACTCTGGCTGAAGCCCCTCTCTATATTGTACATTTAAGCTGCAAGGAATCACTGGAAGAACTTAAGCGAGCTCGGGCAGCCGGGTTACCTGTTATGGCAGAAACCTGTCCACAATATTTATTGCTTGATGAGGATAACTATCTTGAGCCGGATTTTGCCGGGGCCAAATATGTAATGTCGCCTCCTCTTCGCAGAAAAGACAGTCAGGAACCTTTGTGGAAGGGGCTTGCAAGTGGAGACGTGCAGGCCGTGGCTACTGATCATTGTCCATTTTTCATGAAAGGACAAAAAGATATGGGCAGGGACTTCTTTGGAACAATTCCTAATGGTGCGCCCGGGGTAGAAACCAGAATGATGCTTTTATTCGGAATCGGGGTAAGAGATAGGAAAATTTCATTAAATAAGATGGTTGAAATTACTGCAACGAATCCGGCTAAAATATTTGGCTTATATCCGCAAAAAGGAACTTTGGCGGTAGGGAGTGATGCGGATATTGTCCTATTTGAGGCCGCACAGCCTTTAACCATTACAAAATCGATTTTGCATGAGAATGTAGATTATACTCCGTATGAAGGTTTTTCAATTCGGGGATATCCGTTTATGACTGTTGCCGGAGGTAAGATTGTTGCTGAAAATGGGAAATTTGTCGGAAAAGCTGGTGAGGGTAAGTTTCTTAAACGCAGAGCGCCGGTGCTTATATAAGAGGGAGAGTAGGAGATAGTTTTATGATTACGGAGCAAATAAATAAAGAGTGCGACGTTGATGTAAGTGTGGAAGTAGGAGGTCTTTGTTTCGAAAATCCGTTCATTTTGGCTTCAGCACCGCCGACATCCGATGGCGGTTTTATCCGAAAAGCCTTTCAGATGGGCTGGGGTGGGGCTGTGATTAAAACCATTAAACCGGATGAAATGGAAATCAGTGATGTAAGTCCCCGGTTCAGCGCATTAAAAGATAAAAACGGACAGAATATCGGCTTTGAAAATTTTGAACTTGTAAGTAAAAGAAATTGCAATTATTGGATAGAAGAGATCCGGGCGTTAAAAGAAGAATTTCCAACGAAAAATTTGATTGCCAGTATTATGGCGGATTTATCGGTAAAGTCGTGGAAAAATCTGGCGTTTAAAATGGAGCGGGCCGGGGTGGATGCATTGGAACTTAACTTTTCTTGTCCCCATGGTATGCCGGAAAGGGGAGTTGGGGCAGCCATCGGGCAAAGTACGGAAATTGCGGCAATGATAACAAAATGGGTTAAAGAAGCGGTTGATATACCTGTTATTGTTAAATTGACGCCCAACGTTACGGATATTGCCTCTGTTGCTAAACAGGTTGCTGCTGCCGGTGCAGATTCAATTGCGGCAATTAACACTGTGCAGTGTCTTGTGGGGGTTGATTTGGATACCTTATCGCCGATGCCTACTGTTAACGGATTTTCCACTTATGGCGGGTATTCCGGTTATGCGGTAAAGCCGATTGGATTGCGTTGCGTAGCCCAGATTTCCAATACGGTAGACCTGCCGATTTATGGGATAGGCGGTATCGGAACTTGGCAAGATGCTGTGGAATATGTGGCTGTCGGTGCAAGCGCGGTGCAAGTATGTACGGCGGCTATGCTGGAAGGGTTTATGATCATCGAACCTATGTTAGCAGGATTAAAAAATTATATGAAAGAGAAAAATGTTAACAATTTATTGGATCTATGCGGAATTGCTGCGAAAAAGATGATTTCTCATAACGATCTAAGCCGTGAATATGCGGTGAAAGCCCAGTTGACAAAGCCGTCAGAATGCGTATTCTGTCAGAAGTGTGTCATTGCCTGCAATGAATCAGGCTATGGAGGCATTCAGGCAATGGATCGTAAAATCCACATTGACGAGAATAAATGTGATGGATGTTCCCTTTGCAGCCTGGTCTGCCCTAAACAAATTATCGAAATGAAGTCTTCCTATTATATGCTTAACCAAAGTCTGCGGAACATTGTATAATGTTCCGCGCCGGTATTACGAGATACGGGAGGAAAAGAACCATGAAATATGATGTGAAAACAGGGGCAAAACGTGTGGTGGCTAATTTACGGGAATTGGCGGCTTTGACTTCGGATGCGAAAGGGGCACAACGGGTTGCCTGGACGCCGGCTTGGCAGAAAGCAAGAGCTTGGTTTGCGAAAAAAATGGAGGCGGAAGGCGCTGAAATTAGCGTGGATACAGCGGGAAACACTTGGGCTAAAATTGCTGGGGTAACAGAGGAAGCCATTTTAATAGGTAGTCATCTTGATTGTGTGCCGAATGGTGGGTGGCTGGACGGTGCCCTTGGTGTAGTTGTGGGGATGGAAGTAATCCACCGGTATGGCAAGTACGGAACAAAACCCCATAAAACGTTGTATCTAGTTAATTGGGCGGATGAAGAAGGAGGACGTTTTGGTCGCAGTCTGATAGGATCGTCCGCTGTATCCGGAACGTTGGATATTGCTGATATTATTGATCTGAAAGATAATGAAGGAATACCTCTTGTTGATGCCTTGAAAGCGTACCAGGTAGATCTCGATCATATCATGGAGGCGCATGATGCCTTTTTGTCAAAGAAAATAACAGGATATCTCGAACTTCATATTGAACAGGGCCCGGTTTTGGAAGAAATGAAGAAATCAGTAGCCTGTGTTTACGGTATTACCGGCTGTGAACGCCATTATATTAAGTTCAGAGGGCAAGCGGCGCATGCCGGGTCCTTTCCGACGCTTATGCGGCAGGATGCGTTTCTTGCTGCAGCCCAGGCGACATTAGGTTTTCGGGAAATTGCTTTGAAATACGAAGGGGTTTGCACCGTTGGCAAGGTCAGTGTAACACCGGATGTTGTCACGATTGTTCCGGAAACTTGCACGATTTCTTTGGATCAGCGTTCGATTGATCCGGAAAAATTAATAGCAATGTTTGCGGAGGCTCACAAAGTAGCGGAAGCGGCTGCAGCGCAACATCATGTGTCGGTAAGCTGGGAGAAAATATGGAGCATTGAGCCGACAATTTTTGATCCGCAGTTGACAGCATTGTGTAAAGAAGCAGTCAAAGAAGAAACAGGGGAGGATACTGCTATGTATTCCGGCCCACTGCACGATGCCGCAGAAATGGCTAAAATTCTTCCATCCATAATGATGTTTGCTATGTCGTCTAAAGGTCTGTCGCATTGCAAACAGGAAGATACCCCCGACGTCGATTTGGAAATCGCGGCCAGTGCCTTCCTTCGTCTTGCCGACAAGGCAGTACAGGCAAGTACCCTTAAAGTTTGCTAGGATGGGGTTAGAGCAGCTATGTAGTACTGTTTATTTCATAAAAAGGAGTAAGTGTGCGCCAGGATACCTGCTGATGTTTGCGGGTATCCTGGCGCACATTGCTGTCATGTAGTCAATATATCAGTCCTTCCTTCTGTAAGAGGAAAGGAAGGCTGCGTGACGAAAATATACAGTGAGTGCTATATATATGTGAAGGAGAAGTACTGCATTTTATGATAACAAATGAATGCATTAAAAGCGAAGCTGCCAACGGGGCTTCTTATAATAGGGGAACACAATATTACCGAAACGGCTATGTAAAGAAACTGCAGTTGCTTGACGATGGGTTAACGCTACAAGCCAAGGTAAAGGGCGGACAACTATATAGCATTTTTCTAAAAGTAGACGAGACATATAAGGTTAGAGAATACAGTTGCAACTGTCCGGCATTTAGTTTATACCATGGCGCTTGTAAGCACATTGTTGCGGCAATGCTTGCCGCTAAAGCGGAGTGGGGCTCTTATTTCCCGGAAGATGACTACGGCGCGGTTTTACCATTCCCGCGAACACCAAAAAGGGAAATGGGAGTCAGCAGTCTGATTCCTTTTCAGGTGAAAAAAAAGCAGACAGTATCAAGGGCTACTCAGGAACTGCTGCACTTTTTTCGGAGTGAAGCTATAGACATAACGGGACCATCCTGTAAAACGCCGGTTATGTTATTGCCGACACTGTTTTTTGCTATGCGGGGAGTGGCAAGAGAAAGCTGGCTGGAGTTTACCATCGGCATAGAGCGAATGTATGTTCTCAAAGATATTCCCCAGTTTATCAATGCCATAGAAAACGGGACGACGATTAGCTACGGGAAAAATTTTGTTTTCGATCCTCAATGTATGGAGTTTGATCAGAATTCGAAAAAGCTAATTGAGCTAATGAAAAAGGTGTATGCAGATGAGAGGCAGAGGGCCGGCTGGAACTATTCCTATTCCTCAGCTCACGGATCGACAAGGCAATTCTATCTTACCAATACCAATTTGTGCAATTTTTTGGCAGCCGTTAGTGAATGCTCTTTTTCGGCGCAGATCAACGGGGAGGCGCATACTGCCATTCAGGTTAAAAGCGGAAGACCGCCCCTCAAGTTAAAGGTTAACGCGATTGATGAGGGACTAAGGTTATCTCTCGATGCAGCCGGAGAAAAAATGCTAGGGCTGGATACCGACTTTCAATATATTTATTATGAAAAGAACATTTATCGAACCGATATGGATTTTTCCCGCTACATAAAACCGCTTATGAAATGCTTCGATGATTTACGGAATAATGAAGTATTTGTACCTATGGTGGCGGCATCAGACTTGTTTACTGCTGTGTTACCATCCCTCCAAAAAATTGGGGCGGTTGACATAGAAGAAAAGGTGTATGAACAGTTCCAGAGAGAACCATTGGAAAGCAGGGTATATTTTGATAAGCACGGAGACGGTATGAGTGCCCGTGTTGAGTTTCAGTATGGCGAAGTAGTGATTAACCCTGTTGCAGGTGAAAAGAATCAGGAGACCAAAATTAATGAACAGTGGCTCATCCGGGAAATCGTGGAGGAAAAACGGGTGGTGAATCTCTTTCAGCGTTATGGCTTTACAGAAAGTGAGGATTCGTTTGTTCAGCCGGAAGAAATAGCTACGTTTGATTTTTTACAAGAGGGTCTTCCTGAGCTCCAGGACATAGTAGACATATACTACTCGGACGCATTTAGACGGGTCGGCATCAAAAAACCGGGTGATTTTGCGGCCGGGATAAAATTGAATACCGATACTGATTTACTTGAACTATCTTTTCAGTTTGAAGACGTATCTGTACAGGAAGTTTGGTCTTTAATAGAAGACTATAAACTCAAGAAAAAATACCACCGCATGGCTGACGGCTCGTTTGTTCTATTAAATTCACCGGATTTTCAAATTGCCGCCCGTTTGCTTGAACAACTGAATTTGAAACAGGCCGACCTGGAAAAAGGAAAAATCGAGCTGCCAAAATATCGTGGGCTCTATATCGATAGTCTGGCCCGGGAGGCCAGTGATTTTGCCATGGAAAGGAATAGCGCATTCCGCAAGATGGTCGAGGATGTCCGAGAACCGAGGGATGTGGAGTATGTTTTGCCGGAAGGTATTAAGGGGACGCTTAGGGCCTATCAGAAAACAGGTTTTAAATGGCTAAAGTCGTTGGCCGGGTATGGTTTCGGCGGTATTTTGGCAGATGATATGGGACTTGGCAAGACGCTGCAAGTACTAACCTTTATCTTATCGGAAAAGGGAGAAAGGAAAAAACCTTCCCTGGTGATTGCTCCGACTTCGCTTGTCTACAACTGGCAGGACGAGGCTGCAAAATTCGTGCCTGACCTTAAAGTGGTCGTTATATCCGGACAGCAAGGAGAAAGGCAAGGACTCTTTCAGGAAATTCAGGCGGCTGATCTTGTGGTGACTTCCTATGCTTTACTCAAGCGTGATATTTTGCAGTATACTGACCAAGAGTTTCAATATTGTTTTTTAGACGAAGCGCAAAATGTTAAAAACCCGAATACCTTGAACGCGAAATCCGTAAAGCAGATTAAAGCGAAAAGCTACTTTGCCCTTACGGGCACGCCGATTGAAAATAATTTAACAGAGTTATGGTCGATTTTTGATTTTCTGATGCCGGGATATTTGTTAAACCATAAAGCGTTTAGCCAGCGGTTTGAACAGCCGATTATCAAGAGCAGGGATGAAGTCGCTATGTATGAACTCAGTCGGCACACTAAACCGTTTATTTTGCGGCGCATGAAAAAAGAAGTACTGCACGAACTGCCGGCGAAAATTGAAAGCCGGATGACCAGCGAAATGACCGCAGAACAAGCAAAGCTATATGCGGGTTGGTTGTTTAAAGCGCGTGCCGAATTTGAAAGCGAAGTGCAAGTAAATGGGTTTGAAAAAAGCCAGATAAAGATATTGTCTCTTTTGACACGACTGAGGCAAATCTGTTGTCACCCATCATTATTTATAGAGAATTATCAGTGGGGCAGCGGGAAGATGGATATGCTGGAAGAGATTATTACCGACGCCGTCGGCAGCGGGCACAGGATATTACTTTTTTCCCAATTCACGGGTATGCTGGCCCTAATCAAAGAAAAACTGGCGTTGCTACAGATACCGTATTTCTACCTCGACGGTGCAACTGGTGCTCAGGAACGTATACGCTTGGTTCATGCTTTTAACGCTGGGGAAATGGATATTTTCCTGATATCCTTGAAAGCAGGCGGAACCGGATTAAATTTAACGGGTGCGGATATGGTTATTCATTATGATCCCTGGTGGAATCCGGCGGTGGAAGATCAGGCAACCGACCGGGCATACCGGCTTGGTCAGAAAAAGTCTGTGCAAGTGTATAAACTGATTACGAAGGGGACGATTGAAGAAAAAATTTATCAACTGCAGCAGAAAAAGAAAGAATTGATTGACACGCTGATACAACCGGGTGAAAATTTCCTTACCAAAATGAGTGAAGCGGAAATACGGGGGCTGTTTGAGTTAGGCTAGGGGAAGATGAATCTTACAGTGGTTTGAGAGATTTATACGGTTGACCGGTTGTATAAACTGCATAAACATTAAACAGTAAAACAAAATGCAAGGAATCGGTCATTCAAAAATTTTAGTAAAAGAGAGTAAAGTAAACAGTATTGGGTATTTGCTAATGATAGTGTGTATGGCCTGGGGGGAGGCGTTTGACAAAGGAGCCCGAATGGATTTTAGTCATGCGGCTAGTATGGCTATGGAGTATTCCCCAATACGCTTATTTGAAAGAGGATGAGAGTATGAATCAAGTGTTAAATGTAATGAAAGACCACCGTTCGATACGAAATTATCTTAATAAAGAAGTACCGGAAGATATTATTAACGAACTAATCGAAGTTGCTCAGGCGGCACCCAATTCTATTAATGGTCAGCAAGTCAGTGTTATTGTAGTACGTGATAAACAAAAACTGCAGAAAATCGCCGAATTAGCAGGCAACCAAACCTGGATTGCGCAAGCACCACTATTCTTCTTGTTTATTGCAGATTTTTACAAAATGAAATTGGCGGGAGAGAAGGTAAATAAACCGCTCGTTATTACTGACAGCGTTGAAGCAATCGTTGCCGCCGCGATTGATATAGGCATTGCTATGCAGAATGTTATTACGGCCGCTGAGTCGCTGGGGTTGGGTATTGTGCCGATTGGCGGCGCCCGCCGTGATCCGGCGGAGTTGATTCGGCTGCTTGAACTTCCCGAGTATACTTTCCCCATGAATGGGCTAGTGATTGGCTATCCTAAAGACCAGTCGCATAAGAAACCGCGTATGCCTAAAGCAGCCTTCCGGCATGATGAAGTGTATCATAAAGAACCTATTTCCGAAGTGATTGGTGAATACGATACGCTTATGGTACCCTATCTGGAAAGTGTGAACCGGGAGCAGGAAATCAACTGGAGCGAACAGACCATGCGTTTTTATTCCTATGTATATTATCCCGAAGTATATCCGGTCATGAAAAAGCAAGGGTTTAAAAACGAAAAATAAAATGCTGTAAATCTATATTGAAAATGGCAGAAAAAAGTACACCATCATAGCAACGAAAAGGCTATGGTTGTGTACTTTTTTTTATTGATTTTATTGAACCAGATAATGGCACTCCCAAAAAGGATTGATTTAATACGGTTGTTTTAGGAGCAAGTGTTCTTGTACTTTGGCATATAAATTAGGCTGTATTAAGGGATATGTCAATTCGAGCGGTAATTGTTCGGATAGTAGAATTTCTCCGATTTCTGAATCAGGCAAGGGGCCGAGTTGAGTTATTTCTGCGTAGTACAGCTGTCCATACGAGGTTTCGTCGTCCTTGTTAACCGTATAAATACAAATAGGTGTTAAGGTAAAATGTTGTGCTCCTGTTTCCTCATACAGTTCTCTTTTAGCCGCAGCGTCAAGTTCCTCTCCGGGTTCTACATGTCCGCCCGGGAACTCCCAAGTGGTGCGAAGGCGATGGCGGGCGAAAATCCATTGTCCGTTGTATTGGGCTGCGATAACTACATAGGCCAGGGAAGATTGTTCGACAGTGCCTGCCGGGGAAAAGTCAATTCGAGTCATGTGGTGTTCTCCTTTGTATTCCGTTATGGTTTTTAATGTAAATTCTTGTTGCTTTACCATTCAATTCCTTTGGCATCTAGACGGGCTGTTTACAATACTCAAGAAAAAAGCTGATAAAGGTGCGCAGAACCGGAGACAGCCATTTATCTTTGTGATAGATAAGCTGAGCCGAAATAGGAAAAGGTGGCCCACACCAGGGGAGGGCTACCAGTAGATTATCAGAAAGCTCCTGTTGAACTGCGATATAAGGTAGAAAACCAAGTCCCCAGTCATCCCGCACAAATTTCTTTATTACTTCGTTGCTGCCGAGTCCTAGGACGGCGGAAGGTTTCGCTCCTGCCTGGGTTAAGATGCTTTCAAAGATACAGCGGTAACTGCAGGTTTCCTGGGTTAAAATGAGTGATTGACCGTTTATGTCCTGCGGGAAAACTTGATTTTTTTTTGTCAAAGGATGATTGGGGGACGCTATGACCGACATAGGTTCAGCAAAAATGGAATGAACGATAAGGTCGCCATCGGTGCAAGGCGCATCAAGAAAAAATACAATATCGACTATATTTTTCTTTAGGGAGGTTCTGTAATTGCTGCCTACATCAAAGCGAATATTAATTTCAATATGAGGGTAACGGGAACGAAACGCTTTTAGAATAGGGGGCAGGCGATGCGTACAAAGTGATTCCGCCGTTGCGATGATGATTGAGCCTTTTAGAGTTTGAAAATTAGGGATAGTTTCTTTTGCTTCATCGGCTAGGTTGAGTATTTGCTTTGCATAAAGATATAATTTATCGCCATAATCGGTCAGCTTTAGCCGTTTTCCTAACCGTTCAAACAGCAGTATGCCAAATTCTTCTTCCAGCAATTGAATATGACTGGTTATAGTAGACTGAGCATAGCCTAGTTCTGTCGCGGCTTTGGTAAAGCTGGCTGCATTTACAATTGTCACAAACGTTTTCAACTGACGAAGTTCCATGTGTATTCACCATCCATCGAAAATATTGAAATACTTCATCAAAACTATTAATTTTACCTATTGATAACTCTATGATAGTCTATTTTTGAAAGCCGGTCTAGTTCAAATATAGGGGGAATACATATGGTAAAGGTGATCAATTTCGCAGAAAAATTCACCCAAATTAGTGAGCTTCATTCTTATAAACTAATAGCTGAAATGAATGACTATCAGTTCAAATTAGTTAAAATGAAAAGGACGTTTATCTGGCACAGTCATCCTGAAACCGATGAGGTGTTTATGGTTATTGCCGGTAACCTGCAAATTGCGTTACGTGGACAGGTTTTGGAATTGCACTCAGGGGAAATGGTGGTTATTCCTAAAGGGGTGGAACATAAGCCTTCCTGCAACGAAGAATGCCAAATACTTTTGATAGAACCGGCCGGTACTCTGAATACAGGAAATGCCGGAGGGGATTTGACGGATACACAGGTAAGCTGGATTTAGTACTAGCAGGATTCGTGGCGGATATTATTGTATAAACTGAATAAGTAAAAAGGAGGCTGATAATGTGCTAAAAGAAATACAAATGCGCAGAAGCATTCGGAAGTATCTGTCTAAGCCGGTAGAAGAGGAGAAGTTGACGGAAATTCTTGAGAGCGCACGACTTGCTCCGTCAGGAAGTAATACGCAGCCATGGCACTATATTGTGGTCAAAGACGAAGCCGTTAAGCAAAAGTTAGCTCAAGTCGCGCATAATCAGCGATGGATGCTGTCAGCACCGGTATTTATTGTATGTGTAGCAGATATCCGGTCAAGAATAAAGGAAAATCCCGAGCTTGTAATTGACGAATTAAGTCCGGAAGAGGAAGTTAAGCAAATTATACGAGACACAGCCATTTCTATTGAACACATTCTTTTGGAGGCGAATAATAGTGGTTTGGCGACCTGCTGGGTTGCCTGGTATATACAAAAGGACATCCGCCCTGTCCTTAACATACCGACTGATAAATATGTAGTAGGTATTGTCACGTTGGGGTATGCCGCCGAAACGCCGCCGGAACGTCCGCGCAAAATGTTGTCGGAACTGGTTCACTATGAGAAGTGGTAAGCATATGGACCGGATAAAATCCGAAATAGTAATTTTTATCCGCACATAAAAAGAGGAACCGGATACTTTTAGGTTAGTATCCGGTTCCTCTTTTTTAGAGCTTAAATTGTTTAATTGTTTTTTGCAGATCGGTGGCTAGTGTTGCCAGACTCAGGCTGGCGGAGGCGATATCATCGATCGAAGCAGTTTGTTCTTGACTTGCCGCCGAAATGCTATGGGTTTGTTCGGCGATTTCTTTAGTTACGTTGTTAATTGAGTGAACGGTGGAGACAATTTCCTGGCTGCTTTCGGCCATTTGATGGATTGTATCGGAAATTTCTTTTACTTGTGAAGAGGCATTAGTAATCGATTGCGAAATCTCTTGAAAGGCTTGTCCGGCGTTGTTGACAACTTGCGTACCGGTTCGGACAACTTTTGTGCCTTCGTCCATTGCCGTTACGGCTTTGTCCGTATCAATTTGGATCGCGGCAATTAAGGCGGCGATTTGTTTTGCAGCGGTTTCGGCTTGTTCGGCGAGCTTTCGCACTTCGTCGGCTACTACGGCGAAGCCTTTTCCGGCTTCACCCGCTCTGGCCGCTTCAATTGCCGCGTTGAGGGCCAAAAGGTTGGTTTGATTGGCAATGGTTGAGATAGCTTCAACAATTTGACCAATATCTTTAGAACGATTCCCCAGTTGTGCAACAATGGCTGCTGAAGTGATAACTGTATTTTCAATAAGCGCCATTTGTGCGGTTGCTTTTGAAATGGCTTCAAACCCTCGAGATGCGGTGGCGGCAGTTTGTTCAGTGACTGCGGTCACATTAGCGGCATTAGCTGCGATTTCTTCAGTGCTGGCCGACATGGTTTCGATAATCACAGTTGCGTCATTGACCGAGTTAACCTGAGCTTCACTGCCGGAAGCTACATGAGTGATAGATACGACTACTTGATTGGACGCTTGGGAGGACTGTTCCGAAGTTGCAGTTAGTTCTTCAGCTGCTGCGGCTACTTGTTCGCTGGAATCATTTATTTTGGTAACCAGTTGCCGTAAGTGGGTGCGCATTTTTAGAAGTGTTTCGGCTAAATGGCCAATTTCGTCTTCGGAAACCACTTTACGGGGTTTATCCCTTAAATCGCCCTCTGCGATTTCGTTTACAGTAGTGACAATTAGGCTAAGCGGTCTGGAAATAGACCGGGATAACGTAATCCCTAACATACCGGCAAGCAGAAAGGCTAGTATTGTAACCCCAATAGACATTATATTTGTACGTTCAGCTAATCGTTTGCTTGCTTCGTCCAGTTTCTTAGCATCTTCGACGTTAAATTGGGCAATGTCGGAGCGAACGGATAATGCCTTGGAAAAAACAGGCTTGCTGGCTTCAAAC
>Ga0316604_10001270_pt1 | contig 23179 bp, 21 predicted proteins | sample OWC_soil_day20_C_FD_207650 | JGI IMG/M metagenome (GOLD analysis project Ga0316604, IMG submission 207650) | Wetland soil microbial communities from Old Woman Creek delta, Ohio, United States - OWC_soil_day20_CT | ecosystem: Environmental > Terrestrial > Soil > Wetlands | place: USA: Ohio...
CATCTAAGAGTTCACTGTAAACTTTAATTGGTTCTCTATGAATGGGAGGTTGCTTTGTAGTGCGAATATGAATTAATGATCGGAAGATATTTTCCTTCATACCCTCTGCGTATTCATTCGTGACCACTTTTAGCAAATAATCAGCGGGAGGAATAGAAAGAGGAAGATGAATGGTCATTTGAGCCGCAGTACCATCGAGCAGCGCATCTGCTTTAACAATTGCAGAATCTGTATATGGATCAACCAAGCACACGTAAACCGAGCTATACTTCAGAACCGAGGATTCGTATGCATTCATTAAGTAAATAAATGCGTTGATATCCTCTCCAGGCATATAGATAGACCTATCTGTAAAAGCGTAAACGCCGGGATTATCTAAAGAATACTGAATGCTATCGTTTACCGATTGCGAGTTGCATGAGGTCGGGATGAGCATATTGAAATACAGAGTAATCAACAACATCAAAAACCTGTGTATAGTATGCTCATGCTTTTCGAAAGTGAATTTACCAGTATTCAATGTTCTGGACAGGTACATTTTGGTATTGCAGCAACAAAGAAGGATTGTTTTTTTTAAGTATGAAAACGTCATATTTTACAGTCTTTTTCGTTAATTTAATTAAAGTGTACTTCCCCGCACCGTAGTATGCCATTAATCACAAAATTCAATGACATGAAAAAAACGATGTTTTTCGGAGCAGTAATTGCGATTTTTTTATCCGCTTGCAGTGAGCCTACTTTGCAAAAAGGAGATGCTGAAAAGATTCTCAGTAAGAAGTATAATAAGAATCTTAGCGAAGATCTTCAGCTCACCGACGAGTCTTTATACGCAAAATTAAAGTCATCTCAACTGGCTGCTGAGGGCTATGTAGAACTCCCCCCTTATTCACTAAATGATATCAATAAACCCATCATTCAACTCACGGAAAAAAGTAAAGAGTATTTGGCGGAACACCCTGCGAAAGGGGCCAAAACTTGCCGCGTCTACATTGCGCGGCAAGTTGTCAGCGAAATCAAAAGCATAGAAATAAAGGACAAGACCCACGCACATGTACGCTATCAGGTATCATATTCGGACCTTACGCCATTTGCGGAATTGTTCCCCGGTATTGCAAAAGATTCGAGTGAACATGCTGCCGATTTTACATTTGATGGCCATTGGGGTTTGAGCCAATGATAATTATACACACCCAAGAAAGGCTCGACCCAATCGGGCCTTTCTCGTTTATTGTCATCAAGGATCAGCTTGAACCGGAACTTGCCGGGAATATAAATCAGGGTTTTAATTACGGGGCCATAATTTGTTTTCCGAACGTTTATCAAAATCCGTTGAAAATGCCCCATTAGCGCGAAGTTGTAAAAGTTCCCCACCGCTGTTATTAAACTATCCCGCATCATCGGATCATCATAAGTTACAGCAGAAACGATGTCAATAATCAAATCACTGAAAGCAGTATCTATGCGGCCCCCAAATCGTGATGGATGATTAATTTCAGCCATCGAGTCATTTACATAAAAAACATCTTTATTGATTATTGTTGCCGGTGACGGAAATAGCACCTTACAGGATGCAAAGAAAAAAATGGACAAGGTTACGAAAATTAGTTTCATTACTTTAAGATTAATATCAATCACAACTATCGGCCAATTCGGACTTTCGTGCCTATTTGCAAGTCTAATAGCCGCATTTCATCACTGTTAGGAAAAGCATTGGAAGCCGAATTAGCGGATAAAATATTCTTGTCAAAGAATATGGGAATACCTGAATGGAAATAAATTGTTACTGCACCATTTAAAAAGGCATATTCTGCACCCGCCAGTAACCGAACATTCCATTTCTGATACAAATCATCATGGGGGCGATACCAAGTGATATTGCCTCTTGTTCCCGATGAATTTAATAAGTAGGAAGTTTTAATGCCGCCTTGAAGTGCGAATCTGCCGTATTTGCATCTAACCCAAACATTATTGATCAAATACTGGATTCTCTCCTTATTTAAATCATAGCTGATACCAGCGGGCAGGTTGTACATGGCTGATGTGTAGCGATAATTTAACCCATAACGCGCATACATCAATTCTGTACTAATCGCCATATTACCTGCCCAGGGAATGTTCAGATAACCGCCGAAATGAAAATAAGGAATTGGTGTGCCTATGCGTTTCTGGAACATATCAGAATAGGATGTCAGATTCAATCTGGAAAAATCATATCCCAGTATCAACCCCGCGTCCAATTTCGTACGGTAGAAGTAGTACTGAGAATAGCTTTCGCGAGATGGAAGAATAAACCATAGCAGCAGCAGTAAAAGTTTAATTATTCGCATTTTGTGATTAGGATTTTAAGGATCACCAACAAAGCATTAAAGCCCTTATTAATAACGAGGGATCTCTTTTATTTTTGGTAACTCTTTGAGCAGATCGAACTCGATAATCTTTTTAAACGTTTCCAAAAAGCCGCTAAATTTTGTACGATACGCTACTTTTTCTGATGTGCTATAATCTAACTCTTCAATTGCTGTGGAGAAATGGGGAAACATTCGGCTCAGTTCATAAAGATTCGTATTTTGAAGTAATTTTTTATCCATATCTAAAAGCGTGACGATTACATCTTTAATAGGTTCTATGATGCATTTTAGACCATAAAACACTACCTCGTTGGCTTTGCTATCTATTCCTGTATTTGAAATAAAATCCTCTATTTGATAGTCAACTGCTCTTCGTAATGCAAATTTTAATTGGGTGTAGGAATTTCTTTCGTATCCAAAAGACCCTAATGAAACCTTGTATTGGGATACCAACAACAGCTCGTAGGCGAGGACTATCATTTGATCGACACGATCGTCAAAATCATCCTGCACCATAAAAACGTCACTTTCCCGAAACTTAAGCGTCATTTCAATCACCGGTAGTGAATATAATTTGTTCACCACTTCAATTTGCTGCCCATCTGATAACAAGCCCGGTTGCACTTCCATCAGTTCATTAACACGGCAGGAGATTTTTTCGAAAATCAATTGCATGATCTCGTGATGATTTATTGCACAAATCCGCAATTCTTTGCACCAATCATTAAACTGGTTTTTGAGTGAAGCATTTCCAAGTGATTCTCTTATTCTTTTAACAAGTGATTCAAGGTCTGGTATTTCGAGTAAGTAGTTTAAATAAGTCAAGACACTTATTTCTGAACCATTAAATGCCTTTGATCTGATAATGTCATCAAACCGCTCGGCAAGAACCATTACCGGAGATAAATCACCTACAGTTGGTGGTGCAAAGGATTTAATTGCTGTTTCTTTAACCATGAAATTTTATTTAATTCTTAATAATTCCGTCTTGGATATTGAGTTTATTAATACTTGATCAGCAAATGGCAAATATTTCTCATAAAAATTGCTTTGCTCAATCGCTGTAAATTCAATTGCTTTAAATGTTGCTGACATTGGAATAAAAAAAGAAGCAAATTGCAGCTTGGCTAACAGTTTTTCCCAACAGGTGCTTGGCTTTCGTCCTGGCAAAGAATGTAGCATTTTTTCGATCTGTCGGAGAATTATTAGCTTACCCTTCAATGCGATAAAATAACCACCCGTCATATCATCATTGCCCATTTCGAGATCCGAATATGAATTTACTTTCGATATCAAGGCAGGAGCAAGCCACGTATAAAAGGACTTATCATAACGGTATTCATCAAGATTAATTTTAAAGACCAACATCATGAACATATTCATCAAATCATGATATAGCATTCCTGCTTCTTCCAGCATTTTGTTTAACCTGTCAACATCAACATGCTTCGATAATCTAAAGGTTAAGCAGCCCTGCTCCATCTTGCCATATTTGGTTACCATTCTTTCCTGCTGGTCAAACGTTAGCTCTTTGGGAAGCAATGATTTTTGCGAATCACTGCGATATTGAATCTCAGTTTTCAATGCACCGTCTATCACTTCGGGAAGGGTGACTTTTACCCATTTCTCATATAATTCGTAAAACAGGTGCATCAAATCATGTCGATTTGGTATTTGCGCTTTGATATTTGAAGCAACTACTTCAATACAAAAGTTTTGGCGTAGTAATTTCTCCCAAAAGTTTAGGCATGTTGCGGGTGAAGCACCATTTAACACTCTCTCATAAATAAATGATGAAAATTCACTTCTGATACGTAAATGAATGAATGCAATCTCCTGTTGGCTAAAGTTTTTTCCTTCAGTCATTATTTTATTTTTTGGTCAATAAACATCCTTTCCACGGCGGGGGAAACCGGGAAGATTGCTTGTTTTAAATGTTATTTTGATGGCACTACGTGCTCATGATTCGCCACACAAACCAGCCGTAATTTTTCTAATTGCGGAATAACGGGTCAGGTCGATAGGGGAATATTCTCTATATCAAAAAAATGGTCTTTGGGTTTCCTGAATGCAGGAAACATTGCGTAACTATAATTAGCACTCCCGCCCATAAAGTAACCAGTCTTCATCGAATATTTATTTTTTCTATCTGTTCTTCCTGCCTGATAACTGCTCCTGGAACACCCATTTATTCCTGCTATTTCTTTCCAGTGGAAGGGTAAAAAGCACAGCGAAACTATTCCGTTCTGCTAAAAGTTCGCCTCCTTAATAGCTGGACGCTACGCTCTAGTCCAGCTACCCGGAGGGACTTACCGGCGAACAGTTAGCAGAACTCCATGATTCAGTTGCTGTCTTTTTACCCCATCCACCGGAAAGGTTTGATAAGAGGAAAAAAGAAAAAGAAAAAAATATTCATTTAAAAACGTAAGAAAATGACAATCACAGGAACATTAGTAGCAGATGCGAAGATCATCACACCAAGCGACAAGAAACCATTTGTAGGCTTTCGAATTGCTGTCAACAATTCTTTTAAGAATGACGAAGGTGTAGTAACACAACAGGCCACTTTTTTTTCTTGCAGATACTACACTGACACGAAGGTAGCTTCCTATATGAAGAAAGCGGACAACGTAGAAATTTACGGGGATATTTCATTCAAGGTATGGAATGATCCGCAAGGCTCTGCACGGGGTGAGGCAGACATATTTGTGAAAGATTGCAAATTCTTTGGAACTGCCAGAAGGAACCCGAGTTATTCAGCATCCGAAACCGTACCAGCTGAAACTACACCAGCTGAAACACTACAAACTGAAGACCTGCCATTTTAAATGGCAGGTTCTTACAACCTTCTGTCACATCTATTTTTCTTCACCATTAACACTAATATCATGAAAGGTAATCGCAATACTAAGAAAACCGTAGCAGCTTTTGAAACAACTACACCCGCAAACGACTTGATTTCTCAAATCTTTAAATCAGATGCTCCAATTCAACCCATCAATGAAGAACTGATTGATTTTTCACCTATGAACAAGCGGAGAAAATACAGTCAGGAATCTTTAGAGAAATTAGCGGAATCACTCGTTAGTAAAGGATTCATACATGAACCAACGGTAAGGAGAAAAGGTGAACGTTATGAATTAATTGTGGGCCATCGCAGGCTGATGGCTGCACGGCTTGGTGGTATCAAAATCATTCCCTGTAAAGTAGTTGATCTGGACGATACACAGGTACGCGAAATACAATTGTCTGAAAATTTACAGCGGGAAAACCAACACCCGCTGGATGAATCCGCAGTAATCTGTGAAATGATTGAAACCGGTATGAGCGTAGCGGAAATTGCGCAGCGTATCGGTAAAAGTGAAAAGTTTGTTTATGCGCGTAAAAGTTTGTCTGCTTTGATCGATGAAATTAAAGATATTCTATGGGAGGATAAACTGACCATACAGCAGGCATTCGAACTATCTGCATTAAGCAACGATGCGCAGCAGGCATTTTTTGAGAGTTGCTGTAAGAACTGGCAGAATGAAAATTTCAAAATCCGTGATTTTAATTGGGAGATCAACCGGCTTCGCTGTGATCTTACCAGAGCACCCTTTGATATAGAGGCTGACAAGCTGATACCAGATGCAGGCAGCTGCAATAGTTGCCCGCACAATTCAGCTTGTACTACCAGTCTTTTTCCAGAAATGGCCGATACCGCTGTATGTTCTAACAAGTCCTGTTTCCAAAAGAAATGTGATGCGCACTTTCTCCTGATGTTCTCGGCTGCATTTTTAGAATACAAGCCGGAAGCATTAGTTTTTATCAACCACATGCCCGATCATCTAAAACAGATCCTGCCACAATTGGGAGCCGAAGAAGTACCCGTTTATACGATCTGGCAGGTGAACGAATGTCGCGAACCAAAGATGCCGGATATTAATGATTACTATACCGATGACGAAGATTGCACAGACGGTGAAACATTGACTGAAACAGGACAAGTCAGATATAACGAAGACCTCGACGAATACAAATCTGAACTGGCTGATTATCGTCTGAAATTGGAAACGGACGCAGTGAATGGTATCATTTATGATGGCCTCAAAATCAAACCTTATCGTTTCTTTCCTCGTGTTAAACAGATGGAGAAAGCCCCAACATTTACCGCGAAAGACGTTGAACTTGCGATCAAAAACGGCACGGCTGACGAAGAATTGCTGAACGCAGAAGTTAAGCGTATCAACGATCGTGAAATCAGAAACAAAGAACTGGACAGGGAGAAGGTACAGAAAGAAGTACACACACAATCGTTAGCCTTCTTTGCGGAAATGGATAATAATAGGGAATTGCTGGAAGCGGATATGGTTGCCTCCCGCTATCTGGTGATCAATGCCATGAACTGGCACACAAAAGATGCTATCATGCAATTCCTGTTTCCTGATAGAGATCGTCTCAAAAACACACCTGTAGAAGAAATATACAACAGGTTGAGAGATTTAACAGAAGCAGAATTTTGTTATTTGATACGCATTACCGTAACCGGAAATGATCAATCCAAAAACGTGAAAGACTTCTTCGGTCATATATTATATAAGCTGGCCGACAGCGCAGGCGTAGATGTGGCTAGCATAGAAAAAAACCAGAAAGCGGTTACTGAAAAGCGGGAAAGCAGGGTGAAGCAACGCATCCAGTTTATGAATAAAAAATTAACCTCACTGGCTGCAAAAAAGAAACGCATGGCAGAGCAGGAAGAAGAAGGTTACGAAGAAATTGAAGTTTTTGAAGAAGAAGAATAGCTGATGCGGGGAAGTAGCCGGAGCCACGCTCCGGCCTTCTTTCTTTGATACGCCTCAAAGTAAGAAGCAAAGAAAACGCGCAGCTATGGAAAGCCGGGGTAATCACATAGCCCCGGTAATTTTTCACCTGCAATACATGATATTATGGACACACATATTCAGATATACGGCATCATCGGCATCATTATAGGAACTATAATTCTCCTGTGGATCAGGAAAAGAATTTTTGATCGTACCTCGTGGGGTGGTACACAAGTGTTCAGCAACTTTTTTTCTTTCATCCTGATCAAAATATTAGAATTTATATTCCGCATTATAGGATTACTGATTTTAGCATTCGGTATTTATTTATTGCTGATAAATTACTTCAATGCTCATTTCTGACAGACGGTTAATGCACCTAATCACTGGGATCATAATGGCATCTGAATGAAAAAAGGAACCTTTTGGTTCCCTTTTTCATTTGGTACTAAGCCCCTGTAATTTACTGCTTAGTTCTGCCAACCCCGCTTTTGAAAGGCAGTCATTGGCCAGCGCTTCCATTTCCTTACCGACATCATCCGGCAAATGGTCAATTAAACCGAGGACGCTCCCCTGATCATCGCCAAGCCCCTTTTTAATGAGCTGGCTAAGCACCAGTACATTCCTGCGGGAGATTTTGATGTCAATTTTTACCGCATCATTCATACCTGGACTACTCAAAATCGTGTCCAGCACTTTCGCTACTTCACTTGCTGTCATCATACTTCACATTTTCATTTTCACCTTAGCAAAACTACTTTTCTTACCAATACCGATCCTAATCAAAATTTAGTCAGGATAGGTTGAAGCCATCTTAACTATTTAATTTCGTGTCGATATTGATTTCAACGTGTAAAAGATTAGTGTGTATGGAAAAAGAAAATCAAAATTTACAGCAGACACACCCGCTGGGTCTGGTAGATATTATTAGCATTTACCCGTTGATTGAAGATTTGAAACTGCGGGAATTCCTGAAAGAACTGCGCATTCCGCAAGCTGTTGCAGAACGCTTTACTGCCCAGTTGGAATGTCAGAAAAATGGAAAAAATTTTATGGCACTGGGATGCCGGAACCCTTCTGGCAACTGGGAAACGATCAGCCCTGAAGGTATTGGGTACACAGGCAACATCACTTTTGTCCATCGGGATGCCCATCAACTGCGCATCGATCTTTTTAACAACCAACTGGATTTTCTCAATGTCCAGAAAGTCCAGCCTTCCAAATTGGGAACCAACGATAGCCTTATCGTCGCAAACATGGCGCAATTGATAGATGCCTTACCCAACATCAAAAAGTACGCGCAACTGAATCTCTATTTTGATCACACCAAACAGGGTGACGCATTGCGAAACTGCACCTCACTTCTCTTTTCAGGTAGAGCCAAAGACTTCGGTAAAATGTATGAAAAGAATATTTCTTTCACCGATTACTGCCTTGAAATCGGCAACAAAGAACGGCGCGATCTGGCTCATAAAAAAAGCAAAGGAATATAAAATGCATTGGTGATGTCAGGACGCCCTGTTACCCTGCATAAAATCGTTAATTTTTAAAACAATGGATAAAAAAACTATTTCCGAAATGGGTTGGCCCTTTAAAGGCACCATTAATGTCATCGACATTGAGACAGAAATTAAAACACCTGCCTTGATCTTATTCTTACAACAGAACTACATTCCTATAACAATAGCGAACCAGTTTCTGGTAGAACTAAACTGTGAAAGGGATGGAAAGAAATTTAAAGGTTTAGGATGTCCAAATCCTACCGGTAATTATGAGATTATCGGGCCGAATGAAAATGGAAAAACTGGTAGCCTGCAGTATACATTATGGGAGAATAATGGCAGAGAAGTTAATTTATTTAATAATCAACTGGATTTCCTTACATGCCAAAAAGATAACCTGCATATTTTTGGTGATCATAATGACAGCCTTATTGTTCCCGGTCTGAATGAATTCGAAAGAGCCATAACAGTGCTTGATCGGTATGATAAGGTAAACTGCTATTTCAATCATACTGTAAAAGGGAGACTACTTACTGAGCGCGCATTAGCCGCATTCGGTGACAAAACTGACGACCTTAGTGACCAATATAAAAAAGACCTCTCCTACCACCAAGAGCGAGTTAGAGCCTCAAAGGAATTTGATCAATTTATAAATAAAAGAAGAGCCAAAAGAAGGCGAAAAGGACTATAACGCTGTCAACCGGCAACCGCACCTGCTGGATATCATAACAATCTGTGTGAATTAAGAAACGTGAAGTATGAATAACAGATTTAATAATCCTGATATAGATCAGGTATTGCAGATCGATCTGGTAGATTATCTGTCATCACAAGGGCATGAGCCGGTGCGCATATCAGGAAATGATTATTGGTATCTTTCCCCTTTAGCAGACGAAAGAACTGCATCTTTTAAGGTCAACAGAAAAAAGAATGTCTGGTATGATCACGGTCGGGGAACCGGCGGCGGAATCATTCATTTTTTAATCCGTTTTCACGGGTGTACCATTAAAGATTTTATCGAAGCACAAAGCCTGCTCCCGATAGCTCCAAAGGCATCTGCGTCCGCTTCCAAAATAGCCATTGATCCTGATCGTAAAATTGAGATTTCAGCCATCAGACAGTTAACAAATAACAATCTGCTTAATTACCTGAAGCAACGCAAAATACCTTCCTTCCTGGCTGCTGAATATTGCCGGGAAATATGGTATACCGTAGACGATCGTAAATACTTTGGTATCGGATTTAAAAACGACGCGAACGGTTATGAAGTCCGTTCTGCATACAGTAAAATTTGCCTTCACCCAAAGGCTATTTCCACCTTCAAAAACGGCTCCAATATCCTGTGTGTTTTCGAAGGCTTTTTTGACTTTCTATCCTTCATGTATATCCATCCGCCGAGACTGGATTTCCCACTGGATTTTCTCATCCTTAACGGCATCGCATTGTTCGAAAAATCACGACCAATCATGGAGTCCTATCAGGAAATAAAACTGTTTCTCGACCGCGATACAGCCGGTCTGAATTACACAGAATATGCATGCTCCATAAGTCCGAAATACCGGGATGAAAGTTCCCTTTACAGCAAGTATAAAGACATGAATGATTGGCTGGTTAATTTCGGAAAATCACCTGCTGGTTGATGCTCGTAAATGCGGCTTCACCACGGCTTCAGAAAACAGACATACTCTTGCAGCATTTTCATAGGTTAAGGAAAATGCGCCCTTGCTACAGCGGTCAGGGGCCGCTGATGACCGTTATCCCTTTCCGGCAGGGCCTGCAAGGTGATAACGGCAGCCCGGAAACGCACGGCTTTGGAAGGCCCTGCTTTGGAAGGCCGTTGAGGTTGCTGGTCTTTTGCAACCGGCAAGATGTCCGGTTATTTAATAATAACCGGTTTGAAAGAGCTTCTTATACTCCGAAGTCGTAGAAGCCAGCCAGGAAAAGCCCCGGCTTTTAATGTATTTACTATCCGCTTTTGGAGCATCCGCACCTGCTTTTAAAAGCGATCACTTTTAATAACAGCATATATGAACAGCAAAAATAAAAACCGGGTGCGGTTGCTCGGCGTGCTATTAAGCCCCGAAGAATTTAAAAGTTTTGAGCAAAACTGGCAATCATCCGGCTGTAAGAAGATGAGCGAATTCGCCCGCCGGAAACTATTTGATAAACCCATTGTAAGCTCCTTCCGAAACAAGTCCCTTGATGATTTTATGGGTGAAATGATACACCTCCGAAAGGAGCTGAATGCGCTTGCCATTAACTACAATCAGGCACTCAAAAAACTGAATTCACAGGAGCGCATTCCATCAGAAAAAAGCTGGTTTCTCCGGCTGGAAATGGAGCACAAAATTCTGCTCAGCAAGGTGAATGAAATCAAGTCAAAAATCAATTCAATAGCAGACCAATGGTTGCAGTAATCAAGTTCGGGAAATCCCTTCAAAAGACGCTCAATTACAATGAAAATAAGGTCCGGGAAGGAGTAGCAGCATGTCTGACTGCGGCCAACTATCCGAAGGATCTGGAAGACCTGACATTCACGCAGAAACTGAACTGCCTGAAGAAACTGGCAGCACTCCACGAAGGCGTTTCCCTGCCCAGTGTACACATCAGCTTGAACTTCCCTCCGGGCGAGCACCCGGACAAGCTGACGATGCAGGAAATTGCCAAAACTTATATGGATAAAATAGGTATGGGCGATCAGCCCTACCTGGTCTATGAGCATACAGATGCCGGTCACCCGCACCTCCATATCGTTTCTGTAAAAGTCAGGCCGGATGGCACACGCATAGACACGCAGAACATCGGGAAAAATCAATCCAGGGAGGCCAGACTGTTCATCGAAAAAGAATTTGGCCTGACACCGGCGCAAAAACACGGTGCACTTCATCAGGACGAGAGTGACGCTCTGAATAGTGAGGTTTTGCAGATGGGCAAAACGGCGGTTAAAAGGACTATAGAAAACATTCTCCACCGGGTGTTAAACCGTTATCATTTCGGCTCGCTGGAAGAATTTAACGCCTTATTAAGCCGCTACAATGTTCGGGCGGAAAGAGGCACCGAAAACTCAAATACCTACAAACATGGCGGGTTGATTTATAAAGGGCTGAAAGATGGTAAGCCCGCAGGTCCGCCGTTAAAAGCCAGCCTCTTTAATATTGATGGTGAAAGCCCGACGCTGAGCTATCTGGAAACCAAGTTTGATGCGAATAAAGTTTTCCGTGAGAATCATAAACAAGATCTGGCGGACCGTATTCGAATCACACTCGCACAAACCAAAAAACCAACCTTGCCGGAACTTATCGCAAGACTGCAAAAAAAAAGGATTGCCGTTGCATTGCATGTCAGTAAAGATGATCGGGTATTCGGTATCACCTTTATAGATCACGAGAAGAAAAATGTATTTAAGGGCAGTGATCTCGGTAAGGATTTATCTGCCGCTGCAATCCTGCAAAAATGCGGAATGGTTATCGAGCGTCCTGCTAATTCCAACTCGCTTAGTGAACCTCCGCCAACTACAGCTACGACGCTGCAACAGTCCCTCCCTGCATCAACTGGCAGCCGGGAAAGTGTTCCTGCTACACGCACAGCTGATCCTTCCAAAGATAACACCCATTTCATTCCCATTGGTTCAGCTAACGGACATGACGATCGCGTATTCTCTGTCAAAGGCATATTTAACATGCTGATGCATCACGAATACACACCACTACTGCCATATCCGTTCCGCATTGGCAAGTCCTCCAGGAAGAAAAAGAAAAAAAGAATGATTTAATCCATTAACCACTAACTATTACGGTCATGCAAACAGGTGAAAATGAACAGGCGCTGAGGAAAATTTTAGATATGACCCGGCTGATTTCAATTGTTATACTCGTTATCCATTTTTATTTTTTCTGCTATACAACATTCCAAAGGATCGGTATGGTGTCATCATTTACCGACCGCTTACTGATGAATATTTCTAACACCGGACTGGTGAAGAACTTCCACCTTTCCAAATGCTGGTCGCTTTTATTTCTGGTCATCTCTCTGATCGGCGTAAGAGGAAGAAAAGATCAGAAAATGACAGCAAAAGTAGCCTGGGCCTACATTGTACCCGGCTTGTTAGCTTTCTTTCTCAGTTTCGCTATTTTATATGTCCCGCTCGGTCCCGATATACGAACCTATTTGTATATCGGAGTGACCGTCACCGGATTTTTATTGATCCTTACCGGTGGCACTTACCTTTCAAGAATTATTCGTCAGGGATTAAACAATAACGATATTTTCAATGCCGAAAATGAAACCTTCCCGCAAGAGGAACGGTTACTGGAAAATGAGTTTTCCGTTAACCTGCCTGCTGTTTATAAATTAAAAGGCAAGCTCCGAAAGTCCTATATCAATTTCATTAACATTTTCAGAGGGGTACTGGTTGCTGGCTCCCCCGGATCGGGTAAGAGTTTTTTCGTTTTGCGTCATTTCATAACGCAAACAATTGAGAAAGGCTATACCGCGCTGATATACGATCTGAAGTACCCGGACCTCAGTTTGATTGCCTACAACTCCTTCCTGAAAAACAAGCACAAATACAAGGTAACACCTAAGTTTTATGTGATCAATTTCGATGATCTCAATTGCAGTCACCGGTGTAATCCACTTGATCCGGCATCAATGACAGACATCACAGATGCGGCAGAATCTGCTCGAACAATCATGCTGGGCCTTAATAAACAGTGGATCACCAAACAAGGGGATTTTTTCGTGGAATCGCCAATTAACCTGGTCACCGCGATCATCTGGTATCTCCGGAAATATAACAATGGGGAGTATTGCACGCTGCCCCATGTAATTGAATTTTTGCAACTGGAATACGATCAGTTATTTACGTTACTCCGTCAGGAAAAGGAAATCGAAATACTCGTAAACCCTTTCATTAATGCCTATATCGCGGATGTTATGGAGCAATTAGAAGGGCAGATCGCCAGTGCTAAAATTGGCATGGGACGACTGGCTTCCCCGCAATTGTATTATATCATGTCAGGCAATGATTTTACATTGGATATCAATAACCCGGACGATCCTAAAATCCTTTGTCTGGGTAACAATCCACAGAAATTGCAGATTTATGGTGCCGTGATTTCGCTGTATGTAAACCGGCTCCTGAAACTGGTCAATCAGAAGGGAAAAATGAAGAATGCGCTGATCTTCGATGAATTCTCATCCATTACGGTAATGGGTATATCCGGACACATTGCCATCGCAAGGGGATACAAGTCGGCAACGATCCTTGGACTTCAGGATTTAACGCAGTTAAGACGTGATTATGGTAAGGATGAGGCTGATGTGATTTTTGGTATTGTCGGCAACATCATCAGCGGTCAGGTAACCGGTGAAACTTCAAAACTGTTATCCGAGCGAATCGGAAAGATTATGCAGGATCGCCAGAGCCTTTCTATCAATGCCTCAGACACTTCAATCAGTCAGTCAAAACAATTGGATTCTGCAGTCCCTCCATCGAAAATTGCCACGCTTTCATCTGGCGAATTTGTCGGAGTTGTAGCAGATAATCCTGAAGAAAAAATAAACCTGAAAGCCTTTCACTGCCAGATTCAAAATGATATACCGGCATTGCAGGCGGAGGAAGCGGCTTATAAACCTATACCGGCCATCCGCGATGTAAATCAGGAAATGGTTGACCGGAATTTTATGCGCATCCGGACAGATATACAGGAGTTAGTCAACGCGGAATATATCCGGATCATGAATGATCCTGAACTGGCTCATCTGATCATTAAAAAGTGATTATGGATGCCGGATACAACAGCTGCATCCTGCAAAAAATACTTCCCCGAAATGGGGAAGTATTTTTTAAGCCACATCCCTGATCCTGCCAATCAGCATGGAAAAGGATTTGGGGGGTGATGTGATCAGTAAAATATAAATTGCTTGCATTAACCAGTCATTAACTGATAGTTCTATAGGAACAGATTATTTTTGTCAAATCAGATCTAGAAAAAGTTAACAAATCACGAAAGCTATGATGTAAGCCGGTCAAATTGACCGGCTTATTTTTTTATTAGCCCTGCTCAGTCTTTACTGAGGTCAGGGATTTTCAGTACTGTCCCTAATGCATGCTTGAAAATGCAAAAATAATTTGGGTGATCAATCTTTATGTAAAGGTCTGCACGTCCCTGGAAGCGACCGCAAAATAATATTATCAAAGATGCCGGATTGCCGGTGTTCCCAAATCAGCCCGCAGGTTTTGTCCGGCATGTCAGCCAAAAGAATTAACAGTACTTACGTAAGCTGGTCTGAAATGCATCGTAATGGTTGAAGAAAGGGTCAGATTCTGCCCGCCGGGATACATGAATGAAAACGAACTGCAGCAGGATTATCAACGCAGGTTATTACATTGGAATACTCAAATGGCGAAAGCATGTCGTGCAGCCAGGAAGTAACTATTGTTAAAAAAAACGGCTTTAAAAATGGGACCGGGGGGCGGAATATGACGAAAAAAAATCACGTTCCGCTATGATGGGCGACGAAATTAGTCAAAACAATTACTTACAGCATGGCAGATCACAGATTTTCAACAGAAGCACAAAAGGAGACAAATTTATCGATCTGGATTTCTAAACGCTGATTCGGTCACTCAATATTCTTTGTTTCCGGCCAGCAGTTAGCCGGAACGACATTTTGGGGATAATATTCATATACTTATATCAGCCTTGTAATTATATATTAACAGCTTGTTTTCTATTTCCTTTCTCATTGTACACCAATTACATCAGTACTCTTTTTTCCATTTTAGCTGTATTAAACAGCCTGCAATTTCTGTATCTTATTATTGATCATAATTTTTTGTAACATCTAAACTTTTCACCATGAAGAAAGCAATTAAAATGCTGCGCAATTCATTTTTAGAGAATTTCAAAGGCCAATATGATGCTTATCTCAACACCCATTCAGCAAAGATTTCCCTGCTTCGGGCATTCTCTTTTGGTGAATTTAATCTGCAGGACTACTGTGCTAATTTTTACCCGCATCCGAAAAACAAGCAACTGGTATATGAAGCCAAATCGTATTGCGACCAGTATGGTATCTGGCTGGATAATGCGGCACAATATATTACCTGCGCCATTTATCTGTTTTCATCTGGTCATGGATTTCGGATGAAACCGCTCTTACAGAACTGCGCCGTGGATTTTTACCTGAACGACACTTGGGGCCGCGAATTATTTGCCGGATTAGACACGGGCGAACAAACTTTAGCCCGACAGGTCATCAAAAGAATTTCCACGGATTCAGGTATTATGAACCCGCCTGAAAACGCGCATCAGATCGAACTGGCTACCCGTGAAATGATGCTTGAATTTAAGAGAACCAGCCCGGCAGGCTGGTATCAGAAATTCTCCCGGCTGTATAATTACCACGTAAAAATCACCCATAAAGATCTGAATGCCGACCAATTGGGGCGGGTTCTAACAGTGGAAGAGTATATCGAAGCCCGTTGCCATATCAGCGGTATGCATCATACACTCACCTTTCTGGAATATGCAGAGGGGCAGTTTCTTAACACCTCCTGGATTAAAAGAATTGGCTTGAAAAAGCCGCTTGAACGGCTGAATTTTGTGGTGGCAGCAATTGGCGCACTGATGAACGACCTTTTCTCCTTTGAAAAGGAAGTCATCGATCATCAATCAGACTGTAACCTGGTCGCAATCATCGCGCTGAATAATCCTGCATTCTCAATTGAACAGGTCTTGGAACAAGCTGCAGCGGTTGTGCGCAACCTGCTGGCAGAATACTTGGAACTGTCCAAAGAAATCCAGATGCAGGGTTACCTTGCGCTCCCACATGCCAGAACAAAGGTCGATGTACTGGAAAACTACCTGAACGGGCTTAACCGGGTGGTTATGGCCAGCTGGATATGGCAAATTTCAACAACACGGTATAAAAGACAATTTTCCATTTGGGAGGAGACAACCAGCCATCAGGCGGTAACCGTTTGATTTAACGCCATCCGCTGTATTGATGATATAGTACTGTAAAATTCATTCAGATCAATGGGCTTAGTAAGGTATGCATCTGCTTTGCTTTCCAATGCCTGGGAATCGTCTGTTCCCGGTTGAAGGCCACTTAACATAATGACAGGTATATCTCTTAACCGCTGATTTTTCTTCAGGATTTCCAGAGTTGCCGAACCGCTTAGATTCGGCATCTCGTTATCCATGAAGATAAGGTCAGCGGGTTTTTTCTCTAAGGCATCAATTAATTGCCTGCCATCGGTGAAGCAGGATACAATAGCATGTTTTCTGGAAAGTAGCCGTTGAATAAATAATCTGCTCATCAGATCATCATCCGCAACATAAATTCTGCAATTATCCAGACATATCATACTTGCATCAACTGCTACCGGAATATCGCCCACATTCCCTTCGATGAATGGAAGGTTCGCAAAAAATGTCGTTTTATTGTTGGCGCTGGTGACACCCCACGTTCCACCAAGCTGCTTTACAAACATGTCAATTACCACCCCTCCCAAACCAGTGCTCTCCTTTTTACCCTGACGGTCCGTTTTAAAGGGATTTCTTAAATTTTTTAGCGCGTCTTTTGTCATATCTGGTCCTTTACTTGTAACAGACAAATTAAAGTATCCGTCACCATTATTACTGATGCTTAATTCAATCTCACTGCGCTCATAACCATATTTGTTAGCGTTGCCCACCATATTAATCATGATGGAATGAAGTATATTAGGAAAGCCCTGGATAGCATCAGGCATGCCACAAATTTTCGTTGCCAGTTTCTGTCCTTTTTCTTCTAGAAGAAACCGGATCAGATTATTAAGATCGGTGATTCTTTCTGCCATTGAAAATGTGGCCACTTTTAGACCATCGTTCAATTGCGACTCTGAAAGGGTAAGCATATCATTAATTAACGCTTTAATGTCTCTGATCCCGGTAAGCTGACCACTCAATGCCTCTTCCATATCATCTCTTTGCGGCATCTCAGAAATTTCTTCCTGCATTCTTATGACATTGGCCAGTATAGCATTTAAAGGCGTTCTGATCTCGTGGCTGAGTGCTGCTATGAAAAGCCTGTTATGATAAATGGTTTTGTTCAGTGAGGGGTTGCGGTCATATTGGGATACATAAGGACGGCTGATCAGAAAAGTAAGAAAGATTATACCGAACAATGCAGATACATGCAGCACGATGCCAACACGAAACGATAGATTGAAGGGATCTATGTCTAGTGGCACAAAGTGAAATACTTCAAGTAACACTAATGTGCCAATTGCAGCAACAGATGCATAACGCCTTTCTCTCTTATGGTAGAATACCAGAAAATTGATTGCATTCAACCAAACAATCAGGGCTTCCAGATTAATGTATTTGCGCAACAATAATCCAAAATACGAAACAGCCAGACACTGCACCAGGTATGTCATTAGTCCTGCAGAGTTGTATTTTTTAACAGCATTGTAGCGAAAGGTCAGGCAGACCAGCGCAAATTCGATGACAGCAGGTACAGCGATATACAGGCTCTTCGTCAGGATAAAAAAAAGCGGGCCAATTGTCAGAATCAACATGCCAAGCGTAAAATTCAACGTATTGACAAAAATCACTTGTCTTCTTCTTTCTTCAGGTAAATCTTCACCGATGCCCAGGTTCTTTATCCGCTGAAAAATATCAGTCAGATAGAAAATCGGTTTTGAGGGTCTTAACATATCGAGTTGAGGTTTAGGTCGAAAATCAAAGGATTGCTAAAGTTTAAAGAATTCTTGTCTTATGAAGTTACCACTTGCTTCCTTAACGCCCGTTAACATCGTGTTAACGTGACTGAGTTTCTCAAATTCATCCATGGATACCCCAATTTACAGCTTCCAACTGGCTATAATTTATCCAAATTAGCTTTTCTGCAAAGCATGGAGAAATCCTGGTATGTGCTGCCGCATTAAATGTCCTGCCATCAAGGTTAATTGGTCCTGCGCCCTGTTTGGAAGAAAGCGGTAAAAGACTGGCGAAATTAGGTCACGCCGTCTACTCCGAGCGCATAATGCCGCCTCGTACCTCACCGTCACCCTCCGGGACTTATAGCTCTCCGTAGCCTTAACGCGACCAGTTCTATTTGCCGTCTTTTAACCGCTTTCCTTCCAAAACAGGTTCAATCGGAAAAAAGAAAAGAAAACAATTTTTCAAACATTAAAAAATTAAGAAAATGGCACACGAACTGAATTTCAACGAAGCAACAGGACAGTACAGCTTTTTTTCCGTTAAGGAAATTGCATGGCACGGATTAGGTCAGATTGTACAGGATTACCCCACGAGCGCCGAAGCGCTAAAATTTGCCCATCTCGACTTCACTGTAGAGAAGAGGCCCATTTTTACACAACATACATCCAACTTATACAACGACGGAGAAGATCGAAGAATCATTCCTAACATATCTGTACCCGATTATTTTGCAACAGTTAGGCAAGATAACAACGCGGTGCTGGGGGTAGTTGGCAAAGACTACCATATCGTCCAAAACACTGACGCATTCACTTTTTTTGACGCTATTGTAGGGGGAGAGGGTATTCAGTATGAAACAGCCGGAGCATTAGGTAAAGGAGAACGTATATTTATCACAGCTAAACTTCCCGGTTACATCAAAGTCGGCAACGATGATCTGATCGAAAAATATTTGTTCTTCACGACCAGCCACGACGGCAGTGGCAGTATTACCGCAGCGTTTACGCCCGTTCGCGTAGTTTGCGCCAATACTTTACGCGCAGCACTGGCAGATATGACCAACACGATTAAAATTCGTCATACTGCAAATGCACAGGACCGGCTGAAACAGGCCCACCGACTGATGGGTATTTCTAACAACCTGTCTAACGAAATGGACGCTATCTTTAACCAGTGGTCAAAATCCCGAATTTCAGACAGTGGTGTTAAAAAATTGATTCAAATGGCCTTAGCACCAAGTAAGGAAGTGTTAGCCAATGTTAAAGCCGATCAGATGGAAACCCTCACCACAACCTTTAATAATATGGTGGAAGCCGCGTATGATTATGGTATGAGCAACCCTACGCAGCAGATGAACACCACCGCAGGTACGGTTTTCGGCGCTTACAACGCGGTAACCGGATATTTCCAGAATGTAAGGAAATATAAAACGGATGAGGACAAAGTTAAATCTATATTGCTTGGGGGGAGTGCGCAGATTAAGACACAAAGTGCCTTTGATCTTTGCATGGAAGTGAGCAAGAAAGGCGAAGAATTCCTGCAGTTTAATTTTAACTGATCTGGGTTTTCCAAAAATCGCGGCGCCCTGGGGGGCGCTGTGGTTTTTTTATGCCGGATTTTCTGCGGCTGGGATAATTATTTCCTGCCCTTTTTCTTCTTTATTTCCTTTTGTGCTTTGTTAGCGCTTCTTAAGAACAAAACAAACTTTATAAATTCAGTCTCTTCCGCACTACCCATTGCTTTGCTTATTTCCTCTATTTCATCCAAAGTAATTTTACCAAGATTAGCAATTCGTCTGCGTAATCTTGTTTCTTTGATACTGGTGTCCTGAATGATATCTTTTCTTTCAACATTCAAAAAGAATTGTTGAATAGTCTCAATCGAATTATCCTCGATCGCCTTTTTTACCAGTTTATACCTTGTAATTTTCTCGCTGTCCTTCAAATCTATTCCTTTATACCCCAAGCTATAAAGTTTTTTTCAATCCGGTACAATATAGGCCGGAAACGGCAAAAAAACGCTGTTTTCGGTTAATTTTCGCCGTTTTTAAATTTATTTCGCTTTATTCGGCGTTTTTTGGCCGTTTTCGGCTTTTTATTTAACTTTATGTTAGATTAAAACTGAACCGGGCACGCCATAGGCGGTCAGGTAACTTATTGTTTTTTATAATGGCTTCAGCAAAATTACTCCCAAGCTGCGAGGTGCATTTTTCGGGATAGCAGTTCAGCCACTTAGGAAGTAGGCACTAATAGGCTGGTTATGGACTTAGGGGGAAATACTTCGGCTGGCAAGATCTTTAGCATGATTTGATTGATCGACCAATGCCCTGATATAACAGAAAAAACGCTGCAATTTTCAGTTTACTGGGCATACACTTTTTTAAGCTAGAGCATTTTTTAACGGCTAACTGATACGGCCAGCTTTGTACTGGCGGTGGTAAAGATCTAGATTCCTCATGATTTTCTTCATTGGTATATGAAGCAAAAGTTAGATAGATAGCGGGACCGGTATTGACCGGTCCTTTCTTTCTTGTCCATTGATGAGTTGTAAGAAATTTAATAATTAATTGTTTGCATGATTACCTTTTCGGGTTGGTTCAATAATATCTATAACCTTTAATGCAGTTTTTATGAATTTAGAAAACCGCTCAAAAGTGGCGGATTTTGTGGAATAATCATCGAACAAAAAGGCATGTAACCCTTCCTATGGGCAACAACTGATCTAATCAAGGATGCCTGTTTATTATATTTTAAAACACCTCGCTGGTTTTCTAACGTATAAGGCTCTTTGTTATTTTTAATCACAGACTGTTGGCATGATCGGGAAGCGTCAGGTGCCGATAGTATAATGTCGGCTAACTTGAATGAAGTTGCTAACTTTTGCATCAACCATGCCCTGCAGAAAATCTTCTAAATTATTATATGCGTGAACCTGTGTTTAAAAAGAGAAGCCATAGCATGTTATGGCTTCTCTGCTATGACTTATTTTGAGGAAAAAATATGTAAGCCCACGCGGTTATCACTAGCCCCCCAGGTTTCAAGACAACCGTTATTATTCAATACAGTTATAATTTGTCTGACACTTATTGAGTCAGGATAGGACGTTTGGATCATGCAAAGCATACAGCTATCCCCACTGAATTGAAAATCAACTCCTGTTTGCTTCCTGGCTTGTTTGATCAAGTCACAAAGTCTGTATTCACCGCTTTTCAATAGGGTTTTTTTAGCAAGGGTGATATCGGTTGGGGAATCTAACGGTCGATAATGATTAGCACAATTCGCCATAAGCGTCACGAGCATAGATGTCAATAAATAAACTATTGCTTTTAATTTCAACATAGGCTGTTTTATTTATAGTAGGCGGAAAATAAAAAAAGTACTCTATCACTATAAAATAACTTCAAATCCACCATCATCATGATCACAGCTGGCTGCAATAACACCTAATTAACAATTTAACCCATAGGGATTTATTAATTTTTCGCATCAAAAAACCTTTAGCAATCCACAGGCAAAGCCTGAATCGACCACATAATTTTTAACGATCGAAAATCGAAAGTATTGGAAAAGATCATCCCTCGCCAACTCGATGGTTTAACAGCTCCATATAACTCCGTAAAAATAGGATTAACTGAATCGCAGGTATTATTCGATATAATCAGCTTGCAAGGGAATTAATTACCCAATACGCTGCGCAGCTATTAGTTCAAATCAATCGGGAGGCAGATTATCCTTTTGACTGTGACACTAGGACATAGGAAAATATTAACTAGTCAACACCACAATGAGATTGCGTTGCCTTTCTACGCCAGACGTAAGAAAGAGCTTTGGGGACTCCCCAATTGGAAGCCCCTGCTTCGTGAAGTTGATAAAAATATAAATTAGCCCATCAAATCTTCAGCGCTTATCGTTACAGTCATAGGAAATATACTGGCATTTTTAGGCCCTTTAATCAAAATTATATTTCCAACTGAAACAATTTCCTTAAAGACATAAAAGAATGCGCCAACATCCGCGTCGGTTTTATGAAGTGGTTTATCAAAAACAACCTTATCCTCGTTTCTAAGGATTAGAAAGGCTGTAACTTTCTCATCTTCAAACCTAAACACAATTTCACTTTTAATTACCTTCCCAAACAAGATCAATTCCGAACTTATTCCTTGAAGATCAGTACAGTAATTTAAGGATACTCCTGTTTCATATGCATACTTACATGCATCTACTAAGTCTTTGTTACTATGATTCTCTGCTGTCTTTATAATGTACTCACAAGCCATCTTCCAAATTAGTGCATTTTTGTCCTCTTCTGCCAGTTGTAAATACATTTCAATATCTAATACACCGTAATATGACATTGCTGGGCCTGCTATGGCGTTATAACCCTTTATTTTTCTTTGGTCATTCTCATAGGACTCCTCATCCAGAAACATAAGGTTTAAAAACTCTATCGGTTTGGATTTATACCGTTCATTTAACAATCGAGACAACAACATACCTAATCCTATTGTCCTCTTTGTCAAAGAATAAAGCTGTTCGTTATTTTTATAAAAACAAAATAATATTTGCCCTATTTTCTTGATCTTCATATTGATTAAAATGGTATTATTTCACCGGTTAAGAAATCAACTGGAAAAGGCTTATTCATACCATCTAACCTTCTTATACCAGTTGAATTATAATGCAAACTACGCATATATTTTTCCAGAACATGTGCCTCTTGCTTAGTAACTATTTCGGGAGCAAACATAGTACAGGTAATCTGGAATTTCGAAGATCGAATATATACGGTAAGACCTCAATCATTCAATT
>Ga0316604_10001271_pt1 | contig 23170 bp, 17 predicted proteins | sample OWC_soil_day20_C_FD_207650 | JGI IMG/M metagenome (GOLD analysis project Ga0316604, IMG submission 207650) | Wetland soil microbial communities from Old Woman Creek delta, Ohio, United States - OWC_soil_day20_CT | ecosystem: Environmental > Terrestrial > Soil > Wetlands | place: USA: Ohio...
ATTCTGACGGATCACAGCTGTATCATTTACATAGTCGATAGCCAGTACCCTTACGGTTGGGTTATCGTTTACAAAATCATACAGTTTGCGGGTACCTGCCATGAAAGCTGTGACATTTCTGCCTACGTTCACTTTCTTCAGGCTATTGTTGATTACACCACTTTCGATCAATGGAATGACGCCGTCGGACATCATTTCTGTGTGCAAGCCCAGGTTCTTATGGTTGGTCAGGTTCTTTAACACATAATCAGGGATGCTGCCGATACCTAACTGCAGGGTGGCGCCGTCTTCTACCAGGGTAGCGATATTGCGGCCAATCTGAGCGGTGACTGGGGTAGCATCTGAAGAGTAGTCCAGTACTGGTAGCTCTTCTTCGTGCCATACGGCAGCGTGGAAGCGTGATACGTGGATGAAACCTTCACCGTGAGTGCGTGGCATTTTAGGATTTACCTGTGCCACGATATATTTTGCTACTTCCGTTGCAGCGCGGGCGATGTCTACTGAGGTACCCAGTGAGCAATAGCCGTGTTGGTCCGGAGGTGATACTGAAATAAATGCAACATCCGGAGGCAGAATGTTCTTTTTGAACAGCTGAGGTATCTGACTCAGGAAAATAGGAACGTAGTCACCATCCTCACTATTCACTACCTTACGGTTGGCAGCGGATGTGAAAAGGCAATTAACAAAAAAGCTTTTTCTGTATGCAGGATTGTCGAAGTCTACCTTACCTAAGGTTGTGATGCTTGTTAATTCAACATTCTCCAATTCTGCGTGCCTATCTTGAAGGGCTTTTAAAAGGTGCATTGGCGTTGCGGCGGATCCATGGATAAAAACACGGTTACCTGAAGTCACACACTTTACAGCTTCTGATGCCGGGATATACTTAAACATATCGTTTCATTGACTTTGATGCCTCAAAATTACCAGCAGATGGGTTGTTAAATGCTGATGAGAGTCAGGAAGGAAAGTATTTGTAGTCAGGAGAATGGGGGATTTTGGGAGGGAAGGGGCTGCTGTGGGGACGACAGGGGCATGCTGAAAGTGGAATAGGGGGATTTTTTTGAAGGAGAAATGCGAATGATAGGTGGGAAATTGGCCTACGGCAGCAAGGAAGAGCTTATTATTGGGCTGGCGCCCTTGGGAGGTAATAATTGGAGAGAGGCAGACAGGGGGCTGTGGCAGCAGCAAGGACTTACTATTGGGTTACCTTTTTAAATACTGATACCCTATCACTAAAACATACTCATCTGCGTATACCTAACCGGCGCCGTCTTCCCATTATCAGATATATTATATACCGGCGTCTCCTGATACCTTGAAGCTACCGCTATATGCGTATCCCCGGCATGCTGCTGAAATAACTCCAATACCACATCCGGATCATTATTATCCTTCGATAAGTGAGAAAGAAACAAATGCGTCATAAACGGTGGCCTATGCTTTTTAAAAAGCTCTAACGCCTGCTTATTGGACAAATGCCCATGCCCACCCCGTATCCTCTTCTTTAAATGATAAGGATACTGCCCATTCTCCAACATCACCTCATCATAATTCGCCTCCAAAAACGCCGCATGACAAATCTGGAAATGTTTAATTAAATGCTCGCAGGGGGCACCAATGTCTGTGAAGACGCCTATATTAATAGCATTGCCAGATATTATAAAAGAATGTGGCTCTACCGCATCATGGAATTTTGGAAAAGCCGTGATGCTCAGTTCGCCGATCTGAACCGGCGTGTAAGGGAGAAAAGAGATAGCCTGCTGTTCCTGTAATAGAAGATTGCCGCTACGTTGGGTAGCAGGGGTGATATAAACAGGGAGGTTGTACTTTTTAGAAAGAATAGTGATCCCTTTTATATGATCCGTGTGCTCGTGCGAGATAAAGAGCGCCTTTACCTTTGTCATACTCAATCCCAGGCGGTGCATGCGGCGCTCGGTTTCTCTGCAGGAGAGCCCGGCGTCTACCATGATCGCTTCATGGTCGTTGCCTATGTAATAGCAATTACCATTGCTACCGGAATTAAGTGATGTGATGTAAAGTGACATGAAGCTGCAAAGTAAATAATAAATTGCTAAAGAAGTTAGTTTTTGTTGAGAGGATGATACATCCTTCATGGTAAAGGGAAGATTTGAGCTGGAGCATTCCACCAAAAATAAAGGGTGCCTCAAAAAGAGACACCCTTCGTGGAGCGGGTATTTGGCGGACTGCTCATCTATCATTTTGCTGGCAGCCTGGATACAATCTGGCGGCCTGCTCATCTACCATTTAATATTCACCTTCACCCCATCCGGACTATTATCAAATCCAAGATAAAGGGTATGGGAGCTTTCATCCCATGACTTCACCACCTCCTTATTACCTGTCACTACCTCTTTCGGCTCCGCAGGCAATAACACCCGCATCGCATTAATTGTGTTCACAGGACTCTTTGCTGTAAAATTATAGCTGTTCGCCGTCACCACCTCATCATATATCCTTGCAGCAGCAGCTAATACCTTTGGCTTAGACTTATCCGCCACTCTATTAATATTATACAGGAAAGCCTGAGAACCAGGTTCTACTATTTTCCGGGCCAATACCGGCAATGTAGGATCAAACAGGTCCACCACAGGTCCTTTGATCACATAAGGGGTTTTATCCGCCACCTCATCCATCACCGCTACAATATCATATGGGCCTCTTTCTAAATAAAGATTGTTTTTGGTCTGTATATTCCCACCAAAGGCTTCTTTTATTGTCGCCACATAATTATCTGCCCCATTCACCTGCATCACAAAGTTCTTCGGATCTTCTTTTATGATATACACCTTCCCTTTTCCAACATTATACTTCCCTCCATCTGGAGCAATCCCTAACAAACCGAACAAATGCGCGGAAGGCGTTTTATAATGATTTCCCTTCGTATTCCACCACTCCATCACTGACTGGTATGGATCGTCGTCTTTTGAACAATACACCAGTATACCCCCTTTCTTTACCCATTCAGCTATATATTTATGTACATCAGCACTCATTGGTTTCATATTGGAATAACTCATTACCAACACCCTGATATCTTTCAGACTAGCTGCAAAGGACAGGTTTTCCATATGCACCGTCTGAACAGGGATCCCTAATTTCAACAGCGGTAATGTCTGCCCATAAAAGTTGGAGAACTGCGGATCTTCAAAACCATTATGCGTTGGGAAACGCTGGAACATCAGGGAATTTCCCATCAGCACACCTATCCCATTTACCCCCGTCACCCGATTCGCAGAGCGCGGCATATCATTCAGCGCATTTACCATCACCTGCATTTGCGTAGAATAGTATTTAGGTATCAATACCATGCTATCACTATTCGCTACTTTGTAAGGTCTGGTGTATATACGCTCCGGCCATGGCATTACTTCGTAATCAGCTACCATCGGGTAAAGGATCTTGGCGGTGAATGTCGCCTGATAATTACGTTTGTAATCACTCCAGTCACGCGGCCAGTCTTCGATAGGGTCAGTCAATAAGAACACCTTCCTGTTCGTAGGTGCGGTCATTGAAATAACAGAGCCATATTCTAAAAAAGCATTTTCAAACACACGCTCTTTCTCTAACCCATTGAAGAATGTAGGTTCGCGGGAAGTGCCTGTCCATACCTGTGCAATGTACCCGTCAATACTGGGTAATGATGCCAGACTTGCTTCGGGACTAACGATCTTCCAGGAAGAGTAGTTGACCAATGAGTGCGTAGGAATGTACACCTTTACATCCAGGCCTTTGGTTTTTCCATAGGCTTTCGCGTAAGAGGAGACTTCCTTAATCGCATTATAATATAAATGGTACTTCAGTTTGCTGGACAAATAAGTATTTTCCGGAGACTCATGCTGTGGCCGCCATGGGAACCTGTAATAACGTTGCCATTCGTCTTTGAAAGTCTGGCCATAACCGGCACGTGCCCAGAATTCAGGTTCTTCGAGGTAGATGGCGGTGATGCCTGCGTCGATCACTTTTTTGACTACACCCTTTTTCATGTATTCGATAAAGGTGCTTTCCGGTACAACATAAGGAATGTTGTGACCATGCCAGATGGTATCGCCATTTTGCATAACCTGACCAATACCAAGATGGTTTTTTCCATCCCATTTACCAAGAAAATAATCATCATAAGAGCCCCAGGCAATGCCTGTCATGAATTGAACGGTGTAGCCATGGTCACGCCATGATTTTACTCTTTGTTCGAAGGTCATGTTATGATGATCACCTGCGCCATATACGATGGCGATGTCTGATCTTACGTCTATTTCAGGCCGCCACGGACTGCTGGTCTGAAAGGCTGTTTTTTCTCCTTTCTGCGCAGTTGCCAATAAGGACAGGCAAAAGCAGGAGAGTAGAAGCAATGGTTTCTTCATAATGGAAAGTTGAGACCTGTAATTAAAAACTTTGAAATAACTCACTCCTACAAAAGAGAGGTGAGTTATACTGATAGCACACTAAACACAATTAACTGAGTAACATTTGTAACAAGCCCTTCCGCCGTAGGCGGAAGGAACTTGCTATGATGGCCTGTGGCCTTGTAGACAGCAAACACAGATGCCATAAAAAGTGGAATTCGCACAAAGGGCCTTACGGTACTTTCACCGCTATCGGCTCATTATAATTATACCTGTTCACACCATCTACACTATAATTAATTCGTCCACCAGCACGCAGGTAATAAGTTGCATTTGTATATGGTAATACAGGAGTCGTTACTGTAATCGTTTGTCCCAACTGAGTGGTCGGATTGCTCACTGCCACTGTATAACGTGAATCATAATTATTATCACCCACATTATAACTGCTTGAATTCACGAACAGATAAATATTCCCCAGATCCTGCTGATACGCCGGCAATGTTGTACCTCTGGACACCCTGAACTGCACCGTAATAGTATTATCGGCATTCACCACCGGATCCCCGATCCATTCCACTTCAAGGAAAGGCACCACTGTAAAATTCTGCGTCACCGTACCATTGATATCAATTGTCACACTCGCATTTTTCGTCGTATCTCCATTGGCATCCAATTGTACAAGCGGCACGAATGGCCCGAGCGGTGTTACATTATACTTCCCTGCAGGAATAACGGAACACTCAAACGTACCATCCTGATTGGTTGTAAAATAAAATGGGGTAGGACTTGCTGAATAATTCAGGTCCAGCAATTTGAACCTTACACCATTATCACCCACCTGCGTCTGCAATCCCTGACCAGTGATCGAGTCTGTGATCAAACCTTTCAATACCATGGAAGGCTTATCCTTGTTATCATATTTCGTGCAGGAGCAAAACAGCCCCAGCGCCAAAACTATATATTGAATTTTCATCATCTTCAAAGTTTTAGTAGATTAATAGCCTGAATTCTGCACCACCTTAGTACTGGTTGTAATCGCTGCCCCCGGCAGTTCCTGGTAGTACCAGCGCGTATCAAATGTGAACGTACTACCCCTTTCATCATAGCGTGCATCGAAGAACCATTTGCCGGCATTATCAGCATAAAACGGCATCAGTGTACGCCAGCGGGTATTGGACTGTTCGGTTGCGATCACTCTCCAACGTTTTAAATCCCACCATACTTTGTTTTCGAAGGCCAGTTCTTTACGACGTTCTTTGCGTACTGCACTGATGAATGCATCTGGAGATGCTTTTTCTATACCTGATAACAGATCTGCACCTGCACGGGTTCTGATCTTGTCAATGCTGGTATAGGCATCATTCAGGTAATCGGCTGTACCCAGCGTAGCCAGTTCTGCTGCAGCTTCTGCACGGATCAGTAATACCTCTGCATAGCGCATTTCAATCCATGGTTGTGCAGATCTGTTTTCCAGTACTTCTTCCTGTGCCATCCCTTCATTCAACCATTTGCGGATAGTGAAGCCGGACATAGCGCAGGTGTTATCTCCATAAAATACACCCGCTGCACCAGCAGGATTCATTTTAGTACCATCGTGCAGTGTATATGCCGTCTGACTACCACTGGAAGAGGTGACTAACTGAGAAGCGCTGGATGAATTTTCATACTTGGTCGTACTGCCTTCAGGAATAAGGCGGGCTATAGATGACGTGGATGCACCGGTATAAATACCTCTCCATATCTGACAGGCAGTGCCTTTGAACTGATCGTTCGGTAAGATAACTGTCGCTCTGAGACGAGGCTCTGCATCTGCAAAAAACTGCATGGTGCTGTCATAGAGTTTGTAAGTACCATTGCTGTTGTATACATCTACATGTCCGTTTCCATCTTTAGGAATACCATCGAACATTTCTACGAAATTCAGGGTAGGATTGGTCTCAGAAGAATAACCGTTTGCACCTTTATATTGAGCAGGTACATTGTATGCATCATAACCATGTACACTTTCAGGATAGCTATATTGTTTTACAAAGATCGCTTCTGAACTGCTGGCTTTGGAGAAGATATTTTTATAGTTGGTGTACTGAGCGGTTTTATCACCAGACGCCCATTCATTCATATACAGGGAATAACCACCTGCATCTACCGCCAGTGCAGCATTGTAAGCCTGTGTATAGAAATCTTTTGCCAGGTCTGTACTCATGCCACAGAGGCGAATACCCCCTACGATGTATGAGTTTGTATTGTATTTTGCTATAGAACCCGCGTGCACCATGGCTCTCGCCTTCATAGCATACGCCGCATATTTATTGGCACGACCTACCTGGTTGGTAGCTGGTAATAAAGCAATCGCACTATCATAATCGGCACCCACCAGTTTCCAGGTATCTTCCTCTGAAGAGCGTGCGATGTCTACATCTGAGATGGATTCTGATGGATAGTTCAGTACACGTGTTACCAACGGTACGCCACCATAGCGTTTTACCAGTGCATAGTAAGTGAAGGCACGTATAAAGTAAGCTTCCCCTTTGAACTGGGCCACCTTGGCAGTAGAATAACTGCTTTGGTAGTTTTTAATGTTTTCCAGGAAGTAATTGCATTCCCTGATCACGGTGTAAAGATCGCTCCATGTATCGCCATAATCTGTAGATGTAGACTCGTTCTTAGCACCACCTACTTCGCGGCACAATGCTTCGCCTGACATCGTACCTGGTACCTGTAGTACCCAGAAGTGATTGAACAGATAGTTGGGACTATAACGGAAATCTTCGATCGGCATTTCGCTGTAGATCCTTGCCATGTAGGAATTGATACCTGCTTCTGAACCGAAGATATCACCGTCCTGGATGATATTGGTTGGAGAGATATCCAGTTTGGTACAGGAAAAGAGCGAAAAACCCAGTATGAATGGTAGTATATATTTAAACTTTTTCATAATCACAAGAATTAAAGATTGATGGTGAAGCCCATGTTGTAGGTACGGTTCAGCGGATATACGTTACCATAACTGTCAGCAGGATGTTCCGGATCAATGAATTTCATGCTTGACCAGGTGTGGGCGTTGTAGATGTTGCAATACACTCTCGCACCTTTGATACCTGCACGTTTCAGCAGGGATACCGGTAAGGTGTAGCCTAACTCAACCGTTTTCAGACGGAGGTAGCTGGCATTGAAATAAGAGAATGTAGAGTTGCCTCTTGCCACGGTGCCTGTGTAAGCGTATTTACCTTTCACCCATTTAGTATTAGGATCGTAAGGGTTGGCAGTTGGATCCTGAGGATGCCATCTGTCCATAAACATTTCAAGTGCGTTGGAATAATTGGATCCCCAGATAGGCTCTGCTAAGATCTCAACATAGTTTACATATACTTTGGCAGCACCCTGGAACAGCATAGCCAGGTCAAATCCTTTCCAGCTCGCATCCAGTGTCAGGCCATAGGAGAACATCGGTCTGCCGCTATAGCTGATAGGCTGTAAGTCAAGGTCAGAGATGATGCCGTCACCATTGGTATCTTCGTATTTATAGTCGCCGGGCAGTGTACCCTGGTCATATTTCACTTTGCTATTGGCTATTTCTTCGTAGCTCTGGAACTGGCCAATGCCTTTGAAACCCCATACCATATCAGAGTAGCGGTTGTTGTTATTGCTTCTCCATTCGTTGTAATTGTTACCATATTTACCTACTTCCTGATAAGTATATTGTGTGCGGGTGAAACCGAAAGTACCTCTTACATTATAGCTCACTTCACCAATTTTGTAGTGATGTGTGACTTCGATATCGATACCACGGGTCATATCGCCATTCAGGTTTTCCTGAGGCAGTGCAGCGCCTACGACTGATGGCAGACTTACACTGCGGGTGGCCAGCAAGCCACTACGCTTACGCTGGAAGTAGTCTACGATCAAACCGAACATACCGTTTTTGGTATTGAGGTCCAGGCCTACGTCAAATGTTTTCGCAGTATACCATGTAATATTTTTGTTCGCGATACCAGTACTTACAGAGCTGTTCACATAAGTACCATCGAATACAGAACCACCTGGGAGGTTGTTATTATCGCCACCTGCAGGATATGTGTAACCATTCAGGTATTGATAGGTAGAAGCGTTGTCATCACCCAGCACACCATATGATGCACGGAACTTGGCGTTGTCGATGAATTTTACATCCAGGTTTTTCCAGAAGTTTTCATCTGTAAAGCGCCAACCCACGGAACCAGAAGGGAAGAAGCCCCAGCGGTGAGCAGCATCAAAGCGGGAGGAACCATCATAACGGAACCCGAACTCTGCGAGGTACTTGCCTTTGTAGTTATAGTTAGCCTTACCTACATAACCAATGTTTGCATAGTCATACAGGTCAGCGCTGTTGGTAGACATGCTACCCTGCTGGTTATCACTGTTACCTGCGGAGAGCTGATCCAGTGCCAGAGAAAGATCACGGGCTGCAAAGATGTTATCTCCCTGCCGGTGCTGACCTTCTACCAAAGCAAGGACGCTCACATTATGCACTTCGTTGAAGGTACGCATGTAGTTCAGTGAGAACTGAGTAAGGATGGATTGCTTGGTATAGAATTCCCTGCGGATGTTGCTGGGACTCTGGTTGGTAGTTGCGTTATAAGATTCGGTCGCGTCGTCGTAGTTGTAGAGGTTGTATTGTTTTTTATAGATCTTGTTGTCGAGTAACTGATAGTCGTAACCGAACATACCTTTTGCACGCAGACCTGTGATGCCGGGAACATCGTATTCCAGGCTCACGTTAGACTGGAACCATTTGTTGCCATATTTTCTGTAACCAGACTGGTTAGCGTCTGCCATGGCTACAGGGTTGGAACCGTCTACAGAACCAACCTGCAGGTAGTCGTGATTGTCATTGGAATAAATTGGCTGAATAGCAGCAGATCTTTCCATAGAGCGGATGATCCAGTCGGTGGATTCGTAGTTCTTGTTGGACTCGTCGAAGATACCGTTCAGCTGGAAGTCAGCTTTCAAACGATCAGTGATCCGGCCTGTTACGTTAGAGCGTAAGTTGTAACGTTTGTAGCTGTTGCTGTTACTACGCAGGAAAGATTCCTGAGAAAGGTAACCGAGAGATGCATAGTACTGTACCCTGTCAGAACCGCCACTGGTGCTCAGGTTGTGCTGAGACATAGGTGCAGATGGCCTGATTACGGCTTTGTACCAGTCAGTACCTTGTTTGGTACCGTTTCTGTAGGCTTCTACTTCGTCGAGGGAGTAGCGGAGTGTACCACCGTTCTGGTTATGCATGGATTTCTCATTTGCGAGGGTCATCCAGTCGGCAGCGCTGGTGCTTTTCGGAGAGCCGATCGGGGTTTGAATACCGAAGTTAGCGTTGTAGTTGATGACGTTGGTACCCGCCTTTCCTTTTTTAGTTGTGATGAGCACCACGCCGTTTGCCGCGCGTACCCCGTATACCGCTGCAGACGCGTCTTTCAGTACAGAGATGCTTTCCACATCGTCAGGGTTCAGGCGGGACATGTTATCGCGGGGGATACCATCGATAATGATCAACGCATCGCCCATACCACGAATATCGAAGGTATTGTTGAAGGTACCGGGTTCGGAAGATTTCTGTACGATACGTACGCCGGCCAGTTTACCTGTCAGCATGTTGGTTACGTTTTCGTTTTTGGTGCGGACGATGTCAGCGCTTTTAATGGCAGCTACCGCACCTGTTACGGTTGCTTTTGTTTGCTGACCGTAACCTACCACTACCACTTCCCCCAGGGACTTGTTTTCAGCAGATAATTTAATATCGATACGGGTACGGTTGCCTACCACTACTTCTCTGGCAGAGAAGCCGATGAAAGTAAATACCAGTGTATCGTTTTCACTACGCACATGGAGAATGAAGTTCCCGTTGGCATCGGAGGTGGTGCCTCTGGAAGTCCCTTTGATACCAATGCTTACGCCGGGCAATGCTTCGTTGGCATCGTTGGTCACTCTACCGCTGATGGTGATATCGGCAGGAGGAGCAGGAGGCGTAGCAGGTTTATCTTTTTGTCTGATGATGATGGTTTTCTGCTTGATCACATAATCAAGTGGCTGGTCTTTGAAGCAAAGGCGCAGCACCTCATCGATCGGAGAGTTGGTCACTGAAATGCTTACCGGGCGGGCGCTGGCGAGCATGGGTGCGTTATAGAGAAAATTGTAACCGCTTTGTTCTTTCAGGTCCATCAGGAGTTTTTCCAGCGGCACATTGCGCTCCGATATGGTCACATTTTGTGCCTTACCATGTACCTGAAGGGCGGTGAACATAACTAATAGAAATGTTTTTAGTAGCAGTTTTAATGGCACGTGGAATTGCCGAGGTTTTTTAAATTGTAGATAGCATCGCATAGATGTACGTTTTGTTGGAATTTATGAATGTGTGTTTTTTTAGCAATAGAATTCCCTTACCGGTGCAGGGTTTGCGCCGGTAGTGTTAAAAATTAAAGTGGATGATGTTAAGGTAACACCGTCAGCTCCCTTCCCTGAATCCTGAAGTGGATGGTGCCGGTGAGTTCGATCATGCTGAGTACTTCCGAAATATTATCAAAACGTGAAATAGTGCCGGAAAAGATCTTTCCGTTCATATCACCTTGGTAATTTACCCTTACGTCATACCAGCGTGCAAGTTTTCGCATAATGCTTTGTATGTTTTCATGGTCAAAAGTAAAGTAGCCGTTTTTCCAGGCTATGACTTCTTCTAAGTTTGCTTTGCAGGTGGTGATCCGGGTGTTTGAGTCAGTCATTTGTGCCTGCATACCCGGTTTCAGTAATTGTTCGCCTGAGTGGTTGTTCACTTTGACAGCGCCTTGCAGCAGGGTCACTTTACTTTTCGCCTCGTCTTTGTAAGCCATGACGTTGAAGTGTGTGCCCAGTACTGTAATGGTGTTGCCGTCGAAGTTTACCTTAAATGGTTTGGATTCGTTTGTAGCAATTTCAAAATATACTTCCCCGCTTATTTCCACTGTCCTTTCATTGTTCCTGAAGGTAGTTGGGAATCGAAGGGAGGAAGTGGCGTTGAGCCATGCTTTGGTACCGTCTTCGAGTACGATCTGGTATTGTCCACCGGTAGGGGTGGAGATCGTGCTCCAGGAGGTGGCGCTACTGCCAGTTTTGTCGTTATATTCTATGAGTCCATTTTGAACCTGTTTAATGATTACACCGTTTTTTGTGGTCAGGGAACCTGCCCCTGCGCTGTCCAGCGTGATAGAGGAGCCGTCTGCGAGGGTCAGGATAGCCTTATTGCAGCCGGGCGTCACCTTGTTGGATGCAAGGTTTTTTAGCGTTGATGGCGGCAGGGTTGGATTGTTTTTATAGATGGATGAAAGTAGGATGAAGAGGCCGGTAAAAGCAGCAGCAGCTGTGAGAATAGTGGTCAGTGTCCTGATGCCGGTTCGTTTTTTAGGTTTGATCTCCTGTTCGAGCAGTGCGTGTAATTCGTTTTCTATTTCGGTTTTGTCACCCATTTCAGCTTGCCAGGGGTGTTCTTCCGCTTCCATTTGGTCGGTATATTCCTGTAGTCGTAGTTTTTCTTCGGCTGTGATCGTGCCTGATAACAGTTTTTCGTATAGCAAAAAGAATTCCCGTGGACTCATTTGTTTGATTTATAGGTATCTGATAAACTAGAGACCCTTTTGGGGACTCACACACATAAATTTGAAAAATATTTTTTGAAGACGGGCGGGGCCGGAAAAAAAAAGAATAATCTCTGGCAAATTGTTACCTTTAATCCACACTACGTTATGTCCATTTATCATGTGCTTAGGCCATTTATCAGACCATGAACTTTGGGAGTCCATATTAAAGGGGGATCAGGTTGCTTTTTCTTACTTCTTTAAGAAGCATTGGCAGTCTGTATACACAACTGTATTTTTCCATTTAAAGGACAGGGAAGTCAGTAAAGAAATCACCCACGACATTTTCCTGAATATCTGGTTAAAGAGAGAACAATTAGAAATACTTTCTTTCTCGGCGTATTTAAAGGCGGCGGGGCGGTATCATGTTTACAAACATTTGAAGAAGGAGAAGGTGAAGCCATTGTCGTTTAATGAGGATATCGGGCAGTTGGATGATTATGCTGTTCAGAATGAGGGGTATCAGCAGTTGTCGCGACAGGAACTGGAGGATAGTGTGGAGGAGTTTGTGCGGAGGTTGCCGAAGCGGTGCAGGGAGGTGTTTTTACTGAGCAGACAGGAACATTTGTCGAACGACCAGATAGCGGGGAAGTTAGGAATTTCGAAGAGGACGGTTGAGAATCAGATTACCTATGCATTGCATCATTTGAGGACGATGCTGAAGGTGATATCTATATTTTTGTTTTAGCCCTGGATATTGTATGTTCGTAAATATCCCTAATATTTTATCCAATGCATTGCAAACACTGTGGCAATCTAATTGAATGCCAGTGAGTCAGCCTGATTACCTTTTACTGAAAGAAAAACATGCACCCTTTCCGGAGAAAGGGTGATGGTATACTGATAGCAGCTTTGTGCAAAGGTGCAGACTATGAATAGTGCAAGGGTTCTTATCATTGTACACTCCATTCATGAATACCTGATGAATTGTCTTTTGGCAACTGTACTTCCAGCCTTAAGGCGGTAGTGTTCACAGGTTCAAAAGTTACGTTATTGTATTTGTCTTTTGCTATTTCGTAAGGTGTTTTATTTACGACAGGTATCCATTCATCACCTTTTTTATAATAGAGTTTCCAGGATACAGGAATACGACATCCACCAAAAGGTCCGTCATCATACCAGTATACTTTAGAACTGGAAATTGTATACGTCTGATCGAAATCGTACTGCACCCATTCCAGCGTATCCTGTTTTGGCCACCAATGCAGATAGAGTGAACTGTTGTCATGAGAATCCAGTGGATCGTACTGATCATTCAGTGCCATGAACATCCGTTTGTTTTTTATGCCCGCACTTACTTTTGCTTTGGAGGCAATGGTTGGAGCTGGCTTTGGTCTTGCCGCAGAGGCTTTGAAAGGAATCCATACAGCCATTTCACCGGGACCACGATTTGCCCATGCGTAGTATGGAATAGCTGTTACTGTTTGAGTGGATGTAATGAGTTGATCGCTGTTTAACTGCCGGCTGGAAGAGCTACCATTCATCTGTAATACGGTTACACCGTTCAGCATATCAGGTTTATAAACAGCATTCACAGTAGCATTTTTATCTACGACAATATTTTGTACAGTGGCATCTTTATTATCCGGGCCTTCCAGGCAATACATGATAGGACCACGTTCCAGGGCGAATCGTTTTCTATCAGCAACTACCTGATCGTTGGCCATAATCTTTTGTACGCTCATGGGAAAGTCAAGTCTTATTTTATCACCTGCTTTCCAGTTACGGGTAATGACAGCATACCCTTTTTCCATTTTGTAAGTAGCAGGTTTACCATTTAGCAGGATGGCCAGTTTAGGCAAACTGGCACTATCTGCATCGTAATATAAGTTGCCCGGTACAGGGGAGCCTTTTGCCCATTCAGGAATACGGATATGCAGTGCAAAGTTCGCTGCTTTGGCAGGTGCCACTGCAATATCGACCTGTCCATCCCATGGGTAATTGGTGGTTTGTGTGATCTGAACAGCACCAACCGGTAATTTGATAGAAGCTGTATTACCAGCAAAGAGATTTATATAGAGATTGTTTTGGTTCTGGGCGTAAATATATCCGGGCATAGAAGGCAGGAATCGCGTCATATTTGAAATACAACAGGCACAACCAAACCACGCACTTCTTTGATGCTGTCCCATAGACGCTAATGGATTCGGATAAAAGAACCGATCTCCTGAAAGAGATACACCAGATAATAATCCATTGTATAAAGTACGTTCCAGTACATCGATATATTTCGCATCGCCATGCAGCAGGAACATCCTGCTATTCCAGTATACGTTCGCGATAGCAGCGCAGGTCTCAGCATAAGCACTCATATTTGGAAGTTCGTATGCCTGTCCAAATGCTTCGCCATTGCCGGTAGCACCAATGCCTCCGGTAATGTAGAGCTTTTTATCTACCACATCATTCCAGATATCATCGATGGCATGCAGGTATTGCTGATCACCTGTGAGTGCAGCTACATCTGCCATGCCGGTGTACATATAGGTAGCTCTTACGGCATGACCTTTGGCTTCGTGCTGATCTACTACTTTTGTAAAAGACTGGTTGTATTCACCGCTATATGGAGATCCGGGACCTCGTACATCGAGGAAGAACTTTGCCAGATGCAGATAGGCAGTATCGCCGGTGACACGGTATAATTTTGTCAGACCTGTTTCTACGATCTGGTGGCCGGGCCATTTTTCTTCTTTGCCATAGCCGAAAGTTTTCACCAGCAGGTCTGCGTTTTTGATAGCAATATTCAATAATGTCTTTTTGCCAGTAGCCTGATAATGTGCCACAGCGGCCTCGTACAGATGACCGGCATTGTACAGTTCATGACTCAGGTCTTCTTCCATTTCCCATCTCTTCGTGCCCATCCATGGATGCGGATGCGCGGAGTGTACGGTACGGAAAGTATATAAATAACCATCTTTTTCCTGTGCAGCGCCGATAATAGCAATCAGTGAATCGAGGTACTTTTCCAGTTCGGGGTTCTTTTTCACCTGCAAACCATACGAAGCTCCTTCAATCACTTTGTACAGATCCGTATCGTCAAATGTATATTCCGTCATAGAATCGCCGGGAATGGTATGGGCGGCACGTCTGAAATTGTCGATGCGGCCTGTCTTGCGACATTGTTCCAGGGTATAGGGAATCGTTACTTCTGCATTCACCCTGATCTTGGGTGCCCAGAAATTGTCGGAGACCTTTACCTGTGTGAAGGCCACAGGCTGTATGGGATAATCTTTTTTCACCTGTGCCTGGAGGGTGCTACAAAATCCAGTCGTTGCGATGATGAGTGTCTTTATCTTCATAGGGATGAAATTATGGTTTCCCCCGGGAATGGGTTAAATAGATATTAATCAGATTTGCCTGTATATTAGCAGAATTTTATGGATCGTTATTTCATTATTAACAAGCCTTACGACATGGTGTCGCAGTTCGTGAGCCCTGACAAAGTTCATCTTTTGGGCGAACTGGATTATGATTTTCCCGAAGGCATTCATGCTGTGGGCAGACTCGACAACCATTCCGAAGGATTGCTTATTCTTACAACCAATAAAAAAGTCACCCGGTTATTATTTGAAAGCGATACACCACACAAGCGTACTTATCTCGTGATGGTCAATAAGGTGATGAGTGCTGAGGCGCTAGAGAAATTGCGTACCGGTGTGACCATTCGTATTAAAGGGGGTGTGGATTACGTAACGCCGCCCTGTGATGTGCAGGTAGTAGAAAAGCCGGCGAATGTAGGGTCAAGGGCGCATGATCTGAAGGAGTACCTGCCAAGGACGTGGATTACGATCACGCTGACGGAGGGCAAGTTTCACCAGGTGAGGAAGATGACGTCAGCAGTGGGGCATCAGACGAAAAGGCTGATACGGATCTCTATAGAAGATCTGTTGTTGGGAGATTTGCAGCCGGGGGAGGTACAGGAGATGGAAGAGGAAAGGTTCTTCCGGTTATTGAATATTGTGAATGTAGCGATATAGAAGCTGTAAGCGCTAATATTACTGTATAATTTAGCAATATCGCATCAGTTTGGTGCCATAATTCTTGGTACTTTGCTGACTTCCTTATCATGCTTAAAAGTAAATTATGTTGAAAAAAAGTGCACTGGCACTGGGTGTATTGTTACTCTTTCAGGTAGCACGTGCCCAGGATGCAGCACCATCCCGTTACGGAATCATTCCTTATCCGCAACAGTTGGTGCCACAGGCTGGAGAATTTGTCATTACCGCAAAAACGAAATTGGTTGTTCCTTCCGGAAAAGCTTTCAGCAATGAGGCGGCACAGTTACAGGCACTCATCAAACAGGGCTTAGGTCAGGCATTGCCTGCAGGTACCAAAGCAGGTGCGGGTTCCATTGTATTGACACAGAACGATCAGCTGGAAGGCGAAGAAGATTACACTTTGCAGATCAGCACGCAGGAAATTCAGATAGGTGCAAAAACGCCTACCGGTATGTTCCGCGCGATCCAGACCCTGCGTCAGCTGATGCCGGTATCAGTAGAAGGTGCTACCACCAAACTGGCGAAGATCGCCATCCCTGCTGCGGAGATCACCGACCACCCTGTATATGGCTGGCGTGGTATGCACCTGGATGTGTCCCGTCACTTTTTCTCAATCGACTATCTGAAAAAATTCATCAACGTACTCGCCTTGTACAAGATGAATAAATTACACCTGCACCTGACAGATGATCAGGGTTGGCGTATTGAAATCAAAAAATATCCTTTGCTGACAGAAAAGGGTGCATGGCGTGAATGGAACAACCAGGATTCTGCCTGTATGGAGAAAGCCAAAACCAATCCGGATATGGCGATCGACGCTTCTCACATTATTCACAAAGATGGCAAAACCCTGTACGGCGGCTTCTATACACAGGCCCAGATGAAAGACCTGATTGCTTATGCAGCAGCACGTCATATCGAAATCATCCCTGAAATCGATATGCCGGGTCATATGATGGCGGCTATCAGGGAGTATCCTTTCCTGAGTTGTCAGGGTGGTGTGAAATGGGGTAAATTGTTTACCACGCCTATTTGTCCTTGCAAAGAAACGACCTTCGAATTTGCAGAGAATGTATTTACTGAAATTGCGGCATTGTTCCCATCTCAATACATTCACCTGGGTGCGGACGAAGTGGACAAGTCTACCTGGGAGCACTTTGACGGTGTAAAGGATTTCATGAAAGAACACAATATCAAAGATGTTGATGAACTGCAGAGCTACTTTGTGAAGAGAATGGAAAAGTTCTTTAATTCCAAAGGGAAGAAGCTGATTGGCTGGGACGAGATCCTGGAAGGTGGAGTGAGTCCTACGGCAGTCGTGATGTATTGGAGAAGCTGGGTACCTTCAGCACCAGTGCATGCGGCTAAGAACGGGAATTATGTGATCATGACGCCGGGTAATCCTTTGTATTTTGATGGTATTCCTGACAGGAACTCTATCGCTAACGTGTATCATTTTGAGCCGGTTCCAAAGGGGTTGACAGCCGAAGAAGGCCGTTACATCATTGGTGCGCAGGCGAATATCTGGACGGAGATGATCCCTTCTGAAAATCGTGCAGACTTTATGTATATGCCACGTATGACAGCGCTGGCAGAGGTATTATGGACACATAAATCCGATTTTGACGGGTATTCTCAGCGTCTGATGGCGCAGTATAAGCGTCTGGACAAGATGAAGGTACACTACCGTATGCCAGATCTGGATGGGTTTACAGAAGAAAATGTATTTGTAGGAAAGACCAAACTTGCAATCGCGAAGCCTTCTCCTGAGATGACGATCCGTTATACGACAGATGGTACGGCGCCGACAGTAAAGTCTCCTGAATTGCCCGCTGATTATATTATTCCGGGTAAGATTTCCCTGCGTATTGCGGCGTTTAAGCCAGATGGTGTGCATGGAGAGATATATACTTTGAACTATAAACCACAATCATTCTTCAAACCGACTGAAGTGATTGGTTTGCAGCAGGGATTGAAGCTGAATTATTTCGATGGATCATTTAAGAGTGTGACGACACTGAAAGATACTCCTGATAGCAGCGGGTATGTAAACAATGTGATCATGCCTGATAGTATGGGGTATGGTGGCAAGCCATTTGCCGCGACGCTGAAAGGCTTTATCAATGTTCCTGAGACGGCGATATATAGTTTCTTCCTGACGGCGGATGATGGTGCGAACCTTTATATAGATGGTGAGAAGGTAGTGGATAATGATGGCTGGCATGCGCCGTTGCAAAAGAGCGGACAGATTGCGCTGCAAAAGGGTTTGCATCCGATCGAGGTGAAGTTTGTAGAAGGCGGTGGCGGTTATACGTTGAAGCTGGAATATAGGGTGAATGGAGGTAAGATTGGAAGGCTGCCGGACGAGTGGTTGCAGGTAGCGAAATAAATATTTCACATGAACCAATTTAATATTTTTATCGGGCAGCTCACAAGGCTGCCCGATCTGTTTTTTCGAATTTGTTTGAGAAACCTGCCTTGTACGAGTGGTTATTGCAACAGAAAAAGTAGTTTTGCAGCATTATGAAGGATTATAAAAAGCACTTTTTGGTGCCAGCAGCTCCTGAGGAGTTGTACAAGGCATTGACCAATCAATACACCATTCAGTTATGGTCCGGTGAACCTGCGGAAATGAAAGCCGAGGCAGGAACGGAGTTTTCCCTTTGGGGAGACAGTATTGCGGGTATGAACCTCGAGTTTGAGGAGGATAAGAAGATTGTGCAGGAGTGGTATTTCGGGGATCAGCCGGAAGATTCAATTGTGACGATTATACTTCATCCTCACAAGAAAGGAACGGATGTGGAGCTGAGGCATACGAATATTCCTGACGAGGCATTTGACGACATTGTGGATGGATGGAATGAGGCGTATTTTGGAGCACTTGTTGATTTCTATTCATGAAGCCAGCGAGCATCAGTGAAATAAAGAAAGAATTGCAGGCATTGCCCCCGGCGAGGCTAATGGAGGTATGTTTGCGGTTGGCGAAGTTTAAGAATGACAATAAAGAGTTGTTGTCTTATTTGTTATTCGAAGAGGAAGATCTGCAGGGATATATAGCCGCCGTGAAGCTGGAAATGGATGAGGCGTTTACTACCCAGCCGAAGACGAACATTTATTATGTGAAGAAGCATTTGAGAAAGATATTGAGGGGAGTGAGTAAGCAGATAAAGTATACGGGGTCGAAGGTGGCGGAGATAGAGTTGCTGTTGTACTTTTTAATGAAGATTAAGAAAGCGGGCATAAAAGTAGGAGAGAGTCCGGCATTGGTCACGATATATATGGGGCAGATGAAGAAGATCCGGAAGGCGATAGAGGGGCAGCATGAAGACTTGCAATATGAATATTTAAAAGAATTAGAAAGATTATAAGTTGATTAGCAGGCAATTGCCTGCTTTTTTCTTATGCGGTAAGTACTAAACTTTCAGAATATTTTGAAAATACGATAAACTGTACTAGGTTTGTACTGTTATGAATATCCTTGCATATATCATCTACCTGTTCATCACTTACCTGGTCACCGTCAGGGTGGGTTTACTCTTTTTCCGGAACGGCCGGTTATACATCCTGGGGTTGTTGCAGGGGGATGTATCGCTGACTGATTTTATCAATAAGATCTTGCTGGTGGGGTATTACCTCGTGAATTTAGGGTATGCGGCTATCATGATCAGTTGTTGGAGTACGGTGCATACCTGGCTGGAAATCCTCACTAGTATCACGACTATGACGGGCAGGATCTTATTAACCCTGGCAGTGATGCATTATTGCAACATGGCGGCCATTTTACTGATCAAAAATAGAATTTCATCACATTAAAACTATACAATATGAACTTCATTGCTTACCTCATTTATCTTCCTGTAGTCATTTTTGTAACCTGGTATGTAGCGCATACGCTTTTCAAAAATGGCAGGGTGTTTATGCTGGAAATTTTTCATGGTAAGGAAGATATTGCGCTGGCCACAAATAAGTTGTTCGAGACGGGGTTTTATTTATTGAATTTAGGCTTTGCTTTTTTTATCATGGTGATCGCGCAGGAAGTGGAGAGTAATCGTACACTAATGGAAGTGTTGAGTATGAAGATTGGTGGATTTTGTATATATCTGGGCGTGATGTTGTTCTTTAATTTGTACTTATTTTTCAGGGGAAGAAAGCATGCAAAACGTACGCCACTGCCTCTTATAATAAATTAAATGTCAATATGTTAACGCTTTGCTAAAATCTTCTGATCATTAAATCTTTCCTTTAAACGAGAGTCTAATAGCTATAAAAAGAAAAGGAGGAGTCATGAAAAAGATAATAATTGCGTTAACGATGACCGTAATGGCGACAGGTGCTTTTGCAATGGGTCCCGGACATGGTGGCGGAGGCTTTCATGGGGGAGGACGGACAACCGTCATAGTAGGCGGTGGTTTTGGTTACTACAGCCCATTCTATTCACCATTTGGCTGGGGTTTTGGGTATGGATACCCTTACTATGCGGCTCCTTATCGACCTACTAAACTCGATATGCAGGTGATGGACATTAAAAATGACTATGCCGACAGGATCGCCTCTGTGAAAATGGATAGAGACCTGAGTGGTAGAGAGAGAAGGCAGGAGGTAAGACAGTTGAAAAGAGAACGAGACAATGCTGTGTATGATGCCAAGAGGAATTATTACAAACAGCAGATGGAACGGAGACAACAGTCGCAACAGCAGCAGCCACAGGAACAAACTCAGCCGGAAACGCAGCAGCAATAATGGATTTGAAAAGCCGCAAGTGATTGCGGCTTTTTTTATAATACTCCTAAGATCTTTTTAGGCAGATGTGCAAACCGATATCCCAGTGTAAAACTCAGGTTCCAATCTGTCCGGTGCATATCTTTCACTAATAAATTCGTATTCAGATTTTCCCACGAGGCATTGAGGTATGCATAATACTTATCGCCATTATACCCCGCATTGATCCAGCCCTGCATATCAGTCACCGCCTGCAGTCTCTTATTATCTGTATTTAATTCATGCAAAGCCCCTGCACCAAATATTACCGTAGGTGCAATGATCCACTTATGCTGTCCCAGAACGATATTGTGGGTGTATCCGCCCTTAAATACCAGCGACAACCACGAGGGGTTAGAAGATAATAAATTATAAGTAGATGAGTCTGATATAAGATGTGGCGTCGGTTTTTTCCACCTGATCTGGTGCCAGAGCGGTGTTGCTACCAGGAATACAGAACCCGCAGATTGCAGCTGTTGTTCGGAAAAGGAAGTGGCTGCTTTGTAAGAGTATTTCCTATGATTGATATAATAAAAGAGATCGAGTCCCGCATTCGTAAAATCAATCCCCTGGAAGGCTTCATATCCCCTGTGGTCATGATTGGGTATCAGTAATCCATTATAGGCGTTATAAAACGGCTCTACGCTCACCGCATGACTACCAAACTGCATCCTGATGAGCCGATAGTGATACTTTGCCTTATTGTCCAGTTCTGTACCGGGTATATTGACAGAATATTGCAGGTATAGCCATTTATAACTCACATCGCCTCCCAGGTACCCACTGCTGTTCACAGCCAGTTTATAATTACGCTGTCTGTTTTGGTGGGTCCTGAATTTAAACGTCGTACTATACGTTCCCGCATATAGCTCAACTGTATTTTTCCTTTGAAATGGCTGAATATAAGCCGAGTCTGTTTTTTGAGCATACAGTGTAGCAGGAAAAATTACTAACAGAAAAAGGTAACGCCACATGATTTTACAACAACAGGAATCAGTAAAAGGTTTTTTCGCAAAAAATGTTTAAGTTTCTACCCGATATTAACAACTACACTATGAAATTAAAACTCAGACATTGTCTGCTGGCATTTATAGCGCTGCCAGCCTTTGGACAAAAATCAAATTTTCACTTCGTAAGCACAAAGAACCAGCAGATCAATATTAATAAAGGGACCATTTTTGTAAATGGTAACCGTACGTATCTGCTGAGTAATGGTGCGGAGTTTTTAGATAGCAGGCGCAATAAGCTCATTGAAAATGGAGGCAATGTATTTTTATTTCTGGAAGTAAGTCGCGGTGCAGACGTTAAAGATCTGATAATTTTCAGTGTAAATAATAGCAAGGCGGATTCTATCGGGAATGTCGTGTCTTCTGATATCAGGGATTATGACCATGACCAGAACCTGGAAGTAGGTGGTGCATATACAGTGGCGCCTTATCCAGCTGCGGATTCAGTGTATTATGTGCCTTATATCTATTATGAGATTGTGAAGGGCAGAGTGGTGCTGGATGAGGAGTATAATGAGAAAATTAATAAGAAAAAGTATGGGGTGTGGTTAAAGGATCTGATAGAGGATAGGAAGTACAAAGTGATACCTAAGCCTAAGCATTAAGTGATAGTAGAAAGCCCCCTTTTATTGGGGGCTTTTTATTTTGATCGCGATCTCTTTTCCACAGTGTAGTGCGGCTTCTACGGTACCAGGACTATCGCCGGTGTAGAGCGCTTCTCCTGCAAAGTAAATAGTATCTGCAACGGGCGTGGTCAATACTGCCTTTGCCTTTTCAGAACCAGGCATGCCGTAGGAGTAGCCGCCATGTATGGCTTGTTCTGTTGACCAGTTATGGATAAAACTTTGCTCCAACAGGTCCGCAATGTTTGTTACATTAAATATTTTAGAAAGCGAGTTGAGTGCTTTGGCCAATAGATCAGATTGAGGTCCTGCTGCATGCGGGCCTCCCAGCCACCCGGTAAGAATTAAGCTATCTTCAGATTGCGTCCACCATACCGGCACTTCCTCATCACTTAACACAAACCCGATATCTCTTTTCCAGAAAGCCTGTTTGAAAAGCAGGTTGAACTTAATAACGGTTCCCCATCCGATCTGCCGTGCCGCAGCTGTATATGCTGGGAGAGCAGGGGAAAACTGTATGCTTTCGTTTTGTAAGATATTGATAGGAACGGTGACGAGTACTTTGTGTGCGGTGTAGGTCCGGTCCTGTGTTGTGACCGTCACCTTTCCCGGTTCCCAGGAGATGATTTGCACGGTTTGGTTCGTGATAATTGTACATCCTTTGCCAAGGTAATTGATCAGGGCTGTGTAGCCGTTTTCAATTCTGAAGTTGGTGCCTTGTTCCAGTGTCCATTCATCGTACAGATATTTTACGCTTACCTTGTTCAGGTCAGCGAGGTC
>Ga0316604_10001272_pt1 | contig 23165 bp, 20 predicted proteins | sample OWC_soil_day20_C_FD_207650 | JGI IMG/M metagenome (GOLD analysis project Ga0316604, IMG submission 207650) | Wetland soil microbial communities from Old Woman Creek delta, Ohio, United States - OWC_soil_day20_CT | ecosystem: Environmental > Terrestrial > Soil > Wetlands | place: USA: Ohio...
GCGTACTATTTTTTCTGAACCGCCTGTAGATGTTGTTTATATTGAGCAATTTGTTGTGCCTGCCGGGACAAAAGTGTTTGCTATGGAATATTTGCCAGGCCAATATGATCAACGGGCCGATTGGGCGGCTCAGTCTGTCCAGATACTTACTCAGAAAGAACGTCCGGAGATCCGTACAGCCAAGGTGCTGGTGTTAGGGGGGCAGCTTTCTGAAACAGACCTTACTAAAATCAAGGAATACTGTATTAACCCAGTCGAGGCCAGGGAAGCTTTATTGGAAAAACCGGCATCATTGGTGGTGCCGACTACTATGCCGGAGGATGTGGCTATACTTGATGGCTTTATCAACCTGCCTCAGGCGGCACTGACCCAGTTTTTACAGGAGCGCGGTCTGGCAATGAGTCTAGAGGATTTGGTTTTTTGTCAAGCCTATTTTCGTGATGCGGAGAAGCGTGATCCGACAATTACCGAAATAAAAGTTATTGATACCTATTGGTCAGATCATTGCCGCCATACCACCTTTCACACCAAGATTGGACAAGTTGAAATTGAAGCAGGTCATTATAGTCAGCCTATTACCAAGGCTTGGGAGGAATATCGCAAAGCCAGGAATTATGTTTACGGGGAAAAAGCGGTTGAACGTGATATCAATTTGATGGACGTTGCCACAACTGCCATGAAAGAATTAAAGAAACAGGGACATTTAACCGATCTGGATGAATCAGAAGAAATTAATGCCTGTAGTATTGTTGTGCCTGCTGATATTGATGGACGGACAGAAGATTGGCTGGTTATGTTTAAAAATGAAACACATAATCATCCCACCGAGATCGAACCCTTCGGGGGGGCGGCCACCTGTCTGGGGGGCTGTATTCGAGATCCTTTGTCAGGCCGCGCCTATGCCTACCAGGCGATGCGCGTTACCGGCAGCGCCGATCCGCGTGTGCCACTGGAATGTACGCTGCCAGGCAAGTTATCTCAGCGTAAGATTACCACCAGTGCGGCGGCTGGCTATAGCTCCTACGGTAACCAAATTGGTTTGGCAACAGGTCAAGTGGCCGAAGTTTATCATGAAGGATATGTTGCTAAACGCATGGAAATCGGCGCTGTTATGGCGGCTGTTCCCAAACACCAGGTTGTTCGTGAAGCACCAGAGCCTGGCGATATCGTCTTATTAGTTGGCGGTCGTACCGGACGCGACGGTTGTGGCGGTGCTACCGGCTCCTCCAAAGCCCATACGGAAGAATCACTGGAGACTTGCGGCGCGGAAGTCCAGAAGGGTAATCCGCCGACAGAACGTAAAATCCAGCGGTTATTCCGTCATAGTGCGGTTAGTGTGATGATTAAACGCTGTAACGATTTTGGTGCCGGTGGTGTGTCTGTGGCCATTGGAGAACTTACCGATGGTTTGGAGATTAACCTAGATGCTGTCCCCAAAAAATATGAGGGGCTTGACGGGACAGAACTTGCTATCTCGGAGTCGCAGGAGCGGATGGCGGTAGTGGTTGCCGCAGACAATGCGCAAAAATTTATTGAATATGCTGATGCTGAGAATCTGGAGGCTACTCTGGTTGCTAAGGTATCTGATGATAATCGCCTGACTATGTTGTGGCGCGGTAAGGCAATTGTCAGCCTTAGCCGTGATTTCTTAAACACCAATGGGGCCAAGCAGCATACAAACGTACAGGTGACTGCGCCAGTTAGTAATAGTTACTTTGCAGGTACACCTATCGCGGGTGATGTAATTGCGCAAAATATCAAAGATGTATGGCTGAAGACTCTGCAAAATATCAATGTTGGTAGTCAAAAAGGTCTGGCGGAGCGCTTTGACAGCAGCATTGGTGCAGGCACTGTCTTGATGCCGTTTGGCGGCAAACACCAGGCTACCCCTGCCGAAGGCATGGTAGCTAAATTGCCAGTGGTATCAGGCAATACTACCACTGGGACAATCATGACTTATGGCTTTAATCCCAATCTTTCAAGCTGGAGTCCGTTTCATGGTGCTGTCTATGCTATTGTGGAGGCTGTAGCCAAGGTGGTGGCCTTAGGCGGTAATTTCCGGACTGTGCGGCTGACCTTGCAGGAGTATTTTGAAAAACTGGGACAAGACAACGTTAAATGGGGCAAGCCATTTAGTGCCTTGCTAGGGGCCTTTTATGCGCAGCAACAGCTCGGTATTCCAGCAATTGGCGGTAAGGACAGTATGTCTGGTTCCTTTAATGAGCTTACTGTGCCGCCGACGCTGGTGGCGTTTGCAGTAACACCTGTTGATATAAGGCAAGTAATCTCGCAGGAATTTAAGCAAGCTGGCAGCCAAGTGGCTGTTATTCGCCTTAATCGGGACAAAGAGGATTTACCCGATTTTGCAGCTTTAGCAGTCACCTATGACAAAGTGAGGGAGCTTGCTCAAACTGGTAAAATATTATCAGCTTATACTATTAAAGCAGGTGGAATTGCCGAGGCTGTCAGCAAAATGACCTTTGGTAATCGCATTGGTATTGAGTTTGGGAAACAAGTAGCTGTCCAAGATATGTTTACTCCGGACTATGGCTCGCTGGTTCTCGAACTACCTGCCGGACTAGATCTTAACCAGACGTTTGACAATATAGAATATCAGTTACTTGGTCAGACGACGCTAAGCCCGGTTATTTGCATTAATGAAGTTACGATAACTTTGGCAGAAGCGTTTGCTTCCTGGGAACAGCCGTTGGAGAAGGTATTTCCGACCCGACCAGAGCTTATTAGCGGTCAACCGCTTAGCTTTGCTGCTTATACGGAAAGAAACAAGCGGCGACCAAGGGCAGCCATAGCTAAGCCACGGGTACTTATTCCGGTATTTCCCGGAACCAATTGTGAATATGATACCATCAAGGTTTTTGAGCAGGCTGGAGCCGTTGCGGAATCACTGGTTATTCGTAACCTTTCTGGCACTCATATTGAAGAATCAATTGAGGCACTTGCCCGGGGCATTGCTGGTGCCCAGATTGTCATGTTGCCTGGCGGTTTCAGTGCTGGCGACGAGCCTGATGGTTCAGGTAAATTTATCGCCACTATGTTTCGCAATCCCCGGGTAAAGGAAGCGGTTACTGAACTGTTGCAAAGACGGGACGGTCTAATGCTTGGCATCTGCAACGGTTTCCAGGCACTTATTAAATTAGGGTTAGTTCCCTATGGTGAAATTCAGGACTTAACTGAGCATAGTCCGACGCTGACATTTAATAAAATTGGTCGTCATATTTCCTGTATGGTCAATACTAAGGTGGTATCTACTTTGTCACCATGGCTGAGTAATGTTGAGGCTGGTGAGGTATTTGCCATTCCTGCTTCGCATGGTGAGGGACGTTTTTATGCCACTGCTGAGGAAATTGCACAATTGGCAGCTAATGGCCAAATCGCGACCCAGTATGTTGATTTTGATGGCCTTGCTACCTATGACGCTAGTTTTAATCCCAATGGATCTTTCCATGCTATTGAGTCTATCACCAGCCCAGATGGGCGAATACTTGGGAAAATGGCTCATTCTGAGCGTATTGGCGACCATGTTGCCATCAATATTCCGGGCAGCAAAGATCAGCGTTTGTTTAGCGCTGGTGTCAATTATTTTAAATAGCACAGGGGGGGACCTATATGTATAATGTCGCTCATATCGGGATAGTAGTTAAAGACATGGACAAATCCCTGGAATTTTACACCAATGTTTTAGGATGTGCGTTAGAGGAGAGTTACCAGGATGAGCGTGTTCACCTGGCATTTGTCAAAGCAGGTCAGCAAACAATTGAGCTTATTCAATATCAAGAAGATTGTGTAAAGGTACGTGGTGCGGGTATTATTGATCATATTGCCTTTGCGGTAACTGATATTGCTGTCGAAATGGACAAACTCCGGCAGCATAATGTGACGTTATTATTTGATCAGCCCAAGGTGGTTAGCGGTAAAAAAATTCTATTTTTTTCCGGGCCTGATGATGAACGATTGGAATTTGTACAAATTTTGTAGTGAAAAAAAGGAACGGTTCTTGTTTGTGCTGGTATATGAATCCAGCAGACAAGAACCGTTCTTCACCATCCCAAGCTGTTAGGCCAGGCCAATGCCAGGGGGATGTTTGGGCGCGTTTTCAGCAAGTGAACATTTTTCTAAACCGCATTCATCGCTATAATCGCAGTCAATCTCTTCGACCTGATAATGCGGTACAGCTTGGTTGGGGATATAGGTTTCGCGGTAAATGGCAATAATCCTGTGGCGTTTTTTTAGATAAGGACAATCGCCAGATAATAGAGTGGGTGAGCGTCTACTCATACTATCACCTCCGTCTTTGGTTGCGTCTTGCTTGTAACTAGCATATAATAGAGGGTATTAATTAAAAGCAATATGCGAATATTTCTGCTTAAGTTTAGCAGTATTGAACATATTTGGGGGGGCTTAGTATCAATTTCCAGGATATTTCGTTGAAGCAAAAAGCTTTGTTTGATAAGTGTTTTAGTCAGCGCCGTTACGAAAATGCCCATTATAATTTTACTAATTTATATATGTGGCGCAATTTATATTCCATTAAATGGGCGGAAGTAGATGGCTACTTGGTTATTAAGGCTGGTCGCGGTGAGAAACAATTTATGCTTCAGCCGTTTGGCCCTGACGCTGGGATAGAAAGGATTCTGGCTGAGATGGCCGGTTATTGTACAGAACATAACCAGGTTTTTAAACTATCGGGGATAGAAAAATTTATGGTAGACATCCTCGAAAAATGGCGACCAGGCAAGTTTGTTATTAACGCTGACCGGGACAATTACGATTATGTTTATAATAGCAAGGATTTGATTGAATTAAAAGGCCGTAAATATCATAGTAAGAAAAATCATGTTAATAGTTTTCTCCGCAATTACAGTAACTATCAGTATATAGCGTTGACGTCCGAGTGGGTGCCGCGCTGTGTTGAGACCCAAATAGAATGGTGTAGAAAAAAAGGCTGTGACCAGGATGCGATGCTAAAAGGAGAAAGGGACGCGATTATTGAAGTGCTGCTCCATTGGAATGAGCTTAAGCTGACTGGCGGCTTAATTTATATTGATGAAAAAGTGGAGGCTTTTAGCTTTGGCGAGCAACTAAACGGCGATACTGCGGTTATCCACGTTGAAAAGGCCAATCCGGATATTCGTGGTGTTTACCCGGTGATTAATCAACAATTTTGTGCCAATGCCTGGCGAAAACTGGCATATATAAATCGTGAGGAGGATATGGGATTAGAGGGGTTGCGCAAAGCTAAGGAATCGTATTGTCCAGTGAAAATGGTAGAAAAATTTATTGCTATCCTAAAATAGTAACCCAGCTATCGGGTAAACTATTGTAAGAGACCTGTGGCTGTAGGCTGCAGGTCTAAAAATTTTGGGTAAACCGCTATACTTTTAGCTTGGTTGTGGTATAATCGTTAAAGGATTTTTCGTTGCTCTTGTTGGCGCAGACAGGTGTTGTATTTGAAACAGTATGGTGCTTTGGATATATCAATCATTTCAGTGAGGAGAAGGACGATCAAGATGGAAATTAAAGCAATTAAAAAACTAAAACTGTATGGTTTTAATAATCTTACTAAGACACTCAGTTTTAATATGTATGATATCTGTTATGCGAAGACGCCGCAGCATCGTCATTCTTATATCGAATATATTGATGAGGAATATAGTGCGGAACGGTTGACCAATATTCTAACAGAAGTGGCCAATATAATTGGAGCTAATATCTTAAATATTGCCAAACAGGATTATGATCCCCAGGGTGCCAGTGTTACCATGCTGATTTCGGAAGAGCCGGTTAACCAACCAGGAGAGCCTGTAACCAGCGAGGAGTGCGGGGAGTGCGAACTTAACAGTGAGTCTAAATCAGAAGCTGTTGTCTGCCACCTGGATAAAAGTCACATTACTGTCCACACCTATCCTGAAAGCCATCCAGATGAAGGTATCAGCACCTTCCGGGCAGATATTGATGTATCGACATGCGGTCATATTTCGCCACTGAAGGCATTGAACTTTCTGATTAATACTTTTCAGCCTGATATTACGGCCATCGATTACCGGGTGCGAGGGTTTACCCGCGATGTGAATGGCAAAAAGTATTTTATTGATCATAAAATAAATTCTATCCAAAACTATATTTCCAGCGAAAATCGGGACATGTACCAAATGATTGATGTTAATGTCTATCAAGAAAACATTTTCCATACCAAGATGCTATTAAAAGAATTTGACCTGGATAATTATTTATTTGGAACTGCCAAAAAAGAACTCATGGCTGGCGAGAAGAAAAAAATTAAACAACGCCTCAAAAAAGAAATGGCTGAGATTTTTTATGGGAAAAATATTCCTAAAGTCAATTTGAAATTATGAGTACATTAAAATCCCCCAATTGGGGGATTTTATTTTTATGAAACTATTATTACAGCCCTTGCCTGTGCGTATTTTTCACTGGATTATGGTCGTGACCGTTGGCTATCTTGTTGCAACAGGACTGTATCTGCATGACCCCTGGGGGACGCTAGCTTATGGCGTAATACGCAAAACACATACTATTGCCGGTATTATACTTCTTTTGAATTTATGGGGGCAGATTTACTACTATCTTGTTACCGGTAAATATACCGAAGTACTATTTACGCTGCATGATTTTCCCAATCTGCGCAGCTTTTTTCGCTATGCGTTGTTTATCACTGAGCATCACCCGAATTATGGGCGCTATAACCCGGGGCAAAAAGTACTGTTTACTTGCTGGGGACTTGCTACCCTGCTAGCGGGAGCGGCTGCATTACCGTATTTCTTTTCGGAGTATGCTACTTGGCTCAGTTGGCCACTTGGCGGTCTTGGAGGGATTCGGATTATTTTTTACAGCATTACCATGTTTTTTCTGGCAACCATTCCGTTGCATTTGTATTTGGCGTTTACCGAAGAACCTGCCAAGTTGCAGGCGATGTTCTCAGGCTATATAAACAAAGAACCTAAGGTAAAGTAAAGCTTTAATGTATTGCATCAAGGTTTAAGGCTAACGTTGGCTCATAAAAGAGATCTTGAATTTTGGCGGACTTCATCATGGCGGTCAATGCTTGCCGGCCAGTATCCATTCCTTGGGCACCGATTAATACAATAAGATCACCGGCACTGGCATGACTGAGAGCAGCTTTGATCGCCCTAGACAAAGTGCTGGTGTAGGTATAGTCAGTTCCTAGTGTGTTGAGTGTTGACAGAAAGGCCGCTCTTTCTTCGGGGGTTACTGTATCAGGTGGACCAACCTGGTCGATGCTGTCGGTAATAATTAATTCAAATGGTAGTTTTTGTCTGAGACCAGCAAGTGTTGCAGCATTGGCAGCGTTAATTGCCGGACCGCGCTGGCCGCGAATGGCATTAACAACAATAAGCTGCTGATAGTGTAACGTGGTTGTTGTATCAAATACAGCTTCAATACTGCCTGGATTTAGAGCCGTATCATCAACAACAGTGAGTCCGTCGATATGGAAAATATCCATACGTCGTTCAACGCCACGGAAATCGGCTAACGCCTGGGAAATTACTGCTGGTGTCAGGCCTTGCAGCAAGGCGGCGGCAGCGGCCAGTAGTGCATTTTCGATATTATGGCGTCCGGGAATGGCTAATGTCATAGCATATTGGCCGGCTGGTATTTGCTGGCCATTGAGCTCAACCAACGGTTTGCTGATTGTAAGGGTAAAGCCACTGCCGTAGGCTGTCAGGCGGGTAATTCGGGCGCAGATGTCGGCAGGGCTATTGACCGCAACGGTAATAAGTCTGCCGCTAAAATGAGAAGCCATGACCTGGCAGTAGGGATCGGTGATATTGACAATCAGGGGTGTTTGAGGAGTAAGCAACTCCAGAAACTTAGTTTTGGCCGCAAGGTAGTTAGCAAAATTGCCATGAAAATCGAGGTGGTCGGCACATAGATTGCTAAGTATGCCTGTGGAAAAACGAACATGGGCAACGCGATGCATATCAACGCCTTGCGCAGATACTTCCATAGCGGCATGGGTAACTTTGTTTCTAAGCATTTGTGATAGATAGTGTTGAAGCGAAACTGCATCTGGTGTTGTTAAGGTACTGGGGATAGCGTTTTTCCCGGTATTGACCCGGATAGTGCCAATAAGTCCAGTCTGGAAGCCATTACGGATAAAAATATGCTCAAGCAGGCAGGCAATAGTAGTTTTACCATTAGACCCAGTTATACCTATAAGTTTCAATTTGTGTGACGGGTTTTCATAAAAGGCCGCAGCCAGCTCAGACAGAGCCATTCTGGCGTTAGCTACAACAAGTACCGGAATGGGTAGCGGCGGGAGATGGTCTGGGTAATCGCTCACAATAACCAGTGCTCCCCGGTCAGCGGCAGCTTGGGCAAACGTATTACCATCAACGGCGCGGCCACAGATAGCCACAAAAATATACCCTGGCTGTACCTTGTCAGAATGGCAGGTAATCCCCGTTGCTTTGCTAACCCAATTCTCAAGTACCTGCATATCATTTCCTCCTTGTCAGCAAATAAGATACTCCATGGTATTCCCATTACAGGCAGGAGGTGAACGCGATAAAAAAACTTTTGCAATTTCTGTCACTCATGCTTATTATGCTACTGGCACTTAACGTCGGCTGTGGTTTAAAAACGCCTGCTCCCAAACCGGAAGTTCGCCTAGTGGCTGACCAAGTTACTATTGAAGGACAGTCTGTAGGTGCTATGACGGTGGAAGAAGCCAGCAAAGTTTTGATTAACTTGGCCAAGGCCAAAGATGTACCAGCCGTAAATGCCGGCTTTGCCCCTGAAACCGGTGAGATTATTATTGAACGTCCGGGTCAGCGTCTCAATGTGTCGGACACTCTGAACGAATTGCTTGCGGCAGCGCCTGGTAGCAAGGTTACACCGATCTATCAACAGTCCGTTCCTGATATTACCAAGGACAAGCTGGCTCGTAGTCACAAGCTGGGGTGTTATACTACACAAATTTTGGATGATAGCCCAGGGCGTCTTGCCAATATCCGTTTGACAGCCAAATTAATCAACAACACAGTTCTTGAATCCGGGCAAGAATTTTCCTTCAACAGGCTAACAGGTGAACCGACTGCCAGTAGGGGTTTTCAACCGGCAACAGTTTTTGGTGATAAGGGGAAAACAGAGCAGGGGCTTGGGGGTGGCATGTGCCAGGTGTCATCAACCTTATATAATGCGGTATTGGCTGCAGATCTTACAGTGACCGAACGTCATCCTCATTCGCAACCGGTAAAATATGTACCGCCAGGCAAGGATGCCACTACCTACACAGATAAGGATTTTCGTTTTATCAACACTACGCGCCAGCGTCTGATAAGCCGTGTTTTTACCGATGAGGCAGGTTCTCAGCTAACGGTGGAACTATGGGGATTGCCTGATGTATAAGCTGGAAACTCTCTAGCCATACTAAATATGAGGTGGGAGCGCATGAAAAACAAGACATTGAATACCGCACTAGTCGTAGGAATTTTGCTAGCATTTGTCACGGGAGCCTACACACTACTCAAGCCTCCCGCCCAAAAACCAACACCAACACCTGCACCGACTGAGCAGGAACCGGCACCGACGCCACCTGCGCCAGTACCACAGCCGATTCCAGGGGTTGCGCCCTTTGATGCAGCTAAATACGCTAATGAACCACAAATAAGAGTCTATCTGGCAGACAAAGGCTCGATCGAGACTATGCCGCTAGAGAAGTACATTGAAGGGGTTATTGCCCAGGAGATGGAGCCGGATTGGCCGACAGAAGCCTTAGCGGCACAGGCCATTGCCTCACGTACCCTGACAATCAGCGCCATTGAGGCTGGTGCAATAAAAAAACTCCATAATGCCGATGTCAGTACATCGAAAGAGGAGCTCCAGGCTTTTGCTCCCCAGAAGGTCAACGATAGTGTGCGGCAGGCCGTGGCCCGGACACGCGGTGAAGTGCTGTTATATGCCGGTGGACTTGTTAATGCTATCTATAGTTCCTGTAATGGGCAAATTGGTGCTACCAGAGAAGAAAGCTTTCCTAAGGAAATTCCTCATGACACGCCCTATTTCCAGCCTGTCAAAGATAACTGCTTTACCTATGCCCCAAAACAAATAGAATCCTGGACAGTAAAAATTCCGGCTTCCCAGGTCGCAGCTGCCATCGGCTATACTGGTAACCCAGCCGATATCCGCATTTTGGAGAAAGGGCCATCTGGTCGGATTCTCTATATTGGGACTGGGGATAAAAAAATGTATGGTGCTGATTTTCGCAAGGCTATCGGCTATGATGTTCTAAAGTCTACATTAGTTACGGAAATGAATGTTGAAGATGGTAACTTCATTTTTAAGGGTAATGGCTGGGGTAATGGTGTTGGCTTGTGTCAGTGGGGTGCCTATACCTATGCTAAAGAGGGTAAGCAGGCTGAGGATATTATCAGGTATTATTATCCTGGCACTGAAGTGAAAAAGCTATGGCAATGATTTATAAAATAAAAAATTATTCGCTGACTTCATATGGATGAATTTTATAGTAATTTCTGCATACATTAATTACGCGAGGTAGTATGGCGGCTACCTCCCGGGGACTGCGCCGCTTGTCTGGTACGCACGGACAGGCGGCGCAATTTATTTTCATTTTTTTGCAATATTAGTCTTATGAATATTGGCAACAGCTTTCGACTACGCTATAATAATAAAGTTAAGGTTCTGTGAAGGGATTGAGTCTGATTAAACAGAGTAATACGGATATTAGCCATGTGCTTATTTCTGTGAAAGGCTCACAACAGGATGCTCATGGCGAAGAAGATACAATTGAATTATTTACGCATGGGCGGCGGTATGCAAAAAATGGGGTCCACTACATCACGTATCAGGAAAGCGAGATTAGTGGTATGGAAGGCGCCTCAACTCTCTTAAAAGTTTATGCAGATTATGTTATTCTGGTGCGTAGGGGTGGCGTTGACCAGCGGCAGGAATTTCGTGTGGGGCAGTGCTCCCGTTCTAGGTATGTCACACCTTACGGCACAATGGAAATTAGTATACAAACAACCAGGCTGGCGATAACTCGTGTTGAGGATAATAGTCAGGTTACCGGAATACATATTGAGTATGAGCTGGAAATAGACGGACAGTGGCAAAGCGCCAATACACTTGCTGTCCTTATACAGGGGGATAAGAAGAATGGACATTAAACAACAGCTAATTGCCGCCATTGGACAAGCAGCGACTAAGGCTGTAGCGGACGGCGTATTTGTTGCCGAGCGTCTGCCTGAGATAGCACTGGAAGTGCCGCCACAAAAGGAGTTTGGCGATTATGCGACTAACTTTGCTATGCAGTCGGCCAAAGCGGCTAAGATGAATCCGCGGGTAATTGCCCAGGCTATTATCGACCGACTTGATGAGCCTTGGCTGGATAAAGCCTTGCTAGCTGGTCCGGGGTTTATTAACTTTTATCTTAAGTCAGATATCCTATACCAAGACTTAGCGGATATATTGGCTGCCGGGGAAAATTTCGGACAGACTAACGCCGGACAAGGTCAGCGGGTACAGGTAGAGTTTGTCAGTGCGAACCCCACCGGGCCGTTGCATGTTGGTCATGGCCGGGGGGCAGCCGTAGGCAGCGCTCTTGTTAATCTGCTTCGGGTAGCAGGTTACCAGGTGGAGGCGGAATATTATATCAACGATGCCGGCAATCAGATGGATAACCTGGCAGCTTCTGTCAACGCCAGGTATTTGGAGATTATGGGGAAATCAGTTGATTTTCCCGAAGATGGCTATCATGGCAAAGATATCATTGACACAGCTGAGCGGATTATTGACAAACATGGTGACAAATATCTCAGTATGCCGGAGGCAGAGCGTTTAGCCGCATTCAAGGAAGTGGGACTAAAGGAAAAGTTGGCTGCGCTTAAAGAAGATTTAGAACAGTTTGGCGTCAATTTTGACGTATGGTTTAGCGAACGCACACTACATAACAGTGGTTCTGTAGCCGCTACCTGTGAGCTGTTACAGGCCAATGGCAATATCTATGAAAAAGATGGCGCCTTATGGTTAAAATCGACGGCCTATGGTGATGATAAAGACCGGGTAGTTATCCGCGATAATGGGGTGCCTACCTATCTGGCTGCTGATATAGCCTATCACCGTGATAAATTTGCCCGTGGTTTCAACAAGGTTATTAATATTTGGGGGGCGGATCACCATGGTTACATTTGCCGGGTTAAGGCCGCCATCAATGCCATGGGGTATAATGCAGATAACCTGGAAGTAATGATTTTGCAGATGGTAAGCCTATATCAAGATGGTCAGCTTGTCAAGATGTCCAAACGGACAGGACAAGGCGTAACCTTGAGTGAACTTATTGAGGAAGTGGGGCGCGATGCCGCCCGGTATTTCTTCATTATGCGTTCTACTGACAGCCAGCTTGACTTTGATCTTGATTTGGCAAAATCTCATTCCAATGAGAATCCGGTGTATTACATCCAGTACGCTCATGCCCGGATATCCAGTATTTTTCGCCAAGTGGCAGATGCGGGCTTACCTGTTCACGCGGCCTGGGATCAAATTAAGCTGGAACTATTAACAGAGCAGGCAGAAATTGATTTAATCAAAAAAATGGCCATGTTCCCAGAAGAGGTTGCCAGTGCAGCTTATGAGCGTGCGCCGCACCGGATTGCCCGCTATGCACATGAATTAGCCAGTCTGTTTCATACCTTTTATAATCAATGTCGGATTATTGGCGTTGAGCCTGACTTACAGGCCGCCCGTCTGGCACTAGTGACAGCGGTAAGGGCAACAGTAAAACAATCACTTGGTATCCTGGGAGTTGCTGCTCCCGACAAAATGTAAATCACTTACTTTCCAGGAATGTTTTACAGCAAGCGGGAGGAATTTACCGCTGTTTGTTGAATATAAAACGCGGATTGTTAAGTGCGGAGGTTAAAATTATGGTATATACTATACCGAAGAATTCTATTGATGAAGTTGATTCAGCATATCAGGTTTTAAAAGCAGCAGGGCATCCGTTATATTATCGGGAATTAATTGATCAGGCCATCGCCGCCAAGGGTGGTACAGCACGCGCATCAGCTCATACTATTGCTGATGTTCATACGCGGATTAATTTGGACAGTCGGTTTGTACATACAGGCAAAAGTATGTGGGGTCTGAATGAGTGGTCGCCACAGCGCATTAGTGTGCTCGAAGCAGAAGAAACAGCAGCTGCCCAACCAGACCTGCAAAGACGGGCCAAGTTGTTTGCTGCCATTCAACAGGATTTTGAAAATGAAGGTACTGCCAGTAATTCTGATCCTGACCATTTGTTGGAAGGCGAGACCGAATTAGAAGATGAAAATGAAGAAACTGAGGTGTAGTTGCACGAAGCCGCTACGCTTAGTCAGCGGATAAAGAACTTGCACTTTTGGGATAGTTAGGGTTGTCAACGTTTAATTGTGGGAAGTTAGTAGGAGGATTTTTAAATGGCTAAATATATTTTTGTTACAGGCGGCGTGGTATCTTCACTTGGTAAGGGAATCACGGCAGCATCACTTGGGCGTCTTTTGAAAAGCCGCGGGCTCAAAGTTACCATTCAGAAGTTTGACCCGTACATCAACTTTGATCCAGGGACCATGAGTCCTTATCAGCATGGCGAAGTATTTGTCACAGAAGACGGTGGTGAGACCGACCTTGACCTTGGCCATTATGAACGGTTTATTGATATTCACTTAAGCAAAAGCTCAAATGTCACAGCTGGCAAAATATATTGGTCAGTTATCAACAAGGAGCGTAAAGGAGATTATTTGGGCAGCACTGTCCAGGTAATTCCCCATATCACCAACGAAATTAAAGAACGTATTTACCGGGTAGGCGAAGAGGACAATGCTGATGTTGTCATTACCGAAATCGGCGGTACTGTTGGCGATATTGAAAGTCAACCCTTTTTAGAAGCCATTCGTCAGGTTAAAAAGGAAGCAGGCAAGGGTGGTGTGCTTTATATTCATGTTACCCTTGTACCCTACATCTCGGCAGCCGGCGAGCTTAAAACCAAGCCCACTCAGCATAGTGTAAAAGAACTGAGAAGTATTGGTATTCATCCTGATATCATTGTGTGTCGTACCGAGCATGAGATATCGCAGGAGATGAAAGAAAAACTGGCCTTATTCTGTGACATTGACTGTGATGCAGTCATCCAGAACAAAAATGCCGCCAGCATCTATGAGGTTCCACTAATGTTGGAAAAGGAGGGACTTGACCGTATTGCTATGGAAAAGCTCAACCTGGAAGACACTGGAGCCGATATGACGCAGTGGAAACACATGGTAGATAAGATCATGAATCTGCGGTATAGTGTGCAGATTGCCATTGTCGGTAAATATGTCGCCCTGCGGGATGCTTATATGAGTGTGTCAGAAGCCCTGCGCCATGGTGGGATTGCTAATGATACCGAAATTGAGATCAAATGGATTAACGCCGAAGATATTGAGGCCGAGGACACCGATCTAGTTGCTTATTTAGGTGATGTTGATGGTATCTTGGTACCTGGTGGGTTTGGTGACCGTGGAATAGAAGGCAAGCTCAAGGCCATTCGCTATGCACGGGAGAACAAAGTGCCATTCTTTGGCTTGTGTCTGGGTATGCAGACTGCCGTTATTGAATTTGCCCGCAATGTATGTGGCTTAACAGGTGCGCATAGTACTGAGTTTAATCCAGATACAGTGTACCCCGTCATTGACCTTATGCCTGAGCAGGTAGCTATTGAAGCCAAGGGCGGTACCATGCGTCTTGGCGTGTATCCCTGCAAGGTTACAGAAGGTACACTGACCTATCAAGCCTATCAGGATGAGATTATTTATGAACGTCACCGTCACCGTTTTGAATTTAATAATGCGTATCGTGACAAACTATCTGCCGCTGGCCTTGTTATTGGCGGTACTTTACCTAATGGGCGCTTAGTTGAGATTGTAGAAATAAAAGATCATCCCTGGTTTGTGGGTACACAATTCCACCCGGAATTCAAGTCGCGTCCGACTAACCCACACCCACTTTTTAGGGATTTTATCAAAGCAACGCTTACAAATAAGCTGGGGAAGTAATAGTAATAATAAAAGAAAGCTGTTGGAGGGTATCCAACAGCTTTCTTTTACAAATAGTATATTTGCCTAAATGAAGTTAGTAATGCAGAGTCTTTACCATGTGTATAAATTGCGTAAGGGAGGTAAGCTTATGTTTAAACGCTCAGTAGTAATCTTGCTGGTTGTTATTATTGGCATATCCATGTTAGGAGCACTGTTCGTTGCCCCTAAGGTGAAACAGAGCAAACTGGTCAGCCATGATAAAATCGCCATTGTCTATGTTGATGGTATGATTGTTGGTGGTCGGGGACAGGTTGGTTTATTAACCGAGGGCGGTGGCACAGATACTCTCATTCGCCAGCTTCATCAGGCCCGCGATGATGCCTCTGTTAAGGCTATTATCCTTAGAATTAACAGCCCTGGCGGCACAGTTCCGGCCTCGCAGGAAGTAGGCGAAGAACTAAAAAAAATTCGTGCTGCCGGCAAACCGGTCATTACTTCTATGGCTGACATGGCAGCTTCTGGTGGTTATTGGTTGGCGGCGTGTACTGACAAAATATATGCCAATCCATCTACCATCACGGGGAGTCTTGGTGTATATATGCCCTATTCTAACTGGGAGGAATTATATAAAAAAATTGGGGTGCGTCAGGAAAAAATTAAAAGCGGTCCGCATAAAGATATCTTATCACCAGATCGTCAGCTGACTGAGGAGGAAAGAGCCATTATTCAAGTTATGGTTGACGATATGTACAACCAATTTGTTGAGGTCATTGCGGTAGGACGCCGACTGGACCCGGACAAAGTGCGTGAGTTAGCTGATGGCCGTATTTATACTGGTCGCCAAGCCAAAGAAGCGGGGCTTGTTGATGAACTAGGCAATATGTATGATGCGATTGACGGTGCAGCTAATATGGTGGGTATTCAAGGTGAACCTGAGATTATTGAATATGGCAAGAAAAATGTCATTGAATCTTTGTTCGGTGCGCAAGATACTCATAAACCCGAACAACTGATGCTTAAACAGCTTACAGAAATACTCTCTTCGGCCGGCCCTGCGGCCGCACCCCAGAGCTATTAAGGGGGGATTTATATGGGCAATTTTCTGGAAACAATTTATGATGTGTTATTTAAACCGAGAGCGGCCATGGAATATATTGCCGAAAAAAAACTAACCGGGCAGGCATTGATCATGTTTACCATTGGGATGCTTGTCCCGGTATGGGCAATATATACGGGCCTGAAAGGCTCGCCAGGTGTAGCGGTGTTAGGCAGTATGTTTGCCTTACAGTTTATTGGCAGTTTGTTTTTGTGGATACTGGGAGCCTCAGTCCTGAACTTTATTGCTGAATTGGCTGGAGGCCGGGGAACGGCTACTGGCCTGTTTGCTGCCCTGGGTTTTTCACATTTGCCGCGGGTAGTCGTAATACCGCTGGGAGTTATTGCTGCCTTATTGCCAGATAGCGTGAGTGGTGTAGCTTTTGGTATCATAGGTTTGATTGTAGCTGTCTGGACACTGCTTTTGACTGTAGCCGCTATTCGCGGCTCACATGGGCTATCTGGTTCTAAAGCTGTGCTGGTGCTCCTCGCTCCCCTACTAGCGCTAATTGGCGTTACGATAGCGGCTGTTATTTTTCTCGGCTCAGCCTTAGCTCAATTTCCGTTGCATTTTTAGCGTACCCGGTATAGGTAAATTTCCCAGACTGACCAGCCTTCACTAAAATGCTGTAAGAACTCAAGCCCACTTTCCTGATAGTTTGTTATTTCGGCGGCGGATAAGATATATTCGCCGCCTAGCTTTTTAAAAGCCTGACTATCCAGCTCCAGATGATTGAGCTTTAATTGATAAGACTTTCGTACCTCATAGTACTCAAGTTCAGCGGGAAAGAGGTAGCAGGTTATACCCCAGTAATCAAAATACCGTTGCCAAAACTGGTTTTTGTCTAGTTCTTTGGCCATAATTTGGCGGAAGGCGTGTTTATAAGCAAGCGGATAAATATTAAGCCGTCCGTCAAGGGTATAGAAGCCATGATATTGGGTTATAGCCGGATAAATGCCAATAGTCGCCACACGGTAGTCTTCCTTCGGACGGCCAATGTAGTTGTCTATTTTTTGAAATAGGCTGTCAGCAAAAAACTCGCCATAGCTAATATTTTCGTAAAGCCAACCGTTTTCGATAACTGAGATGCCTGTTTGCTCTTTTAATACTAAGTCATACTCAATGTTATTGCCAAACAGAAATCCAAGTTGCAAAGTAAGCAGGAGAACCACCAGTATTTTGCCAATATAGCGGACATTAGCGATAACCGCCAGGCACAGAGCAAAGATAGTATACCATAACAGCGGGTGCAGCCAATGAAAGCGCTGAATTTGGAATGAATTTAAAAAGTTGTTGCCTGCTACGGCTGAAATAAAAAATTCCGAATAGCGAAATCCATAAAAAATCGATATACTAAGTGCGAGTGTCAGTAACAGCAAGATAGCCTTATATTCGCGTTTATGCCGCCAGCCGGTAAGAAGCGCCAGCGGCACAGCGATACCAAGAATGTATTTATGCAGGCTGACGGCATGATACTGGCCATTAATCAAGTTGTCGACAATAAGTGCTTGTACACCGCTCCAGTCTTGGGCTTGTCCTAAGATCAACCGGTTGATTTCCTCGCGGCTGGATAGGAAACCTGAACTAAAAAAGGCATTATAAATCAGCCATATTTCTGTTATAACATACGAACCGGTTAAGAGGGCGATCGCTCCCCAAAACTTCGGGCGCAGCCTGCGGTGGAGCCAGTAATCATAGAGAGCGGCTAGTCCAAGAGCTATCAAAATAAAGACACCGACAAGCGGTAACGATGAATACAATGCAAAAATAACAATAATGAAGACACTAACTGTTATTTTTCTATCATAATAAGCATTAAGCATAGCATAGAATAGTAAAGGCTGTCCGGCAATTGACAGGCCATAGACTGTATAAAAGGGGAGGGTAGCAAACGAAGCGGCACCGGCCCAAGCTAGCCAACGCTGATGGTTAGCTGGCAGGACATAATACCTAAGCAAAAGATACATGCCAATGAAAGCAGTAAGATGAACAAGTAAGAGATTAATCAGATATGCGCGGAAAGGAGGCAGGATAAGGTAGAGCCAGGTAATTACATTAAACCCGCTGGGCAGACAACTGCGGGGCAATTCTCCCAGCATTTGATTGACGGTTCCGGTCAGTGCAAATACCTTACCGCTTTTGACAAGCACTATCCAAGAGGTAATCCAGTCAAGGTTATCATTAATGGTAAAATGGGCATTTTGCCGTAAAACAACAAAAGGTGTTACATAAGCAACCACCAGAAAAGAAAAAAATAAAGCCGATTTATGGCTGGTAAGCCAGGGGAATAACTTACGTAGTAATGGTAATTTGTTTTGCATATAGCTACCTCACGAATTGATTTCACTACAAAGTTTAGCACAATTTTGGTGAATTTAGAAATTTTTTCACAGAAATTAGAAAAAACAAAATAAATTTCCTATTTTTACCATAATTTAGCAGGATATTTTAAATTGACTACGAATATGATTAAATTAGGAAACAATAATTTAAATTTTCCGTCAAAACTGCGAGAAAGTAAGGTGGTTACATGAGTAATTCCCAAGCAACCATTCTGGTAATTGACGACCAACCTGGGATTCGGAGATTGCTAACTGAGGTTCTCCAGGATGAGGGTTATCAAGTAATTACAGCCACTAATGGCTACGAGGGTATACAGGCTGCACAGAATTCTAATCCCAATGTTATTTTGATGGATATGAAGATGCCTGGCATGGATGGTATTACGGCGCTAAAAGAGCTGAAACGCCAGGGACAAGGGGATCAGGTAATTATGATGACAGCGTATGGTGAGTTAGACATGGTAAACGAGGCCCGGGAAATTGGCATGCGCGATTATATCACCAAACCATTTGACATTATGTCCCTATGCCAGATTATTCACGATAATATTAGTACTAGCTTTGACGAAAATCGTCGGTGTATGATTGGCTAAATAGACGGTAGATAACCCCGGGGCATAGTCACCCGGGGTTATTGCTGGTCATTCACTTTTCACCTGATGTTGCTAAGTTGTAGCAAGTAGGCAGGATTTTTTTCGTAGGTGGCGAAATACAGGAAGCAAAGGGGGGATATCCATGGTCATTAGCGCTGTCTCTACATTGGCGTTGTATTGTCCGCGATGTGGCAAAATTGAACTTCATAATGTCTCACGGTTTGCGATCAATAATGCTGCATGTCAACTTGTTTGCAGCTGCGGTCAAGTACAAGGGGCTATATCTAGTGCGGGACGGCGTCAATATCTACTTGATATTCCTTGCGTAGTATGCGAAACCAACCACCTAATTTTCCTTGATAGTAACTTGTTTCGCCAGCCAAAAGTAAGTAAAATATATTGCGACCAGGCAAACCTGGAACTGGGTTTTATTGGCAAAACGGAAGCGATTACTGCTACTATTGCTAGACATAAGCAAGAGGTTGCTAGCTTAGCCAGTGAGATGGCGGGGCAATCAGACGGTTCCGGAATCGAAAATTCGCAAATTTTGCTGGAAATTTTAAATAAAATTCATGATATTGCGGAACAGGGGGGGGTATACTGCTCTTGTGGTAATACTGATGTTGATGTTGATGTGCTTGTCGACGCTGTTGAACTGTCCTGCCCTCAGTGCGAAGGGAGACTGCTGATTTCAGCCAAGGATGAACAAGTTTTAGCGAGACTATCAGCTATGGGGGTTATTGAAATAGCTCCTCTCAGGCGTACCAGCCGTAAATGAATCGGGTCGCTACTATAGACAATAATGAGAAAAGGTGAGTGAGTTACCTTGAAATTTTTTCTCGATACAGCTAATATTGGTGAAATCAAGGAAGTTTTACCAATGGGTGTTGTGGCCGGCGTAACAACCAATCCATCGCTTATTGCCAAGGAAAAACAGGATATCAAGGAAGTAATCAAGGAGATTGCCTCATTAACACCAGGGCCGGTAAGTGCGGAGGTTATCAGCACTGAGTTTGAAAAAATGCTGCCGGAAGCGCGTGAATTAGCCAAGCTTGGTGATAATGTGGTAATCAAGGTGCCGGTAACGGTTGATGGTCTAAAAACAGCCAGTGCCTTGGCTGCTGAGGGTATTAGCACTAATGTTACGTTAATTTTTTCTGCAAATCAGGCGCTATTGGCTGCGCGGGCAGGAGCAGCTTTTGTCAGTCCCTTTGTTGGTCGACTTGATGATATTAGTCAGGACGGTATTGCACTTATTAAGGATACGGCTGATATTTTTGCCATTCATGGTATTGAGACCGAAATTATTGCGGCCAGTATCCGTCATCCCCAGCATGTTACCCAGGCGGCTCTGGCTGGAGCGCATATTGCCACTGTTCCCGCCAAGGTATTGAAGTCACTGTTATATCATCCGCTAACAGATGCGGGCATTAGACGTTTTCTTGAAGATTGGCAAAACGCCAATAGATAACTTCAAGAGTAGCGTAACAGGCAATCTCAACATCGAGATATGCTGGCCGGGCAGGTGCCCGGTATAATTGTTTCTATCAAGAATTAAGGAGATGTACATATGGAACGTGAATTGGCATTAGAATTTGTACGGGTTACCGAGTCTGCCGCAGTTGCCTGCGGCCGGTGGATGGGACGTGGTGATAAAATTGCCGCCGACCAGGCGGCTGTGGATGCTATGCGTGCTGCTTTTGATATCGTTAGCATTAGTGGGAAAGTGGTTATCGGCGAAGGCGAGATGGATGAGGCGCCGATGCTGTATATTGGCGAAGAAGTGGGACATGGCGGTCCGGCAGTAGATATTGCCGTTGATCCATTAGAAGGCACTAACTTAGTAGCTAAAGGGTTGCCAGGTGCTATTGCTGTTTTGGCTATCGCCCCGCGCGGCCACCTGTTGCATGCGCCTGACATGTATATGGATAAGATTGCCGTTGGCCCGATGGCCAAAGGTAAAATAGACATTAATGCGCCAGTGACAGAAAATCTTAAAGCTGTTGCCGCTGCGCTTAATCGCACAGTGGAAGACGTGACGGTGGTTATTCTTGACCGTCCGCGGCATGCTGCTATTATTAAAGAAGCCCGTGATGCCGGAGCAAGGATTAAGTTGATTACTGATGGTGATGTCTCCCCAGCAATCAACGCTGCTATTGAAGGGACAGGCGTACATATGCTATTGGGAATCGGCGGCGCTCCCGAGGGTGTATTGGCTGCTGCTGCTGTTAAATGCTTGGGCGGCGATATGCAAGGCAGATTATGGCCGGAGGGCGATTCCGATATCGAACGGGCAAAAGCTATGGGAATTACTGATATAAATAAGGTATTTACCTTAGATGAACTGGTTCAAGGGGATGATGTGATTTTTGCGGCAACAGCCATCACCCAGGGCGATCTTTTAAACGGAGTGCGTTACTTTGGCGGTGGTGCCCGTACTCATTCGCTTGTAATGCGCGGTACGACAGGTACTGTCCGGTTTGTTGACGCTATTCATAAGTTTGATAAAAAACCCATGCTCATTAAACGGGTATAACTAGTGTAAAAATCGAGATTGCTTCACTGCGCTTGCAATGAAGCAATCTCGGTTTTTTTCTTCAGCACACGAGTCAAGACTTCCATCTCTCGAAAAACAACACACGATATACAGATTTTCTGAAAAATAATCCAAGTTATGCATAATTTGTGGGTTTGTTGCTTATGCTAATACTGGGGATAATTCGTGTTGCCAGCTTGCTTTACAAGCTGTTAGCCAAAATTAGACCAGTAGCGAGGTGATATGTATGCATCTGCCGAAATGCAAGGCTAGACAATGGGCTTATTTGGGGGGAATGGCACTTTTGGCCGGTATATGGGCTTTACCTGGCGGACCCAAGCCGGTGTTGCTGGAAACTATTAAGGCTCCGTCTGTAACCGAGAATCAGATTATGGAGGCACCAGCAGCTATTTCGACGCCACAAGCTATGGCTATCAGTAATTACATTGTGCAAGCTGGGGATACCTTATCCGGGATAGCTCAGCACTATGGTATTGATGTAGAAACATTAACGGCAGCAAACCCTGCTATCAGCGAACTTATTCACCCTGGTGACCAGTTGGTTATATTGCCCGCGAAAGGCATTGTTCACCAGGCAAATACCGGGGATACCTTATGGGATATTGCTTATACATATGGTATACAAGTTGAAACAATTAAATCGGCCAATGCTAAAGCCAGTGACCAGGTAGATGTTGGTGAAAAGCTTTTTATTCCTGGAGCGCGCTGGGGACGGGCTGACACAGCAGTAGCCCGCGCCTCGGTTAGCCGTTTTATTTGGCCAACCAAAGGTGAAATATCCTCATCGTTTGGCTGGCGATGGGGGCGGCTTCATGCGGGTGTTGATATTGCTAATGATATGGGCACCTATGTTATGTCTGCAAGGGCTGGTCGGGTTATTTGGGCTGGCTGGCGGGGCGGCTATGGTTATGCAGTAATGCTTGATCATGGCGGTGGATATGTAAGTTTATATGGGCATTTGGATGATTACTTTGTTGAGGTGGGTCAATATGTACGGGCTGGTCAACGAATTGCCTCTATGGGCAGTACCGGTAATTCGACAGGGCCGCATCTGCATTTCGAAATTCAAAAAGATGGCCAGCCGGTAGATCCGATGGGATTTTTGCCTTAAAAACAGAGAATGCCACGTCGCATGACGTGGCATTCTCTGTTTTTACTTTTATGATTTTGTATTTTCGGCAAGTTTTTTCGTAGCTTCCAGGTGTTGCAAGGTTGCATCATGATAAGGCCAGGCAGCATCACTCATGTTTTTATCTGCCTTGGTGACAGTCATGTAATTATTGGCTGTATCAGTGTGGGTAAGAAACCACTTTTTCCCTATCTTTTCAAAGGTTAGGTCGGTTTTACTTAGGCTGCTGCCGAACTTACCAGGGGTGGCGGCTGCAACGCTAAATTTGGCATGAGTGGCGGCGTCAATGCCGTTGACTTGTAAGCCGTCATTTTTGATAACTATGATGGCATCAACCTTATTGCCGATTTTTTGGGTGACAGCGTCAATGGCTGCTG
>Ga0316604_10001274_pt1 | contig 23149 bp, 17 predicted proteins | sample OWC_soil_day20_C_FD_207650 | JGI IMG/M metagenome (GOLD analysis project Ga0316604, IMG submission 207650) | Wetland soil microbial communities from Old Woman Creek delta, Ohio, United States - OWC_soil_day20_CT | ecosystem: Environmental > Terrestrial > Soil > Wetlands | place: USA: Ohio...
GTATAGAATCGAAATCATGGCTACGAAGCATCAGGAAGACGGACTGCTGGAGGCACAACGTGCCAAATTGCAGCCGCCAAAAATGTACAAGGTAATGTTGCTGAACGACGACTTCACACCGATGGAGTTCGTCATTACCGTTCTGCAACGATTTTTTTCTCTGGATACTGAACAAGCGACGCGAATCATGCTCAAAGTTCACAATGAAGGCCGGGGTGTGTGCGGGGTTTTTCCGCGCGACATCGCAGCCACCAAGGTGGAACAGGTGAGCGCATTTGCCCGCCAGCACCAACACCCGCTTGCTTGCGTCATGGAGGAAAACTGATGATTGCCCAGGAACTCGAAGTCAGCCTGCACATGGCTTTTGTCGAGGCGCGTCAAAAACGCCACGAGTTCATCACCGTCGAACACCTCCTGCTCGCGCTGATCGACAATCCATCGGCCGCCGATGCCCTGCGCGCCTGCGGCGCCAAGCCCGACGTGCTGCGCAAGGATCTGACCAATTTCATCATCGAACACACGCCGACCGTTTCCGGCGAGGACGATATCGATACGCAGCCGACCCTTGGCTTCCAGCGCGTCATCCAGCGCGCCATCCTGCATGTCCAGTCGTCCGGCAAGAAGGAAGTCAATGGCGCCAACGTGCTGGTCGCCATCTATGGCGAGAAGGATTCGCACGCCGTCTATTTCCTGCAAAAGCAGGGCGTCACCCGACTCGACGTCGTCAATTACATCTCGCACGGCATCAGCAAGGTGCCGCAGCAAAAGGCGGCCGCGGAAGGCGAGACCGAAGTCGAAAACGAGCCGAGTCAGGCAGGCCCGCTCGAGCAATACACGATCAACCTGAACGCCCTGGCCTTGCAGGGCAAGATCGATCCGCTGATCGGTCGCGACAAGGAACTGGAGCGCGTCATTCAAACGCTCTGCCGCCGGCGCAAGAACAACCCCTTGCTGGTCGGCGAAGCTGGCGTTGGCAAGACCGCGATTGCCGAAGGACTGGCCCGCCGGGTGGTCGAAGGCGACGTGCCGGAAATTCTGGCCAAGGCCAATGTCTATTCGCTCGATATGGGGTCGCTGCTGGCTGGCACCAAGTATCGCGGTGATTTCGAGCAGCGCCTGAAAGGCGTTCTGAAGGCCTTGCAGGAAAATCCGCACGCCATCCTGTTCATCGATGAGATCCACACCCTGATCGGCGCCGGCTCGGCTTCGGGCGGCACGCTGGACGCCTCCAACCTGCTCAAGCCTGCCCTCTCGTCTGGCCAGTTGAAGTGCATTGGCGCAACGACGTACACCGAATATCGCGGCATTTTTGAAAAGGACAGCGCGCTGTCCCGCCGCTTCCAGAAGATCGATGTCAACGAACCCTCGGTCGCTGAAACCGTCGAAATCCTGAAAGGCCTGAAGGCGCGCTTCGAGGCCCACCACGGCATCAAGTACTCGGCGACGGCGATTTCGTCGGCCGCCGAACTGGCAGCGCGCTACATCACCGACCGCCATTTGCCGGACAAGGCGATCGACGTCATCGACGAGGCCGGTGCGGCGCAACGCATTCTGCCCAAGTCGAAGCAGAAGAAGGTCATCAACAAGACCGATATCGAGGAAATCGTCGCCAAGATTGCCCGCATACCGTCGCAGCACGTCACGCTGGACGATCGCGGCGCGCTGAAGAACCTCGATCGCGACCTGAAAGCGGTCGTCTTCGGCCAGGACAAGGCAATTGACGCGCTGGCCCAAGCAATCAAGATGGCCCGCTCCGGACTCGGCAACCCGGGCAAGCCGATTGGCTCCTTCCTGTTCAGCGGTCCGACCGGCGTCGGCAAAACCGAGGTGGCCAAGCAACTGGCCTACTGCCTCGGTATCGAACTGACCCGCTTCGACATGAGCGAGTACATGGAACGCCATGCCGTCTCTCGCCTGATCGGCGCGCCGCCGGGTTATGTCGGTTTCGACCAGGGCGGCCTGCTGACCGAAGCGGTGACCAAGAAACCGTATTGCGTGCTGCTACTCGACGAAATCGAGAAAGCCCACCCGGACATCTTCAACATCCTGTTGCAGGTCATGGATCATGGCACGCTGACCGACAACAACGGGCGCAAGGCCGATTTCCGCAACGTCGTCATCATCATGACGACCAACGCCGGGGCGGCCGACCTGCAGAAAACGAGCATGGGCTTCACCGCCGCCAAGCAGTCGGGTGACGAAATGGCCGAAATCAAGCGCTTGTTCACGCCGGAATTCCGCAACCGCCTCGATGCCACTATCTCCTTCGCTTCGCTCGACCGCGAGATCATCCTGCGCGTCGTCGACAAGTTCCTGATGCAGCTTGAGGAACAGTTGCACGAGAAGAAGGTGGAAGCGCATTTCAGCGATGCCGTGAAGGAAATGCTGGCCGAGAAAGGCTTCGATCCGCTGATGGGCGCCCGCCCGATGTCACGTCTGATTCAGGACACCATCCGCTCCGCCCTCGCCGACGAACTGCTGTTCGGCCGCCTGGCCAGCGGCGGGCGGGTTACGGTCGACCTCGACAAAGAGGGCAAAATCAAACTCGATTTCGAAGAAGAAAAGAGCGAAGCCGTCGTCTAGGCTTCACGCCACATTCCAACAAGCCATGCGATGCATGGCTTTTTTTCTGTCAGGGAGACAACCATGAGTTTTAAAACACCCGACCTATGCGATGAATTCGAAGTAGATCTTGGCGACAGCCTGCGCGTCGTCGCCCCCATGTTCCAGCGCTACGGCGGGCGCAGCAGTTTCTCCGGCGAAATTGTCACGCTCAAGCTCTTCGAGGATAACTCGCTGGTCCGTGAAGCCTTTGCCGAGAGCGGCAAGGGCAAGGTCTTGGTGATCGATGGCGGCGGTTCGCTGCGCTGCGCGCTGGTTGGGGACCAGCTGGCCATTCTGGCGCAGAAGAACGGCTGGGAAGGCGTCGTCGTTTATGGCTGCATTCGCGACTCCGGCGATATCAACGGCATCGACATCGGCGTCCGCGCCCTGAACACCCACCCGCAGAAGAGCATCAAGAAAGGCGTCGGCGACAAGAATATCGCCGTCACCTTCGGCGGCGTCACTTTCAAACCGGGCGAATGGCTCTACGCCGATGAAGATGGCGTCCTGGTTTCCGCCAAGCCGCTCGTCTAGTCAAATGAACAAAGGGGGCCGCAGCCCCCTCGTTCAATCAGCTGTCGAGCAGCACACTGCTCTCGCAGCCCACCCGCAAACCACCCCAGTGCCGGCCATCGACGATAATCGGCAAATTGATCTCGGAAAGTACTTCGCCGGTATCGCGGGCGTAGGTCTGGAGCAGCAGCGGCCGCGTATTCTTGGCCGCCCGTTGCCCGGTCGGGTCGTCCCAGATGCGTCGCGTCCGGTTGCCCACCAGGTCGGCCTGGTAATCGCCGGTCAAGGGCTTGGAGTATTTCAGGTTGTGGATCGCCCCGTAGCCCTGGGTATCGACCATCAGCGCGTAAACACCGCCGCGCAGCTGGCTTAGCGCCTCTTCAGCCAGCGGCTGGATTTCGCGCTCGAAGGCAGCGGCATAACTGACTTCAAACTTCTGCGGATTGGTATTCGGGATCGGCCGATAACGCTGATCCCAGATATCGATGCCGCGCTTCGACATCTCCAGCATCGTATCCTGCAGGCGCAGCAGCATCTTGCGTGCCTGATCGACATTGAAGTCAAACGAGCCTCGCCCGATCTTGAAGCGCGACACCAGTTCCTGAACACTCTCGGTAGCCCGACTCAGCGTCTGGGTCGAGGTTTCGGACGACTGCATGCTGCCTGAAACCTCGTTCGACAAGGTATAGACTTGCGACACCGCTTCATGGACCTGGCCATTGGTCGCCGTCAACTCTTCCATGGCCGAGGCAATCTGGTTCAACTGATCGCCGGTGCGCTCGAAGTCGCTGACCATGCGCTGGAATTCGGAGGATGAACGCTCGACCACCTGCCGGGTCTGCTGAATATCGGTATTGATGACCTCGTTCTCGTCCTGTGTCTCGCGCACCAGCGCAATCATGCCGCCAATGTTGTCGTTGATTTCCTGGGTGGCGACATTGACCCGCTCGGCCAGCTTGCGCACCTCGTCGGCCACCACGGCGAAGCCCCGCCCCATTTCGCCGGCCCGGGCCGCCTCGATGGCGGCGTTGAGGGCGAGCAGATTGGTCTGGTCGGCAATTTCCTTGATCAGGCCGGCAATCTTGCGGATGCTGTCGGAGCGCTGCGCCAGATGACCGACCGTATCGTTGAAGGCGGAAAGCTTGTCGCTGACCGTCTGGACCTTGGTGACGATGTCAAACATCTCGCCCAACGAGGCGCGAGCGGTTTCAAGATTGGATTCGGTCGACTGGGAAATCAACTCGGCGGAGGCGGAAACCTCGTGGATGGCCTGAATGGCTTCCGTACTGGCACCGAACACGGCATTGGCAATTTCGCCCTGCTGCGTTGCCCGCTGCGCGGTCGAGGCCACCGTTTTCTTAACGAGCACGGCCTCGCGCGCGATATTGACGCTCATCTTGCGCACTTCATTGATGATTTCGCGCATCTTGTCGGCGAAGCGATTGTAGGACTCAGCCAGTCCGCGCAGTTCGTCATGGGTAATGGTTGGCAGATTGCGCGAGAAATCGCCCTCACCGCGGGCGATCTCGTCGAAGATGGTCGAGATCAGCTTGATCGGCCGCAGGATCAGGTGGCGGATATAGAGAATCTGCAGAACATTCCACAGCAAGGCAAAAACGGTCATCCCGATCATCAGAGTCAGGCCGCTATCCATGCCCTCGGCTATCCGCTGCAAGACCTCGGCATTGACGCCACCACGGGCCAGTTCGTCAGCGACCATGCCTTTCTGGCGCAGGTAGATCGCCAGATAGACCAGATCGACGAAGAAGAGAATCAAAAAGCTCATCAGCTTTTTGGTCAGCGAATTCCAGAATGTGCGCTCATTCCATTCGTACAAACGCCGCAAAGTTTCCATTTTTGTAACCTGAAATTCAAAATTCGATGAATTCAATACCCCTTCCTCGATGCCGTCAAGCCAGCAAAAGGAGTACATGACGACGAGTTGAGGTGATCATGCAGCAAAAAAAGAGTCGAAAGCATTTCACAGACTCGAAAAACATTTTACATCGTGAAATTGTGCATATAAACCAATGTTTAATAAGAAAAATAAATTGTCTTATGTCTTATATAAGACTATTGCTGCCCTGCGCAAAAATAACTATACTTTGCTCCATCGGCACTGCATCCTAGCAACTGCTTACAGGCCGTACCCCAAAACCAAATCTCTTGAGGAATTCACCATGAGCACTCGCGAACAGCAAATCGCCGCCCTCGAAAAAGACTGGGCTGAAAACCCCCGCTGGAAAGGCATCAAGCGCGGCTACTCCGCTGCTGACGTCGTCCGTCTGCGTGGCTCTTTCCAGGTCGAGCACACCCTGGCCCGTCGCGGTGCCGAAAAGCTGTGGGATCTGGTCAACAACACCCCCTACGTCAACTGCCTGGGCGCCCTGACCGGCGGTCAAGCCGTGCAGCAAGCCAAGGCCGGCATCAAGGCCATCTACCTGTCCGGCTGGCAAGTCGCTGCCGACAACAACGAATACGCCGCCATGTATCCGGACCAGTCCCTGTATCCGGTTGACTCCGTGCCGAAGGTTGTCGAGCGCATCAACAATGCCTTCAACCGTGCCGACGAAATCCAGTGGTCGAAGAACATCAACGCTGGCGATGCCGGTCACGTCGAATACCACCTGCCGATCGTCGCTGACGCCGAAGCCGGTTTCGGCGGCGTGCTTAACGCCTACGAACTGATGAAGGCGATGATCCGCGCTGGCGCTGCCGGCGTGCATTGGGAAGACCAGCTGGCTTCCGTCAAAAAGTGCGGCCACATGGGCGGCAAGGTCCTGGTTCCGACCCAGGAAGCCGTGCAGAAGCTGATCGCTGCCCGTATGGCTGCCGACGTTTATGGCGTGCCGACCCTGGTCATCGCCCGTACCGATGCCGAAGCTGCTGACCTGATCACCTCCGACTACGACGAAAACGACAAGCCGTTCCTGACCGGCGAGCGTACCGCCGAAGGCTTCTACAAGACCAAGAAGGGTCTGGAACAAGCCATTTCCCGCGCCGTCGCTTACGCTGAGTACGCCGACCTGGTGTGGTGCGAAACCGGCACGCCGGATCTGGAATTTGCCCGCAAGTTCGCCGAAGCCGTGCATGCCAAGCACCCGGGCAAGATGCTGGCCTACAACTGCTCGCCGTCCTTCAACTGGAAGAAGAACCTGGACGATGCCACCATCGCCAAATTCCAGAAGGAACTGGGCGCCATGGGCTACAAGTACCAGTTCATCACCCTGGCTGGCATCCACTCCATGTGGTACAACATGTTCGATCTGGCCCAGGACTACGCCAAGCGCGGCATGTCAGCCTACGTCGAGAAGGTCCAGGAGCCGGAATTCGCTGCCCGCGATCGTGGCTACACCTTCGTCTCGCACCAGCAGGAAGTTGGCACCGGTTACTTCGACGACGTCACCACCGTCATCCAGGGCGGCAAGTCCAGCGTCACCGCGCTGACCGGCTCGACCGAAGAAGAACAGTTCCACTAAGCAAGCGCTTTTGAAATTGCCGCCCTACCGGGCGGCAACAAAGGCCGGCACTCATAAGGTGTCGGCCTTTTTCACATCGGGCGGGCAAGCATCCGGAGCGACGAACGTTCGCCGCCGGCGCGTTCGCTCAATCGATGCTGAAGTGCTTGTGGAGATTCGCCAGGTACAAATTCTCTTTCGCTGCCGGGCTGCAATTGCGTAATGCAACCGGCTTGCCTTTGGCCTGCTGCCAGTCGTGCAGGATCAGCAACATACCCAGCGCGGCGCTATCCAGGCTGGTTACCCCGGACAAATCGACATCGAAGCGTTGATCTGCGGAGTCGCCTGCATGTTGCTTGATCTGCCCCATGAATTCCCGGTGGCAGGAAAAACCAAAGGGACCGACCACATGCAGGACTTTTTTTCCATGCGCCGAATTGCGCCATTCAATGCCCATTTTTCTCTCCCAGTTTGCTGCTTGTTATGACTGAAAGATAAGCCTAGCAACTGCGGGTTGCAATATGATTAAACGCCACGCCGGGCAACTGGCGACGAATGGCGGCAAAAACAGCAAAAATCTGCACCATTTCGACCGATATTTCAGTTTTTTGGCGATTAATAATATTCTTCTAAATAGCCGGAGCGGGCCTCGGTGCATCGCTTAAAATGTTGACACATTGATAACTAGAAAGCTTGACCAGTGGCGCCGGAAGCGTCAGCAGGCAAGCAGCGGGAACTGTCTCTTGCGTTCAAACACTGCTTCATCCAGTTTTTTTGCCACACTCGTTCGTCTTTGTGTTGTGGCGACCCTATGGCTATCACCGGGGGCGAATGCCCATGAAAATGGCCTTGTCCGCATCGGCGTCCTGGCTTTTCGGGATATCCAGGCTACCCATCAGCAGTGGTCCGCCCTCGAGCGCTATCTGAGCGAAGAGATTGACGGGCAGCAGATTGCCGTTGTCCCGATGTATCTCGACGATCTCAGCCAGGCGGTGGCTGCCGGCCAAGTCGACTTCGTGTTGACCCAGCCCGAGCATTACGTGCTGTTGCGAGCCCGGCATGGCCTGGCGGCCGTGTCCACCTTGATGTCGATGGCCGGTGAGCAGCCGGTGGCGCAATTCGGTGGCGTCATTTTTACCCGGGCCGGGCGGACGGATATCAATACCCTGAGCGATGTGAAGGGCAAGACGGTCGCCTCGACCCACCAGAATTCCTTCGGCAGCTACCGCATCCAGCAATGGACCTTGCTGGAGGCCGGCCTGCAACTCCCCGCCGATCTGAAAAACGTCGTTTTTACCGGTCAACCACAGGATCAGGTGGTTGAGCAGGTGCTGAACGGCCAGGTCGATGTCGGTTTCATTCGTAGCGGCCTGCTCGAATCGATGGCCCACGAAGGCCGGCTGGACCTGAGCGCGATCAAGGTACTGAACCGGCAAACGGTCGATGACTTCCCTTTGCTGCTATCGACCGAACTTTTCCCGGAATGGCCCTTCTCGGCCGCCCACGATGTGCCGGAACCGCTGATCAAGGCGGTGATACTGGCCCTGCTGAAGATCACGCCGGAACACCCGGCCGCCATCAGCGGCAAGTTCTCCGGCTTCTCACCGCCGGCCGACTACAGCCGCCTCGAATCGGTAATGCTGGCCTTGCGCGCCCACCCGGACCGGCTGGAACATTTCGATGCCCGCGACATTGCCGAAAAATACTCGCTGCAGGTCGCCGGCGGCCTGAGCGCCCTGCTCGGCTTGACACTGCTCGCCCTGTTCAAGCTGACCCGCTCGCGACGCCAGGTCGAGGCGGCGTTGCGCGAACGGGCCAGCCTGCTCGACAGCCTCGGCGAAGGCGTCTATGGCATCGACCCGGCCGGCCGCTGCACCTTCATCAATCCTAAAGGGCTTGAAATGCTCGGCTGGACGAGCGAGGAGATCATCGGTTTCGACCAGCACCTGTTGTTTCATTATCACAAGCCGGACGGCTCGCCTTACCCGCATGCCGACTGCCCGATGCACCAGACCCTGCGCGACGGCGAGCGGCGCCAGGGCGAGGAGTGGTTTTTCCGCAAGGATGGCCAGGGTTTCCCGGTGCAATACTCGGTGACGCCGATCGCCGAGCATGCCGGCCACGACGGTGCGGTGATCACCTTCCGCGACATTTCCGAAGCCCGCAAGGCGGACGAGTTGATGCGCATCGCCGCCATCGCCTTCGAAACCCAGGAGGCGATGGTCGTCACCGATGCCCGCAGCCAGATCCTGCGGGTCAACCGCGCTTTCAGCGAAGTGACCGGCTACAGCCCAGCCGAAGCGATCGGCCAGACGCCCTCCCTGCTCAAGTCCGGCTACCACGAGGACAGTTTCTACCAGGAGATGTGGGCGACGCTGAAGGAACAGGGTTTCTGGCGCGGCGAGATCTGGAATCGCCGGAAAAACGGCGAGATCTACCCGGAATGGCTGACCATCTCGGCCGTTCGCGGCGCGCAGGGCGAAGTGACGCATTATGTTTCTTCCTTCCTCGACATCACGCAGCGCAAGGAAGCCGAGGAGCAGATCCAGTTTCTCGCCCTCTATGACCCGCTGACCCACCTGCCGAACCGCCGCCTGCTCAACGAGCGCCTGGCCAAGGCGGTGGCCGGCAGCGGCCGCCAGCGCCGCCATGCCGCGCTGTTGTTCATCGACCTCGACAATTTCAAGATGATCAACGACTCGATGGGTCACGACATCGGCGACCTGCTTCTGCGCCAGGTGGCGCTGCGCCTGCGCGATTCGGTGCGCAGCAACGATACCGTGGCTCGCCTCGGCGGCGACGAGTTCGTCATCCTGCTTGAAGACCTGAGCCCGAAGATCCACGAGGCGACAGCCCAGATCGAGCACATCGCCCAGAAGATGCTGGAAGCGCTCGGCCGGCCCTACACCTTCGGCGAGTTCTCCCACCATTGCACGGCCAGCATCGGGGCGATTCCTTTCATGGACGCCAGCGAAACCATCGAAAGCCTGCTCAAGTCGGCCGACATGGCAATGTACAAGGCCAAGGCAGCCGGCAAGAACCGCCTGTTCTTCTTCGACCCGGCGATGCAGACCGAAGTCGAAGCCCGCGCCGCCCTCGAACGCGACTTGCGCCAGGCGCTGCTCGAACAGCAATTCGTCCTCTACCTGCAACCGCAGGTCGATCAGTTTGCCCAAGTGCTCGGCGCCGAAGCGCTGATCCGCTGGCAGCACCCGAAACGCGGCCTGATTGCGCCGGCCGAGTTCATCCAGGTAGCCGAGGAAACCGGCCTGATCCTGCCGATCGGCCAGTGGGTGCTCGAAGAAGCCTGCCGCCAGCTTGCCCGCTGGAAAAACCAGGCCGCGACCGCATCACTGACGCTGGCGATCAATGTCAGCGCCCTGCAATTCCGCAACAGCGCCTTTATCGACGACGTGGCGCGCGCCCTTGGCGAGGCCGGCGCCCCGGCCAGCCAGTTGAAGCTGGAAATTACCGAATCGCTGCTGCTCGAAGACATCGACGGCACCATCCTGCGCATGCAGATTCTGAAAAACGAACTCGGCGTCGGCCTGTCGCTCGATGACTTCGGCACCGGCTACTCTTCGCTGAGCTACCTGAAGCAACTGCCGCTCGACCAGATCAAGCTCGACCGCAGTTTCGTCAAGGACATCGACCACAACCCGAACGATGCGGCGATTGCCGAAGCCATCATTGCCCTCGGCCGCTCCTTCGCGATCAGCGTCATTGCCGAAGGCGTCGAAACCGACGAACAGCGGACGGCGCTGCTGGCCCGCGGCTGCCATGCCTTCCAGGGCTTTCTCTTCGGCCGGCCGGGGCCGGTTGCCGAATTTCCGGTCGGCGAGAGCGGCCGTTGAGGCAAGGCCGGCGGTCGACTGCCTGAAAAAGGCAATTTTCAGCGGCCCGGCTCTAGCTAAACAGAAGGCCGCGTCCACATCCAGGCCAGCACGCCGGCACCGATCACGCCCGGCAGCCAGCGCCACGGCTCGGGCAAGCCGAACCAGCCGCCGACGGCGCTGATCGCCAGCATCCCGCTGGCGGCGTATTTCGCCACTTGCGGGATCGCCCCGTGATCGCGCCAGGCGCGGATCGCCGGCCCGGCGGTCGGATGCGCCAGCAACCTGGCCTCCCATTCCGGATGCGAACGGGCGAAGAAATAGGCGGCGAGCAGCAGGAAAGGCGTCGTTGGCAACAGCGGCAGCACCGCCCCGACCACGCCCAGGGCGACCGAGAGAATGCCGAGTGCACGATAGACCGGTGTTTTCATCGGCGCCGCCTAGCGCAATTCCCAGTAACTCGGCCGGCCGTAGGTTTCCTTCAGCAGGTCGATGAACAGCCGGACGCGCAGCGGCAGATGCCGGCGTTGCGGGAAGACGGCGTAGATACCGAGCGGCGGCGCCTGCCAGGCATCGAGCACCGAGGTCAGCCGGCCCTCCTTCAGATCCTGCCCGACCTCCCACAGCGAACGCCAGGCCAAGCCGCGCCCGGCCAGCGCCCACTCGTGCAGCACCGCGCCGTCGTTGCATTCGAAAACGCCGTTCACCTTCAGCGTCTCGACCTCGCCGCTGACCGGGTTGCGAAACAGCCAGCCGCGCTGCTGGCCAAGCGACAGGCAATTGTGATTCGCCAGATCGGCCGGCTCGCGCGGCACGCCGTGGGCGACCAGGTAGGCTGGGCTGGCCACCACCATGCGGCGCATTTCGCCGAGGCGGACGCTGACCAGGCTGGAATCGGTCAATTCGCCGATACGGATGGCGCAATCGATATTTTCATTGACCAGGTCGACCAGGCGGTCGCTGAGGTTCAGATTGACCCGGACCTCCGGGTTGGCCAGCATGAAATCGCCGACCAGCGGCGCCACGTGCCGCCGGCCGAAGCCGGAGGGCGCCGAAATGCGCAGCTGGCCACTGGCCCGCACGCTGCCCAACGAGACCGCGGCTTCGGCGTTGGCCAGGTCGTTGAGCACCTTCTGGCAATCCTCGAGAAAAGCCTGGCCTTCGAAAGTCAGCGTCAGCTTGCGTGTCGTCCGCACCATCAGGCGCACGCCCAGCCGGGCCTCCAGGGCATCCAGCCGGCGCCCGATAATTGCCGGCGTCACCCCTTCCTGGCGCGCCGCGGCCGACAAACTGCCGCGCGTCGCGACATTGACGAAAGCCGTGATCTGCTTGAAGGAGGACATCGCTTTATACCCCAGGTAAAAGAATCTTCGCCAAAACGCCGGCTTATTTTATCTCTCAAGTAACAATAGAATCCAATGCATCCGCTAACCACGCCTTTCAGGCCGCCCACAATGCAAACCACCGAAATGCTCCTCGTCGGTGCCGGCGCTTTCCTCGCCGGCGGCATGAACGCCATTGCCGGCGGCGGTACCTTTTTCTCCTTTCCCGCCCTGCTCGCCGCCGGCGTGCCGCCGGTGATGGCCAACGCCAGCAACACCGTCGGCCTCTGTCCGGCCAGCCTGGTCAGCGCCTGGGCCTATCGCCGCGAAGCCTTGCGCCACGGCAAGTGGGCATTGTTGCTGGTCGCCGTCTCGCTGCTCGGCGGCATCGCCGGCGGCCTGCTGTTGCTCGCCACCAGCAACGAATCCTTCTCGCGCCTGATTCCCTGGCTGCTGCTCGTCGCCACTGCGCTGTTCGCCTTCAGCGGCCAGTTCTCGCGCCTGATCAAATGGGCCAAGGGCAAGCTGGGCGGCAATGTCGACGTACGCAACCCGGGCGGCCCGGGCGGCGCCCTGTTCCAGCTCATCGTCGCCATTTACGGCGGTTTCTTCGGCGCCGGCATGGGCATCCTGACGCTCGCCGCGCTGTCCATCCAGGGCTTCGAGGACATCCAGGAAATCAACGCGCTGAAGAACCTGACCTCCGGCATCAACTATTTCGTCTCATCGACCACCTTCATCATCGCCGGCGCCGTCAGCTGGCCGCACACCACGGTGATGCTGATCACCGCCATGGCCGGCGGCTATGCCGGCGCCTCGGTCGCCCGCCGTCTGCCGGCCATCTGGCTGAAGCGGCTGGTGATCGCCGTCGGTGCCAGCCTGACCGTCATCTATTTCATCAAGACCTACGCTTAACCTTCAACCTAAGGAGCTTTCCATGAGCCTCAACCTTCCGCAAGGCGTGCAAATCACCGGCGACATCAAGCCGGGTTACGAATCCGTTCTCACCTTCGAAGCCCTCGAACTGGTCGCCAAGCTGCACCGCGCCTTCGAAGCCCGTCGCCAGGAACTGCTCAAGGCCCGCGTCGTCCGCCAGGCCCGCATCGATGCCGGCGAAATGCCCGACTTCCTGCCGGAAACCAAGCACATCCGCGAAGGCGACTGGAAGGTTGCACCGGTGCCGCCGGCCCTGCACTGCCGCCGCGTCGAAATCACTGGCCCGGTCGAAGCCAAGATGATCATCAACGCCTTCAACTCGGGCGCCGATTCCTACATGACCGACTTCGAGGATTCCAATTCGCCGAACTGGGACAACCAGGTCCAGGGCCAGATCAACCTGTACAAGGCGATCCGCCGCGAACTCTCCTTCAAGGGCGAGAACGGCAAGGAATACAAGCTCAACGACAAGATCGCCACCCTGCAGATCCGTCCGCGCGGCTGGCACCTCGACGAAAAGCACGTGCAGGTTGACGGTCAACGCGTCGGCGGCGGCATTTTCGACTTCGCCGTCGTCTTCTTCCACAACGCCAAGGAACAGATCGCCCGCGGCGCCGGCCCCTTCTACTACCTGCCGAAGATGGAAAGCCATCTCGAAGCCCGCCTGTGGAACGACATCTTCGTCATGGCCCAGGACCACATCGGCCTGCCGCAAGGCACCATCAAGGCCACCGTGCTGGTCGAAACCATTCTCGCCACCTTCGAGATGGAAGAAATCCTCTATGAACTGCGCGAGCACTCGGCTGGCTTGAATGCCGGTCGTTGGGACTACATCTTCTCCTGCATCAAGAAGTTCAAGAAGAACAAGAATTTCTGTCTGGCCCAGCGCAGCGCCATCACCATGGAAGTGCCCTTCATGCGCTCCTACGCCCTGGCCCTGGTCCAGGCCTGTCACAAGCGCGGCGCCCCGGCGATGGGCGGCATGTCCGCGCTGATCCCGATCAAGAACGACCCGGTGGCCAACGAAAAGGCGCTGGCCGGCATCCGCCACGACAAGACCCGCGACGCCAACGACGGCTACGACGGCGGCTGGGTGGCCCACCCGGGCCTGGTGCCGATCGCCATGGAAGAGTTCGTCAAGGTCCTCGGCGACAAGAAGAACCAGTTCGAGAAACAGGTCGAAGGCAACTTCGGCCCGGCCCAGTGGCTCGACTTCAAGCCGGAAACCCCGATCACCGAAGCCGGTCTGCGCAACAACATCAACGTCGGCATCCACTATCTGGGTAGCTGGCTGGCCGGCAACGGTTGCGTGCCGATCCACAACCTGATGGAAGATGCGGCCACCGCCGAAATCTCCCGCTCGCAGGTCTGGCAGTGGGTGGTGTCGCCGAAGGGCATCCTCGACGACGGCCGCAAGGTCACCGAAGAGATGGTCCGTCCGATGATCGCCGAGGAACTGGCCAAGGTGAAAGCCACCGTCTCCGCACAGGGCGAAGACACCGCCACCTACGACCAGGCCGCCGTCATCTTCGACAAGATGTCGCTGACCCCGGATTACCCGGAATTCCTGACCCTGCCGCTGTACGAAGCGATGGCCTGATTCCCGGAGAGGAAGCGGAGAGAGACCGAAGCGCCGGGGCAACCCGGCGCTTTTTTTTGTGGGCCGCCGCCAGATCCTCACTGGCTGGCCGCTTGCCGGTTGCTGCGGTCGACTGTCAAAAAAAGGCAAAAACCGTACATTGCTCGCCAGGAAATTCAGCCCTCCCAGCCTGGCACAGGCGTTGCTGCATTCCCGCTGATAGCAAATTGACGGCATTTCCCCGGCACTTTGTGGTCATAGCCCGAGTCATGCCGATACAACTGCGCCATCTTGGCGCAGCGCAAAGCCTATTGGGGACAATGCATGCAGCGATACGGTACGCCGAGCGGGCCAGGCGGTTTTGTTTGGGCCCTGCTGCTCCTCTTCTTCTCTATTGGCGCCCAGGCCGGCGATCTTCAGCAAGCCGACATTGCCCGCCGTTTTCCGCCGCCGTTGCGGGTGGCGGCGAAGCTGGCCGAGGTGCCGGCCTGGCCGTTGAGCAGCGAGCTGACGCCAGCCGGCGGGCCGGTGGCTTATGTTTTCGAATCGATCGACCTCGCCCCCATTCCCGGCTTTGAAGGCACGCCGTTCAATCTGTTGATCGCCATCGACGCCCAGGGCAACTTCATGTCGGTCGAAGTCCTCCGCCAGCACGAGCCGGTGTTTCTCTCCGGCCTGGGCAGCGGCCCGCTCAACGATTTCGTCGCGCAATATGCCGGCAAGAACATCAAGCAGCGAATCAGCATTGCCAACGTCTATGGCGAGCGCAATCGGGCCAACACCGACACAGGCAAGGTGGTGCTGGATGGCGTCACCAAGGCCACCGCCTCCATCCACGTCGTCAATCAGACCGTGCTCGCCTCGGCACTGGCGGTGGCCCGGGTTCGCCTGGGTCTGGCGACGCCGGGCGAACATACCCCGGCCGAAGTGCGGGCCGATCTCTTCGAGAAAAAGGATTTTTCGACGCTGCTCAAGGACGGCGATATCGGCCATCGGCAATGGCGCAATGTCGAAGTCGAGGTACTGTTTTCGGGGACCGAGGGCAGCGGCCTCGACCCGGTGGCCCTGAGCAAGCCCGAGGCGGTCTTTGTCGAGCTCTATGTCGCCTATCTCAACGCCCCGAGCATCGGCCGGGCGCTGTTGGGCGACGCCGGTTACCGCAAGCTGATGGAGCGCCTGAGTCCCGGCCAGTCGGCCTACTGGGTCGCCTCGGCCGGCCGCCAACTGCTCTATGACGAGGATTTCGTCCGCGGCAGCGTTCCCGCCCTTATCACCCTGAGCCAGGACAAGGTGCCGCTGGCAGCGCGCGATGCCGATCTCGAACTTTTACCGCCGCCCGGCGCCCCCGCCCTGGCCTCGGCCCTGATCCTGAAAACCCCGGAGTTGTCCGGACTCGACCCCGGCCGGCCGATCAGCATCGGTCTCGACATCGTGCGCGAAAAAGGCCAGGTCTATCCGACCCGCCTCCGCCAGACACTGACGCTGGATTACCGCGCACCGGGCCGCTACTTCACCTACCCGCCGACGCCGCTGCCGGCCTGGCTGGTCGCCTGGGGCGCGCGCTGGCCGGAACTGGTGACGATCGGCCTCGCCCTGATCCTGCTCAGCGCCGTGCTGGCCAGGCCGCGCTGGCTGTCCATCGCCCCGCGCCGGCTGGCGATCTTCCGCCGTAGCTACCTCGCCTTCACGCTGCTCTTCATCGGCTGGCACGCCCAGGGACAACTCTCCATCGTCCAGCTTACCGGGGCGGTCAAAACCCTGGCCGCCGGCCAGAACCTGGGCAGTTTCCTCTATGACCCCGTTTCCCTGTTGCTGATCGCCTTCACGCTGCTCAGTTTCTTCATTTGGGGACGCGGCACCTTCTGCGGCTGGCTGTGCCCGTTCGGCGCCCTGCAGGAATTCCTCGCCCTGCTCGCCCAGCGCCTGCGCATCAAGCTGAAACGCCTGCCGCCCGGCCTCGAATTGGCCATGGAACGCGGTCGCTATGTCTTGCTCGGCGCCCTGCTGCTGGCCGCCGCCTTTGCGCCGCAAGTGGCCGAATCGCTGGTCGAAATCGAACCCTTCAAGACCAGCATTACGCTGGGTTTCGAGCGCAGTTGGCCGTTTGTCGCCTGGGCGGTTGGCCTGCTCCTGCTCAGCGCGGTCTACTACAAGTTTTTCTGCCGCTTCATCTGCCCGCTCGGCGCCGCCATCACGCTCAGCGGCCGCCTGCGCCGCTGGGACTGGCTGCCCCGCCGCAAGGAATGCGGCCAGCCCTGCCAGACCTGCAAATCACGCTGCGAGTACGACGCCATCGCCCGTGACGGCCACATCCTCTACGACCGCTGCTTTCAGTGCCTCGACTGCGTCGGCATCTATCACGACGAGCAGCGCTGCGCCCCGCTGATTTTTCACGCCCGCAAAGGACGAGATTTCCCGCTGCCGCGACCGGCTGGCGGGCATAAAACACACTGAAACCGGACATTTGCTGCGATTTTTGGTGCCACCAAGCCTCGAAAGCCATGCCCAATGCGTGACTATGTTATACATACGGCCATTCTTTTATGGCAGAACCGTTACGGAATCATGAACATGCAAGAAACCCCCGCCGTATTCGGCACCGAAGACATCCTGCGCAGCCTGTGCAATTCAGTGACCAAGGTCCTGAGCATCGCCACCCAGAGTCAGATTCATTACTCCGGCATGGTCCAGCGCATCACCAAGACCTGCCTGAAACCGGATATCGGCTGTTTCGTCTTGTTCGACGGCGGTTTCTCCGGCCTCGTCGTCATCAATTTTTCCGCCCAGGCCGCCATGGAACTGTATGAAAGCTACCTGCTCAGCATGGGCATGGCCAAGGACGAACTGGCCAGCTCCCATACCGCCGACGAGGTCAGCAATGTCATGGGCGAGTTGATGAACCAGATCGTCGGCGACTTCACCGGCAAGGTGGCGCGCGAGTTGCAGACCCACATCACGCAGAACCAGCCGAAAATGCTGGTGCTGAACAAGCAGGTCATGCTCAGCGTCGACACCAACCTCGACAAGCCGGAAGCCCGCCGCGTCACCTTCTTTACCGGCCGCAACAACATTTTCTATCTCGAACTGGCGATGGACCGCACCGAGTTCATCAAGCTCAACGACTTCGAGCACGGCGAAGCGCCGGACCCCGATGAACTGATGGCCCAGGTCAACGCGCAGGCCGTGACGCCCCCACCGGCCAGCAGTTCGGACGAGCACGACGACCTGCTCAAGTCGCTGGGCATGTAAGCCCGGCCCCCGGCACCGGTGGCGGCACGCACGCCGCCGGTCAACGGCCCCCAACAGGCAAAAAAGCAAAAACGGGCGCGGCCAGCGCCGCCAAACATTCCCGACCGACCGGCAAGAGTTGACCCTAATCAAAAGGTCTTCTTATTACCACTTACTTTCGTCGTATTGACTTGGTCAAGATTGCGGCTGTGGTGATAATTGCCCACTCTGCAAACAGTGTCTTCGGAAAGCGCCGCCGTGAATCTGAACGTCAAGGTCACCCTCTTTTTTGTCAGCATCACCACCGTCCTGCTGGCGGTACTGATCGCCATCAGCCTCTACGCCTTTCGCAGCTTTTCGATCGCCTCGGCCACCGAACATATCCGCACGGCCAGTGAAATTGTCCGGGTGCATCTGACGGAATCAATGATCAACGGCGTCATCGACAAACGCGAACGCTTCCTGCAACGCCTGGTGGAAGTGCAAGGCCTCAAGTCGGCCCGGGTCATGCGTTCGCCCGACGTTGAAAAACAGTTCGGCAAGGGCCTCAGCGTCGAAGCGGCGGCCGACGACATCGAGCGCCGCGTGCTGCGCGAAGGCAAGCCGCATTTCGAACTGACGACGGTCGGCGACGAAACCGTCTTCCGCGGCACCATCCCCTACATCGCCACCGCCAGCGGCAGCCCGAACTGCCTGCAATGCCACCAGGTGGCCGAAGGCACGGTACTCGGCGCGGTCAGCATGAGCATGTCGATCGATGCCCTGAAGGAAAAGGCCTTGTTCACGGTGGCCGGCATCGCCGGCGTCGTCACGCTCTTCGCCGTGCTGCTGATCCTCTTGCTGCGCCGCCTGCTACGGCCGATTTCCGATACCGCCAATGCCGTCGAGGAGGCCGTCCAACGGGCGCTGCGCGGCGACTTCAAGGCCCAGGTCCAGCAACGGACGACCGACGAGATCGGCCAGATCGCCGGCGACATGAACCGCTTGCTGACTTTCCTCGACGATGGCCTGAACCGGATCGGCAGCAACGTCGCCCGCCTCACCGAGCGCACCCCGGCCCCCGGCGAAAACCTGCTGACAGCAACCATCGACATGGTCGAAGGGCTGACCAATGCCGCCCACTTCAAGCAGGCGATCGAGGAAGACGAGACCAAGGCGGAGATTTACCAGCGCCTGTCGCGCACGCTGCAACACGAGTTCGAACTGGCCGAGTTCTCGCTCTACGAAATCAGCAATAACAAGAAGCAGATGAAGGGCATCATCGTCGATGGCGAAATCGCCGACACCTGCCGCTGGTGCGACCCGCAGATCCTGGTCCGGCCGGAAGCCTGCCGCGTCCGGCGCACCGGCCATATCGTCGATGGCATCGGCCATCCGGAAATCTGCTACTCCTTCCGGCCACCGGCCGAAGTCGGCGAACGCCGCCACGTCTGCTTCCCGGTCATCCAGTCCGGCGCCGTCGGCAGCGTCGTCCAGTTGCTGGTCACCCCGGCCGAACAGGACAAGTTGCAAAGCCGCATCCCCTTCATCAACGTCTACCTGCGCGAAGCGGCACCGGTCCTCGAAACCAAGCGCCTGATGGAAAGCCTGCGCGACTCGACGCTGACCGACCCGATGACCGGCCTCAACAACCGCCGCTTCCTCGAGGAATATGTCGAAACCCTGGTCGCCAGCGTCCAGCGCAAGCGCTCGCACGCCGCGATCCTGATGCTCGACCTCGACTACTTCAAGATGGTCAACGACACCTACGGCCACGATGCCGGCGACGCCGTGCTCAAAGCGCTGTCCACCGTCCTCAAGCAATCGGTGCGCGCCTCCGACCTGGTCATCCGCTACGGCGGCGAGGAATTCCTGATCATCCTGATCGACACCGTCGGTGAAGCCGCCGAGCGGGTCGCCGACAACATCCGCCTCGCCGTCGAAAACCTCAAGGTGCAGGTCGCCGGCATCATTCTGCAAAAGACGATCTCGATCGGCATTTCCGACTTCCCAACCGACAGCGAAACCTTCTGGCAGGCCGTCAAGTTCGCCGACGTCGCGCTCTACCAGGCCAAGGAACGCGGCCGCAACCGGGTTATCCGCTTCACGCCCGACATGTGGTCGGACACCAAGGAATACTGAGCCACAGTAGAGAATCGGCCGCCCGGCTGACAGCGGGCGCGCCGACACCGACGGTCGACGCCCGCCCCGGGCAAAAACCGGGCCGCCCGGCAAGATCGCTCCGCAGTGGGGAAATCCATGATTGTCCGGACCCGCCATTGACGCCAAGCTCGGCCTTGATCGCGGCATAATGCGCCGCTCACGACAAGAAGCGGAACCGCATGGACATCCTGATCGACATTATTCTCAAGGCCGGCCGCTCGGCGGTGGAGCTTTCGCTGTTCATACTGCTGCCGGTGATGGTGGTCATGCTGTCGCTGATGCGCCTGCTCGAAGCGCGCGGCATCCTCGACCGCCTGGTCGCCCGCATCGCCCCGCTGCTCCGCCCCTTCGGCCTGAACGGGCTCGGCGTCTTCGCGGCGCTGCAGATCAACTTCGTCAGCTTCGCGGCACCGATGGCGACGCTGAGCATGATGGACCAGCGCGGCACCTCCGACCGCCACATCGCGGCCACGCTGGCCATGGTCTTCGCCATGTCGCAGGCCAACGCCGCCTTCCCGATGATGACCATGGGCCTGCACTTCGGCACCACCCTGGTTTTTTCGCTTTTAGGCGGGTTGACCGCAGCCGCGGCTACTTACTACTTTTTCGGCCGCCAGTTGTCGGCCGAAGAGGCGGTGGTCGACGAAACCCTGCACCATCCCAGTGCCGAAGACGCCAAGGGCGTGCTCGATGTGATCAACCGGGCCGGCGCCGAAGCTTTCAAGATCGCGGTCGGCGCCATCCCGATGCTCGTCCTGTCGCTGGTCGTCGTCACCGCGCTGCGCGTTTCCGGCGGCATCGACCTGCTCACCGTGCTGCTCTCACCGGTGCTGCGCCTGCTCGCCATCGACCCGGTACTGATCCTGCCGGCGCTGACCAAATACCTGGCCGGCGGCACCGCGATGATGGGCGTCATGGACGACATGCGGCGCAGCGGCCAGGTCAGTGTCGAATTACTGAACGCCAGTGCCGGTTTCCTGATCTCACCTTTTGACATCCCTGGTGTGGCCGTCCTGATCTCGGCCGGCAAGCGTATTGCCGCCGTCTGGAAGCCGGCCGCGCTCGGCGCCTGCGTCGGCATCGCACTGCGCACCGTCGGCCACATCCTGCTCGGCTGATAGCGCGTTCTCCTGTCGTTCGCCGGCATGGTTTGTGCACCGCACAAAATGCAAGCCCCCGAATGTTCGTTATACGACAGGAGAACATCATGGATATCTGGACCAAACTGACTGAATTCCTGGCCTGCGGTTTACTGGTACTGCCGGCTACCCTCGGCTTCGGCCTCGACAGCTTCGAGGTCTTCGCCGTCACCCTCGGCCTGATGCAGCTCTTGCTGATCGGCATCACCGTCGGTGCGCCCTCCGCCCCGCCTTCGGCGACGAAGGATGAACCGTCCGACACGCCGCACCGATGACATCGATGGCCGGCCGGTGCGACAGGCAGGCTTGGCACCGGCCCAAATCGATACTTTTTCGCACAAATCCGTAGACGATTCACCGGCTATTAAAGCCATTAAAGAACAAATAGACTGCAATCCTCATTCGCTCCGGATTGCACGATGCTCTCTGCCCTGACCCAACTGCTCATTTTCCAGCTCGCCGGCGAAGTCATCGCCCGCGGCCTGAACCTGCCGCTGCCCGGCCCGGTGCTCGGCATGCTGCTGCTCTTTCTCGCCCTCGCCGTGCGCGGCGCGCCCGACCACGAACTGCAGACGACCAGCCAGAATCTGCTGCAGCACCTCTCCCTGCTCTTCGTGCCGGCCGGCACCGGCATCATGGTGCACCTGCACCGCGTCGCCGACGAGTGGCTCGCCCTGCTCCTCTCGCTGCTGGTCAGCACCTTCGCCACGCTGCTCGTCACCGCGCTGGCCATGAAGCTCTGCCAGCGACCGACGCCGGCCCAGGGAGAAACGCCATGACGCCACGCATCAGCGAAATATGGGTGTACCTGGCCGCCTCGCCGCTGCTCGGTCTGACCATCACCCTGCTCGCCTACCAGGGCGCCTTCTGGATTTTCCGCAAATCGGGCAACCACCCGCTGGCCAACCCGGTGCTAATCGCGGTCACGGTACTGGTCCTGTTCCTGACCGTGACCGGCACGAGTTACGAAACCTACTTTGCCGGCGCCCAGTTCGTGCACTTCCTGCTCGGTCCGGCCACCGTCGCCCTGGCCATTCCGCTGTACACCCAGTTCAAGCGGGTCAAGGCCATGCTGCTGCCGGTCATCGTCGGTCTCTTCGCCGGCAGCCTGACGGCGATCATCTCGGCCGTCGCCATCGGCCGCCTGTTCGGCGCCAGCCTGCCGACCCAGCTTTCGCTCGCCCCCAAGTCGGTGACGACGCCGATCGCCATGGGCGTCGCCGAGCGCATCGGCGGCATTCCGTCGCTGACCGCGGTGCTCGTCATCGTCACCGGCATTCTCGGTGCCGTCGGCGCCCGCTACGTCTTCGATGCGATGAAGCTGCGTGACCCGGCGATACGCGGCTTCGCCATCGGTGTTGCCTCGCACGGCATCGGCACCGCCCGCGCCTTCCAGGTCAATGAACAGAGCGGTGCCTTCGCCGCCCTGGCAATGGGCCTGAACGGGGCGCTGACCGCCCTGCTGCTGCCCTTGATGGTGGCCTGGCTGCACTTCGCCTGAGACGTCCCGCGATAGCCGCGCCGCGGCTATCGGCGCAGCTGGCCCGCCCCGCTCAAAGGCGGCCGCAAGGCAACCTAGGGTAAGTACCAATGGTCGCCGCCCCGCCAGCGGGGAAAATCAGCCAATGTTTATCCAAACTCCGTCCACCCAGCCCAAACAAACCTGGCTCTGGCTCGCCCCCTACGTGGCCATCGGCATTTTCGCCATGGCCATGCTGATCGTCACCGCGCTGCTCCAGTGGCGCGAGCAGGACACTGCCCGCTCCGCCCTCGAAGGCGACATGCACTGGGCCGAGCGCACCATCGAAAACCGCCTGCACGCGCACCAGGATTTCCTGGCCGAACTCGGCCGCGAGCAGGAATTCAAGCAATTGACCTACGAGTCCTTCCAGGTCAAGGCCTCGCGCTACGTCCGCGACAATCCGGAAATCTCCGCCATCGTCTGGGTCGACACCGACGGCAAGGTCGAATGGGTCTCGCCCAATGAATCGAACGTCACCTTCGTCGGCGAACAACTGACCGATATCCGGCTGGCCGCGCTGCAGGAGGCGCTGCGCATCCGCCGCGCCCTGTTTTCGCCCGACTACCCCGATGCCACGCAGCGTCGCGCCCACGACCTGATCCTGCCGGTCCAGCGCGGCAGCAGCGACCTCGGCGCCTTCATCGCGCTGCAGTCGCTGGAAACCCTGTTGCGAGCGACGCTGCCAGCGGTGTTCACGGCCCGCTACAGCCTGAGCGTGATCGATGCGCAGAACCGCGAAGTGTTTACCAATTCCTCGGTCAAACCGACCGACCGCCAGATTTCCGGCACCATCAGCCTCGACCTGCCGAACAACAAGCTCGGCCTGAACATCGTCGCCTATCGCGGTGGCGGCGCCTGGCTACCGTTTGTGCC
>Ga0316604_10001275_pt1 | contig 23135 bp, 22 predicted proteins | sample OWC_soil_day20_C_FD_207650 | JGI IMG/M metagenome (GOLD analysis project Ga0316604, IMG submission 207650) | Wetland soil microbial communities from Old Woman Creek delta, Ohio, United States - OWC_soil_day20_CT | ecosystem: Environmental > Terrestrial > Soil > Wetlands | place: USA: Ohio...
TAAACCACTCAATGTGATCAAGGAAAAACCATGAAGAAGATCAAGCTTTTGTCTTTTGCAGTGGCATCCGTTCTTGTTTCATCAGCAGCATATGCCGCGGACTTCAACCTGAATGTCAGCTCGTCCTTGACTATCGATGACCCGATGTTCAAAGGCTTGAACCAATTCAAAGAAGGCGTGGAAAAAAATTCCGGCGGAAAAATCAGCGTCAAACTTTTCCCCAGCTCGCAGCTGGGACCCGATGAAGACGTACTGGAACAAGCCCGTTCCGGCGCGGGTGTTGCTGTATTGGTTGATGGTGGTCGTTTGGCACCGTTCGTCAAGGAATTCGGCATCCTGGGGGCGCCTTATGTGGCGACGGGCTACCCAGAAATGCGCAAACTGGTGACATCTCCGCTGGTTGAGTCCTGGAACCAGAAACTGCGCGCAGCGTCTGGCCACCAGATTTTGTCCTTCAACTGGTATCAGGGTGATCGTCACCTGTTGACGATGAATCCGGTCAGCAAGCCGGCAGATCTGGCGGGCGTGCGCATGCGCACCCCAGGTGCCCCGGTCTGGCTTGAAACCGTACGCGCACTGGGTGCCACGCCGACCCCGATGCCGTGGGCCGAGGTGTATTCCGCCCTGCAAATGAAAGCGATCGACGCTGCCGAAGCCCAGTCGCCTGCCACCTATGGCTCGCGCCTGTACGAAGTGGTGAAGTACATCACCAAGACCGGACACATCAGCCTGATCACCGGCCTGGTGGGCTCGAAAATCTGGTTCGACAAGCTGCCACCTAACTTGCAAAAAGTTGTACGTGATGAAGCGCTGAAAGCGGGCGATACCGCATCCAAGGCAACCATCGATTCGATCGGAAATTACGAAAAGATGATGAGCGACAAGGGCGTGAAGGTCGTCAATATCGACATCAAGCCATTTGTGGCCTCGACCAGTGTTGTTTATGAAAAACTGGGCTATACCGAGCTGCGCAAGCAAGTCAACGCCGTGCTTGGCAAATAAGGAAATAGCCATGGCCACAACTCTTTACAAGCTGGAGGAACGCCTGGCCATGGCGTTCTTCGCGGCAACCTCGATTTTCGTCCTGATCGGCGCGGCAACCCGAACCGTCGGCTCTCCGGTAATTTGGGCCGTCGATCTGGCCCAACTTAGCTTTGCCTGGGCCTGCGTACTCGGTGCCGATTTGGCGCTCAAGAAAAACACCCATATCGAAATCGATATTGTGATCCGGCGTTTTTCCAAAGCGGCCCGAAAATTTTTGGCCATTGTCTGGCTGGTGGCCATCGCGTTTTTCCTGGCTTTTCTAGTCTGGTACGGCAGCAAACTGACTCTGCAAAACATGGAACGGGTTCTGGGCGATGTGGGCATCAGCTACAGCTGGGTTACCGGCGCCATTCCAACCGGCGCTGCCCTGATGCTGGCCACCACGGTGGCACGCTTGTGGCGCGGCCTGACCGGGCGCGAAGTTCTTTCACTTGAAGGCCATGACGGGACGGTGATCTAAGATGAGCGGCATTCTGACTATTCTTTTTCTATTCCTGATGTTTCTGGGCATGCCCGTGGCTTTTGCCATCGGCATTTCGGCGGTGATGTTTTATATCTTTGGCCCTGTTCCGCCCGAGATTGCAGTCCAGAAAATCACCACCGCCACCCAGTCCTTCCCGTTACTGGCGGTGCCCTTGTTCGTGTTCGCCGGGCATCTGATGAACGCCTCTGGCATTACCGGCCGCCTGATCTCGCTTTCCACCGTTCTGACCGGCTGGATGCGCGGAGGGTTGGCACAAGTGGCAATCATGCTCAGCGCGCTGATGGGCGGCGTTTCCGGTTCTGCCGTGGCGGATGCCGCCATGGAAGCGCGGATACTGGGACCGGCCATGCTCAAGCAAGGCTATACCCGTGGCTACGCCAGCGCCGTCATCTCGGTGGGTTCGCTGATTACCGCGACCATCCCGCCAAGCATCGGGCTGATCCTGTACGGTTTCATGGGTAATGTCTCGATCGGGCGGCTGTTCGTGGGCGGCGTGGTGCCGGGTGTACTGATGACCATCGTGCTGATGAGCATCGCCTACTTCGTGGCCCGCAAGCGCGATTACAAACCCGAGCTGGCCAAGATTCCTTCCATGAAGGAAATCCTTGTCCGCGCCTGGGAATGCAAATGGGCGCTGATGTTTCCAGTCTTGCTGATCGTCGGTATCCGTTATGGCATCTTCACGCCCTCGGAAGCAGGTGCGTTTGCCGTGGCCTATGCCATTTTCGTCGGCATGTTCATCTACCGCGAACTGAAGATCGACAACCTGCTCGATGCCCTGCGCCATAGCGTGTCCGACATCGGCATGATCATGCTGATCATCATGCTTTCCTCGATGATCGGTTACATGATCACGCTCGAAGCCGTTCCACAAACCGCAGCTTCATTCTTGGTCAACATCACCGACAACAAGATCGCGCTGATGATGTTGCTGATCACCTTCATCATCGTGCTGGGCATGTTCCTGGAAAGCACGGTCATCGTGCTTCTGCTGACCCCGATCCTGATGCCGATCATTACCCGCGTGGGGATCGATCCGGTTCACTTCGGCCTGGTGATGATGACCTGCGTAACGCTGGGCGGCATGACGCCCCCGGTCGGCGTGGCCATGTTCACGGTCTGCGGCATTCTGAAGTGCCCAATGGACGAATATACCTGGGAAGCATTGCCATTGATCTTGGGTGTGATTGCACTGGTCGTATTCATGATCGTTTGGCCAACCAGCGTGCTATTCCTGCCCAACCTGGTTTTTGGTGCGGGCTGAAACACCAGATTGCTAACAAGGCAACCCGAATACTAAGTCCCATTTCTCTGGTTTACGCTTTCTCTCCTTTAGCCGGCGCGGGTCGCCGGCTTTTCTTTCATACAGAGAGCTTCATCCAAGCAAAAGGCCAACCGTATTTCGGGTTGGCCTTTTGTGTTTCAAGCAGATTGATGCACGATTTCGATCAATGCACCTGCGGCCCCGCATCCTGCAAGCCGTGGCCGGAAAATACCTGCACCACATCGACCTGATCGAACTCATAGCGCGCGTTGCAAAACTCGCAACCAACCTCGACCTTGCCGCGTTCGGCCAGCACGCTATCGATTTCCTCGCGCCCGATCATGCGCAACATGCCGCCGACGCGCTCGCGCGAACAGCTGCAGGCAAAGGTCGGCACCGCCGGTTCAAACAGGCGCACGGTTTCCTCGTGGAACAGGCGATAGAGCACTTCCTGCGAATCCAGCGTCAGCAATTCTTCCTCGGTAACCGTGGCGGCCAGGTGCTGGATACGCTCCCAGTCGTCGGCCTCGCCAGCGGCTTCGGGCATTTTCTGCAACAGCAGGCCCGCGGCATGTTCGCTATCGCACGCCAGCCAAAGGCGCGTTTCCAGCTGCTCGGAACGGCGCATGTAGTTTTCGATAATCTCGGCCACGCTTTGCCCCGGTTCGAATCCCACCACGCCCTGGTAGGTTTCGCCGTCTTCCGGATCCAGCGTGATGATGAACTTGCCCTCGCCCAGCAACTCGGCCAGCGATACATCGGCGACCTCGCCATCCCAGCGTGCCATGGCGCGCAAGGTCATGTCGCTGGAACACTCCACCACGATCAGCTTCACCGCACCCGTGCCGTGCAACTGCATAACCAGCGCCCCCTGCAACTTGATGGTGGCGGTCAGCAAGGCTGCGGCACTCATCAGCTCGCCAATCAACCGCGCCAGGGGCGCAGGATACGGGTGGCGAGACAGCACCTCGGCCAGCGTGGTATCCAGCTGCACCAATTCGCCACGCACCGGCGATTCTTCAAACAGAAAACGTTCCAGAATATCCTGCATCATTCAGCATCCTTGTTGAGCTCGACCACGTATTGGGTCATCGGCAGGCTGGAGCTGACATCGAATGCGCAACCCGCTTCCACGCCGATGCGGGCGATATCCGCCGCACTCAGCGCCGGATCATCGTAGACGGCATGCATCGCGCCAATGGCATAGTCGCGCCCGCTGCCGATCCCCCAGAAACGCTGGTATTCATACACTTCGCGTAGCGAGTAAACGCCGTAAATCCCGCTTTGATTGGCAATCAGTGCGGTCAGCTGGCTCGATTCGTACGGATCGTCTTCTTCCTCGTCGGGCTTGAGGTAGAAGTCTTCCTTGAGCTTGGGATGCAGTTTGCGAAAGCTCTCGAAAATCGCCATGCGCGAGCCGAAATTCAGCGTTTTGACTTTCTTCAGCAGCGATTGCAGCACCAGATCATGCGCAGCGCTGCCCGAAATCGAAAAATGACTGCCGTGCGCTTCAAAAATCTTGTTCCAGCAGGCATCGTCGTGCGCGCCCATGCGGGTATCGCCGAAGGTGGAAAGGCTGTCTGCCGCAATCACCGCTTGATTGCCTTTCCGTACTACTACTACCGTGGTCATTTTTGTTCCTTGATCAATTCAACAAGTCTGGCCAGCGCATGATCTACCGTCTGGCTGCGCACGCTGGCTCGGTCCCCCGCAAACAGGCAACGCTCGGCTTCATCCACGCCTGGCCCGCTCCAGGCGAACCAAACCGTTCCCACCGGTTTTTCGGCGCTGCCTCCGCTCGGCCCCGCCACGCCGCTGACCGCTACCGCCCAATCCGCGCCTGCACACTGGCGGGCATTGCCGGCCAAAGCGCGCACCACGCCTTCGCTGACCGCGCCGGAAGCTGCAATCAAATCCTCGGGCACGCCCAGCATTTCCTGCTTGGCCAGATTGGAATACACGATGAAACCGCGCTCGAACCAGTCCGAGCTGCCGGCGATATCGGTCAGTGCCGCGCAGATCATGCCGCCGGTACAGGATTCCGCGGCAGTCACATGCTCTCCCCGCGCCAGCAACAGCTGTCCCAACTCCCGGGCAACAACACTTGCCATCACGGTCTCTCCGGATAATGCATCGTTGATTTTACTCCAATCGGTTCAGGAAATTCCCCGGGAACACTCCATTTGGAGCAGTAGCTCCTCACCCCATGTTCAGGAAATTGTCGCGGTAGAATTTCAATTCCCCGATCGATTCATACACGTCCGCCAGCGCCTCGTGCTTGCCTTCCTTCTGGTATTTCGCATACACCTCGGGCCGCCAGCGCTTGCAAAGCTCCTTGAGTACGGACACGTCCAGAATCCGGTAGTGCAGATAGGCATCCAGCTTGGGCATGTACTTGACGATAAAGCGACGATCCTGATGCACCGAGTTGCCGCAGAGCGGAGAAACGTTCTTGGGCACATGCTGCTCCAGAAACGCGATGATCTGGTCCTCGACTTGCGCTTCGGTAAGGCTCGATGCACGCACCTTGTCGATCAGTCCGGATTTGCCGTGGGTGTTTTTGTTCCACTCGTCCATGGCATCCAGTACTTCGGCAGGCTGGTGGATCACAAACACCGGCATTTCCGCCACGGTTTCCAGCTTGGCATCGGTGACAACGATCGCCACTTCGATGATGCGCTCGCGTTCGGGGTCAAGGCCGGTCATTTCCATATCCAGCCAGATGAGGTTGTTCTGGTCTTGTGGCATACTGCTAGGCTCCTAGATGATCGATTTGAAGCGCATTATAAATGAGCGCCAGCCAGTTCTCCCTCCTGTTTCTTTCCGCCTTGGGTTTGGGCACCCTCCTGCACCTCTGGCTGCAATGGCGCCAGATAGGTCATGTCCGTGCCCACCGCGCGGCCGTCCCGGCCGAGTTTGCCGAATCCATCCCGCTGGAATCGCACCAGCGTTCCGCCGATTACACGCTCGCCCAAAGCCGATTCACGCAGGTGGAAACGGTTTTTGAGGCACTGCTGCTGCTGGTATTTACCCAGGCCGGCATCATCAACTGGCTGGATCAAGCCAGCCATGGTTATTTTTCCTCCCCGATCGCGGCAGGCCTCGCGTTGATCGTGGGGTTTGCGCTGCTCAATGCATTGCTGACGCTGCCTTTTTCGGTGTATTCCACGTTCAGTATTGAAGCGCGCTTCGGCTTCAACAACATCACGCCGCGCCTGTTTGTACTCGACCTGATCAAATCCACGGCCCTGGCCGCCTGTATCGGCCTGCCGCTGATTGCGCTGATTCTCTGGCTGATGGAAAAGATGGGCGACAATTGGTGGTTGTGGGTCTGGCTGACCTGGGTTGGTTTCTCGGTATTCCTGATGCTGGTCTTCCCGACCTGGATAGCGCCGCTTTTCAACAAATTCTCGCCATTGGAAGACCAAGCGCTGAAAACCAGCATCGAAAATCTACTGGTCCGTTGCGGCTTCAAATCGAGCGGTGTTTTCGTGATGGATGGCTCCAAACGCTCCAATCATGGCAACGCCTATTTCACCGGGTTGGGACAATCCAAGCGCATCGTGTTCTTCGATACCCTGCTCAAGCAACTGAGCGAGGCCGAGATTCTGGCTGTACTGGCCCATGAGCTCGGTCATTTCCGCCATCGCCATGTCCTGAAACGCCTGGCCTGGACCTTTGCCATCATGCTGGGCCTGCTCTGGCTGCTCGGGCAACTGATGCACCAGCCGTGGTTCTATCAGGGACTGGGCGTGGCGCACGGAAGTACCGCCATGGCCTTGCTGCTGTTCTTCCTGGTTCTGCCTGTATTTACCTTTATTTTTGCCCCGCTGGGCAGCTGGCTGTCGCGCCGGCAGGAATTCGAAGCCGATGCCTACGCCGCCAAACAGGCTTGCGCATCCGACCTGATTTCCGCCTTGGTCAAGCTGTATCGGGACAACGCCAGTACACTGACACCGGACCCGCTGTTCAGCATGTATTACTACACACACCCGCCGGCAACGATACGCATTGCAGCACTGAAATCCCTCGGCTAAAACGGTAGTTACGATTAACCTTACAAGGTGCTCCATCATGTCTCTTGCTGACGAACACTGCACGGCCACCCCTGCCAAGCTCGACAAGATCGAAGTCGAGATGCTGGCTTCAGAATTGCGCAACTGGCTCCTGCTGGACGAGAAACTGGAAAAAACCTTCCGTTTCAAGAATTTCCACGAAACCATGGCTTTTGCCAACGCCGTTGCCTGGATCTGCCACCGCGAAGACCACCACCCCGAGATGGAAATAACCTTCAGCCGCTGCCGCCTGGCCTGGAGCACGCATTCGGTCGGCGGCCTCTCCCGCAACGATATCCTGTGCGCCGCCAAAGTGGATCAACTGACCAACCAATGAGCCCAACCAGCGCCCGCATCATCGCCAGTTATGGCAGATCGTATATCGTAGAAACCGCCGATGGCGCGCGCCGGGTTGCCTCGGCGCGTGGCAAGAAAACCGATTTCGCCTGCGGCGATCAGGTTGCCGTCAAACTTATCAATGCCGAGCAGGCAGTCATCGAAAAAGCCCTGGAGCGCAAAACCCTGCTCTATCGCTCCGACCAATGGCGCGAAAAACTCATTGCCGCCAATGTCACGCAAATCGTGATCGTCGTCGCCCCGGTGCCCAGCTGGCTGGACGAGCTGATCGGCCGCTGCCTGATCGCCGCCGAAGCCGCCGGCATCCACCCGCTGATCTGCCTGAATAAAAGCGACCTACCCGAAGCGGCAGCCGCGCGCGAACGGCTCGCGAGCTACGCGCGGTTGGGATACGACCTGGTGGAAGTTTCCGCCCTGAACGATATCGAACCGCTGCGCGCGCGACTGAAAGGCCATACCTCCGTGCTGGTCGGCCAGTCGGGCATGGGCAAGTCCACGCTGACCAATGCCCTGATTCCGGAAGCCAACGCCCGGGTCAACGACATCTCCACCGCGCTCGATTCCGGCAAACACACCACCACCAACGCCGCGCTGTACAAACTGGATGAGGAATCGGAACTGATCGACTCGCCCGGCCTGCAGTCTTTCGGCCTGGCCCACATCACGGCGGAAGCACTGCCCGGCTATTTCCCGGAATTTCGCGAACTCTTGGGTCAATGCCGCTTTCACAATTGCCGTCACCGCCAGGAACCCAGCTGCGCATTGCATGCTGCCGTTGATTCCGGCCAAGTGCCGGCCACGCGACTGGAACTTCTGCAGCGCCTGCAGGACGAACTGGCGTTGAAAGCTGCTTATTGAGCGGGCGGATTGCGCTTGGAGCGGCGCCACGCACTCCAGCGCACATGCAGACGCCAACCCTGATCGATCAGCACATAGCCAGCCAACGCCAGCAATAGCGCCAAAGCGGGCAATCCCACCGCCAAAGGCATGCCCATTGACCATGCCCAGGCAGCCATTTCCCTGATCCAGTCCTGCATGGATTGTTCGCCCCAGACAGGCATGGCCGGCAAGACCGTATATCCATTGCCACCGATCAGCAAGCTGCCCAATCTGTAAGCCAGCCAGTAGAGTGGGCCAATCGTCAGGGGATTACTGTAGAACGTCATCAGGGCGGAAACCGGCAAATTAACCCGAAAAATCAGCGCCAACAATGCCGAGGTTATGATCTGCAACGGCCCCGGGATCAAGCCGCCGATAGCACCCGCGGCGACGCCGCCCGCGACAGAGCGCCGGTTCAGATGCCAAAGACGAGGATCGGTAAACCAGTGGGCAAAGGGGCGCATAAACAGGTTTTTCGCCACCATTTCCTGGTTTGGCAGCCAGCGCCGCAAATGTTTTTTAAACACAACATGTACTCTGTTTCGGTTGAAGTGCGGGATTTATTTATTTGATCATAGTGCTTCAAGAGACTGCCCATTTTGGGCAAAATTCATTTTCGTCAGTAAAAAGCAGAATTCCATGGTTGCCGTCACCCGCCCGCTCGCTCAATCCATCGCTGAAGCCGCTGATCCGCAACACTGGCTGAAAGTGCTCTCCGAGCGTTACGCGCCGCAAGAAATCGCCCGCATCAGCGAGGCGTTGCACTGGGCCGAGAGCCAGTACGGCCAGACTCTCTACCCGATCACCGGTACTCCTTTACTACCACAGGCCGTTGCCAGCGCCTCGATTGTTGCCGACCTGCACCTCGATGCAGATTCGGTCATCGCCGCCCTGCTGTTTGCAATGCCGGAGGTCAACAGCAACGCGATCGAAGAGATCCAGACCCGCTTTGGCCAGGATGTCGCCATGCTGGTCGAAAGCATCCGCCGCATTCGTGAACTGGTCGGCGTGCTGGGCAACGCCCATACCCACCAGAAACCGGAAGATGCGAAACAGCAGATCGAGGCGCTGCGCAAGATGATTCTCGCCATGGTCGAGGATATCCGCGCCGTATTGATCCGGCTGGCCTGGCGCACACAAGCCATGCATGCTGTAGCCAAGGCGCCGGACGAATTGCGCCGCCGAGTGGCGCAGGAAACAGTCGACCTCTACGCGCCGCTCGCCAACCGCATGGGCGTGTGGCAAATCAAGTGGGAGCTGGAAGACCTCTCATTCCGCTATCTGCATCCTGAGTCGTACAAGCGCATCGCCAAACTGCTGGACGAGCGCCGGATCGACCGCGAAAGCTTCATTGCCAATGTGATGTCCACGCTGCGCGCCGAGCTCGAAGCCACCGGCATCAAGGCCGACATCATGGGGCGGCCCAAGCACATCTTCAGCATCTGGAAAAAGATGCAGCATAAGAAGCTGGATTTTTCCGAAGTCTATGACGTTCGCGCAGTGCGCGTCCTGGTTGAAGACGTAAAAGATTGCTACATGGTGCTGAGCATCATCCATCATCTGTGGCAACCGATCCCGGGTGAATTCGACGATTACATCGCTCATCCCAAGGGCAATTTCTATCGCAGCCTGCATACGGCAGTGATCGGCCCGGAAAACAAGGCACTGGAAGTGCAGATCCGCACCTTCGAGATGCACGAGCATTCCGAATATGGCGTGGCGGCCCACTGGCGCTACAAGGAAGGCGGCCAGCACGACAGCAAATACCAGGAAAAGATCGCCTGGCTGCGGCAACTGCTGGATTGGCGCGAGGACATGGCGCAGGAAAACCAGCTGGCCGACGCCTTCAAGGCCGAACTGTTCGACGATACGATTTATGTGCTGACCCCGGCCGGACGCGTGATCGAGTTGCCCAAGGGCGCGACCCCGGTCGACTTTGCTTACAACGTTCATACCGATCTGGGCCATCGCTGCCGGGGCGCCAAAGTGAACGGCCAGATCGTGCCGCTATATACCCCGCTGGAAAACGGCCAGCGCGTGGAAATCCTTTCCATCAAGGAGGGCGGCCCCAGTCTCGACTGGTTGCATCAGGGTTATGTAAAAAGCCATCGGGCTCAAACCAAGATCCGCCACTGGATCAAGCAGCAGCACCAGGATGTCGCACTCGAGGCCGGCCGGACGCTGTTCGAGAAAGAAGCCGTCCGCGCCGGGCTCAACAACAGTAAGCTCGATGCCATCGCAGCGCGCCTCAGCCTGAAAACCATCGACGACGTCTATCTGGCACTCGGGCAAGGCGAGCTTTCACTGCGCGAACTCTCGCAAACGCTCAACGCCGTGCTCGAGCCACCAGCACCGCCGATGCCGGTCAACCCGGATGACCTGATCCGCGCCGCACGCGCCGATCAGCAAGGCAAAGGCGTTTTGATCGAAGGTGTCGATCAGTTGATGACGATTCTGGCGCGCTGCTGCAAACCGGTCCCGCCCGATCACGTCATTGGCTTTGTGACCAAGGGGCGCGGCATCTCGATCCACCGTACTGATTGCGCCACCCTCAAGCGCCTGGCTGCCGCCTCGCCAGAACGGCTGATTCGCGCCGACTGGGGCAAACACCAAACCGGGCAAGTCTTTGCCGTGGACATCCTGGTCGAAGCCCATGACCGGCAAAGCCTGCTGCGGGATTTGTCCGAAGTACTGTCACGCGACAAAGTCAACGTAACGGCAGTCAACACCCTGAGCAAGGACAACCGCGCCCAGATGCACTTCACCATCGAAATCCGCGATACCGAGCAATTGCAACGCATTTTCGTGCGCCTGGCGGAAGTCCAGGGCGTGATCCGCGTATCCCGCGATTGATTGCCGACCGCCACACAACAAAAAACCCGGAAATCAATTCCGGGTTTTTTGTTGTCATTCACCGGGCAAGCCCGGTAGTGACATTTTACGAGCGACGCTCGCCAACCTTGACGATCTTCATGCTGTTGGTGCCGCCGCCGATACCGACCACATCACCAAAGATAAAGATCACGTAATCGCCCTTCTGCACCACGCCACGGCGCAGCATTTCCACTTCGGCGCGAACCAGTTGCTCGTCGTGGTCGTTCGTCACTTGCGCAACCAGCATCGGGTGCACGTCACGCATCAGGGACAGGCGGTTATAGGTTTCTTCAACCGGCGTAATGGCGTAAATCGGCACACCGCACAGGAAGCGGGATACCCACAGCGCCGAGGAACCCGATTGGGTCAACGCAGCAATCGCCTTCACGTTCAAGCGGCTGGCAGCATACAGGGCCGACATCGAAATGGCTTGATCGATACGGCTGAAATCGCCACCGAACAAGGCATCTTCAGTGATGATCTTGCTCTCTTGCGACTTTTCCGCCTCAACGCAGGTACGGGCCATCACTTCCACGGTTTCCACCGGGAACTTGCCGGCGGCAGATTCGGCCGACAACATCACGGCATCGGTACCGTCGAGCACGGCATTGGCCACATCGGAAACTTCGGCGCGGGTCGGCACCGGGTTTTCGATCATGGATTCCATCATTTGCGTGGCAGTGATGGTCAGCTTGTTCTTCTTGCGAGCCAGCTTGATCATCTTCTTTTGCAGCGCCGGAACGGTCGCTTCGCCCACTTCAACGGCCAAGTCACCACGCGCAACCATAATGCCATCGGAAGCATCCAGAATTTCTTCCAGATTGGTGATGGCTTCGGTGCGTTCGATCTTGGCAATCAGCAGGGCCTTGCTGCCAGCGGCGCGCAGCAGGGTACGGGCCATGTACATGTCGGAACCGCTCTTCGGGAAGGAAACCGCCACATAGTCTGCGTTCAGCTTGGCTGCGGTCTTGATGTCTTCCATGTCCTTGGCGGTCAGCGCCGGCGCGGTCAAGCCGCCGCCCTGGCGATTGATACCCTTGTTGTTGGACAGCACACCGCCCAGCAACACGGTACAGTGCACTTCCGGTCCGCGCACTTCGTTGACTTCCATCTTGATCAGGCCGTCGTTGAGCAACAGGATCGCGCCGGCTTCAACATCATTCGGCAACTCTTTGTAATCCAGACCCACGCGTTCCAGGTTACCGACCTGGCATTCCGCATCCAGAATGAACTTGGCGCCCTTCTCCAGGGTAACTTTGCCTTTTTCAAACTTGCCAACGCGGATTTTCGGACCTTGCAAGTCAACCAGCACGGCAACTGCACGGCCGAGTTTCTTGGCAATTTCACGTACGCCCGCAGCGCGGTTGATATGGTCTTCGGCAGTACCGTGAGAGAAATTGAGACGAACCATGTTTACGCCAGCATTGAGCAGGCGTTCCTGCGTAGCCGGATCATTGGAGGCTGGGCCAAGCGTGGCAACAATTTTGGTACTGCGCAGCATAAGTAAGTACTCCTGTACTATTTTGTGATGCAATGGGTAAACAAACAGTCCGTGCTGCAAGCGGTGCAACCAGACAAAACGGTACTCCACTGGCACTACAACTGAAAACGGAACTTTCTATTCGCAGCAGCTGTGCTGCGGACAAGAAACAACGCTGGCGTCCCCAACAGGAATCGAACCTGTAACTAGCCCTTAGGAGGGGCTCGGTATATCCATTTACCTATAGGGACTTACGCCAAATTTTCATTTTATTTTCATCAAAAGCAGTTATGCTTACCTTCAAATAAAACAAAAATTACGCGACAAGCTATAACCGCCCCGCGATTCTGGAGACTGGGGACATCGTCAATAGATAACCCCTTCTAAACGGGTGTGAATTATGCGGCTTTGCGAAGAACAGAGCAAGAAAAGCTCACATCAATGAAGTAGTTAAACTACGCCATATTGATGTAGCTCAAGCACTTTTCCCGCATAAATTTACAACAAAACACTTTTGCCGTGATCGTGCAACTGCACCAAAAATTTACGCGAAATTATTGCAGTAGCCGCTTTTCACAAACAATCACGATATGTGTTATCCCCTTCGGGATTTGGATTTCGTCTGGGCAAAATCACCACACACTCCAGCGTGCATCCGGAATGCAGCCACCCCTAATGGCGGCGTTGGCGACTGTTAAAATCGTCCAGCTGTTTCTGCTCCCGCACTCCATCCTTGCGCTGCTCGGTACTCAGATGGCGATCTTTCAACGCCTCAAAACCTTTAACCTTTTTTTCACTCTCCTGCCAAGCGAGCAAGGCCTGCTGGTAATTCCCCTCCAGACGCACCACCTCTTGCGCCTGCTGCGCCGATGCCGTATCCAGCTTGACAAGAAACAGCTGAAAATCACGCCATTGCGTCACCGTCATCCCATTCTGGCCATTATTTGTCAGGCGGTTGCGATATTCGTTGCGAAAAGCATCAACCTGCTCTTGCTTGGCGCGCGCACCGAGCCAGGCGCCTTGCGCCGTTTGCAACGCCTTGGCAGCATCTTCGCGCTCGTCAAGCGCAAGCTTCAGCAGAAAATCAAAACGGAATTGGGCCACGGTAGAAAGCTATCGGTTATGCCGCAAAAATCTGGGCGAGCTTCATTCTAGCGCCCTGGTAAGTTTCGCGTTCATGAATTGCCTGTTGCAAAAAATTCTCGAAAGCAGGATGCCGGCGTATCGCTTCGTCCAGCACTGGATCAGAGCCTGGCACATAGGCCCCGACGCTGATCAAATCGCGACTGCGTTGATAGCGCGAATAGAGATACTTGAAGCGGCGCACCGCCTCGAACTCTCCCGGAGAAACAATATCCTGCATCACCCGGCTGATCGAACTTTCGATATCGATCGCCGGGTAATGACCGGTATCGGCCAACTGGCGCGACAACACAAAGTGACCATCCAGAATCGCACGCGCCGCATCAGCGATAGGATCCTGCTGATCATCCCCTTCCGAGAGCACCGTATAAAACGCCGTGATCGAACCACCGCCTTCTCGCCCATTGCCGGCACGCTCGACGAGTTGCGGCAACCGGGCAAATACAGAAGGCGGGTAGCCTTTTGTTGCCGGAGGCTCGCCCACCGCCAATGCAATTTCACGCTGAGCCATGGCATAGCGCGTGAGCGAATCCATGATCAACAGAACATTCTTGCCTTCGTTGCGAAAATACTCGGCAATACTGGTGGCATACGCCGCACCATACAGCCGCAACAGTGGAGGCGTATCGGCAGGCGCGGCCACAACAACAGAACGGGCCAATCCTTCCGGCCCGAGAATATTCTCGATGAAGTCCTTGACCTCGCGCCCGCGCTCACCGATCAGCCCCACCACCACCACATCGGCGGTGGTATAGCGCGCCATCATGCCCAGGAGCACCGATTTGCCCACACCGGAGCCCGCAAACAGGCCCAGACGCTGACCTCGCCCCACCGTCAGCATGGCATTGATAGCGCGCACGCCCACATCCATGACCTTGCGCACCGGCTCGCGATCCATCGGATTGAATGGCCGCGCAAAAAGTGGCATGTAACTCTCGAATTCCAGACTGCCCTTGCCATCCAGCGGACGCCCCAATCCATCAAGAATGCGCCCAAGCAGACCCCAACCCACCGGAACCTGGCGACCATGATCCTCCAGCCGGCGTTGAGCTTGCCGATACTGGCCATATTCCGGCACCCAGGCTGCCACATCTTCATGCGGAACCACCTCAGCGCCAGGTTCAACACCATAGACCTCGCTGATCGGCATCAGAAACAAGCGATCCTCATGAAAACCGACCACCACGGCTTCGACCGTACGGCCGCTGGAAGTCACAACATCGCAAGACATGCCGATAGGCTGGCGCAAGCCGACAGCCTCCAACACCAACCCGGATACTCGCGTCAACCGTCCATGCGGCAGCCAAGGGCGCAACCAGCGCACGGCATTGCGACAATCCGTAAGATAACGACGGCAACGATCAATCGGAGCGGGCATGATCGGAATCAACAGGCAGTGGGGCAGCAGCCCAGGACAGATCGGCTCGCTTATTCCGGCCCAACACGCGCAAAAGATTGTCCCACCGCGTGGCCAATGTCAGATCAATCGAAGTTACCGATGATTCAATCCGGCAACTGCCAACGGGAAGTGATGAATCAGGAATAAAACGCCAGTAATCGCTCGGTAACTCACTACCAAGCAAGGCCGATATTGTCGTCAGATCTTCCGGATTGAGCACAAGCCGCGCAGGCTCACGAACCGTCGGAAGGCCGGCAATCGCCTCGCGGATGGCCGGCAACAGGAAAGCTCGGTCAACTTGCAATTCTTCACGAACAAGCTGGCGTGCAACCACCAGCGCCAAATCAAGCACATCCTCGGCAAGCTGCACCTCCACGCCTCGACAGGCATCGGATACCCCTGTCAACAGGGCGCGCAACTGGTTGACTTCAAGCTCAGCGGCCAAACGCCCGGCAGCCAGGCCACTTTGATAGCCTTCTTCTTGCGCCTGACGTTCAATGGCCTCGATTTCTTCCGCAGTGGGGAAATGCACCATATCGAGCGGGTGCGAAGACTCAACAACTGGCGCAGGAAGCTGCGATTCCACCGGTTGATGGACAGGCTGCGTCTCGGGCTGAACCACGGCCTCGGTCTTGGCAGCCACTTGCGGCTTTGGAATTTCGTCCAGGAGCGTGCTGAACTGCCAGCGCTGAAACTCGGAGAGCTCTTCGCGCGGGATGACGCGGGAATTAGAAACAGCCATTCATTACCTCCCCGGTCACTCGACCAGCCCTTCGTCGCCCTTGCCACCCAGCACAATCTGCCCTTCGTCGGCAAGCCGACGCACGATCTTGAGAATTTCTTTCTGTTCGGCCTCGACTTCGGAGAGCTTGACGGGCCCCTTGGCTTCCAGATCTTCGCGCAGCATTTCCGCGGCACGTTGCGACATGTTTTTGAATACTTTTTCCCGCAGCGCCTGGCTGGTGCCTTTGAGTGCCACGATAAGTTGGTCAGACTGGATTTCTCGCAGCAACAACTGGATGCCGCGATCATCGATATCCAGAATATTGTCAAAGGTAAACATCTTGTCCTGAATTTTCTGGGCCAGTTCGGGGTCGTATTCGCGGATACTGGAAACCGCCGCGGCCTCGACCACGCCACCCATGAAATTAAGGATATCGGCCGCCATTTTAACGCCACCCATTGCGCTTTTCTTGAGCTTGTCAGAACCAGAGAGCAGTTGGGTTAGCACATCGTTGAGTTCTTTCAGCGCCGCAGGCTGAATGCCTTCCAGCGTTGCGATCCGCAACAGTACGTCGTTACGCAGCCGTTCGGTGAAATTACCCAAGACTTCAGACGATTGATCCGGTTCGAGATGAACAAGTATGGTGGCGATAATTTGCGGATGTTCATTCTTGATCAGTTCGGCCACTGCGGCCGAATCCATCCATTTGAGCGATTCAATGCCGCCGTTGTCATTACCCTGCAAAATCCGGTCAAGAAGATTGGCAGCCTTGTCGGTACCCAGTGCCTTGGTCAGCACCGAACGGATATATTCATCCGCAGCACCCAGGTTGGCGCGATTCTCCGTGGCAGCAATAAAATCCCCGAGTACGGCATCAACCTCTTCACGCTTCACATTTTCCATGCCTGCCATGGCAAAACCAAGTTTCTGCACTTCCTTGGGGCCAAGGTACTTGAACACCTCGACTGCCGCTTCTTCACCCAGCGTCATCAGGAGAATCGATCCCCGGCGCACGCCTTCTTCATCCAGATTCGCAGCCACGTTTTCCTCAATTCTTCTTGTTGGAGTCGGAGGTATCTTCCTCGCCGCTCATCCACTCGCGTAAGATGGTCGCCACCATGCGCGGATCATTCTTGGCCAACTCCTTGGCTCGCTGCAACAAATCAGCAAAAGCCGACATTCGCTCCTGACCTTCTTCACTCGCGGCCGCACGGGCTGCTTCGAATGGATTGATCGTCTCACCTTCGCCCACGCCTTCTTCCAGAGCCAACGTGCCCGCCTCGGTGCGCGAGCGGCTCATATCCTTCATGAGCGGGCGAACAACAAAGAACAAAAGGTAGAGTACCACGATGGCAATAAGCGCCATCTTCATGACATCCGTGAAATTAGCCTTCAGGTAGTCCGCAGCACGATCCGGCAACGCACGCTCTTCTTGCGGTGACGATTGCGCAAACGCGGCATTAACCACGTTAACAGAATCTCCCCGCGGCTGATTAAAGCCCACCGCTTCGCGCACCAGATCAGAGATTTGGCCAAGTTCCTGCGGGGTAAGCGGAGCAAAAACTTGCTCACCATCAGCATTTTTACTCGTCTTGTAGTTAACCACCACCGCCACCGAGAGGCGTTTTACCCCCCCCACAGGCTGCTTCACATGCTGAACAGTTTTGTCAATCTCATAATTGGTCGTAGCTTCGCGACGGGAATTGGAGCTACTTGCCCCTTCAGCAGCTATCGCAGAAGCAACTGATGCCACGGCTGCCGTGATCGGTGCAGCAGCAGCCCCCGGGGGCTGATTTGACAATGCGCCCGGAACGCCTGCAGCCGCCTCGTTGCCAGTACGCCCTGACTGTTCAGAAGTCTGCTGGCTGCGTATCGACGCCGCATTCGGTGGACTATTGGGGCGGAACTTTTCCGAAGTTTCTTCCACCTCGGCAAAATCAACTTGCGCAGTCACTTCGGCACGCACATTGCTGCGCCCAACGATCGGAGCCAAAATGGCCTCGATGCGATCAACAAAACCTCGCTCAATCTGTTGCACATACTGCAACTGACTGGGATCGAGGTTGGTCCGCTGATTATCGCGTCCGCGAGACAACAATGCGCCATCCTGATCGACCAGCGTCACATTGTTCACCGGCAGATCCGGCACGCTGGACGAAACCAGATGCACGATACCAGCCACCTGGCCATTATCGAGCTGACGCCCTCGCTGCAGGGTCAGCACAATTGACGCAGTCGGCTTTTGCTGATCGCGCAGAAAAACGGTCTGCTTGGGAATAGCCAGATGCACGCGGGCCCGCTCAACTACCGAAATAGTTTCGATGGATCGAGCCAGCTCCCCCTCAATGGCGCGCTGATAATTAACCTGCTCGGCAAACTGGGAAATGCCGAACTTCTGGTTATCCATCAGCTCGAATCCGACGTTCCCGGCCTTGGGCAACCCCTGCCCCGCCAGCTTGAGACGTGCGTCATAAACCTTGTCGGCAGGAACCTGGATAGTGCCGCCGGCATCAAGCTTGTATGGCACATTCATTTGCTGAAGGGATTGAATGATGGCACCACCGTCCTTATCCGGAACGTTGGTGAAAAGAATGCGCCAAGAGGGTTCTCTCGACCAAAGCAAAGCGCCAACCAACAAAGCAATAGCTACCGCAGCTACTACCATTAGGCCAAGCTTGCCCGGACCGGACAACCCATCAAACCGCTGGCGGATTCCGCCAAAATCTTTATCCGCAACCGGGTTGCGTTGAGCCGTTACGCCCGCCTCTGCCATAGCTTAGCCAATATCAGACCTGCATGTTCATGATCTCTTGGTAAGCACCTACGAGTTTGTTGCGAACCTGCACCATGGTCTGGAAACTCAGGCTGGCCTTTTGCAAGGAGACCATCACATCCTGCAAATCTGCACCAGGCTCTCCGGCTTGAAAAGCCAGTTGCTTATCCTGAGATTCCATTTGCAGCCGGTTAACCTGGTCCATCGATTGCTTGAGAACCTGTGCAAACTCAGGCACATCCGTGCCATCCTGCCCGACGGACACAGGCTGCCCCGCCGCCAGTGCAGCAGCAGAGCGAAGCTCTCCGAGCAATTGGTCGATACCTTGCACGCTACTCATAAATACTTATCCTTCCAAGCCTGATTCTAGGGGGCGGAACACATCTCCCGCAAGCAATTCCTGCGCCAGGATCTACTTAAATGTGCAAATCTCCATCCAACTCGCGATACTGCTGCAATTTGTGCCGCAGCGTGCGCTCGCTCATATTGAGTCTTTCCGCGGCCAGCTTCCTCACTCCCCCCGCAGCACGCAGGGTATCGAGAATATGCTGCTTTTCCACTTCCTTGATATCCATGACAACATCAGGATCCCGAACAACCTCCGCAGAGAAACCACTTGCGGCAATTTTTGCCGCAGTAGCCGGCAAATGCAGATGTTCCGGACCGACTGTATCGCCAGGCGCCAAGATCAGGGCTCGCTGCACAACATTGTCAAGCTCACGGATATTGCCATCCCAAGCATGCGCCAGCAAACACGTCTCGGCCGACGCCAACAAGACCGGGACACGGCGCTTCTGTTGCGCTGCATGGCGTGCCAGCATCGTCCGCGCCAGCAGCAAGATATCGTCAGGCCGTTCGCGCAAGGCAGGCAAATGCAAAGGGAATACGTTCAACCGGTAGTAAAGATCTTCGCGAAAACGCCCCTCGGCAACCTCCTCCCCCACATCGCGATTGGAAGTTGCCAACACACGGATATCAATCGGGATAGTTTTGACACTGCCAACGCGCTCAACTTCACGCTCCTGCAGCACACGCAACAATTTGGCCTGCAGCGCCAGCGGCATTTCAGTAATTTCATCAAGCAGCAATACGCCGCCCTGTGCCTGCTCAAACTTGCCGATATGCTGGGAGCCCGCGCCGGTAAACGCACCTTTCTCATGCCCGAACAAGGTAGACTCCAGCAATTGCTCCGGAATCGCCGCACAGTTGATCGCCACGAAAGGCTTGTCTGCCCGCACGCTATTACGGTGAATAAAGCGCGCCAAGACCTCCTTGCCCACCCCCGACTCGCCCGTGATCATGACCGAAACATCGGAAGCCGCCACCCGCCGCGCCACATCCAGCAACTGACGCATGGCGGGGTCTTCTGCAATCACATGCTCATCATCACAATCCGGCAGCAGATATTTGGCCACCTCCTGCAATAGGCGTTCTGGCTCGAAAGGCTTCGGCAAATAATGGCACGCCCCGGCATGCAGCGCCTCGACAGCTTTGTCGATCACGCCATAGGCGGTCATCAAAATCACCGGCAGCCAGGGATAACGGATCTTGATCTCGCGCAGCAGGGCTTCACCATCCATAGGCTGCATCTGAACATCAGACAACACCAATCCCACCCGCTGGCGTTCAAGCAGATCAAGCGCCGATGAGCCATCTTCAGCCGTAAACGTCTGATACCCCCCCATAGCAAGCGTATCAGTGAGCGCCTCGCGCAGCGCATCATCATCTTCAACAACAAGGATCGGCAAAATCATGACGTCGTCCGGTGCTGACCCAGCCAGTGCAATATGCGCGGAGCAATCTCGCGCAGAGGCAATACCTCATCCACACCACCAAGGGCAATGGCCTCCTTGGGCATGCCGAACACGACGCAGGTCGACTCATTTTGAGCAAAATTAACCGCCCCTGCTTCTTTCATCTCCAGCATTCCGGCCGCACCATCCTTTCCCATTCCCGTCAAAATAACACCAAGCGCATAACGGCCCGCCACATTGGCCGCCGAGCGAAACAGCACATCAACCGAAGGACGGTGCCGATTTACAGCAGGCCCCTGGGAAAGATCACACGTGTAATTCCCTCCTGAATAGCCAAGCATAAGATGGGAATGCCCCGGCGCGATGTAAGCCCAGCCAGAGCGGACAACATCGCCCTGCCCGGCCTCTTTGACACGTATTCGACACAAGACATCAAGGCGGCTGGCGAATGAGCGGGTAAACATTTCCGGCATATGTTGCGTAATCAAAATAGGCGGCGAATCAGCCGGCATCATCATCAAGAATTCTTTAAGCGCCTCGGTACCACCCGTAGATGCACCAACAACAATCAACCATTCGCCTCGTGACGCATGACGCGGTTGCTTCTTTAAGATCACATCCGCTGTATGGCAAGGATGTACCGATTGCGACAGGCCGTGCGAAGCCTCGTGTACGCGATCAGTCCGTACCCGGTCTGCATTCGGCAAACTCAATTAATCACCTCCAACCCATCCCACCGCAAACACACCCTTAAGCCAACACGGCTTTCAGTGAAAACATAAATGATTTTGACATTATTGGTGCGAAGCCACCAAACAAGCGAAAAAGTTATTCGTGATTCTTGCAGGCACTACCCGGCAGATAATAGGCTACGGCTTCATTGCCAGACCCCAGAAACTGCAGGCCAGCACAAAGCGACCGTACCAACGCCAAACCCTGGCCGCCCGATGAAACTGAAGTCCCTTCTGCCCTATCCCATGCCTGCCAGTCAAAACCTTTTCCACTATCCTTGACGCGAATGCGTAATACCAACTGCCCAGCCAAAGACACCCCGGCCAAGTCCATCTCGATCCGTCCATCTTGCAAATTGTTCAGTCGCTTCATGCGCTCCAGCTGGCACTCAGCGCGCCCCTTTATGCTGCGAGCAGCTGGCAAGCCCGCTCCTAAAACGCCATGCTCCAGTGCATTATCAAAAAGTGCCCTCAAGATCAGAAAAACATCCGACTTGCATGGCAACAGTGGTCGAATATCGTTCACAAATGTCATTACAAATGGCACCGCATTAATGTACTTAAGCTCTTCAACCCCCAGAGTCAGGGCGTAGCGCCACAACACTTTATGGTCAGCAACCAATCGCTCCAACCGGATCAGATCAGGGCCGGCGCCGGACTGCCGGCACACCGGACGGCTCCATTCATTCACGCCAAAATCGGCCAGAACCAGCGAAACATCATCATGGTATTCTTTGCCGTCGAGAAACTGCAGGAGCAATGACTTTACCGCTTCGACACGTCTTCCTGCAGACGCGGTAGAAATTGCATCAAGAAGGCGAGGAAAGCCAAAAGCGCTTCCCGCGCGATTGCGCGCCTCAACTAAACCATCCGAATACGCCAGCACCGTGCCAGGCTGCGAAAAAAAGTAGCGCTTGGGCGAGAACTCCATGGCATGGCTCGGCACAACGCCGAGCGGCAAACTGAAAGACTTGAAAGTTTCAATCACGCGACATGCCTGATCGAGGATTTTCAACTCGGGCATGCCACCATTCCAGACCTCCACACAACCATCCGCTTCGTTGATCGAGCAAAGCGCCACTGCGACAAAGCGCCCAACAGGCAACACTTGTCGCACTTTATTGTTCATTTCGGCCAGAATTTCGGAAAGGGTAAATCCCTTTTCGGTCATGCTGTAGAACGGTTGAGTAAGAGGTAAAACATTCAATGCGGCCGTAATACCGTGACCAATCCCATCGGCCAGCATGAAGTGCAAAGCCTTACCAGGCGTACGAGCTGCCGCAATCAGGTCACCCGAAAGACTCTCCGCCGGCGTTAGCCAATACTCAAGCTGAGGATCTGCAAGCCTTTCGGAATTAACCATCTGCTCCATCAAATGGCGCACAACCCCTTTTTCTTCCTCGCTACGTTCATAGTACTCTGCAAGGATTGCTGACTGCTCGCGCACCTTGCGGTTAAGCTCCAGAATACGGCTGAACGCCTTGAGCTTGGCCTCCAGAACACGAAAATTGACGGGTTTGTTGAGGTAGTCATCACCGCAGCATTCGATTGCCTCTGCCAGCGTCGTATCTTCCCCCACTCCCGTCACAAAAACGATGGGCACCCATGTTTCGCCAGATTCCTTCTTGATGACCGATGCCGCCTCAGGACCGGACATCACCGGCATCATCATATCCATCAGTACGAGATCAGGCCTCTCTCGCCGCCAACACGCCAACGCATCCAAACCGTTATGCGCCAGCACGGCATGATGACCCAACGCCTCGACGAAACGGCTCATCAACAGCAGGACAGATTCGGTATCGTCAGCAACGAGGATCTTCATGACAAGTCTTTACTTTGCGCACCTCAGCGTATGGTGAATATTTTCCCGAAACAGGCAATTTCCAGAACTTGACGCACAGCATCACGACAATTCACCAGCGCCAGACTCTTATTGGCTGCATTAATTTTTTCCTTCAACAACAAGAGCATACCCAACGCCGAACTATCCAGATAAACCACATTCTGAAAATCGATCAAGAGCTCTTTTACCTCAGGATTTGCAATCAATGTTTCACAAACCTGCCGAAACTCTCGATGCGAGCTGAAGTCAAATTGCCCGGTCAATACTACCCGCCCGACTTCGCCATTTATATCAACTGTTGGCAACATGATCGATCCAACCTTCCACA
>Ga0316604_10001276_pt1 | contig 23131 bp, 19 predicted proteins | sample OWC_soil_day20_C_FD_207650 | JGI IMG/M metagenome (GOLD analysis project Ga0316604, IMG submission 207650) | Wetland soil microbial communities from Old Woman Creek delta, Ohio, United States - OWC_soil_day20_CT | ecosystem: Environmental > Terrestrial > Soil > Wetlands | place: USA: Ohio...
GGTAGTTACCCAGCAGTTGGGCAACGAGTTCATCTGGGATGTTGTGTTTCTTGGTAATCATGTGCACTCCGGACAACGCGACAGTTTCCTGCCAAATGTCCGTTTACACAAAATTCTGGACAGGCCCGGTCAGTTTTAAATGGATATCAACAATGCACGACTTTCTTCGACACAAAATCGACACCATATCGACAGTGTTCGACACACACATCACGCTTCGTCATTAACATGACGACACACTCCACACCAATGCATAACCCATTGAATTCAAAAACAAAAACAATTACCACACATCCCATATTTGATCTGGCACAAGAAATGCATTAGTCATGATGCACACAACTCTCCTTAAGCATGTGCATGTTATGAGAATAGTGTTCCTGTGATGACCGTTTCAGGGGGAGTTTGCCTGACGACCTCCTGGTCACACAGGGACACCCATTCTCGCCTATCCGCTTTGTCGTTCTTATCATCAACCTTTCGCGAGGGTCAGTAATATGAGCAACACACAGGTAGCGCAACCAACGGGGAAGCAGCCCAATCGTTGGATGTATTTAATACTAGCGGTTTTATTAATGTGTATGATTTCCGGCGTCCAATATGCATGGACGCTGTTTTCACGTCCATTGACGGAAAAGCTGACAGTATCGTTAGCAGCCGTTCAAACTGCTTTCACTCTTTCACAGGTCATTCAGGCCGGTTCCCAGCCGGGCGGCGGTTTCTTCGTTGACAGATTCGGCCCCAAGTTCCCGGGTATTGTCGGCGGTCTGATGGTGCTGGTCGGCTGGTCCATGATGGGCCAAGTTGACAACATTCCTGCACTGTACGCACTCTACACGCTGGCTGGCGCTGGTGTGGGCATCGTTTATGGTATCGCCATCAATACGGCAAACCGCTGGTTCCCGGACAAGCGCGGTCTCGCTTCGGGCTTCACTGCGGCAGGCTATGGTCTGGGCGTTCTGCCGTTCCTGCCACTGATCAGCGAAACGCTGAAAACCTCTGGTCTCGGTTCGGCATTCATGTACACCGGCGGCATCATGGGCGTAATGATCATGGTCATCTCCTGCTTCATCAAGTTCCCGGCAGGTCAAACTGGCGGCAAGAAGGTGGTTGTCGCTACGGAAAAAGACTTCAAATCCTCTGAAATGCTGCGTACACCGCACTTCTGGGTGCTGTGGACCTCGTTCTTCTCGGTTAACTTCGGCTTCCTGCTGCTGGTTGCAAACAGCGCACCGTTCGGCCGCACGATTGGCGTTGCTGGCACAGTCATGGCTGTGGTCGTTATGTTCCAGAACCTGGCAAACGGTGGCTGCCGTCCTTTCTGGGGCTGGCTGTCCGACAACATCGGCCGCTACAAGGCCATGTCCGTTATGTTCGGCGTTAATGCGCTGGCCATGTTCCTGTTCTCGCATGTTGCACAACTGGGTACCGTGTTCTTCGTTGCCATCCTGATGATCGCGTTCTTTACATCCGGTGGTAGCTACGCTCTGTTCCCGCCGACCAACAGCGATATCTTCGGTACCGCTTATTCGGCACAGAACTACGGTTTCTTCTGGGCTGCTAAAGCAACTGCATCGATCTTCGGCGGTGGCGTAGGTGCTGCTGTTGCAACCCAGTTCGGCTGGACCACAGCGTTCACGCTGTGCGGCTGCATGTCGCTGATTTCGTTCTGCCTGGCAACCTTCGTGATTCCGCGCATGGGCCGCCCCGTGAAGCGCGGTGTTGCTCCGCAACCAGCTGCAACAACAAGCGCATGACCAAGCACTTGCATCGAACGAACTCAGAAACAAGATGTTTGTGGGGACACCCCACAAGAACGTAAATTGATGCTTGAGCCGCGTAGGCCGTTGGTATAACTCGCCAAACGAACTGCGCGGCTTTTTTTATTTCCGATTCACAAACTTTTCAAAAACAATCGCTGACAAAAGACTGTTAGGAAAATGGTACCTGCGGGCGGCAAAGTGATAAAAAAGCTATCGTTATAAAATGCACAACAATACTCAAGTATGGCGCGAACTTTTGCCTTTGCTGTCTCAAATGCTGCTCTCATTGCGCGATGTGACCGATATTCTCCGGGTACTCAGCAACAGCGCTGGACCGGTCATCGGTTTCGCTCAGGTCAACCTAGTCTTGCCTGACCCACAAACACGGGACCCACGGTTGCATTACCTATCACATAACATTAAAAGCGAACTCCGACTCGACACACAGCAATTCGGTAACATCCCAGCAGCACAGATTTTCACCAATCAGAACATGCTGCAATGTAGCGGCATAAGCTTTCGGCGTGATTACCCAAAGAGCGCGAATTTACCACCATACACCAAGCTGGAAGCCTACTGCCTGTTACCGCTGAAAACGAAATGCCGGTTCTTGGGCGGCATTGAGTTTATCAAGCGGCATGGCGAGATATTTGACGGAAACGAACTACTGCAGATGTGCCAGCTGGCAGAGATTGTTGCTGCGGCGCTGGAAAACCTGACCGAGCATGTCGCCCATCAAATCACGGAAGAGCAAACACGCCTGGAGCGCGAACAATACCGGGTGCTGGTTGAAATCACCAATGCCGCGTTGTCCAAGCTGAACATAGACGAACTGGTGGACGAAATCTCCGACTCCATCCATAACTATTTCGGTTTTGATTATGTCAGCCTCGATACTTGCGATCTCTCAACGCACAGGCTATACACGCACTCGATCCACTTCCAGAAGGATGGCAGCCGCATGCGCCAGTCGGTCATGATGTCAATTTATGCATCGCTGTCCGGACAGGTGATGATGAGCAAGGAAAAGGCATTGCTCAACCGTCAGGAAGTTGAACAGCTGGCAAACCAGTACAGTCAGGTCGCGCTATTGGCCAACCAAGGGTTCCAAATGATTTTCGCGCTGCCGCTGATTTCGGGCGACAAAGCGCGCGGTGCGCTCAAGCTCGGGCACCACCGGCCTTACACCTTCACTCCCGAAAAACTCGAACTGATCGAGCAAATTGCAGCGCGGCTGGCTATCGTGCTCGACAATGCGCTGGCGTATGAAGAAATTTCAGCGCTAAAGGAAAAACTGGCGAGCGAAAACAGCTACCTGACCGAAGAAATCCGCAACTATGCCGATTTCGATGAAATCATTGGCATCAGCCTGCCGATGCAGAACGTGCTGCAACAGGTCGAACTGGTAGCCTCCAGCGATGCGACCGTGCTCATCTTGGGAGAAACCGGCACCGGCAAGGAACTGATTGCCCGCGCGATTCACCGACTGAGCAAGCGCAGCGAAAAAACAATGGTCAAAATGAATTGCGCCGCCGTGCCTGCCGGCCTGCTGGAGAGCGACCTGTTCGGGCATGAAAAAGGAGCCTTTACTGGCGCACAAACGCGACGACATGGCCGCTTCGAGCTGGCCCACCAGAGTACGCTGTTTCTGGATGAAGTGGGCGATCTCCCGCTTGAGTTGCAACCGAAACTGCTGCGAGTGCTGCAGGAATGCGAGATCGAGCGTCTAGGAGGCACTAGAGTAATCCCTGTAGATGTGCGCGTCATCGCCGCCACCAATTCCGACTTGCGACAAAAGGTGGCCGACCATCAGTACCGCAGCGATCTGTACTATCGGCTGAACGTATTCCCGATCGTCATCCCGCCGCTGCGCGAGCGCCCGGAAGATATTCCGCAACTGGTGAATTTCTTCGTCAAAAAGTTCGCGCAGCGGATGAACAAGCATATCGACAGCATCCCATCGGAAACGATCGCTCGCCTGATTCAAATGCCCTGGCCGGGCAATGTGCGCGAACTGGAAAACGTGATCGAACGCGCAGTCATCCTGACCCGCAGCAACGTGCTGGAGCTACCGTTAAACGAAATACAATACCAACCCGCGCAGCCTGATCAACCGCCGAAGGAGCCGCCGAAACGAACCGAATCCATCATGCATGATTTGCCACGAACCACCCGCGATGCCATCGTCCGTGTCTTGCGCGAAACTCACGGCATCCTTTACGGTCCGACGGGAGCCGCGGCTCGCCTCGGATTGAAACGCACCACGCTGATCTCTCGCATGCAACGCCTGGGGATCTCCGCCAAAGATTTCAGGGAAGACGATTGCGCCGAAGCCTAGGCCATGAAAAATGCGAAGGCTATGCAAGGCTCACCGCCGTCAGATAGCTAGTGAGTAGTGGATGTGACCATAAGGCTACCAGCACGAAAGAAAAATGCGAGCCAGCTTTTCGAGGAATAGATCATTGCTTGATGTTGCAGCGTTGTGAAGTTTCCCCAGTTTGTGTGTGTAATGCTGTGGATTTCTTTTCGATAGGTAAGAAAACCCCATGATTTGCCTACATATTTTTTGCCTGCCAAATTTCAGTGCAAGCAGGATTTTTCTGCTGTTATTGGGCATCTGATTTGCACGCAAAGTCAGCCGAAACAGCTGCAATAAGGTTTACCCCCAAATCGTGTGAGCAATCCTGTGAATAATCTTTAGATAGATAGAAGAACCTTATGATTTGAATGGACAAATTCCTACTGCTCAAATTCAAGGCAGCCGTGCAAGCTATCTATCGAATACCAGCGTGATACATGACAAAATGCTCTACCCGTTTTCAGAAAACCAGCTGATTTTCCCCTGGCCATCTTCGTTAAGGCGAGCAACCAGCTCATCTGCCGCAGATGCTGCCAGCGTGAAGATAAGCTCCACCACATCGCCATGCGCAACATCCGTCAGCACGCCCCCCGCCGCGTCGATTTCCCGGCGCAGCAATCCTTCGAGCGAATACGGAATCGCACACTGCAAGATGCTCATCTTGATGATGGGAATTTTCTGCGCGGTTTTCAGTGCCTGCGCAACGCAGTCAGTATAGGCGCGCACCAGACCACCAGCGCCAAGCTTCACTCCACCGTAATAACGCACCACGGTTGCAAGCACACCTTCCAGATCTTGATGCCGCAACACATCAAGCATTGGCCGCCCAGCAGTTCCACTCGGTTCGCCATCATCCACCGCGGCCGACTGCCCTCCGGCAAGCAATGCCCAACAAACATGATCCGCCGCCGGATGCTGCTCACGCAAGCCAGCAACAATCGCTTGCGCGCTCGCGCGGTCGGCTACAGGTTGAACACAGCCGATGAACCGGCTTTTTTTGATCAGCAACTCACTTCCGACCGCATCTGCAATGGTATGTGCCATGAATGATGTGTGTACGATTCTTCCGTTGCGTACCAACTCCAGCAAAGGACAGCGGCTTGGTATATATGAATGGCTCAGGACCAGCTTACCTCTGCGCGGAAAATACAATCCCGCCGACTATTATGCCAAAGGCCACCAAATGATACAGATGCGGCGCTTCACCCAAAAATGCGGCTGAAAATACCGCTGCGAACAGCGGCGTCAGGTTGCTGAAAAAACCCGCCACCGTTGGCCCTGCGCGCTGCACACCCGCTCCCCAGCATCGAAGTGCAATGATGGCCGGCCCGATTGCGACGAACAGCAGAGCCGCCACCAGCCCCCAGCTCCAGTCTATTCGATGGCTGCCAATCGCCCATTCACCGGCAGTAAAAACGGCTGACCAGATGACGCCAAAACCAATCTGCGCCATCAGGAATGCCGACCAGTTGCTGCGTATACTTTCCGGCTCTCTCGGGCGAGTCAGCATCCAACTATAAAAAGCCCACGCGATGGTGGCCACGATCATGTAGAGGTCGCCCACCACTAGATGCATTGTCAGCAACACATGCCATTCGCCACGACTCAGAACAAGCAGCACTCCGGCGATCGACAGCACGGCACCGACCACGCGCTTGTACCCGACCCTGACGCCATAAAATAATTTGCCGATGAGCAGCATCCAGAAAGGCATGCTGGCGGCAACAAGCGTGACGTTGATTGGGGATGAACTCTGCAAGGCCAGGTACTGAAGCGAGTTGTACAGCCCCACGCTTAGCAGCCCCAACACAGCAAAACGTTTCCAGCTCCCCCACAAGCCACTGCCGGAACGAAAGATGGAACCTGCAAGCGGCATCAGGATGACCATGGCAATGGCCCAGCGCAACAGATTCAGTGTCATCGGCGGTACCGATGCCCGAACCATGCGCCCAACCACCGCATTGCCCGCCCACAGCAATGGCGGCACGGTCAGCAAAAAGGCTGTCTGAAAGGTGATTCTGGAAGTCAAAATAATCGGGAATTTTCGCAGAAATCCCTGCCCGCAAAGAGTCCAGATTATGTATGGTTAGCCGTCTTTTGCCAATGAGCGCCGTCTGCAAACAGGCGAAACCTATGCGCCGGCATGAACGACGCAGTTTCTCCCCTGCCGTTTGGCTTCATACAGCGCTTGATCAGCGCGTGCATAAGCGTCCTCGAAACGTCCTGCGGCTTCGCTACGGCTAACGCCGAAACTGGCGGTAACCTGTCGCTGCGGCAGTATGGCAAATGGACGACCGGCTACGGCCTGGCGCAACTTTTCTGCCGACACGACGGCATCGGCAAGACTGCGCGCCGACAACAGGATGATAAATTCTTCACCACCAACGCGACCAACCTCCCCCACCCCACCAAGCGAGCCAACCAACCGCCCAGACAGCTCCTGCAGCACCGAATCGCCGGCAGGATGACCGAACTGGTCGTTGATGCTTTTAAACAAGTCGATATCCAGCAAAATTACGGACAGCGGTCCGTTTTGCAGATGGTTCCGGGCTCGCTCGAAAATGGCGCCACGATTGAACACCCCGGTCAGCGCATCATGTTTCGCCTTGTGGTCGAGTTGTTCAGTCAGATGGTGCAATTTGGCATTAAGCTCGTTCATATAACGTTCTGCGCGATCACTGCGGCGAATCAGGCGGCGCATCTCGCGCAGCAGACGATCGTAATCCTTAGTCAAATCTGCTAGCGCAGAACGATATGCCGTTGCATCCAATAACTCCTGCGCCAGAACTTGGCGCGCCAGTTCCAGCGTAGCGGTTTCAACACCGAACAGATCGGGCTCAGTCATCAGCGATGGCATGCTCATAAAATTTCATGGAGGGAAAATCTTCCTGCAAATCCTGCCCAAATTCGCGCATCGTGTCGTCATCTTCATGACAGTACCAGTTAACAGTCACTTCCACACCATTCGCCACCTTGTCGTTAAGCGTGCCAAACAGCGTGAACAACATCTTGGTGCTGGAACTGTTGAAATATGTCAGTTCAACATTGAGCGCAATGGCTTGCGGACGCACTTCACTGTTTAGGTATTCATTCAGCGAGGAAATGATGCCACTGTAAAATGCGGCGGCATTTTCTGGATATGACTCGCCCCTGAGCGAAAGCACATTCTCGGCAAAACGAAAATCAACTTCCGGTGAACTGGGCGTGGCGGAAATATGCAGATTCTCCATGGTTAAATCGTCGCCTTCAAATAAAACATGGTAATCCCAGCTTCACGCGATGGAGCAAAATCGAATTCCAGCGGTTCGCTGGCATCTCGTGCCATCGTCAACAGCCCGAGGCCTGCGCCCTTGCTGCCTTCCGGCGCGTCCGATTGCAGCATTTTCTTGTAAGCGGCCTTAATCTCGTCAATTGTCATCGTGCGCAACGGTTCCAGCGTTTCGCGCAACTGTTCCGCCATTTCCGTCTTGATCGGATTGGCGCAAATCAAAAAATATTTTTCGCCATGAATGCCGATGCAAACCGACCCATGCCGCATTTCGCGGTCGTTCCTGTCCTCAGGTGTGAGCGCATCAGCCGAATAATGAACGATGTTTTGCGCCATTTCGACAAATGACGAAAACAGCCTGCGCCTTGTCTGGCTGGCCGCACCGATATGCTCAACCCCCATTCTCACCGCATCGGCCATGGCAGAAATGATGCTTTGCGAAAAATAGCCAACATAGTAAAAAATGACATGGCGCTTGCAGGCAATTTCGCAGAATTCCCGGTATTGGGCGTACATCATGTTGGGATTCATTTTTCCCGCCTCCGTTACTTCAAGCGAAATCCGAACAGCGTCACGTCATCGCGCCGCATCTGCTGCCCCTGATATACCTTGAATTCATCCATCAGCACATTGGCAAACTGATTCATCGGCAAATGGCGCTGTGCAATGATGGCATCGCGCAAGCGCCGCTTGCCGTAGGAAATGCCTTTCTGGCCACCGATCTGATCGGTAAAACCATCGGTCGCTGCGAGTACTATGGTTCCCTCCGGCAAGTTCAGCGTCTTGCTTGACCAGGCGACCTCTTGCGGCGTACTGACATAGCCCAATCCAATGCGTTCGCCATCCACCATCTTGACGCCGGGCTCATCCGGCACCAGGACAAACAGCGGCAGTTTCGCACCTGCGAACGTCAAACGGCGCGCAGATGCTTCATAGCACAGGAATGCTGCATCCATCCCTTCGTCCGATTCAGACCAGCGCGAACCGATGTCGTTCTGTCCCAGCGCATGCTTGATCCCGAGATTGACGTCTGCAAGCAGTTTTGCCGGATCGCGCGCGCCATGCCTGTCTATGGCCTGCTTCAGCGTCGATGACGCAATCAGCGTCAGGAATGCGCCTGGCACACCATGCCCGGTGCAATCTGCCACCGCGGCAAACCAGCCATCGTCCAACCGTTCAAAATGGTAGAAATCACCACCAACCAGATCACGCGGCTCCCACACCAGAAACGCGTCGTCCAATTCGCCTGCCATTGCTTCATGTGAAGTGCTCAGCATCGCGCGCTGGATCACGCTTGCATATTCGATGCTTTGCATCACATGTCGGTTCTTTTGCGCTTGCAGTTCGACCACAACCCGCATCAACTCCAGTCCTGAAGCTAACCCCATCAGCTTGCCATCCTTGACGATGACAAAACCGTCGGCCAGAGTCTTGTCACCCATCTGCACCGCCATCTCCGCGATCTGCTCGACACTGGTATCGGCCTCGACGATCAGTGGATCCTTGTCCATGAACGCGATGCAGCTTTTTTTGTCGTAGATTTCCCGTTGGAACGGGCGAGACATTTGCGTCATGAAAATATTGCGGCTGATCAGACCTATCGGCCTCTCGTTTTCCAGCACTGGCAAACTAATCAGTTCGCGATGTTTGCTGAAGATTTCGAGTACAGCGGCATTGTTGCGTTCTGCTGCGATGCTAGGAGTGGCGACGCACAGGTCGCTTGCCAGCGGCTGCCGAAACAGGCGGCTCGCAGCCGACAACAAGGTATTACCGAGGGTCATATTCACGATAAATCAGAAGTAGCACCCGCTTGAAACGGGCATGGCCATTAAAAACCTTTTAAGTGGCAGACTACTTCCGAAATGTGACTTGCCTGTGACCAAACAACCAAGCGCGCTTGCGTGCACGCTGCGCACCAACAAAAAGTGAGGGTATGACTAAGAATCAAGCCACTGAGCCAACTTTTTCGAGGCACTCAAAACATACACGGTGGAGTATTTTTCTGACAAAACTCTGCTATCGCAGCATTCATTTCAGTGCAGCTGCGGTTCCGCACCGCAGCACTGCTTGAACTTGACCCCGCTGCCGCATGAGCAAGGGTCGTTCCTGCCCGTCTTGGGCGCAGCGCGCATCACAGTTTCCACGCCGGACTTGCGTTTCCCCTGCCAGAAGCGATGAATCAGCGGCAGGTTGGCTTCAATTTCGAATGCCAGTTTCTGGCACTGCTCCGGGTCATCCACCAACGCCAGTTCTTCTTCCTCGATATCGTCCGCGCCCAGCAGGTAAATCGGCCGCATCAACGGCGCCTGCTCCGATTCCCAAATCGGCTTCCACGCGTCAACGCGCAAGCTCATCGCCAGCCAGAAACCGTAGGCCCACGCTTCGCCATCGAGCAGCGTTTTCCCTTCCCAGTCGTGTTCGCAAAACAGCGGTTCGAATTCTTTTGGCGCAACTTCGAACGTGATCGCGATTTCATTCATGTAGCGCAGGATCAGGCGCAAAATCCGCTCCTGCTCTTTTTTCGACTTGAACGCCGGCGCTTTGCTTGTATCCCCCCAGACATGCGGCAGCCATTCGGACATCGGAATCGCTTCCGGCCCGATGACTATCGCGGTCAGGAAACCATGCAGCGAATCCATCGTCATCGCGCCGTCCGGGCAACGCTCGGACAGCAGAAACTGGTCGAGTTCATCGAATTCCTGATCGGATAGCGGCTGGTCAAGTGGCATGTCTGTCCCCGGAATGGTTGGAATAATCGTGAGTTTAACCTGTGGCGCACTCAGTGCGCAGTTGCCGCCGATTTTTTTGCCAGCAGCGGCACCAGCAGCGCCATCGTCCGCTCAGTCGCGCCGCGCTGCCGCAACGCGAATGCCAGTGCATCCTGCCCCATCTGCCGGCGCAAGACATCGTCGCGCAGCAAACGGCTGGCCTGCTGCATAACTTCCACCGCACTATGCACCCGCACCGCCGCATTTGCGGCAATTGCATCCTCGGTAATCGCGGCAAAATTGAAAGTGTGCGGCCCAATAATCACAGGCTTGCCGACTGCGCACGCCTCGATCAGGTTCTGCCCGCCCAACGGCAACAAACTGCCGCCGACAAACGCGCAATCGCAGGCGGCGTAATACGCAAACATCTCGCCCATCGAATCGCCCAGCAGCACGCGCACGTCCGGTGGCAGCGGCGCATCGTTCACCATTTGGGAGCGACGTATGAGCGACAGCCCGCGCGCGGCAACCATCTGCGCCACTTCGCCAAAACGCTGTGGGTGGCGCGGCACAAGCACCAGCAGCACCTCCGGCACATCGAGTTGCGCCAGCGCCTCCAGCAGCAACTCCTCTTCGCCCTCTCGCGTACTGGCACACAACAGCACCGGCCGTCTGCCGAAACGGGCGCGGAATGCCGTGCCGAGATCGATGGCTGCATCCGGCACCACCGCGTCGAATTTCACGCTGCCAGTCACTTCAACCGGCGCCTGCCCGAACAAACGCAACCGGGCCGCATCGGCTTCGGTCTGCGCCGCCACACAAGTGATGCCATCTGCCGCTTCTCGCATCAATGCGCCCAACCGCTGCCCGCGCGCCAGCGAACGCTCGGACAATCGCGCATTCGCCAGCACCAGCGACACCCGCTGCCGTGAGCACTGCGCAATCAGATTGGGCCAGATTTCGGTTTCCATCAAAATACCGAGACGCGGACGGAAATGGCGCAGAAAGCGCGCAACCAGCACGCCAATATCGTATGGCAGATAGCAGGACACCACCCTGTCGCCATAATGCGCAAACAGCGCCCTGCCGGTTGCACGGCCAGTCGGCGTCATGTGCGTCAGCAGTACAGCGTGATCGGGATACGCCGCCAGCAGCGCATCAATCAGCGGCTCGGCCGCGCGGGTTTCGCCAACCGATACCGCATGTAGCCAGATCAGCTGGTGGTCAGGTGCCGGCTGTGCATAGCACCCCAGACGCTCGGCGATGTGGTGGCGATAACCGCGCTCCTTGCGGCCTCGCCACCACAGGCGCAACAACGCGAACGGCAGCGCCAGCAACCATGCAACGGAATAAAGCGTGCGCATCAGGCGGAAGTGAAAGGCAAAATGTTCATCGGCGGTATTATCGCGGAACTGTGGCGCGAACGCCAAACCTGCCGTCTGTTATGCCATCGCCTGCCGGCCCGGTATCGCCGCCAGCAGCGCCTGCGTGTACGGATGCTGCGGATGGCGGTACAGGTCGTCCGAATCCGCCATCTCGACCACTTCGCCGTCGCGCATCACCATCACGCGGTCGGCCATGTAACGCACCACTGACAGGTCGTGCGAGATGAAAATGTAGCTCAGACCAAAATCGTCCTGCAAATCCTGCAACAGGTTCAGCACTTGCGCCTGCACCGACATATCAAGCGCGGACACCGATTCATCGCACACCAGCACTTCGGGGTGCAGCGTCAGGCAGCGCGCTATCGCAATCCGCTGCCGCTGTCCACCGGAGAATTCATGCGGATAGCGGTGAAACGCCTCCACTTGCAGGCCGACGCGTTCCATCCACTTGAAGCACAGCGCGGTGCGCTCGCGATCATCGGCGCCAATATTGTGGATGCGCATCGGCTCCAGCAGAATCTGCCCCACGGTAAAGCGCGGGTTGAGCGAGGCGAATGGATTCTGGAACACGATCTGCAACCGTCGTTTGTAATCGTGAAATTCGCGGCTGTTCATCGCGAGGATATCTTTCCCGCGGAAGAATGCCTGCCCGCCAGTCGCTTCATGCAAGCGCAGCAGGGTCAGCCCGACTGTCGTCTTGCCTGAGCCGGATTCGCCCACGATGCCGAGCGTCTTACCGCGCGGCAGCGTGAACGACACATCCTTGACCGCCTTGAATTCTTTTTTGCCGAACAAACCTTCGCGGCTGTAAAAACTCTTGCTCAGGTTTTTCACCACCAATAACGGTCGTTCATCATCCACATAGCCGCGCGAGCGTTCCGCCAGCACGATAGCCGTGCTGCCATCGCCACGCATCGCGTCATCGATCACCGGCAAATGATGCGGGCGCGCATCCAGCGGCGGGCGGCATTCGAGCAGCGCACGGGTGTACGGATGCTGTGGCCGCAGGAACACTTGCTGCGTATCACCCTGCTCCTGCACTTCACCATGACGCATCACAATCACACGGTCGGCCATTTCCGCCACCAGCGCCAGATCATGCGTGATGAACAGCACCGACATCCGGTGCCGCTGTTGCAATGCCTTAAGCAATTCGATGATCTGCTTCTGGATGGTCACGTCGAGCGCGGTGGTCGGCTCGTCCGCAATCAACAACTTCGGCTCGCACGCGATCGCCATCGCTATCATCACCCGCTGCTGCTGACCGCCGGACAACTGATTCGGGTAGTAATCAATGCGCGTCGCCGGTTCCGGAATGCCGACTTCTTCCAGCAGTTCGATCGCCCGCGCTCGCGCCGCCTTTGTGCTGAAGCCTTTGTGCAGCCGCAGCACTTCGACAATCTGGTAGCCGACGGTGAACACCGGATTGAGTGACGACATCGGTTCCTGGAAAATCATCGACATCTCGCGCCCGCACAATGCGCGCCGCTGCCCGACCGTCAGCGCCAGCAATTCGCGCCCGTCGAAGGCGATGGCGGAACCCGGCTCGACGATGGCATTTTCCGCCGGTAACAGCCCCATCACCGCCAGCGCGCTAACCGACTTGCCACTGCCCGATTCCCCGACCAGCGCTATCGTTGCATTCTGCGGCACGTCAAACGACACGCCCTTCACGGCCTCGAACGTGTTTTCACGGTCGAGACGAAAGCGAACGCGCAGGTTGCGCACTTCGAGCAAGTTGTCGCCCGTATCCATTGGTTCACAGCCTGCTGGAAAAGATGTGTCTGTTGTCGTCATGGTGCCATCCTGCGCTTCATTTCAGCTTCGGATCGAGCGCATCACGCAGCGCGTCGGTAAAGAGCGAAAACGCCGTCACCAGCACCGCCATTGCGCCAGTGGCTGCGGTCAGTTGCCACCATTTGCCCAGGATCAGCTCGTTCTGCGCTTCGTTCAGCATGCTGCCCCACGACACCATCCCGACCGGCACGCCAAAACCAAGAAAGCTCAAAATCACTTCGGATTTGATGAAGCCGACCGCCAGGATCGACATCTGCACCAACGCCACATGGCTGATGTTCGGAAAGATGTGGATGAACATCCGCCCCAGATGCGAACCGCCAATCGCGCCAGCCGCCAGCACGTACTCGCGTTCCTTGTGCTTCATGTATTCAGCCCGCACCAGCCGGAACACGCCGGTCCAGCCGGTCAGACCTAGAATCAGGATGATGGTTGTCACCCCTTTTTGCTGCAACACCGCCGCCACCGCAAGAATCAGCAGCAGGTATGGAATCGAGGTGAAGATACTGTAAAACCAGTTGAAGAAATCGTCGGTGCGGCCGCCGAAATAACCGGCCAGTGCACCAAACAACGTGCCGAGAACAGTCGCCACCAGCGCCGCCACCAACCCGACCACGATCGAGGTTTCCGCGCCCTTGATCGTTTTCTTGATGATGTCATGCCCCCATTTGTCGGCACCAAATGGCAGCGTGACCTTCCTCGCGCTAGCTGGATGCATGGCCGCACTGGATTGCACGCCGCGGATTTCCGCCAGTTCCGCTTGCAGCGGGTCGGCGATGCCGTAGCTATCTTCGCTGCCAACGCTCTCGCCGGCAGAAGCCGTCACGTTCGCTTCGCCCATTTCCATGCGCAACTCGCGGATCACGTCCTTTAACGGATCGAGCGGATTTTCCGGCGGCTCTTCTGCCGCCGCAGGCTCTGCCTCCCCCCCCGAACCGGCGTCAGCCTGCGCGCCAATAAACGATGGCGGCGCATAGTTCACCCCGACCTCATCCGCCCAGTCGTTCGCCAGCCAGCCGGACATCGACGCGGTCAGCATCGCCACAAACAATAGCAGCACCACCAGCGCTGCCATTGCCACCCTGTCGGCACGCAAGCGCCGCCAAGCCAGCGTCCACAAACCGGGAGAGAAATGACTGGACGAGGAAAACATGGCGGCCTACTGCAGCTTCACTCGCGGGTCGACTGCCTGATACAGCAGATCCGTCAGCAGGTTGAACAGCATCGTGGCGAACGCAACATACACCGTGATCGCCTTGATCACCGGGAAGTCGCTGCGTTCGACCGCCAGAATGATTTCCCGCCCAATGCCCGGAATCGAAAAGAAGCGCTCGACCAGAAACGCGCCGATCAGCAGCGATGGCAGGTTCGACATCACATGCGTGATGATCGGGATGGCGGCATTGCGCAGCACATGCACCCACAAGATGCGCCCTTCGCTCAGCCCCTTGGCGCGCGCAGTACGGACGTAATCCTGATTGACTTCATCCAGCACGAAGGTGCGGAACAACCGAAGGTTCGGCGCCAGGCTGACCGCCAGCAGGATCAGGATTGGCAGCGCAGAATAGCGCAGCAGGTTGTGCGCGAAACTGTCGCCCCAGCCCTGCACCGGAAACAGCCCCAGCTTGTAGCCGAGCCAGTACTGGAACACGATGATGTACACCAGAATGCTGATCGACATGCCGACCGTGCATGCGATCATCACCGCCCGATCAGTCAGCGAACCGCGCACGCGCGCAATCAGGAGCGCCAGCGCAATCGCAATCACGGTTTCCAGGATGGTGAGCGGAATCAGCAGCGTCAGCGACGGGCCGAGGCGGGTCGAAATGACGCGCGACACCTGCTCACCAGTGCTCCAACTGGCGCCAAAATCGAAGGAGGCTATCTGCTTGATGAAGATCCACAGCTGCACATACACCGGTTCATCAATGCCCAGCTGTTTGCGGATATTGGCAATCTGCTCCGGGTTCGACATCTTGCCGGCGAGGATGTACGCCGGATCGCCGCCGACCCAGTTGAACAGCAAAAACACCAGCAGCACGACGCCCAGCATCGTGGGAACCATCTGCCATAGCCTGCGGACGATGTAAGCCAGCATGTGCGCGTCTTATGCCGTTGCGTTCACTTCGCCCGCTTGCCGCTAATTTCGTTGAAGAATGCCTTGCTGTCCGGCTCGCGTCCGAGGAAACCGCGCACCAGTTCGCTGCCGCGCAATTCGCCGCCGCGCGCCAGAATTGCCATGCGGTAAGCCATGCCGACATCCGGATCCAGCATGCGGCCGTCAAAGCGCGACCGCATGTCGAGCGCCATCACCTCGGACCACATGTAGCCATAATAGCCGGCAGCATAACCGCCCATCAGATGACCGAACTGGCCCGGAAATTCAGTGCCTGGCAGGTAGCCCTGTGGCGTCGCGCCTTCCATTTTCTGCCACAACAGCAGCGGTTCGCCGCCTGCCTGATGCAGCGCCATGTCGAAGCTGGCATACAGGTGCTGCCGCGCGTAGCGGATACCGCGCCCGAAATCATGCGATGCCTTCAGCCGCCGAACCAGCCCCTTATCTACCGTTGGGCAGGGCGCGGAGCAGAAAGCAGGCAGCAATGCCAGCGATTCGTTGCGCCGCCCCCATTCCTCGAACATCTGCGATGGCGCTTCGACGAAGTCGCGTTCAACGCTGGTCCCCGCGTGGTCAACATAACGCGTTTCCGACAGCACCCCATGCAGGATATGGCCGAATTCATGCAGCAGCGTTTCCAGTTCGGTCGCGTCCAGCCCTTCGCGGTTGAAATTCGCCACCAGCACCGAAATCGGCGTGCGTCCTGCCAGTGTGCTGGCACCGCGTGTGCCGAACGCCGCTGCATGACCGTATTTGCCTTCGCGCGGGAAAATATCAAGATAGACGCCACCAATGCGCTGCAGCGTCTTGCTGTCGATCACATCGTAATAGCGCACATCCTTGTGCCACACCGGCACCTCCGCCTGGCGGAACTGTACGCCATACAAGGTGCCTGCCAGCGCCATAGTCCATTTCACCGACGCATCGGTCGGGAAATACTTGCGTAGCGCGTTCTGGTCGATGTCGTACAGCGCCTTTTTCATTTTCTGCTGCCAGTAAGTCGTATCCCAGCGCTCGATGCGCGTCGACGCGAGATCGATGCCGGTCGTTTTCGCCTTGTATTCGCGCAACTCATCCAGTTCCGCCTTTTCCAGCCCGTTTACCGCCTGTTGCACGTCGGCCAGGAATTTATTGACCGCCGCCGGCTTGCCCGCCATCCGGCGGCGCAGCGCAAAATCGGCATAACTGGGCATGCCGAACAGCGCCGCCATTTCCTGCCGCAGTGCAGCGGCCTCCTTCATCAGTTGCAAATTCCTTGGAGTGCCGCGGTTGATGAACGCCGCCAGATAGCGCCGGCGCGCATTCTCGTTGTCCGCGTATTGCATGAACGGGTGAAATTCGGTGTATTCAAAACCGAGCTGGTAATTGCCGCCGCTGTCGCGCTTGGCCTTCGCCAAAAATTCCGGCGGCAAGCCCTGCATTTCGGCTGCAGTAAATGTCAGCTTTTGCCGGTTGTCGCGGATATTGCGCGCAAACTCCTGCTTGAGTTGCGTCAGCCGTTCAAGGATCGCTTTCATCCGCGCCTGCTTTTCCGACGGCAATGAAACGCCGGTGTCGTCGAAGCTGTCGAGTATGTCCTGCCGCAGCTTTTTCTCGATCGGTTCAGACGGATTGGTCGACTTGATCCGCTGGTACAAGCGTTCATTCTGGAACAGCTCGGTCGCAAATTTGGTGATCGCCACCTGGCACGGCTCAGCGCTGCGGCGCACTGCCTGATCCGGCGACACGTTCATCAACAGCGCGACCGGCCCTTGCAAGTCTTCCAGCCCGATCTGCATCGCATTCCAGTCGCGAAATACGGCTTTCACATCCAGCGCCTCGCTATCGGTCATATTGGCCAGCGCCAGCACCTTGCTGCGCAAACCGGACAACTCCTGTTCGCAGCGCGAAGCCAGTTCGCCCGCCTTCAGCAGCGGAATCAGCGGACGCGCCCCCGGTTCCGGAGCGGCAGCGAATGAAATGGCTGGCGTCAGCATCGCCAGGGACAGCAGGAGTTGCGGCAGTGAGCGTTTCATGTGTTCACCATTCGAAGGAAAATTTGCGGTATTTTCTCAGACCTGACGCCGACGCACCATCACCGGCGCAAGTCGAGGTCAATATAGCGCCATTCGGCATGCAGCACCGGGTGTTTTTTGTAACCTATCACCCGCGGCTGCGCCAGCATGTTGCGGTAGCGCGCGTAGCCAATGATGGTTGGCGCATACATTTCAAGCAGCCGCGCCATCTTGTGATACAGCAGATCGCGCTCCGGCCCGTGCGGCAATTTTTGCGACGCTTCGTACAGACGGTCATATTCCGCCATTTGCATGCAGCCGTTGTTGCTCTTGCCGATATTGCGGCCATAAAACAGCTGCATGAAATTGTCGCCATCCGGGTAATCTGCAATCCACGGGCTGGTGCGCATCATCAGTTTGCACCGCTTTTCCGCTTTCAGCAGGTCCGGAAACGGGCGCTTGTCGCTTTCCATCCGGATAGACAAGGAATCGAACGTCTTTTTCCACATTTCCGCCTGCTGTTGCCCGACCGAATCGGCGCGCACCGAAAACGTGATCACCAGCGGCTGTCCGCTGGGCAGCGTGCGCCAGCCATCGGCGCCTTTTTTGTAATGGAATTTATCCAGCAAGGCGTTGGCCGTTTTCGGATCGAATTTCACTTTGCTGCGGTATTTCGGATCATGCCCGACCACGCCGGGCGGAATCGGATATTCCAGTCTGACCGCCTGGCCGTTCCAGATGATGTTGATCTCTTCCTGTACGTTGTGCGCCATCGCAATTGCGCGCCGCAACGCGATTTTCTCCTTCGTCATCCCGGCCAGCACCGGATGCTGCAGGTTGAAATAGTAGTGACTCAGTTCCGGCTCTATCAGCCGCGACAGCGTAACGCCTTTCGCTGCCAGCTCCGGCCGCAATCGGCCCTGGTTCAACGCGCGCGGTGCCAGCGGGCCGTCGAGGTTGAACAGGTCGATCTCGCCATTCTGAAATGCCAGCCAGCGCGACTGGTCTTCCGGTACGACGGTAATCTCAACCCGGCCGATGCGAGGCATCGCCTTGCCCTTCATCGCAGCTACGATCGCCTTGTCTTCCTCGCTTCCAGGCGAGAAATCCCACACCAAACCGCGGTAATCCGGATTCGCCACCAGCACCATCTTCGCCCCGCGCTGCCAGCTCGCCAGCAGATACGGCCCGGTTCCGACCGGATGCGCCATCGCATGGCCGTTGCCGTCGCGGTATTTCTCGATCACTTCGCGCGCCACGGCCGCAGTTGGCGTGTGCGCCAAAATCTGGCCGAGGTTGTAGTCCGGGGCATTCAGCCGGATACGTAACGTATAGCGATCGGGCGTCTGCAGGCCGGCGATCTTCGCGTCGTAATCGAATTTGCCGCTCTTCTTTGCCTGCATCGCCAATGTATCCAGGCCGGCAATCTTGCCCTCGACCAGCCAGTTCCACGGCGAGCGCAGCGCCGGGTCGCTCAGGCGCTTGAGGGCATACGCGTAATCGGCCGCGATCAATTCGCGCCGCTTACCATTAAACGCCGGATCGGGCGCAAAGAAAATGCCTTTTTTCAAGCGAATGGTCCATACTCGCCCGCCTTGCGTCACCTGCGGCAACTCAGCCGCTGTCTGCGGCACCAGCTTGGCCGGCCGCGCCAGATAATCGTAGGTGAACAGCGTTTCGAAAATAGAGGCATTCACCTGCGACGAATACAGATCGTGCGACGCCGCCGGATCGAAACCAGTTTCCGCCGCGGCAAATACCGTGCGCAACACCTTGGCCGGGTCAGCTACCGCCATCGACGACAACGGCAGGCACAAAACCATCCAGAGCAGCAGGCGGCGCAGAAATATCAGGCTCATCGGTTTAGCGGAAAGTAGGGTAACAACGCGCATTGTAAGCCGCACTGGGCTTGATTGGCCGGAAAACATATTCAGGCCTTGAGATGAGTTCGGTTAATACTCTGTAACAAAGTGATTTGTCGCCACAATGAGTTCTGGCGTAGAATGCCCGGACAAAATTCCGGCGACATTAGACTCAATCGCTTGTCACTTGCTTGTTACTTGATTGAAGGAAAACTCCATGACCTTACGATATGCACGTATGCTAGCAGCCACGCTCGCCGTAGCCGCCCTGCCCGCCCTGGCGCAAAACCTCGCGACCGTCAACGGCAAGGCCGTGCCGGCAGCACGCGCCGATGCGCTGACCAAGCAACTGGTGGCGCAAGGCCAAAATGACACTCCCGAACTGCGCCAGATGATCAAGCAGGAAATCATCATTCGCGAAATCCTGGCGCAGGAAGCGCAAAAGCGCGGCATCGCGAATCAGCCAGAGATTAAAAACCAGCTTGAAATGGGGCGCCAAACCATCCTGATCAATGCGATGCGCATGGATTTCGTGCGCAAGAACCCGGTGACCGAGGCCGAAGTGAAGGCTGAATACGACCGGCTGCTGAAAGTGCATGCCGACGACAAGGAATACCATGCGCGACACATTCTGGTGGAAAAGGAAGATGATGCGAAGGCAATCATTGCCAAGCTGAAAGATGGCGCGAAATTCGAGGATCTGGCAAAACAGTCGAAAGATACCGGATCGGCTGAAAAAGGCGGCGACCTCGACTGGGCCGTAGCCAACCGTTACGTGAAACCGTTTGCCGACGCCATGGTGGCGCTGAAGAAAGGCGAGATGACCGAAACGCCGGTCAAGACGCAGTTCGGCTACCACGTGATCAGGCTGGAAGACTCGCGCCCGGCCAAGGCGCCAGCGTTCGACGAAGTCAAACAGCAAATCCAGAAATCGCTGCTGGACAAGAAACTGCAATCGTTCCAGGAAGGCATCGTCAAGAACGCGAAGGTCAAATAAGCGTTTGACGATCCAGGCAGGCACGCCGGAAAATTCCGGCATACAATAAGAAACCGGCGCATGTTTATCGCATGCGCCGGTTTTTTTATTGCCTCGCCCTCATTGCCGCGTGATAAACGCGGAGGATTCGACTCCATGATGCGGGGCAACCACTCTTGCCACGTCCGCTCTCATTTCCATCAATTGCTCGGCTTTAGCCAGCCGCACTAGGTTACGCAGGGATTCCCGGAGAAAATACTGCGCCCGATTATCCTGACTGTTGATGCCGCTGACAGCCATCAATGCTTCAATGGCCTGTTCCGTCGTTGTACGTTCGTCCATGAGTGTTTGCCTCTCCTTTGCCGGGAATTGTGACAGACGGATTGTGTTGCCAATCCCTTCCCAGCAATTTGCGGTATATCAATTTCCACGTTTTTTGTTGCCATCAACCAACTTTAATTAAGCGACAGCAAAAAAACGCCAAAAAATATACTGCCAGGAGTATGACCGCAACCACCAAGGAATGGCTGGACGAATCAATGGTTTTTCCACCATACCCTCTGGCAAGCAAAATAACTGACCAGGGAGTCATTTTGTTCAACAAGGTCAAAAAATATACTCCCATCAGTATTTAAAAACAACCAGTATAAATGAGGCCAAGAGGGGCTTTTTGACCACATACTCCCCTCACCAAACATTTTACCTGCTCAGGCGAGCTGTTTCCTCAACCAGGCGCTGATATCGATGATTTCCGGCATGCACAGCGTATGCGGCATCTGGTATTCATGCCATTCGACCTTCTGCCCCAGCTCGGTCAACACATCCAGCGCATCGCGCGCGCGGCTGATCGGCACCACCTCATCCTGCGTGCCGTGCGCGAAAAACACTGGCACATCCTTGTTGGCAGAGTTGTAGCGCTCGCGGAATCCGCCCAGTTGCGGGATGTAGCCGGACAACCCAATCACGCCGGCCAGCTTTTCCGGATAGCGCAGCCCGGTTTCCAGCGCCATCGCGCAGCCTTGCGAGAAGCCGGCAAGGAAAATCTTGTTGGCCGCGATGCCGCGCGATTTTTCCTGCGCAATCAGTTGCTCGATCCATTCTCGCGACTGATTCACACCTTCGCCATCTTCAACCCGTTCATCGGCGAAACTGCCGAAAATGTCGAACCAGGCGCTCATTTCATAGCCGCCGTTGGCCGTCACCGGGCGCTCGATCGCGTGCGGAAAAATGAAACGGATCGGCGGGCAGCCGGTCAGGTCGAATTCCGGCACCAGCGGCACGAAGCTCGATCCGTGGTCGCCAATGCCGTGCATCCAGATGACCGACACGGTCGGGTTCGGACCGGTTTCAACTTGTTCGTATTCGAGGAAAGGTTTGTTCATGTTGTGTTTTCGGTTGGGTTGGATGGATTCGTGACTGTTTCCGGCAGCGCGATTCCGGCTTGCGCTATTTCTGCCGGATTGCCGCCTTCGGGCGCCATGCCTTGCAGACCGTCTCGTCGGTTTCGATGTACGGGCCTTTGATCAGGTCGATACAATACGGTACCGCGGCAAAGATGCCGGCAACCAGCGGCTTGCCCTCGGCATCCTTCAAGCCTTCAAGCGTTTCGCGGATCGCGTTCGGTTGCCCGGGCAGGTTCATGATCAGTGCCGCGTGTTCGCCCGCTTCGCGGATCACCGCCACCTGCCGCGACAGGATCGCGGTCGGCACGAAATGCAGACTGACCTGCCGCATCTGCTCGCCGAAGCCCGGCATTTCCTTGGTGCCCACCGCCAGCGTCGCTTCAGGCGTCACGTCGCGCTGCGCCGGGCCAGTGCCGCCAGTGGTCACAACCAGATCGCACCCCAGTTGATCCACCAGTTCGATCAACGTTTTTTCAATCAGCTCACGCTCGTCCGGAATCAGCCGCGTTACATTTTTCCACGGACTGGTCAGCGCGCGGGTGAACCAGTCACGCAGCGCCGGAATGCCCTTGTCTGCGTAAGTGCCGTCGGAAGCTCGGTCGGAAATCGACACAAAGCCGATCAGCGCTTCATCAGGATTCGTCTTCTTCGGCGGATTCATCATCCTCCTCCTGCTGTTCAGGCTGGTTTTGCAATACCTTCAAGATCTGGAAAATTTCGCGGTAAGCCTTCGGCGGCTTGCTCTGCTCCTGCTCTTTCCTCGCATTCCTAATCAGCGTGCGCAACTGCTGTGCATCGAGCGCCGGATGGTCGGCCAGCAATTCCGTCAGCGCGCCATCGTCAGCCAGCAGCCGTTCGCGCTGCCGCTCGAGCGCGTGCATCAGCGCGGTCTCGCTCTTCGACTGGCCGCGCCAGCCTTCGATCGTTTTTTTAATCGCGGCCAGCTGAGCTTCATCCAGCTCGCGCATTTTTTTGCCGACGAACTGCAGCTGCCGGCGGCGGCCTTCATGCCCGCGAATGCGCTGGCATTCGAGAATCGCATCGCGCAATTCATCGGGCATCGGAACGCGCATTACTCGGTCTTTCGGTTCATCGACCAGCTGCTCGCCGAGTTTTTGTAGCGCGGTCATCTCGCGCTTCATTTGTGACTTGGACGGACGGTCATATTCCTGTTCGAACTCGTTCGACTGGAAACCGGTCGCGCCTCTATTGGCATTAACCATGTGAAATCGTGATATCGGTTGGAAACGGCTGCTATCATAACCGCTTTGCGTCCAGTCAAGGAAATCAGGATGAGCCAGCCCGTGTTTACCCATACCCACGAACAGTTGCAGCAATTCGCACACGACGTACTGCGCCACGCTAAGCGCATGGGCGCGAGCGATGCCGCGGTCGATGTCAGCGAAGGCGGCGGGCTGTCGGTTGGCGTGCGCAAGGGCAAGGTCGAAACCATCGAACAGAACCAGGACAAGGGCGCGAGCGTCACCGTCTATCTCGGTC
>Ga0316604_10001277_pt1 | contig 23115 bp, 20 predicted proteins | sample OWC_soil_day20_C_FD_207650 | JGI IMG/M metagenome (GOLD analysis project Ga0316604, IMG submission 207650) | Wetland soil microbial communities from Old Woman Creek delta, Ohio, United States - OWC_soil_day20_CT | ecosystem: Environmental > Terrestrial > Soil > Wetlands | place: USA: Ohio...
TCATTGCCGCAATCAGCTGGAATTCGGCGGGAAACTCGGCCTGGCGAGCGGCGCGGGCGATGTGGATGCGGCCGGATTCGAGCGGTTCGCGCAGGGTTTCGAGAACCTTGCGGTCGAACTCGGGCATTTTGCTTTTTGCTTCGTCGACGAGGCGAATGTTGTCAATTCCTTGGCGAGAGGTTGAGAAGCAACTATTTTTTTTGGGGAGATTAATGAACTCTCGCTGGCTTGGTTGCTTGCAACCATTAGCCAGCCGACAAGCGAAGTGCGTCAGTGGGTATCGAAGGCGCATGCGATGGTTAGTTTGCTTTTGTTGATGCACGAAGAGCATCATCAAAGTCCTGTACGAAGTCAGCCGTAGTTATTCCGAGTGCGTTGCACCACATGTGCAACTCAACCACGTCTAATCTTCTCTCTCCTCGCTCACACTTGCTGACAAAGGTCTGGGTTGTACCCATCTTGGCTGCAATCGCCAGCTGTGTCAGGCCTTGGCCATCTCGTTGGGCTTTCAGTAATTTAAGAAACAGTGCATAGGCACTGGAATGAATAGTCTTTTCCATCGGTGGTTTCGAGAGGTACACCGACAGCTTGAAGTCTATCTTGGAATAGTCCAAAATGGACTATTCTGCTGCTTTTCGGATTAGGCTATCGTTCCTGATGCTCTGCCCCAAGCGGGCTTGATGCATGGGGTAGCGAGTTTTTTTGGGTAGTGCTTTGAACAAAATTCAAAAGGAACTGAGCGCAATCGCATCTAAGAGTGATGTATTTCGCTTTGTAATTTCTTCGGACGCTGTCGAGAAGCAACTTCGATTACTAGACAAATACCCACTTTTTTTCCGAGCAGCACGTTTTCCTGAAACATATCTATGCAATCTCGGATATTGGGGCATTCAGTGTGGCACCGGTTGGTTTTCAGCAGTAGAAAGCGCCGCTACAGTTATTGAAAAGGAACTTAACAAGCTTCTTCAGCACGTCTCCAAAAGCAGGGTACTTGTTGCGGTAGACCGCCTTCTGCAGGGAGCATGCGTTGGGCACCGACATGATGAGGTGGCAGTCGATGAAAGTGTGATGTCGCTAATTCCGTTTTGCTCCGAGATTTGCGAAGAACGTGGAGTGCTAAGAATTACTCTCGTGAATGGATATTTATGCGATGGCGATACTTGGATGACAATTCGGGGCGCGGCCGACCAGGCAATTCTAAAGGCCAGTCATCTATGTGAACGATGTGGGAAACCCGGCCAATACCGGGCAGGATATTGGTGCCGCGTGTATTGCGAAGAGTGTGCGGCAGTGAATGTCACGGTTCAACCTAAAGCCCCCAGAAGTTCACCGCGAGGAGATAGTAATAGCGTCGTTTAAACCTACTGATGACCAGCAACGATTCATCGAAATGGCAGAGCGTCGTTTCGATGCTTGGCTGAGCCAGCCAAAGCGCAAACCCAGCGCCTTTTCCCGCTACTTTGTAGAAAAATGCAGTAGTGAGTTGGGTATCGAGCCTCCGCGCAAGTCGCGGGGGCACCTCCGGCAACGGAAGATGTTTGGTGCCCTGGAAAAGCTGTTCGGCCACGATAACTGGCTTATTAGACTGTTTCGCCGTCGGTGAGTGACGAAACAGTCTAAACAGCTCTGAAGGCTACCCACGGCTGGCCATCCCCGAAGTATTACCTTGGCCTAGAACCGCTGTTCGTACACCTTCCACAAAGCAATTGTCCAACAGACCAGGAGGATTGCTATTCCGCACCACTGGCAGGGCTCAATAAACCGATACCAGGTGATTTGGTCTAGCAGGCTTGCAAAAGCTGCTGCAAGAGGTCCGTCCAGTTTTACCTTGTTCGCATCAGTCCACGCCAGAAGTGCGGCTGGCAACAAAGCGTAAAAAATGGCGAACCCAACCGTACCTGTAATGAATGCACCGAGAGGGCCTGAACGCGCTGCGATGTGCGCACAGTCAACAACAACATCGGCTAGCGAATCGCCTCGCTGCCTGCGATAACTACGCCGGCTCATACGCTGATACTCCTTCTGTGGGCTCAAGGCTGGTTCTGGCTACCGCCATCTGGGAAGCCACCTGCACGTACGGCGTAGGCAGACCGCGGTATGCGAAAGGGGCAGAGCCGATGCGGTATCGAAGATTTTTCATCTGCAGGTCCAGTGTAGGAAAAACTAGACCTCCGTGAAGTGGCCGAATTACTTCTGAGAGCACCATGGTCGCAGCGAGTGCCCCTACGAAAGGCGTTGCCACTGCACGCGATGCAAGCTGCGTCATGCCACACAGGTCATTTCGCTCGTTCGCAAGTTTTTTGTAGGCGTCATTAAGTTCGGCTGCAGATTGCACCGCAGCCTCCGCAGTCCACACTTCAGAAGGCTTTCGCGGACCGGGAAATGTATGCGTCCTGATATTGCGGAAATCGCGGTAGCCGCTTCCGAGACCAGCCTCCACCACGAAGGCGAAGCCTGCCGAATCGAGGTCGCGTCGAGCTGCTACGTTGTCTACACCGAACAAGGCTGTGGTCGGTTCATCAGTCATGAGCTGATGGTTGGGGCCAAAACGGCGTTCGACCAGGTCGGTGGTGAACCCTACATCCTCAAGACGTTGCGCAATGTGACGGACTTTGCGTTTTCCGAGGTCCCCCGCCGATAGCAGCATGCAGGTGCTGAGATTGGACTTGGCAGCTTTATCGAAGTCCTGCAACACCAAGTGTGGCCGCCCTTCGACAGGGTAAGGCAGCATCCCCAACGTCCACGCATAGGCCTGGCCGAGGTGCCCCAGACCAACCAGCCACAAAGACTTCGGCAGATACTGTAGCTCCGGTCCTCGGTGCGTTTCTGCTTGCCACTCATTAACCGCAAGCGGCTGCCAGAGCGACAGACCAACAGTACGATACCCAGCATCTGGCAAGTCACCCCGGATGTGCAGAAATGCCTCGTTGACCCCGAGGGCTGCGGCGGCTACGCCGGCCAGCGAGTTGTCGTTCACACAAATCAGGCCCGCATCATCGTTAACTGGCGTGACGGAGGCGCACCAGTTATCCCAGCTCATGCGGATGCAGAAACTTGGCAACGGGCCCGAAGGGACTGCACCGAGCACCAGGGTCGGAAGACTGGACGCAACGGTCGTGGTGACATCTCCCCCAAGCTCGGTTACGACGCCTTGGGCCACGCGGCCTTCATACAACGGCACTCTCAGCATGGGGCTGAGGTCACCGTAAACCTCGACACCACCAAGAAAGGCACGGGCCGCCGTGTTCAGAGCCGTTAGGAAACACGCCTGACCGGCCAAAGTGTCGGCCCAGCCATCACCCAAGTGAAGGCGCAACCGGTAGTGTGAGAACAGCTCCAGGGCCTCCTCAGGGGAGGCGACTTCACCAGCATCCAAGGCCATCTTGGCCAGGCGGTGCATGGACTCGGCATTGAGAGCAGTCATTGTGCCCCTCCATTGTGGCTAAGGCGCACTAGGCGGCTAATATCTGCCCCTGAGTAGGTCATCCACTTGTGGTTGCCTTGGTAGACGTACATCCCCAAGTCCTGCAGTTGGACCCGCCCTTGTGCGAAGCGCGGCACGATGAGTGCGATATGGCCTACGAGGGCCACCATGGGATTCGCACGGTCCGAGCGACTCTGGCCCGCGCCCAGACGATGAGTATGCACATCGGCCAGCACACTCAGCTTCTCTGCGCGGCACAAGTCCCAAAGCTTAGCGAAGCTGGCCGCAGTTAGCGAAACGTAGTCGTCATGCAGAGCGTTGGCCTGCAACCGCTCGTAGGGGAGATAGTGGGTTATCAGGCGGCTGGCCTCAGTCTTCTGCCCAAGCAGGAAAGCACCGCTTTCTCGAATACCCGCACCTTGGATGCGAAGGTGGTCGACGAGTTCTGACCAGAGCTGCGCCGGGGCCTCAAGCAGGGGCACAGGCATAGTCGCGGCTTTGAAGAAGTTCATGAACCACCTCGAGGTAGTGAGTTATGCCCTTGCTGGGCTTCCAGATGAGTTGGGGGTACTGTGCCGGCCAGGAGTCGTGACCGACGAAGCTTTCGCGGTCACAGGGAATGTAAAGCGCGTCTCCGCCCCTCCAGTCCGGTCGAAACGCCAGGCGCAACCGTTCGCCGCCCCTCGGCCATTTGTCGAATGCAAGCCGGCTGCTCGTGGACATGTCCCAGAAAGTGCCGGTCGGCGCAGACGACGGAAAGCCGCTGCAGTTGAGCCGAAGCGTGAATTCGCGGCCGTCGCGCCCGGTGACATTGGCGTAGAGGTAGGGCCATTCCAGCTTCTTAAACTGCCAACGGTTCCGGTCCTCGCCAGAGAGAAAGCGTGCCGACGTAAGGTCGGCACGGAGGGAGTGTTCGTCCGGTGCCATGCCGCCTCCCGATTAGCCGTTGATGCGGTGCGCCGGCACCAAGTCGAACGTCACCGAGCACTCCGGGCACTTGGTCAGCGTGCCGATGTGCATATCGACGTCCGGCTGCTCGTTGGTCCCGGCGAGTTGCAGGACATGCTCGGCAATATCTCCGGGCTGCATGCCCAGCTTGTGACCTGCCCAGAGGCGTACGCGTCCGACGGTCATTGCCGGGCTAAATTGGTGGTCCACCACCTCGGCACCGAAGCGCACACTGACTTCGACATGCTTGCAGCGGTGAAGATGAACACGGATGCCGTGCTCCTTCTTGAGGTGCTTGACGTGCGTCGCGTGGGCGTGAGCCTCGTCGTCGTCATCCTCGACCGAAAGCGTCAGCGCAGACACGTCGGTGCCAGGCGGCAGCAGCGCGATGGCAGCATGCTTCAGGTCGTCGATGGTGGCGTGGTCGTCGATTTCGACCAGCTTGATGTCGGAGAGGTGTTCCGACTGGATATATACACGGGTAGGCATCTCTGCCCTCCTTATTCAGCTAGGCGAGCTCTGCGGAATGCGTCGCTCATGCTGAATAAGTCGCAGGAAGTCGGAAAAATCGGAAATCCAAGCTCTCGAGTTGTAAGCAACAACTCAGAATTGACCTGCCTGCCAGATTTTCGTCAGTTAGGCCGTCTACCTGGTACATCGTTGCTCAGGGGACCATCGCCCAAGTACACTCGCTGCACGATGCAACAAACAAAACGCCATCATTTTGTCCCCAAGACCTATCTGAACTCCTTTTGTGACGAGAAAGGAAAGCTCCTCGTCTATCGCAAGGATGGCCCGCTCAAGCCGCTGCGCGTGGCTCCTGATGCCACACAGTTCCGACGCTACTATTACTCGCAGCCGACCCCTGAGGGCGGCAGGGACAACAACAAGTTGGAGGCATTCTTTTCCACCATCGAAAGTGACTGGCCCGCAACGGTTGCGAAGCTTCATCGACGCGAGGACGCAAACGACAGGCTGGAAAACATTTTTGAGTTCATTGCACTGCAGCGTGCCCGTGTTCCTGCCTGCCGAGACATCGTGGAGGCTATGCTGGCGCAGACGGTCAAAGACACCATGACCGTCATGCTGACGAACGGCAAACTCCCGCCGCTCCCGCCGGGATTGGAAGACCTGCCGAACCAAGTTAGGGTATCTATCGACCCGCACAGGAGCATCCATGCGATGGCTACGGTGATTCAGGGCATGGAGTCGTTGTATTCAATGCTTGGATTGGCGGCCTTACATAACGCGACCACACTTCCGTTTCTTACAAGTGATAACCCGGTGCTGTGGTTCGACCCATCGTTGCCCTTCCATCTGCAACGGCCGTACACCATCAATCCCGATGGGGGAGCCGCGTTTCTCTTCTTTCCCGTGAGTCCGAAACTGGCGCTTATCGGCTCGACCGAATACAAAGATACGTTCGGCCGACACGGGTTGCTGCACACCGATGTGCCCGACGAGGCTTGGGTCAGTTCGATGAATGCACAGGTCTGTCGGTTCGCATACGAGGCTGTAATTTCGCAGAGTGCTGGCCAAGAGGAGGTGATTGCAGAATTTGTCGGCGTTTCTCCAATCCACGAAGCGAGCGCACTACAAGTGGGCAAAGGTGTTGCGGCTCTTCACCGGTATGCCTTCGGGCCACGGGTCACCAAGCCCAAGTGGAGCGACGAATAGATAGCACCCGACACTGTGGTCTAACCCGGCCATTCAGGCCCAATCGACGCTCCTACGTAGCAAGAGAAGAGTCGTGACCAACAATCGCTTTTGTCTGGCTTGCAGTGTAATCATCGGGTGCATCGGCCGGTGACCTTGCGACTGAAGGCAGACGTTGAATCAAACAAAATTCAGACAAATTGGCGGCGAATCGTACATTTTTCCGACAAATAACTTGCCGGCACTTGGTGAGTCAATGGAAATTCCGACATATTGCTGAACCCGAGTGGTCGAACAGTGTTGTGACCCCCTTGTTGCTCCCTCGAGCCGACGCAATGCCGAACATGACCAGCTTGTTGCAACGATATTTCTAGCTTCCGCGTCTCTGTGGGGCGCTGACGTCATAGAATCTATAGCGTACCTCTGAAAACTCGCTGTCTGGCTCGATACAAGGCGGCAGTGCGTTAGCACCTACCGGCGGCGGATTGCGAATGGTGAAACTATGCTGCACCAAGCGCAGCCGAGATGAGAGACGATTGCGGCATGTTACAAGCTCTGAAAGGTCGGTGAACCATTTCTGCTCGACAGTCGCAATGCCTTCCTGCAGCCTGGCCTCTTCAGCTTGAGCCTCATCCAGGGGAAGAAGTGCGTAATACATGGACACCGGAAAATCAAAGGAACATACAGAAGGTGCGGATAGGTGGTTGTTTTTCTCATCATGGCCGTAGTCCCATTTGTTCCATCGCTCGAACGCGAGCCGCCACATTTCTGCGGATTTCTCGTCTCCCAAGCCTTGATGGAAGGGAACGAGGATGTTAGCTACCGGTCCCGCAGTCCCTGCATAGGTCCAAAGCTCAACTGCGTCTACGAAATCGGACCAGTGAGCCACGGTTAACTGGTGGAGGGCCGTGGAGAGAGCTTTTTCAGCAACGGTCCCCACTTTCGGATAGCGAGCGAAGTCAAGCAACCACGCATACCAACGGTCAGTTTGAGCCACCTGAAGCAGCAGTTCGCAGACGGTGTCCACTGAACCTTCCTGTGTATCCGCAAACTCCACATCAGCCAGCGGGGAAGCGCAAATAAATTTGAAGGTGACGTCGTTGACTGAGAGAGCAAATTCGGGGGCGTCGTTAGTGAGTATGTCTCGGATAGCAACTGAGAAGAAAACATCCTGTCTCTCGTCAATATGGCGGGCGAGTCTGTCGGGTGCGAACCTCCAGACAAGCATAGCTGCCAGGCGGACATCGGGCGAGGGCTCCATCGACAGATGGCGAATCAAATGTCCAAGCTTGCTGTAGTCACCGTTGCGGCCTGCAGCCTGAGTTTCTTCTTGCCACTGGTGCTCACTGAAATGGTGGCGATGACTTTGGATGCCCGTGTGCATAAGCTCCAAGAGCATTACAAGACCGTCCAGAAGTGGCTGATGAGCCATTCGCAGCGGGACAACCTCCACCGCCTCCCTATCGGACGGCGATGACATTAACAAGGTCGTTAGAATAATCTGCAGGCGGTAAAGGGCGTGAGGATGCTCCGGCCCCCAAACTGCAAGTTCATGCAGCGCCCAACCAAGAGCACGCACCCGCTTCTGTACTTGCTCTTCCGCCTCTGGGCTTCCTGACTCAGTTCCCCACCAAAGCGTTTCGTTCAACTCATCCTTTAACTCCTCAGTGTTGAAAGGCTTCGACTGAGAGTAGAGCTCCTCTATGCATTCCAAAGCTCGCGCTGCAGCAACAGGTGTCTCGAATGTCTCTCTCCCTGCTTGGTCCAACGAGTCGCCCATCATTGCTCCTGCCCCCCGATTGCTGGGGTCTTCCAGATTAGGTACTTTGGCTCTTCGAGCCGCTCCCACAAATCCTTGAAGGCTTGAGCGATGGGCTCGCCGTGTGACACCTTCTGAAGAATGTGGTGTTCATCGCCGAAGCTGTTTATCGAGGTTCCAAGAGACCATGCTAGAGCCGAACCGTGTGCTCTAGGGAAAATCATGAATCTGTCGTGAAATCCCCATCCTGCACCGCCTTCTCGGATGCGAAACTCGAGTTGTAAGCCATGACAGTTCCCCTTTGCAGCCTCGAGCTGCTCAGCTTGCTCGCGCTTCTCCTTTTGGGCTCGCTCGCGGGCTAGTCGGGCAATTTCGCGCTGGGACATTCCTTTTTGTATCTCAAGCTCCTGGCCAGTACCCGGGGGTTTCTTGCCGGCAGTCAATGCCCGGAGCGGCACGTCGTTGTGGCGACAAAAGAACAGTGTGCGCAAAACATCGTCCGCATTCAGGAATGGGTCCCACAACCAGACGCCTTCACTGCCGTGTTTTTCCATCAGCCACCGTAGGTCCTCAAGCGCCGCCATGCGTCTTTCGAGTTTCCGCGAGATAGCCTCCGGAGCGGTCTCCTCGCCTTCGATGTCCTCGTTCTCGGGTGCCTCAGCATCCATGTCCTGCGGGTTTGCAGCCCCTTGCTTCTTGGTTTCGTCGAGGCCGTACTGAACAAATTCCTTCCGCGCTTTAAGGCTGGCTACCGATTCGCCGAAGATACGTTGCGAAACCCACGGTTCCCGCGGAGCCTCGGGAGTGCTTCCGATACTTTGTTGTGGCTTGGCGGGTTCGATTAGTGTTATCGACTGCTTAACCTGATTGTCTCCGGGGCACGGCAGGAAGAATTCGCGGCTGACCGACCTGTCTTCCAGATGGTCGACTGATACCGAAAGGTTAAAGCCCGTGAAAAAGGTCAATGGAGGCGTTGCGCTCAGAAGGATGTGCTTCTCCCCATCCCAGATGTGCGTGCGTGCTCCACCGCCTGGAGAGTTGAGCTGAAGTTTCGCCTCGCCGGAAGAAATCACAGCCGAATCGAAGCTGGTCACTGTCGAGTCCTGCCAAATCTCAGCAGCAATCCGAACGCTACGCGGGGCGATGTCAGGATGCCACTCAACGGCCACGGAATGGCCACCTTCGGGCGTGCCGTGTACCTGAGTGGACATCACCGTCACGGGCAGTTGGATGATGACGTTACCAAGGCGGTCTGACATTCCATCTACCTTTATCGGTAGGTACTCACCAACAATCTTCGCCAGGTTGGTTAGCCTGCGCGAGTCATCAAGAAGAACCCGAACATGCTGCTTGGTAGTATCAAACAGCTCCAGTACGTGAGAGCCTTCGAAGAAGTTATTCTTGAGAACCCCGTTCCACGGGTGATGGCCGCATCCGTCTGAGGGGACGAACTGAGGGGGCACTGCCGCCAGGGTGCCGGTCTGAATTGGACTAGGCCCGGGCTTCCATTGGCCTGTCTGCCCAAACTCAGCGACTTTTCCCAGGAAAACCTCGAGTGAGAGACGATACTGCGCGATGCCAACGTCCCATTCTGTCCCAGGCAGCCGATGTCGATTCTTCCCATTTAGAAGGACCGACTTCCAATCAATCTCTGAAGGCGGCTCAAGCGGTTCCGCAACCACAAGCGTCAGAATGTTCGTGAACGCTGTGTCTTGAACCCCAAGGACCTCGGTAACCTCGACACTGCGATAGAACCCGACGACACCAGGCTCTAACAACTCTTTCAGCTTAGCCAGTTTTCTCGTTACATCCCAAACAATCGTCTTCTTTTTCATGTAGTGACCCAATTAGGGGAAGCCTTCTGCGATGCGGGTGGGCGGCTTCACTTCAAAGTCGAGCTGACCTTTGGTTGGCATCTTCGTCATCTGGTAATGGGCAGCTCTTGGCTGGCCCCAAAGGGACTCGGCCCGACGAAAACAGCTGTTCAACGTAAAGTCGTTTGTGCTACGTAGGTTGCCACTCAGGGTCAACAGCCTATATGGTTGTACATCACAGTTTGGCGAGCCCGAATTTCAGATTCAGCCACTGCCCAAAGATTGCGATGGTTACTCCGAGCAGGAGAAGACCTGCTGGCCGCTTGTACCACTGGTCCTTCTGTTCTAACTCAATGTTGATTTGAAGCACGTCCGGCTTCGCTCCCGTCATCTGTCCACGCTGAGCCAAGAGTTCTTGTTCCCACCCAAGTTCTTCGATTCTGAGTATGGTTTTCTTAATTCGCAAAGATAGGTTAGATGCACTCGCCCACATAGTCTGTCCAATAGCTCCACTGACAACAACGAAGAGAAACCCGAGATTCCCAGGTGTATTGAGCTCTTTCGGATTGATAACGGGAGCCTTCTCCCAAACCCATGAGACAAACTGGGTTCGCTCGTAGATAAAGTAGACGAGGCGCTGAATTCCGCGGCTTAGAGGTGAGAAGGCGGTGGTATCACCCGCCATAGAAAAATAGATACTCTTTAGAGCCGCACATGCAAAGAACAGCATCGAAACAACCATGACGATGGTGGCGCAGATTCGCTGTCTTGTGATGCGCTTCTTGGCTTCGTAGATTTTCATGTGTGTAGTTATCCAAACAAGTTATTCACAAGCCCTGTTGCTTTGTATTGCCAACACGACGTACGGCGGGCGCCCCGTTAAAGCTACGCCGGGCAGTGCATGAAGTGCCTGCACTTTGGGCACTCCCACTGGTTCTGTTGCGCGTCAAAGTTGCCCTCTTTCAGTTGTTTCGCAATTTGAATATAGAGGTCCGGTGCCCTGCTATAGGGGACTACGGACTCTGCAACTCCTGTACTGAGCACGAAGATGCTCCCCCTAAATGAATAGTTGGGATGTTTGTCAGCGAGGCATTTGAGCACCCATCTCAGTATCTTGTGCTGTCTGGTCAGCTTGCCTGCGGGTCGGGTTCGGACAAACTCAATCGTGACGACGGCCCCAGATTTGGTAATCCTGTGCGGCCGAACATAGAGCGGCAAACCCGCACACGTGACTTCGAAGGGCTTGGCCATGGCGACCCGAGTGGCACCCATCCAGCTCCGTCCAGCGGTTAGCAACTGGGTGGCATAGTCCTTCAGGTGCGGTAAAGCGTCTTTGAAACCCGATTCGAGCGATGCCAGCATGTGGTCAACTTCCCCTGGTTGCTCGCCGAGCTCCTCGCCGTAAGCGGCAAACAATTCACGCATTACCGCTGCTTCGATAAGTGCCGCAGGATGCAATCCTGCAGATGGCCCCAGTTGTTTGATGAAATCGTAGTAATAGCGACGGGGGCACACTCGATAGGAAAGAAACCCCGCCAGGTCGTAACTGGCCGGAGACACCGTGGTTGGGGCAACACTCTTGGGCTTTGGAGATGCAGGCAACTCCGCCCGCCCGCGAATAGTTTCAAATAGATGTGCTGCTTGCGAGACAGCGTCTACACACTCAGCGTCATATTTCTCGCACGATTCATAGAGCACTAAGTGCTCCTTGGCACGCGAGAGCGCCACATAGAGTTTGTTCGATGCCTCAGTTTCTTCTTCGAAATTGTTTTCGGGTGTGATGGCCTTGAGCAAAGAGTGAGGAACCAATTCTGAATCCGCGGATGCAGCGAAGTGCCTGGCATCAATGTCGACAAGGTGAACAGCCTCAAACTCAAGACCCTTGCTGCCATGAATGGTCATCACAGCGACAGCATCGAGACTGTCTGCCTCAGGCGGAGGCATACGAAGTTCCTTGTCATCACCAATCCGTAGCCGGCGACGAAGGCGAGTGATAAAGCTGCCAACTGTCTGGTAGGAATTTCCACCATCGGGGACTCTGAGGTAGTAGATAAACTGCCACAGTGCAATCCGGCGTGTGATGTCCAGAATGTCTTTGCCATCAAGGTACGGCCGCAAAATACTGGTTCTCTCGAGCAACAGTTCGCAGATAACCTCCCAAGGGGAGGTGCTCGACGTCAATCCGTTGAAGACAAGTGCCCAGTATTTCACCGCCGAGGCTCCGGCGATAGAGAGTTCTGCAGGCGGGGTATCGAACCATGAGAGGGCGGGTGGCCGGTTTTGCTTCAGCCAGCTCAGCAGTAGCTCAACGTCGTCTGTCGGAAGTTCGAGTCCTGGCAGGCGAGCTACGCGCAACAGCCCACTGCCCGAGCGGTCGATGAAGAGCTGCAGCAGTGCCAGGAGGTCCTTAACCTCAGAGCGCTGGAAGATGTCCCCCAAATGGAGCGCTGGTACTCCAGCAGCATTTAGAGCTTCAGCTGCACTTCCGCAAATGTCGTGCTTGCTGGCCAACACAACTTGGTCGCGGTATGGGACACCCAATGAATGGAGGCGTCGTGCGTTTTCAACTAGCTCTCCGTGAACGATGCTGTCACTTGCGCATCGAATATGGCGAGGCTTGACGCCACTTGAGCCTCTGACAGGCTCTACGTTATCCAAAGGCAATACCAACTGCAGCGGGTTGGAGTCTCTCCCCGTATGTTCAAAGACGCGGACTACCTCTTCGTAACTGCGTCTATTTTCGTTGAGAGGGAACGTCTTGTGCTTTGGAAAATCGTCTCCGAAACGGACGATGTTACGCATCGAGGCGCCGCGGAATCTATAGATGGCCTGTCTTGCATCACCGACGACCCAGAGGCTATCGGCATGATTGGCCAGTGTTTTCACAAGCAGGGCACTCGCCCGGTTTACGTCTTGATACTCGTCCACCAAGATATGTTTGAAGCGGCCAACACTAGCTTTGAACTTGGCGTAATGCTGGGCCAAGGCCAGCGCCGGAAGCATGACAAGGTCGCCCATATCTACCAAGCTGCCGTCAGCTCGTAGTTTGGCCTCGTAGCATTGGTACAGCTTCACGATGTCTCTTTGCTTTGCGAGAACGCTTGAACCCGTTTCCAGCGCAGAGGCCTCGACCTCAGTAGCAAATGTGGTGGCGTCTGCGAGTTCATCCTTGGCTCGTTGGATAGTCTTAACGACCTCGTCCAGCCAATCGAGTGGGTCACCCAATGGATTGAATGCTGTTAGACCGAGCCCATAGATGTTGGGCTCAAGGACTGCAATCTGGGCCATCTTGTCTGCAACACCAAACTGCGGGCTAAGGCTGAATTTCTCGCAATTCTTGCGTAGAAACTCCAAGCCGAAGGCGTGGAAGGTCCCTACCCAGATGTCGTGAGCGTCTTGCACCCCAAGCGCCTGAAGTCGGTCAACCAGTTCTCGGGCGGCGCGATTAGAGAAGGTTAGTAGGAGCATCTCGCTAGGCTTCACGCCCGTAGAGAGAAGATGCTGAACCCGCATGAGAAGCGTCGTCGTCTTGCCTGTACCCGGCCCAGCTACTACAAGCGATGTCTTCTCTTTTGACGTTGCGGCCGTTATTTGCTCTTTAGTCGGAGTGATTGGCTCTTTGGACTCCAGCTCCTCCGAATGAGGTTCAGGGAGTAGGAGTCCGTCGAGTAGTTGTTGGCGAACCAACTCGAGAGGGAGGTCCAATTCCTCCTGAATTCGCTTTGCAGTCTTGCCGGCCAAGAAGAGGGTTCGCGCCAGCTCTCGAGGTAGCAGCAGCTCGCGGGCAAAAGTGTTAGCTTGCAGTTCGGCGCGCTCTCGGGCACCGTAGGCTTCCACCTTTTGTGCACCAAAGGTATCTCCAGCCTCCGGCGCGAGGCTGGACTCTATGACCTTGTTGCAACTGTCGTGGTCCTCGGGATGCAACTTCCAGTGGCCGAACTCGTGAGCCACGAGGAAGGCTCGCTCTCCGCTGGGCACATCATTTCGGACAAGAACCTGCCTCAACTTTCGAACTAAAAGCGCATCTGCGCCACCAAGCATCGCGTCCTTTGGGTGGACGGCCTCAATTGTGAAGTCCTCGGCGTCCTCATCTGCAGCGGCGGCGATGATTGCGTCCGAACGAATGGCCGAGGCTTCTGCATCTTGGAATAGTTCCTTGCGCAGCTGCTTCGCGGTTTCTCGAGCTCGGTGGAACGGAGTCACTGAGTGTCTTCCTTCCCTTGTAATGAGAGGAGACGCATCTTCTCTGTTTCAGAAATTGGAAGAGCTCGTACTGCATGCTCCCAAGTTTCCATCTTGGGAGCATTAGGTTGGGCTGAGGCTTTATATCTCATGTCGCCGGCAAGCTCTATTCCAAAGCATCGCTGAAGCCCGCTGGCAGTAACCTTTAAGTGCTTCGCCAAGTCATCTAGGACCTTGGTTGGGAGGTCAGAGATTCGCCTTGTGATGGCCTTTGTCAGCAAAACCGTTGACTCTCCTAGTCCTGCAGCTAAGGCTGCTCTCTTAAGCTTTCCGCCTGCCAGTTCAGCGAGAGCAACTCGTGCCGACGCTTCGTCGGAATCGGCCGCGGGCTTGGAGTCGAGCTCATGCACACGATTGAGGACAAAGCTTTGCAGACGCGACACCGACTCCTCGGACACCTCGACTTCAGTGTCGGTCGGCTCGGGTGAGGCCTCATACGAAGACCAAAGAGCTGCGAATTCCATAATTTCTTCGCGGTACTCGGGATGAGCTTCACACGCGGCCAGTACCGCAGACGAGGAAGGCTTCTCGGCAGAGAAGAAAAACTCATCAAGAACTTCTTCGAGCGACAGCCTGCGATTGGGCGATGTCATTTAATGAACTCCTTCTGAACTTTGCCGAGGGCGCGGTTTTTGTGGTTATTTACGGTCCTGGTAGTAACGCCGAGGGCCACCGCAATATCCTTGACTGACATTTCATCAACATAGAGCATCACGTAGACGTAGTGCTCTTCTTTGGTCAGAACGGATTGGAGACGTGCAGCGATTAACGCATGCTCTTGTTTGGCTTCCAGAACATCGGCTGGGGTTCTGTTCTGGCGCAGTGCTGCTACCGGAGTAGCTACGTTGTCGGTGTCTTCGTCATCAACCGCATGTTCCATGGCGTCGAGGCTTTCCTGATATTTCCGCTTTTTAGCCATCAGGCGCCTCTGGAAGTCGAGGGCGCGCCGCAAGAAGAGTTGACCGAACAGCTTTTCCGCTTGGACTGTGTCACCAGGTCGAGTAATAAGGCATTCCCAGATGTATTGGGAAATTTCTTCTGCAGCCTGATTAAGGTCGCCAATATTCATTGGATAGATGCGGCTTCGGGCAGCAAATGCCTTGGCCAGTCCAAGCAGGCGCCGGGACAGTGCGTCCGAAAGCAGGCCCATGCGACTACGGTTCCCAGTAGCCCGAGCACGGCTGAATAGCCGGAAAACCTGCTCATTGGTGATGTATTGCGAGTCGCGCTGCCAGTCCGTGCGAGCCAGCCTGGCACGCAATGAGCGGTCATCAAGGGCCTCTAGGGCCGAATCAGGCTCTTGTGTGTCCATTTTTTTTCCCGTTAGTCATATGCCCTCCCATCCATTCCGAAAGCTATAGGAATGCTTCCTTGCATACTAAGTCGCAAGAAGAGCTAGGAATCGGAAAGCACAACGACGCTGCCTTTGCTTATTTGCCTGGATGGCAAAATACGAAGTCATAATATCCGAACGTAAGGGCCTCACAGCATCAGGCTGACGTCAACGTCGTAGTGATTCGCGCCGTATTGAAATTTTCTGAGTAGGGAAAGGAAGTAGCAGATTTGGCTGAAAAAGCCTTGGTCCGATTGAGGCGGCTTCCCCGGGTGCTACTGATGCCGGGCTCGCAGGCGCCGAGGATAGCCGTAGTCATATTGATGATGCTGGCTACCAGCCCCACCCCTGCCGATATTTATGACGGCAAGGTCGTCGGAATAAGCGATGGCGACACCGTGACAGTGCTGGATGCAAATTATCAACAACATAGAATCAGGCTTGTAGGGATTGATGCCCCGGAAAAACGCCAGCCTTATGGCGCAATAGCCAAGCGACACTTAGCTAGCCTCATTTTCTTGAAGAGCGTTACGGTCGAAACAACCAAGACTGACCGATATAAGCGCGAGCTTGGGAAGCTGCTAATTGACGGTGAGGACCAAAACCTGAAGCAGGTACAGGCTGGATTAGCTTGGCATTACAAGCAGTACGCGAAAGAGCAAAACCCTACTGACAGAGAGCTTTACGCTAGGGCAGAAGATGAGGCTAGAACAGCCCATCTCGGCCTCTGGCATGACAAAATTCCGTCTCCGCCCTGGGAGTTTCGTCACTCTAAAGGGGGGCTCAGCTTGAAATCCATTACATCTCATTCCAGATGAAGTCTGGGCGGCAGTCCCATGATGGACGTCATAGCAACGCACAGCTGATGTGGGCGGGGCTGATGGATGATGATGCCGGTTATGAATTCCCTTCTGCTTTTAAATTCTGCAGAGGATGAGTAACAAGGTCTTTCGTCAAAGCATCTGTCAGCTTAAGAAGTTGGCGAATACTTTCTGTCGGAGCCGCTCCATCCTCTAACTCATGTGCAACCTGAGCTAAGCTCGCCTTGAAAGAGTCAATGGCGCATCTAGCACGTACCGCGTCATAGGTTTTCTTGTAACTGGCGACTTCTTCAAATGCAAGGTGAATATACCTGTCAATTGAAGATAAGCGTCGATGCCCGGAGTATTCCAAGAGTTTCTGCTTGAGTATGTTCGAATCAAGCAGCGCTTTCCTAAAGTCGTCTTCGTTTTCGAAATTGTGCTGTTCGATAAGCGCAACGAGCAATTTCGTGAGGAAACGATGTCGGAACATATGGGGGCATGCTTGTTGCTCAATACCGGCTTGCTTTTTAAGCATTGAGACCTCTTGAGTAAGGGTGTTTGGTCTCAATTTTTTCCCTGTGGTTTCACTCACGAGCAAGTAGCCGTCATCGTTTGCATGGCCACAAGTCTTCCGAATAATGCTTCGCCGATTTTTTTCTATAAATTCGAGAAGATATTCCACGTCGTGTCGAGAAATTGGAACGTAGCGATAGCTATCCCGTCCCTTTCTTCCCTTGACTGTCAATAACTTTAACAATGGCATCTGCATTTTTGAAGCTTCGATAACGCTCTCTACTGTAAGCGCCGCAATCTCTGAACGTCGTCCTCCAGTTATTTCGAGGAGCTTCAGCATTGTGTACCTACGCTTTCGCAAGTAAGAACTTCGGCTGCACTTGGAAACCGCATCCTGTAGTTGCTCTATTAGTTTGGTACTAATTGGGAGACGCTCTTTTAGGGGGTCAGGTGTTGGGAAGGAGCGATGGTACCAATTGGAATGTTGGATACTATTTTTACCATCCTTTGATTTGTCTCCGTCGCATATTCGCTTTTCCGCAAGAATCTGCCCTTCTGGACCAATGAAGTTTGCTAGACCATACCGTTTGCCAACTGACTCGAGAAAATCAAGACAGTTGCATCCGATAGCTATCACTGAATTGGAGTCACGTGTTTTTACGGTAGGATTGGAAGCACGCCACTCGGCTGAGAGGCCGTTGATGAACAGTGTGAACTGATTGTCGGTCAGCTCATGTAAATCGGTTCTGTTTGCGAATGCAAAACGGAGAAGATGGCTGATATTGGCTGCATACGTCAGTAAAGTCCCCCCTCGGTCTCTTCGGGATAAGCGTCGGTTATAAAGGCTTAACACGTACATGTTTGCCGAAATACACCATCGACCATTCGGCCAAAGTAATATCGGAATACCAGATGCGCTCTTGCGGGTGACGACGCCATTTCCGTTGACGTGATACGGCAATGTAAAGTCCAAACCAGAAAAGTAGTAAAGCTTCTTATTTTTTTTCATGCAGATTGACGATTTTGAGCGGTCGGCGAGTGTCTAGCTCAAACATTGCCAATAAGTCCCTCTGCTCGCGTACGCACAACTCAATAACGCCCCGTATTCCTGACCGCTCTGCATAGCGCTTCGCTTGGCCCATATTCCGTGCAAGAGCAAACGTCAGCAACTCTAACTCCTCTCGTAGTTTCTGGTTGTCTTGCTCAAGCTCTTTGACACGCTTCTGTAATCCCGCTTTTGTAGTCTTGTTCGACACATCTTGCTTGTGCTTGAGAGCATGAAGCGCATTTAGTGCTGCTAAACGGAACCTATTAAGCTCGCCAAATCCACCCGCAAACATCTCCTCTGCTATACGCTTCATAGTGTTTAGCGAGGTGCCGGTAATGCTCAGCGATTCATCAGAAAAATGAGCTAGCGCACCCTGGGACTTGAGAGAGTCGACCAGCTCTGTATTGGAGATGTACTCCGCAGGGTTTTCCAATACAGCGTGCAATAAAGCGGCGAGGGCGGCTAATGCTTTTCTATTGCGTTCTACGCGTTTATCGTTCATCAGGCGAGGCTGGCTGAGGAATGACCTTAATTAAAATCCGGTAGTTTTTGTTATCCGAACCAGTGAAAAATTCTGGTTCAACCGTGACACGTCCTTCGAGTATTAGCTCTTCGACATATTCATCCAGTTCTTCGGCGTCAAGCACCGAAAACTTTGCGGTCCCGAAACGCTCCTGCAAATAGTGACGAAGAGCCTCTGAATCAGACTTCTCTTGCTGAAGCCGCTCTACGGCAAATTGGGCCTTTACCGAACTGAGAACCTCCCCAGAAGTTGATTCGGTAATGTAGTGGTAGAGATGCTCAATATCAGTGTGCCCCAGAAACCAACGTAGCGTGTCCATCCCGCCAAACGAGTTTCCCCAGAAGAACAGCATCGCAAAGAATCGCCGAAGTTGGTGTTGCCGAATGTAATAACGGCGTTCCTCGCTATCGAGCTGACTTTCTATGTAGTCACAAAAAGCGTCGAAACAGCGTCCGTAGGTAGTCGAGTTCGAGACAACAAGCCCAATTCCCCTTTGCTTTGGGTATGAGAAGACGTTTGTTCTTTCGTGAATTACTCCATACTCCAGCAATTTGTCTTGAAGCCGTTCAAGAAGGCCAATTGCTTTAGCTCCAATTTCCGGAATGGGTCTCGCTTCAGACTTTCGTATGTCAAGAACTCCTGACTTACCATTTCGAAAAATCAGATGGCGTCCTGTTTTGTCCAGAGCTTTGCCAGCAATAAGCTTTCGGAGCTCTTGCTGGCGCCTTGCCATAAGGGCGCCGACGCAGACTTGGACAGCACCATAGAGCACCAAAATTAGTTCCCATAGTCCTTCATTGCGCCGGAATCTACTGTAGAAATTTTCCCGGCCAGGTTTTCTATCCGGGTGCCGATTTGGATTGCCTTCACGGAGGTGGAGTTGAAGAGTTAATGACCAATAGCGCACCCCAAGTTGGCTGCAATGTTTTTTTGCAATGTCGTCTACGTGTAAAACATCTGCCTCGACCTCCATTTCATAGTGCTGCGCCTGAACTTCTCTTAATACCTCGGCCGTAGCGTCCACCACTGCTTCACCATGACACAGGATAAATTCTATGGACTGCCGTAGTGCGTAGAACACGGCGTCAATTGGCAGGGTTTTGAAGCGACCTATGGACTTCGTTCCAATCGTTGCCTGAAATCCTCTGTCTGCGATGGCATCCAGCGCTGTGATTGGTACTGGTAATCCTATCTCCGCCAGTTGTCCGAGGCTGTTTAGACTCCGCAAATATTGGGCGAAAAGCTTTTCGGAGAGCCTTTTGTCATGGATGTTAGTGACTGGAGATGCTCGGAATTCCGCTTTATAGCGGTTAGTGGGTACAAGGTTTAGTTCCAGAATCTGCGGTTTTTGGAACTGTCCGCGAAGAGTGTCAGCATATATCTCTCTGCTCAGCATCCCGGTTTCAAGGCAATAGCGGTAGTTTTGCGTATTGGTCGCCGATGGATTCCCTGGCCTGTAGTAGCCGTTCTCCCACAGCCAGACTCGTGCATAGGCTAGTTGGGATTCCGTTAATGTGAGCTGCCGCTCATCACTGTCTGGTATGTCGTCAGCTATCCAAGCATTTGCCTTTAGGATGCCGTCAAGGTGTGCTTTATCATTTACGTTGAGCTTTCCTAGCAGAAAGCTAGAAAGCATGTGTGGCCACTGGTAAACGCTGTAGACAGTCCGATTGGATTTGCATAGGTCCAGTAGCAGGCCATACATGTCGTTTTGCGATAGCCCTTCCAGACCATAACGGTCAATCCGTAGCCTATCTGCATTTATTAGGAGGTAATCAATTAAGTGTAGGGTTTGATAAACCCGATAATTGCTCGCGCCAGCTCCGAGCGCTACGCCATTATTTGTATCAGGGTGAGTTTGGGCAATTAACCAACACTTAAGCGTTTCAAGTAGGCTCGAATGTAGTGAGGAGGTTAGTAGGTGTTTTGAGTTAACCCTAACTCTAAAGTCAATCGTGTATTGGGTGGTGTCCCCAAATACGCATCTCCACAAAGGCGCACTGAAATCAGATTTCAGCCATGGCGCTTGGCGGTATTCGAGCTCTCGGCAGCCAAGTACCTGATTTAAAACCAAGTCGATTTCAGATATTGGGGGCAACAGCTCAGCCATAAATCAATTTCGCCATATTTTCTGGCGATGCCTTTTGCTTCGCGATTGTTAGGTATTCGAATAAGTCGGGGCGATTACAGCGCTCGGACTCAATATGAACAACTAATAGACGGGTCATCTCTGACCAATACAAAGCTTTCTCGCATACAGCTCTGCGGGAGGCTATAACAGCGTGGTGAAGGCTTAATAGGGCGGTAAGAATGCCGATGCTAACGCCGTACACAATTTCGCTATCCTCTTTGGCACTTTCACCTTGGTGAGCTGCATCAGATGTACGGTCCTTTAAGCCAGGGATGTCTTTCAGCGCGTGATTTGCTAAGAAAATATCCAGCTCATCCATATTGGAAAACTCGCTTGCTTCTAAAAGAAATGGGCTGCCTTTCATTGCCTCCACGATAATTCCAGCCTGAAAAATTCTTATCCAACGCTCTTGAAAATAGGACAGAAGAGGCTCTGGCAGGTAATGCGCTAAGAGCCGGGCATCGTACTTTGTGTGGCCAAGAGCTTTGGCCATTTTTTCGACGCTATGGGTTTCTAAGTAGACCAACACTCCAACGCTTGCCCGAAGTGAAGTAAGGCTAAAGCGATTCATAAGGCTAATAGCGTCGCTATCCGTTACGTGCGTTGCTCTAGCGAGACTCGATGAAAGGCGGTCCATTGGAGCCGCTTCATTTACTGGTGGGGAGAAAGAGTTGACGCGTTTCGGGTAGCCAAAACCGCGTTGGCAAGATAAGAACAGCATCCGCCAGTTTCCGTCGGAGCGGCTCTTGAGAAATTCGCGGAGTGGCTGCGTTAATGCGATAAGCTGACGAACGACTTCTGTTGTTCTCGGGTTGAGAGTTATTACCTGCTGCGCTAATTTGGCCCCTTTTCTGTCTTTATATCCAACCAAACGAGCGCCAGCGTCATCTTCCACGAATCCCGTTCTATCTCTAGTCTTGTTAAATAATTCTAGGTCTTGGAGGAATCCTTCGGTGATTTCCGGATGGTTTGCGACGAGGAGCGCGCAGTGCGGCAGGAGACTAAGTCTTGTAGGGAGTGCAAGATAGTGCGCAGTAGCAGATAGCGGAGTGGGATAGAGGCGCGCAACGTCGCGCTCCCTAGACGTGCAGTACCCGTAATGTGCAAAGGTCGCGGCGGCATTCTGAAGATGCACTGGGTTTTCGGTATTTGTCAGCCATTTATGACCACTTGTATAGGTGCCTAGCGGTTGAATATGCCGCACATTCCCCATGAGTGCGTCTTGGCATCGTTTTTCGTACCGAGACCACATATCGTTAACTTCGTACTCTGCCCACGTGACGATGAGGTCGACGTCCGTCCGAATAGTTTGGAACAGTAACTGCATCGCTTCACTATCCGTAAGCTGAAGAGGGACCGGTGTAAGTAGTTTTGTCTTGACCTCTACACCATCCGCCGTGCGCTTTATATTTGTTTTGGCGCCGGGGACATTTCGTGCCACTGGCGAAGGGAGGGGAGAGTACGACTTGGCAAAGATGCCTGGCTTAATAAGGTATTCGTTTGCAAACGAAATAAATTCATTTCTCCACGCAGTCACCAGTGTGTCTACTGAGGCGCCTTGGCCGGCTGCATGACCGAATTTCAGGTAATACTCGAAAAAAGTCCGCCAGAATTTGGTGATAAAACTAGGACGCTTAAAGTCACTGGCGGTTAAAGGTTCTTCGCGTGTCTCTATGAATTTGTCTAAAGCCTTAATACACGGTACCCGAACTGCTCGTCTTGTACGGTAGTACGTGTCACAAGCGTTATAAAGTTGCTCAGTAAACTCTCGTCCAAGGCGCTGATAAATATGAAGCAGCGGGAGCCAATGAGTTTTGCCATTCCGGTTTGTTGTTGGCCATCCCCGCCACACTTCAGCTTTTTCCTCATTCAAGTCCAGCGCTTCAAATTTTCTTATGCAGGTAATGACATCTTGGCTGTGTGTATTGAACGATATGGAAATAGATGGAACGTACGAGCTGGAGTTACAACGGTTTAGTGAAGCTAGTAACTGCACGAAGGCTGTACTGAGTACATAGCGGTGCCGGTCCGACGTTTCAATGAATCTGGAAGAATTGAGGGCGCCGACAAAACCTCTATAGATTTTGTCAATCGCAGGTGCTTCTTCGAGAGCGGCCGCAGAGATTTTTTGGCCTGTTACTTGGAGGTAGCATTCAAATGCCTTTACGACTCTCCTAGCAATATTTCGTAGCGCTGGAGTTAGAACCTTGTAGGCTTCCTGAATTTGATTAAGCGCGTCAGGCCGGATTGCTTCAAATGGGTATTCTGAATAGATGCCTATATTTTTAATGATAGCCATGAGGAAGTACCAGACTCACCAAGCCAGCAACCACATAGCGATTTGAGATTCTGCGCAGGCCGTTTGTGCTTGGCTGGTATTTGAGTTCGGCAGTATTGATTCTTCCATCCCCATCTCCCTTAAAAGGTTGGGAAGAGCATAGCATTTTTGCTGTCATGGTCAACTCGTAACGCATTGAATCTAAACAATAAAACCGTATAGCGTGCAATGTGAAAATTGCCAAGCCGTATACGCTGTGAACAAGCGTATAGCGAAAAATGCGGCCTACGCGGAAGCTTCCGCGACCTCAAGTCAGACCTTCTTGAACGAAAAAAATGGGTGGGCCAACGCTGATGGGGCAATCACCGATGAAAAAAAATTATGTAAAGCCGGAGGCAGGCGCGTTGGTTAGCTGTGGCTAATTGTCCAGTTCGTTCCTAAGCGAGAAGCGCTGGTAACAAGCTGATTACAGGCGAATTCCTGCAATCTGACAACGCGGGCAAAAAAGCTAAACCCTCAGTTCGTCGAGAAACAGCACGCCCTGATGGGCCAGGCTGATTTCGCCGGGGCGCGGCGGGTTGCCGCCGCCAACCAGGGCGACCGCCGACGCGGTGTGGTGCGGCTGCCGATAGGGTCGCTGGCC
>Ga0316604_10001278_pt1 | contig 23111 bp, 14 predicted proteins | sample OWC_soil_day20_C_FD_207650 | JGI IMG/M metagenome (GOLD analysis project Ga0316604, IMG submission 207650) | Wetland soil microbial communities from Old Woman Creek delta, Ohio, United States - OWC_soil_day20_CT | ecosystem: Environmental > Terrestrial > Soil > Wetlands | place: USA: Ohio...
GGAGCGCGCTGCAGTGGTCTTTCACGTACAGCCAGTCGCGGATCTGCATGCCATCGCCGTAGATCGGCAGCGGCTTGCCGGCCAAGGCATTGAGGATCACCAGCGGGATCAGTTTTTCCGGGAAGTGGTACGGGCCGTAGTTGTTCGAGCAGTTGGTGGTCAGCACCGGCAGACCATAGGTGTGGTGCCAAGCGCGCACCAGATGGTCGGACGCCGCCTTGCTGGCGGAATACGGGCTATTGGGCTCGTAGTTGTTGTCTTCGCGGAAGGCGGGATCGCTCGGTTCGAGCGAGCCGTACACTTCATCGGTCGAAACATGCAGGAAACGGAATGCAGTTTTCTGCTCAACCGGCAGCGCGCTCCAGTAGCCACGCACGGCTTCCAGCAGGTTGAAGGTGCCCACCACGTTGGTCTGGATAAACTCGCCCGGGCCGTGGATCGAGCGGTCGACGTGCGATTCGGCGGCGAAGTTGATCACCGCGCGCGGCTGGTGCTCGGCCAGCAGTTTCGCCACCAGATCGCGATCGCCGATGTCGGCGCGCACGAAAACATGCCGCGCATCGCCGTCGAGCGATTTCAAGGTATCCAGATTGCCCGCGTAAGTGAGCTTGTCCAGATTGACCACCGGCTCGCCACTCTGCGCCAGCCAGTCCAGAACGAAATTGCCGCCGATAAAACCGGCACCGCCAGTAATAAGTGTGGTCATAAGTGAATTTTTAAGTGCATTAAAAGTGTTTTGCGATTAGTACGTGATCATACAAATGGGCTGTAACTTACTTGCCGTGCCAAGCCCTAACAAGCTCCGCCCAGCGCTGGCTGCTTTCGCTATCCGCACAGCTCTTTTTAAACGCTTCCAAAACAAATGCGCTTATGCAGGCAAGAAAAAAACCACCAAAGCCTGCCAGCAAAATCATCAGCGCACGCTTGGGTTTGGACTTTCTCTCCGGCGGAGCTGCCGCATCCAGTATCTGAATACTGGCGCCATCTTTGGCTTCATCCAGCTTGGCCACCTCATATTGCTTGGCCATCAGCTCAAACAGGGTTTCCTGGTATTTCAGGTCACGTACTTTGCGGATGTATTCCACCGCCACTTCTGGCGCTTTGGCACGGGAAACGAGTACATCGTCTTCTTTACCGCCCTTGGTCAAGGCGCTCATTTGCTGCTGCAAGCCGCCCAACTCCGCCCTTACCCGCTGGAAATCCGGGTTTTGCTCGGTGGCAAAGTTTTTCATGGCAGCCAATTGAACTTGGTGTGCGGCAATCTGAGCACGCAAATTGGCCAGTGCTTCCATCGTGGCTTTGCCTTGCGCTTCCAATTGCAATACGCCAGTTTTTTCTTGTGTTTGTTTCAAAGCTATTTCAGCATTGGCCAAATCCTGACGGGATTTGTTGAGCTGGTTTTCAAAGAACTGCCTACGCTGCCCTGCTTCTGTTACTGCCAAGGTTTTGCTTAACGCGCGCAGCTCTTCCACATAAGCATTGGCGATCTGTGCGGCCAACTGGGGCGAGTGGTTCTCTACTGCAATGGCGATCAAGCCATCCTTGCCGCTTGCGATATTGCTACTCCCAGCTAGCGCAAGACGCGCATCGGTCATAGTCTTGGCTTCATACAAATCCTGGAGCTTGAAGCGTGCAATCAATTTGTCGGCCACCGCGCGGCTCTGCAACATCGCGACATAGAGATCGTTGGGACTTTTGATACCCAGCGCGGCACCTGCGCCACCGGCCAAGCCACCCAGCGATGACAGCATGGCAGCCGCGCTGGATTGCTGTTGCTGCGGGGGGAAGATAGTGGTTTTTGCTTCAAAAACCGGTTTGGCGATCAAGCCATAAGCCAATGCCAATGCAGCAAATGCTACGGGCATGCCAATCAGCAGGCGCTTATGCCGCACTAGTACAATCAGCAGATCCAGCAGGCTGATTTCGTCATCCGTATCCTGCTGGGGCATAACAGCAGTATTTTCCTGGGAATTCATCGGGTTGATTTACCTGTGCAAGACAGTGCCGGTGGATTACATCGGCACCAAATTTATTTGAGTGTTTTGATGGCGGCGGCGCCAAGACCGAAGTTGGAAAGGATTTGTGTCCAGTCCATCAGGTTCTTGGTGAAGCTGGTGCGGTCAACCTTTTCCGGCACCACGATGGTATCGCCCGGCAATGCTGCGGTGCTGTCGAATGTGCGCCAAAAAGCCATCGTCGATTTTTGCTTGGCACTGATCACCGATCCATCGGCACGAATTACGTGAATGCTGCCTTCTTCGGCATCATTAGTCGGGCCGCCGGCTTGCTGCAGGTAATCTTCAACCCGCTTGCCACGCTCGAACATAAAAGCGTTGTTGCGGCTGTAGATCGAGCCCAATACATCCACAGTCCCTGGCGTATGCGGAACAAATAGCCGGTCGCCATCTTCCAATTCCAGCGTGGGCAGGGCCTGGATGGTGGCATCTTCCGGCTTCAGGCCAAGCACGATGCGACCGGTAGCTCGCAAGGCTTTCAACTTATCAGCCATCGCCTGGGTTTGCTGCGCCTGGATTTGCGCGCCTAAGGCACTTTCGCTGCGCACCGCATTAGTCGCGAGTTCTGCGGCTTGGCGATTGGCCGACTGCTTCAACTCATCAGCATACTTTTCCAGCTCAACTTGTTGTTTGGCGCGTACCGATTCGCGGTTAAATTCAGCACCGAACAGATAGGCACGCGGGCTCAGACCACCAATGCGTCTCACCAGATCGCGCAGCGTTTCGCCTTCTTTCACTTCATAGAACCCGGGCACGGCCACTTCGCCTTCCAGCCGCACAAAGCGGGTACGCTTGCCGCTGTTGAGCTGGATATCGCCCTTGCTGAAAATGTTCAGGATATCGCCGGATTGCAGCACCAAATCGTTGGCAGGGTCTTTATCCAGCGCTTTGGCCAAATTGAAGGAAACCAAGCGCGTGCTCATATCCACCGGGTTAACTCGCTCGATCATGGCGTAATCCCAGTTGATTTCATTGACATCCGCCCGGATACCGCGTGCAGCCTTAGCCACAGCGGTGTTCTGATCAAGCACGGAATCGGCTTCGCCACGGGTTTTGTTTTCCCAGTAATTTGGGGATTGCAGCATTTCGCGGTTGGCGATCAGATCGCTTACTTTCATGCCTTGCCGCCATGCTTGGCGTACCGGCTGGGCCACATTGCCCCGCAATGAAACCACCTGATCGACGCGGGAAGTCAGCACATAAAGCTGGGCGATATCGCCGCCGCGCACTGCGAAGCTCGCCGCCTGCTTGAGCGGCATCGATTCAACCACGCGGCCCTTCTGCTCGACCACACGTTCGACCGAAACCGCACCATCCTGCGCCAACTGCCGCACCCCACCGGCTAGCTCGATCAAATCCTTGAGAGTTTCGCGATCTTTCAGTTCGTAAATCGCCGGGGCGCGAACGCTGCCGTGAATGGCGGCCTGCGGGCCAGCCGAAGGGATATAAATCACATCGCCGGAAGCTAACAGCAGATCGGAAGACTTGTCGCCTTTCAGCAGCAAATCGTACAAATCGAACTCACTCACCACCTTGTTGCCGCGCTTGAGCTGGATGCGTCGCATCGAGCCAGCCTCACTGGGGCCGCCAGCGGCAAACAGTGCGTTCACCACGGTGGAAAGCGCGCCCAAGGTGTAGCTACCGGGCTTCTGGGCATAGCCCACGACGAATACCTGCGCGGAGCGCAACTGCCCCATGGTAACGGCCAGCGAGAAATTGCGGAAAACGCGACCGATTTCATTGGTCAGGTGTTGCTTCAAGCCGCCAAACGGCACACCCACCACGCTGATATTGCCCACGCGCGGGACAAAAACCTGGCCGCTGCGATCCACCTTCAACGTCAGCTCGGCGTCCAGCTGCCCCCAAGTACGCAGGGTAAATTCATCACCCACGTTCAACATGTAATCCGGACCGACTGGCATGGCTTGCAGGGGCGCAAACGGGCTGCCGGCCTCGGCAAACATGCGCTGGCCAAATACCGGCAACGTTACAGCGGCAGAGCGGCAAAGGTATTTCTGAAAATCGTTCAATTCGCCCGGGCGGGCACAGGAAACGGGCTTGACCGGTACAGGCTGTGCTTGTTGCATTCCCGGCATGAAAGCGGTGTTGCTACCATTTTGTTCAGTCAGAAAAGACTGCCTCAGCTGCGGTACCTGGGAGCCCGTCATCACGGAGGACTGCTCCGTGCTATAGGTCTGGCAATCGCCGGTTCCGGAAAGACATGCCGACTGGGTCGACTGGATTGATAGGCTCGATACGGCATAGGCAGACGGCGCCAAGATCACTGCGCCAAGCAAAAACACATTTCTCACGCGATCAAACATACCAACCTTTTCCATCCTGGTTTAGACAATTGACGATACCCGGTCACGAACATGCAGCAGTGGCAAACGCAGCGCGCCAATCATCAGGATATTCAGCCCGTATTACATTTGCTGCATCACAGCTAGCTCGCTTCTAATTAACTCTCCAAGCAGCTCTAGAGCCGTACCCAGAAAAGACCACACATGGCCAACTGAATCCCGGCGGCGCATTCTAGCACTTACCCCCTTGTAACACAGCTTTTCCACGGCAAAAGAAACCAGAAAGACAACACCTAGCAACGCAAATATTTGTAAAAATTAACCCACAACAGCCGCCAACTATTCTGACTGCCGGGGCTATTCAATTTACGTTGGTGTTGTGCAGTAACGCTGCGCAACTGCTAATGTTGAGATAACTGCAAGGAACTGCATGTTCTGTAGAGATAACAGGAAGCTGCTGAAAGTAGCTCAGGGTAGGCATGCGGTGTTGGTTCAGTACAATAGGCCCCGTGAACAGCGAGGAAAATATGATTCCCGTAATTCTTTCCGGTGGTTCAGGAACCCGTCTTTGGCCGCTATCGCGCGGTCTGTATCCCAAACAATTTCTACCCCTGGTTTCCGGGCAAACCATGTTGCAGGAAACTGTTTCTCGACTTAACGGTGTACCAGGTCTATCTTCCCCGGTAGTAGTTTGCAACGAGGATCATCGCTTCATTGTCGCTGAGCAATTACGCCAACTGGGCATCCAATCCCCCACCATCCTGCTTGAACCCGTTGGACGCAATACCGCTCCGGCTATTGCCGTAGCAGCGCTGGCCGCAACAGCAGATCACGAAGATCCGTTGCTATTAGTGCTCGCTGCGGATCACCTGATTCGTGATGTATCCGCTTTTCAAGCTGCTATTGGCATGGCGAGTATTGCGGCCGAACAGGGTGCACTGGTTACATTTGGGATTACTCCGACCACGCCAGAAACCGGTTATGGCTACATCAAGCTGGCCCCAAACAGGGATTCAGCATCCGGCGCATATCCGATTGATCAATTCGTAGAAAAACCTGATCTGGCTACGGCAGAGCGCTATCTGGCCAGTGGCGAGTATTTGTGGAATAGCGGCATGTTTTTGTTCCGTGCCTCTGCATTTTTAGCCGAGCTGGAACTTTACTCTCCAGAAATCCTTAGCGCCTGCCGCAATGCGGTAGCTTCTGTCGAAAACGACCTCGACTTTGTCCGGCTGGACCAAGAGGCGTTTGCCGCCAGCCCTTCTAATTCCATCGATTATGCCGTCATGGAAAAAACCGACAAAGCCCAAGTCGTGCCGCTCAATGCGGGTTGGAACGATATTGGGTCTTGGTCAGCCTTGTGGGATGTTCACGACAAAGACACAGCAGGCAACGTCTGCAAAGGTGATGTGTTAGCAGTCAACACCCAAAACAGCTACCTGCATAGCGCCGACAAGCGGCTGCTGGCAGTAGTTGGAATGGATAACGTTGTTATTGTTGATACCGCGGATGCAGTACTTGTTGCACACCGCGACCAGGTGCAGGATGTCAAAAAAATAGTGGACGAATTAAAGCGCCAGTCGCGCAAGGAAGCATCCCAGCACCGCTTGGTCTACCGCCCTTGGGGCAGTTACGACTCAATCGACAACGGCCAGCGCTACCAGGTCAAGCGCATCACTGTCGCGCCAGGCGCCAAACTGTCGGTGCAAATGCATCATCATCGCGCGGAACACTGGGTTGTCGTCTCTGGAACAGCCAAAGTACTCAACGGTGAAAAAGAAGCGCTACTCACTGAAAATCAATCCACTTACATCCCGGTGGGCGTGGTCCACGCACTAGAAAACCCGGGCAAGATTCCGCTGGAACTGATTGAAGTGCAATCCGGCGCCTATCTGGGTGAAGACGATATTGTGCGCTTTGAAGATCGTTACGGACGAGCCATATGCAACAAAAACTAACCTGCTTCAAAGCCTATGATATCCGCGGCGAGCTTGGCCCGGAGCTGAACGAAGACATTGCCTACCGCATTGGCCGCGCCTACGGCGAATACCTGCAGCCGAAAACCGTGGTGGTAGGCGGTGATGTACGGCAGACCTCCGCGGCACTGAAACTGGCCGTTGCGAATGGCCTGATGGATGCCGGCGTGGATGTGATCGAACTGGGCATGACTGGCACTGAAGAAATCTACTTTGCCACGTTTCATCTGGGGGTGGATGGCGGCATTGAAATCACGGCCAGTCACAACCCGATCAACTACAACGGCATGAAGCTGGTGAAAGCCGGCAGCCAGCCGATCAGTGGCGATACCGGCCTGTTTGACATCAAGCGCCTGGCCGAAGAAAACAATTTCCCTACGGCAACCAAGCGCGGCACGCTACAGCAAAAGAATCTGCTGGCCAAATATGTTGACCACCTGCTGGGTTATATCCAGCCCAAGAACCTGAAACCGCTCAAGCTCGTCGTCAATTCAGGGAACGGTGCTGCCGGTCATGTGGTTGATGAAATTGAAGCCGCCTTTGCTGCATTGAAAGTCCCCGTCGAGTTTATCAAAGTGCATCACCAGCCTGATGCCACCTTCCCCAACGGCATTCCCAACCCGCTATTGCCTGAAAACCGCGCTGCGACCCGCGACGCCGTGATCACACATAGCGCGGATATGGGCATCGCCTGGGATGGCGATTTTGACCGCTGCTTTTTGTTCGATGAAACCGGCGAATTTATCGAAGGCTATTACATCGTCGGACTGCTTGCAGAAGCCTTTCTGAAAAAACATCCGGGCGAAAAGATCATCCACGACCCGCGCCTGACCTGGAACACTATCGACATAGTCACTGCGGCTGGCGGTATTCCAGTACAGAGCAAGACCGGCCATGCCTTTATCAAGGAGCGCATGCGTCTGGAAAACGCCATTTACGGTGGCGAGATGAGCGCACACCACTACTTCCGTGATTTTGCCTACTGCGACAGCGGCATGATTCCCTGGCTGCTGGTAGCCGAACTGCTGAGTGTGCGCGGGGAACAGCTTTCCGCACTGGTAGCTGAGCGCATTGCCAAGTATCCATCTTCCGGCGAGATCAACCGCAAAGTGAAAGATGCCACCGCCGTGATCAAGTTGGTCGAAGCCACCTACACCGAAAATGCACTGGCGGTGGATCACACCGATGGCCTGAGTGTGGAATTTGCCGACTGGCGCTTCAACCTGCGCATGTCCAATACTGAGCCGGTAATCCGGCTGAATGTAGAAAGCAGAGAAAACGTAGACTTGATGCACGCGAAAACAGATGAGTTACTGCATCTCATGCAACCAAAGAATGAATAAGGACCCACGATAAAGCCGAATGCATATGGGATGGGCACCTCAAAGACTCGACTAAATTTTCTGCTAGTTTAAATGCCGGCGGCATCTAGAACACACCCAAACCGGGCACCCAAAGTCAATATTTTGGAGACGGAAAACACGAAGGGCTTGCAAGTAAACCTTGCAAGCCCTTGATTTGTTACTGGCGCGCCCGACAGGAATCGAACCTGTGACCTTCAGCTTCGGAAACTGACACTCTATCCAACTGAGCTACGAGCGCTACGGGAGGCGAATCATAGCGCGTTTGCATTTCTTCGTCCACGTTGGCGCTGGTTCATGCACAGAAATCACCTTATAATCATTCTCATTGGCGAAAACACCATAATAAACAAACATAGGGGATAGTGGCATGGCCAGCGGCGAAACCAATAAAACCAAGCATTTGACCGGCATCATCCTGGCAGCATTGATCGGCATTCCCTTATTCTTCTATCTTGCGACCAAATTGTTCACCTCGGGCGCGATCATCGACACGGCCAGCCCGGCCATGACCCAAGAGGCCATCGCAGCACGCCTGCAACCTGTCGGGCAAATCAAGGTTATGGAAGGCGGCGCCCCGGGCTCCCGCAGCGGCAAGGCCGTTTACGAAGCAGTGTGCTTCTCTTGTCATGCCACAGGTGCCGCCAACTCGCCCAAGTTCAGCGATGCATCGGTTTGGGGTGCTCGTCTGGCTAAAGGCTACGATACACTGGTCAAAAGTGCATTGAACGGTTTGAACGCCATGCCGGCCCGTGGCGGAGCACCCGATTTGACCGATGACGAAATCAAGCGCGCCGTAGCCTATATGGGCAATGCCGTCGGCGCCAAATTCCAGGAACCCGCCGTGGCCGCCGCCGCTGCAATTGATCCAAATGTAAAAGGCAAGGAAATCTACCAAGCAGTGTGCATGGCCTGTCATGCCACCGGCGTCGCCAACGCACCGAAATTTGGCGACAAGACCGCTTGGGCGCCGCGGCTGAAAGATGGCGTGGAAAATACGCTAGCCAAGGCGATCAAGGGTTTGAATGCCATGCCGCCCAAAGGCGGCTATACCGGACCGGATGAGGAGTTCAAAGCCGCTGCGTTGTACATAATCAACAACGCGAAATGACTTTCCTGGCCGTGGCTTGCACGGCTTGCAGAACACCGGAAACGGCCGTTTCTCTCCAGAATTTCGGGGGAAACGGTCTTTTTCCTGCATGCCCCAGTTACAACCCAACCTTCGCCCGCGACACAACGATCACTCCGCCATATCTATATAACCAGATCATCCTTTTAAGCCCCGGTTAATTCCGGTAGATTTGGTTTCAAGAATCGTTTGCAATTATTGATCTCACTTCCGGAAGCGTTATCCCATGACTCCGCTCGACGAACATCGCCTGACCCACCTCAAACAACTTGAGGCCGAATCCATCCACATCATCCGTGAAGTGGCGGCTGAATTTGAAAACCCGGTGATGCTATATTCCATCGGCAAAGATTCGGCCGTGATGCTGCATCTGGCACTCAAGGCATTCTATCCGGGCAAGCCGCCGTTCCCGCTGATGCACGTGGATACCACCTGGAAATTCAAGGACATGATCGCTTTCCGCGACCATACCGCGGAAAAATACGGTCTGGATCTGATCATCCACGTCAACGAAGAGGGCGTAGCAGCCGGCATCAACCCGTTTGATTCCGGCTCGGCCAAGCACACCGATGTGATGAAAACGGAAGGCCTGAAACAGGCGCTGAACAAATATAAGTTCGACGCAGCCTTCGGCGGTGCACGGCGCGACGAGGAAAAATCCCGCGCCAAGGAGCGTGTGTACTCGTTCCGTGACAAGAACCATCGCTGGGACCCGAAAAACCAGCGTCCGGAACTCTGGAACATCTACAACAGCAAGATCGACAAGGGCGAGAGCATCCGCGTGTTTCCGCTCTCGAACTGGACCGAACTCGATATCTGGCAATACATCTACCTGGAAAACATCGAGATCGTGCCGCTCTACTTCTCGGCCGAACGCCAGGTGGTGGAACGCGATGGCACATTGATCCTGATCGACGATGAACGCATCCTGCCGCACTTGGGGCCCAATGAAAAAATCGAAACCCGCTGGGTGCGCTTCCGCACGCTGGGTTGCTATCCATTGACCGGCGCGGTGGAAAGCCACGCGCAAACCCTGCCGGAAGTGATTCAGGAAATGCTGCTGACCAAGACCAGCGAACGCCAGGGCCGGGTGATCGACCACGATTCGGCCGGTTCGATGGAGAAGAAGAAGATGGAAGGCTACTTCTAAAACTTGTCCATTGGCCTACTGCGCTGGAGCATGACTGCGTCGTGCGCGCCTCGCAACACCCCAAGGGTGCTTCTTACAGGGCGTCCTAAGGACTACAAGTCCATGTGGTTGCTGCGGTGCTGCTCCTTGCCCTGCACCAGCTCGCTACGGCCACTGAACAAGTTTGCCTTGCCGCTATTACCGTATGTTTTGTTCGGTTTTATTATGAAAACCGAAAAATAGGATGAGAAAACATGGCTCACCAATCCGAACTGATCGAAAACGATATCCTGGCTTACCTGAAGCAGCACGAGAACAAAGACATGCTGCGCTTTATCACCTGCGGCAATGTCGACGACGGCAAGTCAACGCTGATCGGGCGGCTGCTGCACGATTCCAAGCTGATCTTTGAAGACCAGCTGGCCGCGATCGAGCGTGATTCAAAGAAATACAACACCACCGACGACGAAATCGATCTGGCGCTGCTGGTCGACGGTCTGCAGGCCGAGCGCGAACAGGGCATCACCATCGATGTGGCGTATCGCTATTTCAGCACGGAAAAGCGCAAGTTCATCATTGCCGACTGCCCGGGCCACGAGCAGTACACGCGCAACATGGCTACCGGCGCCTCCACCTGCGATCTGGCAGTGATCCTGATCGACGCGCGGCGCGGCGTGCAGACGCAAACCCGCCGCCACAGCTTTATCGTCAGCCTGCTAGGCATCCGTCATGTGGTGGTGGCGATCAACAAGATGGATCTGGTCGACTTCAACGAGGAAACCTACAACCACATCCGCGATGAATACCTGGAATTCAGCAAGTCGCTCAACATTGCGGATATCCGCTTTGTGCCGATTTCCGCCCTGCGCGGCGACAACGTGGTCAGCGCCAGTGAGCGCATGCCCTGGTATGCCGGCCCGACGCTGATGCAATCACTGGAAAGCGTGGCCATCAACAAGGATCAGCCGCTCAAGGCTTTCCGTCTGCCGGTGCAGTACGTCAACCGTCCTAACCTGGATTTCCGCGGTTTCTGCGGCACCATCGCCGCAGGCGAGATTCGCCCCGGCGACGAAGTGGTCGCCCTGCCTTCGGGCAAACGCAGCAAGGTCAAAGCGATCGTGACCGCCGACGGCGAATTGCCTCTGGCGTTCGCCGGGCAAGCGATCACCCTCACGCTGGCCGACGAAATCGATATCTCGCGCGGCGATCTGATCGTGCGGGCTGACAGCGTGCCGCCAGAGATGGCCACCGCGTTTGATGCGAACATCGTCTGGATGAACGAATCGCCCTTGGTGATAGGCAAGGAATATGCCTTCAAACTGGCCGGCAAGCAGGTATTTGGCCGGATCAGCGCTATCCAGCACCGGGTGGACGTGAATACGCTCGAACATCTGCCGGCCAGCATGCTGTCGCTGAACGAGATCGCGCTCTGCCGCATTTCCGTCAACGCGCCGGTGGCATTCGATGCCTACCGCGATTGCCGCGGCACAGGCAGCTTTATCGTGATCGACCGTCTGACCAATGCAACGGCCGGCGCCGGCATGATCCAGCAGGTCGCCAGCGAAACCGCAACGGTTGCCCAGGATGTTGCTGACAATACCTGGCAGGCTTTTGAGGCTGAACTGGATACGCTGATTCAGAAACACTTCCCGAACAGCAACCCGGCAGAGATTCGTGCCCAAATAAAGCGCTAACAAAGACTGCATGCATCGGCAATAGGCAAGGCTCGCTGAACCAAGCGGGCCTTGCTTGCCTCCAGGTGAGGCCAGGTTCATTTCCCCGGAAGCAACGAACCACTTCACTTTACCGTTTCATGTATTCCGGTTGCCAGTAGCATGGCAAAACGCATAGAATGCGGGTCTTCGCGGGCGTCGTATAATGGTAATACCCTAGCTTCCCAAGCTAGAGCCGTGGGTTCGATTCCCATCGCCCGCTCCAGATAAAGCGTTTCAAGGTTTATCACTTTGAACACAAAAGCCAACCTCCCGGGTTGGCTTTTTGCTTTCAGCTCTCGCCCGAAACACGATATTGCCCCCTCGCCGCCTGATTCCCGCCCTGCCCCATGGGCCGTCCAAGATTTTGCAGTGAACGGGGGTGATTTTATAAAGGGCATTGCCATTTCTATGCCCTAGAATCACATACAGGGACTTAGAATGCGCGAGGTCTGAAATGACTGATTCCCATCTGCTTTCCGATCTGGTCGCGCAGTCTTCCTGGCGCGATCCAAGTCGCATTACGCAATGAAAGCCCACCCGATGCCGGCGCCGCTCGATTTGCTGGCCAACAGAATGGAACTGGCGCAGGCGCAACCCGGCGATCTGGTCGTGGTCTACCCATCCGACTCCTACGGTTTTACGGCCAGTCCGCAAGCGTTTCTGGGCCAACCACCCTGTATCGAGGTGCTGGTGTAACAGCGCGCCTCACGATGATCCGACAGGACCCAAGCGCAATGCCTACCCTGACGCCCCGGCCTAACTTCACATTCCCGATCTGGTTGGGCTACCTGTTATTCGTCGTTTACGGCAGCCTGGTTCCGCTCGATTTCAAGCCGCTTGCGCTGGATCAGGCCTGGGCTCTTTTTCAGCACACGCCGATGCTTGAACTCGGTGTGCAATCGCGTGCCGACTGGATTGCAAACGGCGTGCTCTATGTGCCGGTGGGATTCCTGACTGCCCACCTGCTCATGGAGAAACTTCCTGGAACGCCGCGAACACTCCTTTACTTCCTTGTCGGCGTTTTTTCCTTCGCCCTAACCATCGGCGTCGAATTCACCCAGCTTTTCTTTCCGCCTCGCACCGTTTCACTCAATGACATTCTTGCCGAATGTCTAGGCAGTCTTATTGGCATCCTGGTAGCTGCAAAATGCTCCGGCTGGTTCAAAACACTGCTGCATACGTTATTCAGCGACCCCAGACGATTTGCCCGGCGCCTGGTCGAGAGTTACCTTTTCGGTTATGTGGCTTTCAGTCTTTTTCCGTACGACATTCTACTTTCCGGTGCCGAACTCGCTGAAAAACTGCGTGGAAACAACTGGGGCTGGTTGCTTGCCGGTGAAGCACAAGGAACATCACTGACTGTTCTCAAACTGCTGGCAGAGATCATTCTGGTTCTCCCGTTCGGACTGTTTCTCGGCTATCGGTCAGGCTCTCGCACTGCGACGTTCAAGCAAGCCACCCTGCTGGGCATCCTGCTCGGCGGATTCATCGAGATCGCACAATTTTTTATCTACTCGGGAGTCAGTCAAGGTCTTTCGGTTCTGACACGCACCCTCGGATTTTGTGGCGGCCTGGCGCTCTGGCAACGTCGGGCAAACTGGTCACCGGAAAGGCTGGCCTTAACTGTCCAACGTTATGCATTTTTGCTGGGTACAGTCTACCTGTTCGCGCTGCTGGAAGTGAACGGTTGGTTTTCCCACCGTTGGGGCGGAATGGATTTCGCCCTCAGCCAGTTGGAAGAACTGCATTTTCTGCCTTTTTACTATCACTACTACACCACCGAAGCCAAGGCGCTGTACAGCCTGGCCAGCGTTTGTTTCATGTACCTGCCAATCGGGCTATTGGTCTGGTCAAATCGCGGCTCACCTTCACGGGCTTTTTTCTACGCCCTATTCGGCGCCAGTCTGGTCGAAACCGGCAAGCTTTTCCTGCTTGACACACACCCCGACCCGACCAACATCCTGCTCGGGGCGCTGGCCAGCTGGGGGGGCGTGCATCTGGCAAGAGCGCTCGCCAAGGCAGCCTCTATGCCCTCTTCCTCCTCAGCACCGCACCCTTCAGATACCACCAAACAGTCCGAAAAACGCATCCCGATAACCCGGGAACCCGCCAGACGCTGGACCAGCGTGACCTTGTTGTTGCCATCACTGGCATTCGCCGCCTATTGGGCAGCAACATTCCCGACTCAACCTGTGTTGCTCTGCCTTTTCCTTGCCGCCTGTGCAGCAATCATCTGGCGCCGTCCGATACTGCTCGTCGCCATCATCCCGGCCGCCTTGCCAATCCTCGATCTTGCGCCATGGAGCGGGCGTTTTTACCTGGATGAGTTTGATCTGCTGGTTTTGCTCAGCTTCGCCATTGGCTACACCCAGGTCTCTCCGGTGCCACGAGAGAAACGTCACGCAGACACCCTTTTCGCCGTTGCAACTTGTTTGCTGGCGCTTAGCTTTGCCGTCAGCGCTCTGCGTGGTTTGACTCCATGGCAAATGCCCGATGCCAACGCTTTTACCAACTACTTGAGCCCTTTCAATACCCTGCGCATTGGCAAAGGCGCCCTCTGGGCCTTCCTGAGCTATGGATTGTTACGGCGCTTTGTTGTATCCGGGATAGACATCAAGCGTCCATTCGCGCTGGGCATCGTCGCCGGTCTTGCACTGACGGTGGGAGTGATTCTCTGGGAACGACTAACCTTCGTCAGCCTGTTTGACTTCGCTAGCGATTACCGCGTCACCGGTCCCTTCTCGGCCATGCATACGGGCGGTGCGTATATCGAATGCTTTTTGGTGATTGCCACGCCGTTTCTGCTCGTGTTCATTCTGCAAACCGGCAATTGGCTAAGCAGACTGCTGGGGATAGGCCTGTTGTTCGCCAGCACGTACGCCCTGATGGTCACTTTCTCGCGCAATGGCTATGCGGCATTTGGCCTTGCCTTGGCCATCATACTGTTTTTCGCCACCTTCAAATCCGGGCGATGGCAACACCGTAGCATCCTCGTTGCGAGTCTGACTTTGGCGATTCTGGCAATCGCCATCCCGGTTTTTAACGGCAGGTTTGCACAGGACCGGCTAGCCAACGTCGCCAAAGACTACGCGGTTCGCCAAGCCCACTGGCAGGACGCGCTCAACATCCGCTCACCGGACTGGGTCACGACCCTGTTCGGGATGGGTCTGGGCCGCTATCCCCAAAGCCACTATCTGTTCAGCCGCGAGGGAAGCCGCACCGCCACCTACCAGCTTGTAAATGAGAATGGAAATGCCATCCTTCGGCTCGGTTCGGGCGACCCGGTTTACATCGAGCAAATCGTATCCATTCAGCCGCGTCAGAACTATGTACTGAAGCTGGATGCACGCTCCAGCATGCCGGATGGGGAAATCACCGCAGCCCTCTGTGAGAAATGGATGCTCACATCGTTCAAGTGCGTTGAGGCCCCGATCAGCGCCGGCGATGCGGATGGCGCATGGCAGAGCCTGACTGCCCCTTTGCTATCCGGCTCACTGGCTGAGGGGCCTTGGTATTCCCGCAAACCCGTCAAGTTCATCCTGCACAGTTCAGCAGACAGATCCACGGTTGATATCAAAAACGTCCGCCTGGAAACCAGCCGGGGCGAAAACCTGCTGCGCAACGGCAGTTTTTCTAAAGGACTGGATCACTGGTACTTTTCTGCCGACAACCACTTGCAATGGCATGCCAAGAATTTACCGATCGCTGTTCTTTTCGACCAGGGATGGCTGGGCCTGATCGCCTTGTGCACGTTCTCGGTTCTCGTCATCAAACGAGCCGCAGGTCGTGCCTGGCAAGGCGACCTGCACGCCGCTGCTGCATTGGCGGCCTTTTGCGGATTTCTGATAGTCGGACTGTTTGACACCCTGCTCGACGCACCGCGCTTTCTTTTCTTGTTCCTCTTGCTCGGCGGGTTCTGCGGATTCAGGAACCTCTCCATCTTGCCGGAGAAACCGGGTCAATCCAGCCGCTTTGATATCTCTGTTGAGTGATAAAACAGCCACGATAGATCGCAGTTCTTTTTGTTTTTCCGACTAGAGTAAAGATATGTTCAAACCAGACTGGCCGCATTCATGACAAGCCATCCCGATTGTTTTGTACTCGGCAAGCCCCGGTTCAATGATTCGGCGCTGATGCAAACTGCAGCCAAGGAAGGGCCTGAAGCAGCTTGGCTGCAGGCTTTTCAGCTATTCGGAACGCGGGCTCCGGAACGGGTTTCCGGCGATTTTGCAGTCGCGCTTCGCATGCCGGACGCAAAGGTCTTTCTTGCCATCGACCGCTTTGCCATCCGCACGCTCTGCTACCGCCAGGCCGGCGACCAGCTCCGCTTCGCCGAACGTGCCGACCAGCTGGCCGATTCGACGACTGAAATCGATCCTCAGGCCATCTTCGACTACCTGTATCTCCATGTCATTTCCTCGCCGGGAACGATATTCAAGGGCATTAACCGGGTTCCACCCGCGCACTATGTGTTATTCGAGCAGGGCCGCTTGACCGTGGCACCCTACTGGATACCGGAATTCACAGAGGACCCTCATCCACGTTTCGACAGCCTCTGCGATGAATTCAGGCACCTGCTGCGCCAGGCCACCACGCGCCAACTCGACGCCGGCAAAGCCGGATGTTTTCTGAGCGGCGGCACAGATAGCTCCACCGTCGCCGGCATGATTGGTCAGATAAGTGATAAACCGGCGGCAACTTACTCGATCGGATTCGAGGCCAAAGGCTATGACGAAATGGCCTTTGCCCGCATTGCCGCCAGGCATTTCAAGACCGAGCATCACGAATACTACGTTACACCCGACGATCTGGTCTGCAGCATCCCAGACGTTGCCGCGCATTATGACCAGCCCTTTGGCAATTCATCCGCGCTGCCTGCCTACTACTGCGCCAAAATGGCCAAAGAGGACGGGGTGGCTCGTATTCTGGGGGGCGATGGCGGCGACGAGCTTTTTGGTGGCAATTCCCGCTACGCCAAGCAACGCATCTTCAACTGGTATCAGCATATCCCGAAGCCGTTACGTACCGGCTTGATGGAACCCCTGCTTTCCACAACAGTAGCAGGCCGCCTTCCGCTCCTGCGCAAAGCGGCCAGTTACGTCGAACAGGCCAGTCTGCCGATGCCGGACCGTCTGAAAATCTACAACCTCATTACCCGACTGGGAACGGACAACGCCCTGACGCCCGAATTTCTTGCCAGGGTTGATCTGGATTCACCGATGCGACTGATGCGCGATGTCTGGCACAGTGCACTGGCCAGAAGCGACACGAATCGTGAGCTGGCCTTCGACTGGCGCTTCACGCTCGCCGAAAACGACTTGCCCAAAGTCTGCGGAACAACCCGTCTTGCCGGACTGGAAGTGGGCTTCCCCATGCTCGACGACGATCTGCTCGATTTTTCCTTGCGTTTGCCCAGCGATTACAAGCTCAAAGGCTTGAAACTGCGCTGGTTCTTCAAGGAAGCCCTGCGTGGCTTCCTGCCCGATGAAACCATCGCAAAGAAAAAACAAGGATTCGGACTGCCGTTCGGCATCTGGTTGACCCGCCACGAAGCCCTGCGAAAACTGGCCTCCGAATCGGTCCATGGCCTGGTTGACCGTGGCATTCTGCGCGCCAATTTTGTCGAAGAGCTTCTGACCCAACGCCTGTACGAACACCCCGGCTACTATGGGGAAATGATCTGGATATCAATGATCCTTGAGCAATGGCTGCGTAGCCGGTCCTCCGATTTCTCGATTCACGCCTAGCAGGGGAATCCAAATGCAAAAAAAATCGTTTTCGCCGTATTGGTTACCCGTTCTGGCCCTCGGCATGGGTCTGACCTTATCCAACCAGGCCATAGCCAGTGCGGCAGAGTGCGGTGAACTCAAGAACCATGGAAACATCGGTCCCTGGGACTATGCAGACCCAACGAGCACCATGGCGACCGGAGAAAACCCGATGGGGCGCATCAAGCGTGTTGAAAACGTTCACTTCAACCCACAAATGCAAAGCCTTGATCTCAAAAAGTTTTCCATTGAGCGTTTGACAAGTGAATTCAACTACACATTAAGAGTGTTCCCCAACCACCCTCGGGCTCTGCTTGCCTTATCAAAACTTGAAGGAATAGCCGGTGGCAAACTGCCACAAAATTCAATCACGCCCTTTACCCCGAAAATCACAGCGGACTGTTTTTTTGATCGCGCCATAAGATTCAGGCCGAATGACAAGGCGGTTCGCATAGTTTACGGCATGCATCTTCAACAGCGAGGGAAGCTGAAAGAGGCGCTTGTTGAGTATGAGTTGGCAAAATCGCTGGGGGAAAATAGCGCCAGTTTCAATTACAACTTTGGGCTTTTGCACGCTGATATGAAAAATTGGGATAAAGCCTACGAGTACGCGGTCAAGGCCCAAAATGCAGGATTGATGTTGCCAGGGCTTAGAGGAAAACTGGAGAAAGCCGGACGCCCACTGCCGGCACTAATGCCACCGGAAAAGGTATCTGCTTCCACGCCAGCAGTTACAGACTAGATACGTGCTTTAGACATTGAGACCGTTTCACAAGACCGTATCTTGCCGGCAAGCACGGCATCAGACCCATCTTCAGCCGAGGCAATTTACCGGCTTGCAGTGCGTTTATCCATTTCAAGATAATGACCGGGCTCGGCCTATTGCGCGAACTTGAAGCCCCCTCCTGGCCCAACCATACACAGAGGTGAAGCTTTCGTGGCCTCAGAAATCAGAACCGACATTCAGGCGCTACGCGGCTTGGCCATTGTTCTGGTGCTGCTGTATCACGCCGAAACCGGACTTTTTCCGGGTGGTTTTCTTGGGGTGGATATCTTCTTCGTCATTTCCGGATTTCTCATCACGGGGCTGGTCAAGAAAGGCGTGGAAAGCGGTAATTTTCGTTTTTCCGATTTCTATTTTCGGCGGGCGAAGCGATTGCTGCCTGCGGCCTATGTCACCTTTTTCGCTTCGGCGCTGGCAGCCCCCTTCGTACTCAACGCACAAGAATCACAGGATCTCACGGAACAGGTCTTCGGCGCGTTGAGCTTCACCGCCAATGTGGTTCTTCTCTTTCAGTCGGGTTATTTCTCCAGCGCGGCTGAATTGAAGCCTCTTCTGCATGTTTGGTCACTCTCCATTGAGGAGCAATACTACCTGTTGCTGCCTGCATTTCTTGTCTTTGTCCCCCGGAAATACTGGATTTCGGGCTCCATTGCACTGTTATTAACGAGCCTGGGTTTATGCCTCGCTCTACTGACAGTGAAACCTATCGCCACCTTTTATCTGCTGCCCATGCGCGGTTGGGAGCTCGGTATCGGATCGCTAGCCGCCATTTTGACCGCCCAGGCGCAACGGATAAGTCGCATGTTCGTTGTGATGTTCTGGCCCGCTGTTGTCATGCTGCTATGGGTTCCGCTGGCTCCCACCGGCCTTCCCCATCCCGGGCTGGATGCAATCCTGGTTTGCCTGGCGACAGTCATCGTAATCCTGCGCCGCCACCCGTTTTTGGACACATCGAAGGTGTCTCGTGCGCTCGCGCGGGTCGGTGATGTGTCCTACTCCCTCTATCTGGCCCACTGGCCACCATTCGCCTTCCTCAAGAATGCAGCGGTGGGCCCTATTACGCTTTGGGAAAACCTGGCGACCTTGGCCTTGGGTATTGTTCTGGCGCTTTTGCTTTATCGTTATGTGGAATTGCCGTCCCGGCGCCTTCAACTGCGGCCTACCCGGCGCCTGTTGCTGGCTGGCGTGGCGACGTCTTTGGGGGTGTTGGGGATTCCGGTAGTGATCGCCAGTACCTCAGTTGCCGGACCGGATTACGCATACATCAGAAGGTCCAACGATGGCTTTGCCGCAGTTTGTGCTTTTGAAACGAACTTCACCCCCAGAGCCGAGTGTCGCAACTCAAATCAACCCACGGTGATGGTGTGGGGGGATTCTTACGCAATGCACCTGGTACCCGGCATCGTTGCATCCACGAATAAGGGCGTGGTACAGGCAACCCGGGGCAACTGCGGCCCTTTCGCCAATCTGGCCCCGCTCTCGAATGTTTATTACCTGCGCCCTTGGGCTGAAGCCTGTCTGGATTTCAACCGCTCCGTGCTGGATTACTTGCAGCAGACGCCGTCCATCAAGACAGTGGTGTTGTCGAGCCCGTTTCACCAATATCTGAGAAAGGAATATGGCAAGCACCATTGGCGCTCCCTCAGCATCGTAGACGAAACGCTGGTTGAACAAAACGTCAGCGAGGAGTTGGCAGCAACAGCCATGGTAACCACCATCCGGCAGTTGCGAACGCTGGGCAAGAATGTGTTGCTGGTTGCGCCCCCGCCATCATCCGGCTTCAATACCGGAGCCTGCCTGGAGCGCAAGGCTCAGGGGAAACTGGTGATTGGTGCACCGACTGGAGACTGCAGTATTCCGCAGGCAGACTACCAGCGCTTTTTTGCGCTGACACAAGCGTTCCTGCGGCGAGTGCAGAAGGAGACGGGCATCCGTGTGATCTCTTTCGATTCGGTATTGTGCGACAGCATGCGTTGCGTCACGCGGTTGGATGGCAAGTTGCTGTATGTGGATAGTGGGCATCTGACTCATGATGCCTCTCTCCTGCTTTTCCAGAAACTTGGTTTTGGAGAGATATTGAACAAGGAATTACAATAGGCCCGCATCGAAATACAAAAAGGCTTTATGCATCCTGCTTCGATGTTATTGCCACATTCGGGATCATGCAATCAATCTCTATGCAGCTTACGTTTAATGGCTGCAAACAAGCGCAGAAATTCTTCTTTGGGGGCGCGATCGAAACAAACCAGCCCGCTCAACCACACGCCAGCTGAAATAAATCCGGCAACAGAAAGATAACCCACTAATGGAAAAAATCGATCCGGACTACGGAGAAACAACATTATTATTGCTGCCGGCAAGATACCTATTGCTGCTATTGGAATGTTTTTAACAACAATCGAACCATAATTGGACCACAAGAACAGTCCTGAGCGGTTACTGAAATAGAGTAAAACCAGGAGATTGATAGTTTCTGCCACAACAAAACCAATTGCGCCACTTAGCAGGCCATAGCGCGAAGAAATGCTTAGCAATGCGAATTTTAGAGCAGTTGAAATGAGCGAGTTATGCATAACCAAAGATATTCTCCCACTGGCAACAAGTGCGGCGGCCAGTGTTGGCGCCACACAGCGAAGCACCATCGCAACACATAGAATCTGCGCCAACGGTACAGCCGCCACCCATTGCGTACCGAAAAGTAAAACGATAAGCGGTTGTGCAAGAACTGCCGTGAGTCCGCTGATGAAAAGCGAGATCGATACAACATTATCCAGCACCTGGATAAGCTTTCCCCGCATATCCCCCCCCGCCCTCTCAACCTCGGACAGATAGGGCAGCATCACGCTGCGCAGCACATCCTGCAAAAGGCGCTCTAACAACTGGACATAGCCCATTGCGCGGGAGAACAAGCCTGTGCCTTCCATGCCTACTGTACGGCCAAGCACGATGTCGGGAGCCGAATGGCCTGCTTCTGATGCAATTGAAGATACCGAGCTGCGCATACTGAATGCCAATACATGCACCAGTTCGCTCAGGCCCGGCTTCAGAAAAAAACCGGCGGGGTTGGCAATCAAGGTACCCAATACCGTCGTCAGCGTGCCGCAAACCCCGCCCCAGGCAAGACTGATGAAACCATAGCCCATCGCGGCAAATAATACCGAGGTGCCAGAATGCACGAGCGTGCTTGCCACCGTAATGAACATGATGGTGCGAAAATTCATTGCTCGGCGAAGAAGCGCCATGCTGATTGATCCAAACGGGATCAGCGCGAAATTAAGCGCCATCACCGTCATCACTTCGCCGACACCCACTTCATCATAAAAAATTGCGATGGGTGTGGACGCAAGCCATAAAGCTAACGCCAACACCCAGGCGACCAGGATCGTCAGCGTAAATGCGGTACCCAGGCGGGCTTGGGAGAGATTTTGTTCCTGAATGACATAGGTCGAGGTTCCGAAATCACGCAGGGTATGCGCAATCATGATCACGGCGGCACCAACGGAGTAAATGCCAACTTCCGCAGGAGTTAGCAGACGCGCCAAGACAATCGTCGCAATAAATTGAAGCGCGACACTGAAGTATCGCGTGCTGAATGTGTAAGCCAGCGCAGAACGAATAGACATTGATTGAGTACTTCCACGGTCAATACCGCTGTGGGCCCGTAATCGAATGTGCTTTTGGACAATGGAATATGCTGGGAAGCTATTTATCCTCTACACGATAGCCGGTGAAGATAAACCATCCGCCCACCTCATCAAAGTTGCCGAATCCAAGCAATTCTTTCAGTCGTTTGGGGCGGTATCGATTCCAGCGTAATTGCCGGAAGAAGTTACTACGCGAGATGTCCGAGAGAATGGGTTTCTTGATTCTCGCAATGGTCTTGATGTCCAAAAGCTTCCCATAGCGCTCCGCGACCTCTGCTTCTGAACGGAAAAATCGCTCGTGATAGGTGGAATCGAAATTAGGCACGCTGCATACGCAAAATGTTCCAGCAGGCCATATCGAGACCAGCTCAAGGTCATTGGGTATATGTTCCAGGACTTCCGTGCAAATTATCGAGGAAGATAAAGTGGCGTAATTCTCGGCATTTAGCGCATCCGCCACATAAAAAGCACTCTCTTTAGAGGTTCTGCGTTTGGCTTTTTCGACGGCTACCGGACTAAAATCAAAACCGCGATAACCAATATGCGTTTTCTCGAAAAGCATATGTGCGAAGGCGCCGGACCCACAGCCCACTTCAAGAACATTTTCAACCTTTTTATTTTGCAACACTTTCAGGACAGCATGATACATCGGGTAATAGCATGAGCTTTGATAAGGCAAGTCAAATACCTGATCGAAGCCACCTTGCTCGAACATGTCGTCGTAGGTTGAACTTATCTGCGGTTTTTTTTCCATGCTTCACCTATAAGGCATATCAATTTCCAATGGCTGTCTCTTTAAACCCAATTAGCATTTCAGCCATCAGAGACGATCAAGAATCTCGCGTTTAATCCGCTCCACACGAGATTCCCAACTGTTTCCGGATGCAAATTCAATTCTGGCCTTTTCCTTGGAGGCATCCCCTTTCTCCTTGATCAAGGCATCGATTGCATCAATCCAGGCATTCTCGCCTTCCGCAACTCGTATCAGGTTTTCATACGCTTTAGTTTCGTTAAGTGGTGAGATCACCACTCCTTTTCCCGCAGCAAAAGACTCTTGTAGTTTTAGTGGGCTACCGAAAAACGCCCACTGCCCTGGTTCGTGGCGATAGGGGATAATAGCAACATCCAATGCCATCCAGTACCGAGGTACATCTTTAAAAGGTTTTGGCCCAAGAAAATACACATTTTTCAATTGTCTAATCCTGTCCAAATCCAATGCCAACTCAGGGTCTGAATCGACGGGACCTACAAACGTGAAGTTCCATTCAGGGCGTCTTTTTGCTATTG
>Ga0316604_10001279_pt1 | contig 23083 bp, 22 predicted proteins | sample OWC_soil_day20_C_FD_207650 | JGI IMG/M metagenome (GOLD analysis project Ga0316604, IMG submission 207650) | Wetland soil microbial communities from Old Woman Creek delta, Ohio, United States - OWC_soil_day20_CT | ecosystem: Environmental > Terrestrial > Soil > Wetlands | place: USA: Ohio...
TGTCTTGCCAGCACTGATTCTCATCGCTATAATGCGCGCTCGTTTTGGCCAATTAGCTCAGTTGGTAGAGCAGCGGATTGAAAATCCGCGTGTCCGTGGTTCGATTCCGCGATTGGCCACCAGAATATCTCCTTGAATTTCAAGGAAAAAACGCCAACCTTAACCGGTTGGCGTTTTTGTTTCCGGTTTCTGAAAGTCCGCGTGCCGGTGCTATCCCGAAAGGTAGTTCGTCTGCCGGAGCCGCCGGTCGTTCGGATCATGAAGAACGACCGGAGTTGAACAGACTACAGATGTTCGCGACACTCTCTGGGTTAAGCCTCGCGAGGCCAGTCATCAGGAATCAGCTTGAGTCCGTCCCGCCATCGCTCTCGAACTGCATTTTGGAACCGAGGGTCATCACTGAAATCAGGGTGGTCGGTGATGATTACTTGGAACTTACCTTCGAGGCTGTCGACCACGTCGAATATCAACTTGAAGAGTCGCTTGACCGCTTTGCGGTCCGTGTCGATCTTCTCTTGCGTCACATCCACGCTTGGTACTGTGTCGGGAGAGAAATGCGCCTGCGACAACTGGTCGAGGAGCAAGAAGGCAGGCACGGGCCGGTGACGGTTCGCGAACCACGTGTGCAGCGCGAGATGCGCGACGATGTGGTAGCCAACATGATTTTCACCGCTGCCGATATCGCGCATAGGCACCGGCCGTTCAGGTGTGTCTGCGACAATGGTTAGCGCACGGGAATCGAGGCGAAGTGGAGAGTCCGAGTACTCCAAGTCGATCTGCTTGGCGTAGTCTGAGAGATGGCGGTTGACGTTGGATAGGCAGGATTCCATCTTCGCCTGGATCGTGTCGGCGCTGACGGCAGCGTTGAGCTGAGTCTCCTGAATCCGCAACTCATTCAGCCGCGTCTGCTGCTCACTGACATCCGGCATCTGCGGGATATTCTCCATGTACAGGCTGATGCGTCCGAGGACCATGGCGCGCCGTGCCTCCGTATCCGAGGCCAGTTGCAAGCGCTGGTTACCGCGCTTGACTGCCGTGAGCATTACGCGGTTGTCGTCGAGGCGGCGTCGCACGTCTGCAAGCTTGGTTTCGACATCCTGGATCGCCGTTGTAATGCGAGGCGTTGCAGAATCCATCGCGCCGCTGCGCTCACCGATGTACTCCTGTGCAGCGCGCAGGTCGCCGATGGATGGTACTTGCGAGGCTTCTGGTAGGTTCTGCAGGCACAGCGGGCATGAGTGCCCGGGGGCATCGTGCTCGAAGACCGTCACGGCGTTGAGGCGGGCAGAGTGCTCGCGGGCCTCAGTCGAATAGCCTTTAGAACTGCCCTCGAAACTGCGTGCCCGCTCCAGAGTCGATTGTAGCTTCTGCTGTTCCTGCACCAGTTCGCTGCGTACAGAAGATAGACGTCGGAACTCAGCGTCTTCTCCTACCTCCGTTGCAGCGGAAGGCACCGGCGTGCTCTGAATGGAACGCAAGGTGTCGATCTTTTCCTGCCAAGGCGCACTGTCGTCGAGCGTGCTCAGGCCGACGGCCTTTGCTTCTGACAGCAATGTATCAGCACGACCGACACCCTCGCCCCTGATCGCGGCGGCCTCGAAGAGCCGGCGTTCGATCTGGCGGATCTCGGTACGTACTCGCTTGAGTTCATGTTGCTGCGCCACGTAGTCGTCGGTGACGGCGCCGAGGAAGTAAGGCAGGGTGTCCTTGATCGCCTGCGCGACGAAGCGGTCGCTCGATCCGTGGAACAGGTGCCGCCGCTGCGCGATCTCATTCTGCGATTGCAGGCAGAAGGCGAGGGCGTGGCCGATGGTGGCGGCGAGCGGCGGGCGGGTCTGCCCCTGCGGAGGCTCGTGCAGGTAGTCGGAAAGCCCGGCCCAGGAAGCCAGTAGCGAGCGCAAGCCTTCGCGGTTGGTGGTCTGGCGTAGTGCGCTGGCAGGCGGAATCGTTACTTCGGTGTCGGTCTGGACATAGACAGCTTCGTTAGACTTGCCATCGCCCGGCGGCAGCTGTCGGGCTACGAACGCCTGACCACGGCGTGTCTGCAGCAGCAGGCCGAACCACGCGACGTTGCGCCGGACCTTACCCTCGGGAACATCGATTTCCGAGGAGCCGAAGCAATACTCGATGATGCCGAGGATGGCCGATTTGCCTGTACGAGAGTCGCCCGAGACTATGTTAACGCGACCTGGCTCGAACGGAACGACACGACGACGTCCATCGTGGCTGTAGGTCACGATGGCACGGATCTGAATCATGCTTGTACTCCCAACAGCGCCAGCACGGTCGGGGGCGCTCCCGCTTTGCATAGCCAGCGGCCGACGAACACGGCCTGGCGCATGCACTCTCTCACCTCGTCACTCGAAGTTCGGAGGTAGGCATTGATCTTTCTTGGTTGCACATTGCCAGGGTCGAGCCGGCGGCCGTCAAGCGAAAGCAGCCCGCGTTGTACGCCGAAGAGCAGGGCTTCGCGTATTGTGTCTCGAAGCATGACTACTCCCTTGGCAACGGCTGACCGCTCCAGCGGGTGATCGTGCACCCAGGTCGCTAGTGATGTAGTGGTCATCCGAGGCAGTTGATCCCGCGTCTGGCCGCGTAACACGAAACTGGCGCCCACAAACGCGAGCTCAAGGGGTAACCCAGTAGAGGCGGAGGTAAGCGCCGTCGATTCGGTGTGGTAACCGCGCGTGAGGTGCCATACCGTAATCGCACAGAAGGCTGGGTTGAGAAGGTTGCGTTGCTCGATGGTGCGCTCCTGCCAGGCAGTCATGCCACATTCCCTTCGGCCGTTGCGTCGAAGATAGCCTTAAGCCTAGCCTCGAAGTCAGGGTGCCAGCCGAGGCGACGGTCCTCTGCAAGCATGTGCAGTGAGCCACGACACACCCAAGGGACGTTGACGCCGGATCTGATCGGGAGGTGCGCGTCCTCTGCCCACTTCAGGATGGCGCGCCCAGCTCGGGCCATCGCCTCCTCCGTCGATTGAGCCCCGAGTTCGTCGCAGACTTGCGCGTACTGCAGCTCCCACTCGGCGTACAAGCGCTTGTCGTACTTCTGCAGATCGGCATCGAACAGCAGGTCATGTCGGGTCCATGCTGAACGCTGCCTGAAGGCCTGCAGGTAGCTGGTGATCGCGTTGCGGATACGCATCTGGCTGCCACCGACGAGTTCCACCTGCTTGTAGAACGGTCGGGTCGAGAACTCCGGTAATTGGTCGAGTGCAACCATCAGGGCGTCAAGTTCCTCGTCGATCGGCAGCGAATCGGGCTTGAGCGACTCCTGGATCTCCGAGATTTGGGCGTCGATCTCAGCGCGCGGGATGCCCCCGTCAGGATGGACTAACTCGTGCAGCACTCGCTTGAACCACCAGCCCTCAAGCATCTGCACCGACAGGTCCTGATGGTGCAGGGAGACGTGGTACAGCTCAGCTTGCAATTGATCGAGAATCGCGGCTGCGTCTGGCTGCGCCGGCACGACGTAAATACTCGAAAGCAGTTGTTCCCGCTCGGTTTCGTCCAAAGCCAGGTACGCATCGAAGGTGGTTTTCAGTTCACTGTTGGAGGATGTGGTCGCGGCATGCTTGAGCCTCTTTGCGGCCTCTGCTATGTCTCGTGCATGGCCGTCGATTTCCAGCACTGCAGAGGCGCTTCCCTCCGGCGCCGCGGCAGTGGCGATCAAGAAACGCGCTGTGTCTGGAGGGACTTCGCCGCTGGCTAGGCCGACCATCCAGACGCGTAGCGTTTTCCATAGTTCAGGACTGAGATCGGTCAAGGTTGCAGCGGCGTTGAGTGAATGCTTCGCCTGCAGAACGGAGGCGGGTTCGCCGCCAACTTCGAAGCTCACGTCGTCCAGTGTTTCGATGCTGACTGTGAAGTCGCTGATGCGGCTTCGGCGAATAGCCCACAGTAACGCAATTCGAACCTGGTAGAGATAACCCACCATCGACGCACCGGCGCCGAAAGTAGACACACTAGGTTGAGTCATGGCTTGCTCGCCCCTCCCTCGAAGTGAGCTTTCTATTGTTCAGGTCATGCGGTGGCCAAGGTTACCGAGAATCAGCGACCATCAAGGCTATACAACGATTGACTATGACGAATGATACTCGTCTGCCATGGTTCCAGGAAGTGGTTGTACGGCAGTAGCAAACTAGGCGCCGAGTGCGGCCTGTGCCCGCAAGCTAGAGAACTTCGCTTGTTCAGCACCTGCGAATCAGTACGCTTCAGCCGATAAGCAGCGGGGCGCACTAAAAAAAAAGATGCCCGAACGGCCGCAGCCGTTCGGGCATCCTGTTGTTGCCGGGTTAGTCGGTGATCGCTTCCGCCATCACGCTATCTTCTTTCTGCTTCGCCTCGGCCGCCTGCATCGCCGCGCCGACCACGTCAGCCACCGCCTGGCTGGCCCGGCGCTGCCCGGTATCAGCCATATGGGCGTAGCGTTGCGTGACTTGCGGCGAGGCGTGGCCGAGCAGGTGCTGCACTTCGTACAGCGAGGCACCGGCATTGATCGCCAGCGACGCAAATCCGTGACGGAGATCGTGTAAGCGGATGTGTTCCAGGCCTGCCGCCTTCAGCCCACGTTCCATCAACTTGCGCACGTTGCAGATCGGCTTGTCCCCGAAGCGCCCCGGAAATACCCACGTCGATACGCCTCGGCTGGGCTGGGCGGTCAGCAGCTCGATGGCCGCCGCATTCAGCATCACGTAGCGTCCGACGCCTGCCTTGGTTTTCGGTAACCACCACAGCCCGGTCTCCAGATTTACGTGTTCCCATTCGGCCTGAAGTCCTTCTTCGCGGCGCACCCCGCATAGCGCAAGAAGCTTCAGCGCTGATGCGGCCGTCTGGTTCTTATCGGCATCGAAGGCGGCGAACAGGCGTACCAGCTGGCTCGCGTCGAGGCAAGGCATCGCCTTGACGACTTCTCTGTACTGCTTGATGCCAGCAGCCGGGTTCTTGTCGATGATGTCCCACTCGACGGCCTTCCTGAACGTGGCGCTCAGCAACGCCAAATGCCGGTTGGCGGTGCCTGGCGAGTGGCTTTCTCGCATGCTTGCGTGGTGCAACTGCACATCGCGCGTTGTGATCTCGGCGAGGCGCAGGTGGCCGAACTTCGGTTCTAGGTGCAGTCTGAATTTCGATTCGTCATCTTTTTTCGCGGATCGCTTGCCTGACTGGATGGCGAAGGGCAGGTACTGCTGGCGCACGAATTCGCTGAATGTCGGCATCGCCTTGATGCGATCCCGGGCTTCCTGCGGGTCACCACCGCGGTCGATGATAGCGCGCATCTCGGCCGCTGCCGCCCGTGCCTCGGCTACGCCGAAGGCGGTGCTGAATTGGCCGATGGGTGCGTAGCGACTGCGGCCGGAGAGCAACGTGTAGCGCATGCCGAAGCGCTTCACGCCGTTCTTGCCGACGGCAAGGCGCAGCCCGGGCATCACCGTGTCGGAATACTCGGCCGACTTCGACGGCGAATCGGGGGCGTGCGCCGGCAACGCGGCGATGGCGCGGTTGGCGAAGGGGAACTTCTTGTTGTCTTTCATAGGGGTCTCTCGTATCCAGGAAAAAAGAAGCCGCCACCGGCAGAAGACCGGCAGCGGCTGGCTGGACGGGCTGGCGAGTTGCCGACCGTCTATGTGGCTGTTGTGAACGCGTTCTTTTTTGAAAAAGAGACGCGCGGACCATCGTGAAAACCGTTGGTGAACCGGGCGATCAGGACGAACGGGGCTTGTCGGGTGGGTGCTAGGCCACTAAATCCGCGTGTCGGCGCTCGCCGATCAAGTCGGCACGCCGCAACAACTCAAGCAGGGCTTGGTTTCGTGGCCACGGGTGTAAGTCGGATAGCGGCACCTGCCACCGGTCGCCGACAGAATCCCGGCAACTGGCGCAGCAGTCGGACGAGATCAGCCAAACGTGCCCAGCAGCGCGATGCCGTCAAACTGCTCATGCACGACATCGGCGACCGGATGGCAGCCGACTTCGACGCCACCTATGGCGCCAACAAGCTGCCGGGCGTACGTCAGACTGTCCGTTAGCAGCCATTGCGTGCCACCATCAAGTTCGACTGCCAGCACCTGAACGACCGACAGAATTGCGGGGTGACGGCGCAGCAACTCGATCAAGGCGAGCGCTTGAGCCAAGGGGCGAGACTGGCCAGCATCGAACTCAACCACTGCACTGCGCTCAAGCCAGGTCTCGATCAATCCTTCGTCCATGAGCTCAAACAGGTTGCCGACGAACGGCGCGAGGACCTTGTCATAGGGGTGCTCAGCCATGGTCAGTACTCACTACTGAGCAGGACGGTCGTAGCTTCCCGCGACGCTTCAGTAATCGCGTAGCAGGTCTGACCGGCAACCACGTAGACGGAAAGCAGGCGGTTGCCATAACGCAAGGCAGCCTCATTGGCCTGAGCGTCTTCAGCGCAGACGTCACCCCAGTCGCCCGCAACATGTCGGCCAAGCAGGTCAAACACCGATACGTGGTGCTCGGCCAGCCAGTCCATTGCGCCGGGTGTAATCAAGAGTTGGCCGAGCGCGAAGCGGGGCAAACGGGCCTGCCGATGCTTGGGCAAGCCGAGATTGGGAATTACAGTCATGGATGACCTCCAATATGAAAACGCCGCCCAGGCTTGAAGGCCTGGACGGCGGCGGGTGAGGAAGGAAAGAAGAGTGAGGGTCAGATCGGCGGCTGGCTGGCGAGGTCGCGGCACAAGGCGAGCAGTACCGGCTCGATGGCGTCATCCTTCGGGACCAGCAACGAAACGCCGTAGCCGTCGTCGTTCCAGCAGATGTAGGCCTCGAAGACGCAGCCCAGGTCGCTGATCCATTCGGCGGGCAGGACGAAATCGTCATCGGCGATGTCGCCGAGCAGTGCGGCGACGCTAGCGACGGAGTCGCCAGGTTCTACCAGTACAACCAGTGCTTCGTAATCCGTTGGCCCAAGGTTAGTGCTCCGCCAGCGCACAAGGCAGCTGAGGATTTCCCGGCGCAATGGCTCGGCCAGGTCGCCGAGATCGCTGTCACTGTCCAGTTGCCGCATGCTCATCTCCCGATCCGGCGTGCTTCGACGGACGACCTTTACGCCCCTTGCGGCCAACGGCCGTATCTTCGGCTTCAGGATCATCCGGCGTGTCCTGACGAGTCATGGTCGAGACGGCATTCTTGCCGGCCTTCGTTGGCGGAACATAGACTTCCCCTGCATCTAGGGCGAGGAGCCCCGCCTTAAGCTCGAACCAGCGGTCAGCGATCTGATAGCGGTTGGGCTGTTCGGCTGCACGCGTCAGGAAGCCCAGACCAACTAACACTGCCGTGGCGAAGGGGCCTTGATTCGCCGATCGACTGATAAAGGCCCGGGCGACTGTCTTCGCCTGAAGGGATTCCTGCCGGTCATCGGGTAAGCAGCGTTCGATCGCATCCAGCGTGACGATCTCCGGCGACCAGCAGCCACCACCCGAGTTCGAGGTGATGCTCAGGGCCAGGTGCTCGCCGGCCGGGTCACGTAAGACGCGGAAGCCGACTTCGCCGCCGTTGCGGCCGAGCTTGCCGGCCATACCGGACTTGACCGTCAGCCAGGGTGTAAGTGATTCGTTTGACATGATGCGCTCCAGAAGGAAGGGGTAGAAAGCAGAACGCCCCGATGACCTGTCATGGTCATCGGGGCGCTTCAAGTAAGGGCGATCATGGATCGCCGAAGTCGGTTAGCTGCGGTGGTGCGGACTGGATGGATCGCCCGAGTTCAACAGTTTCTGAACGGCGAGGGTCGTCAAGGCTGCGGCAATGGCCTCGATGGCCGGGGCGAGAATGACTGCGGGAAGCATGGTGAGGTAGTCCTTGTTAGCGTGGCTAAAGAGAAACTCCGGTGCATCTGGCGATGGTCGGGAGCAAGGTGATCAAGGTCGATCACCGTAATGATATTTAGATGGTCATCCCCCACTGCGACGGTCTTCGGCTTTTAGCCACTTCTCTTTCGGCAACAGTGAGCAGTAGAATCAAACCAGATCGAGGCCTAGAGTTTCTCGATCTAGTTCGGGCCATCTTCGATGACGAGTAATCGCCATCTGGTGGTCGCGGTATGGCATGCCAGGGTGTAGTTCAAACCTGAGCGGGGGATGCTCCCGGACGACCTCTGCTCTTTCTTGTTCTCTAAGAAAGGCATTCAAAATGACTAACAGCAACGAAACTCGCATCACGAAGCAACAGGATCAACGTGCCCGCCGTTCGGCGGAGCGTGTAGGGCTGAAAGCTATCAAGTCGCGGAATCGGTGCAACAGCATCGACAACCTCGGCGGGTTCATGATCATTGATCCCGCGCGTAACTGGATTGAGGCGGGCAGCCGCTTCGATCTTTCTGCCGAAGAGGTGGTTGTCTTCTGTGAGGGTGACTGAGCCATAGTCTGAGGAAAGGCCGGCGGGGTATCCCGCCGGTCTCCTTCCATTTTCGTCGTGACAAGGTAGAGATCGGAATGGCCTGAGCCATTCCGATCTCTACCTGCTTGAAACGAGGAGCGCAGTAATCGCCCGTGGTGCCAACGCACCGGTTCAATCAATGACAAGCGGCCTCACGCGACGGTCGACTACGGTCAGGCGAGGTAGGCGCCCGCGGCGTGCGCTGAGGACAATCAGTTCAGCATCGGCCAGTCGGCGCAAGCTGTCATAGCAACAATCGCGGCTGGCGCCAAACATGCGCAGTGCGTATGGCGCCAAGCGTATCGTCGGCGTGCGATGCAGGCTGACCACAAACCATATGGCGCAGGCAACATGCAGTGTCTTGCCGGGGAGCTTGGCGGCGCGGGCCAACCAGTCAAGGTCGACGACACGCCGGGGGTTGGGCCGGGTTAGCTTTATGGACGAGATGGGTGAGGTAGTGGCTGGTAACTTGGTCATGGCGCACGCTGTGGTTTAGCCCATCGAAATGTTCAATGCAAGTTGAGGCTGACAGCCTCAATTCATTGATGCGCGTTGCCTCATCCAGGCGGTATGAAGCGGTTGAGCGACGCGTGACACGACGTGGGCAAGGACAAGCCCGGCGGCGCGCTGCGCGTGCCCCGGGCCGGGGCGGTTACCCCTCGAAAAAGAAGTCCTTGACCGACAGGCCGGGGAAGCGCCGAGTCAGTTTCTTCCACATGGCCAGCGTTGCCTGAGTGCGTGGAATAACACCCGAGGTGAGCTTGCCCTTGCCGCCATTCTTGACGGCGAACACCGTCGTTTCACAGCCGCAGGCCGTGACCTGCTCTGCCAGTTCCGCATCCGACAGCGTTCGTTTCAACCCCCATGCCTCCCGGAGATAAGCACGGAGAAATATGCGTTGCAGGATACCGACGCTGCCGGTTTTAGTTACCTGCAGTCCGTGATTACGCCCAGCATGCCTAGTCAGCGACAGGGCACGGTGCGACAGGTAGAAGTCCTGCCAGTCTGCCCAGTCATCGAGATTCTTTAGGCAGCGGAGTTTGCGCCACTTGTCGAAGAGGTTGCGGGCGAGTTCGGCTTCCTGCAACGTCGGCCACGGCTCCGTGTCAAAAGCCAGATGTTCGCCACCCGGATACGCTGACATGCGCGGATTGACAGGGCGCCGCTTCATGTCGAATTCGAGATTCATGGTCGTCAGTCGTTCCAGGCGGACGACGTCGCGGCTATGGACCATCTGGTCACGGATCGACACGAAGGGACGGGTCATGACCTTCTGCACGGGATAGCGTTGAGTGTAGAGTTCGACCATGAAGCGGTTACGATTCTTGACTGAGTCGGGCGGCGAGATCGAGCCCTTGGCAAGCAACATCCCGTAATCGGTCAGTGAGTTATAGTCGATGATTAGGGTAGCCACAGCCCGGGTACGCATCGGCAGAACTTGGGTGGCCGTATGCTTGATTTTGAGCATCTTGGTCATGCTTGGACCCTCCGGCAGAGATCGAGATAGCGCTGACACAGTGGGCCGGACAGATCAATTTCATCTTCGCGGGCATTGGTCAGGAAGCCATCGGTCGTCGCCGAAACGACAGTCCGGTGAGCCGGGATGCCATGCAGCATCTCGCCGATGGTGGCGCGAACGAAGCCGGTCACGTGGGCCGAAATGGCGGCGTTGGTGATAGCTGACGGGCCGATCTTGCGGCTGTCCAGCGTGGCCAACTCGAAGGCATTGCGGTCGCGCAGACTCTGCGCCGTCTTGCCGTAAACCGAGTTGCCCAACAACTTGGCATACTCATCGAAGACAGCATCATGTTCATATTCCTTGCGCAGTGCCCGGATCTTGCGGACGAAAGGCTCGAAGATGCGCACATCGTCGGGGTCGTCTTCCCACGGCCAGATGACACCGCGGCGAATGATGATCTTGCAGCCTTGACGGACAGCTAAGGCGATCTCCGGGGCGGTAGCGTAGGTTTGGCCAGCCAGTGGGTAGATCAAGCCGCGTTCATCTGAGCGCACCGGCAGGCCGGGATACTGGACCGGCTTGGGGTAGCGGAACTCGATCCAGGCCACGCCCAGCACATCACCGAGGAAGTCTTTCAGGCGCCGGGTCTCGAAGGATTTCCGAAAGGCGATGCGGCGAACCGACACCATGCCGGTTGTGTAGGCGCCTATCATATCGACGTCGATCCACTGGTCGACTTCGCTTGGCCCGCAGGTGTAGCACTCGTTACGTCCGCCATGAAAACCCTCGATGGCGAACTGCTCATGAAATGCACGATCACCGCCTACGACCATGCGTTTCCGGGTGCGCCGTCGTCCCGTCGACACATCCCACTCGATCACCTCCTTCTCGTGGACATCGAACAGCGATGCATAGTCGAGCCCAGCCTCGGTCATTGTCCCGCGGCAGTACTGGACGGCCAGTGCACCGGCCGATACCGGGGCGTCATCGACGCCCACGACTTCCTTGGCAAAGGCGACGATGCGCAGCCAGTAACGCAAGGCGATCTCGGAATCACGGATGCCGTAGTCGCGGAAGTAGTCAAAGTGGTCGTTTTTCACCAACTGCATCTGCGACTTGAAGTACCCCGGGAGGTCCCGTTCCAGATTCAGCTTCTCGATGCCCAGCACCTCGCCCAGATCGGCCAGCGCAGCACGCGGCGGCGCATGCAAGCTAATGTCCACGATACGAGTCGATACGGTGTGGCTGATTTCGCCTTGCCGTACGATCAGCGCCGGAGGGGTCATCAAGCGTTGTACGTCCTTCAGCTTGTGGACAATCTCGAAGTCGATGCCCCCTTGTGCAGTTGCGACCTTACCGCCGACGTTGGTCAGGCGCTGCTTGTACCCCGGCAGGTCCGAGGTGACGGCCAGGTCGCTGCGTGTGCTGAACCCGATCAGTACCTGTTCGGCCGGGATAGATAACAGGCAGCCCGTGGCTAGGGCTAGTCTCATGACCTCGCCCATCATGTCCGCGAGCGACAGGCGGTCTTCAATCGCCATCGAGTTCGGGTAGCATATGACGGCCAGGTCGCCGCCGGGACCGCTGGCGTAGAACTGGTAGGACAGCACGCCCAGTACGCCCGGTGCAATTTCGTACCATTCCGCGTCATAGGCGTTATAGAACACGTCGCCGGTGCCGAGCAGCGGCTGGCTTGGGTCTTCATGCCCGAGACGGGCGATCGCCTCGGCGATATGTGACTTCGCCAGAGCTTCGTTTGCTTCTTCAGGTGTGAGTCGGCCGAGTGCCTTCGGGTGGTGGCCATCGCCTTCGATCAGGCAGTAGTCGATTTCAAAGGGCTTTTCGGTCTCGGACTGGGTACGGATAAATTCCATACGCTTCCTTCAATGGTCAAAAGCCCCGATGCCGTGATGGCATCGGGGCGGGTCAAACAACGAGGGCGAGGCTTACTCCGGGCGGAGCAACTTTTCCCAATCGGGCTGCTCGAAGCGCTTACCAGCGTCCAGGCAGTCCATGAGTGCATCGGAAACGCGCTGCTGGGCAGCCGGGTCCGAAGTCGGCACCCAGCCGACCGGATTGCCGTTGCTGTCGTAACAGCCCACGCCGCTGTCTTCGCAGCGAATGTGAGCGATGACCCACGGGCGGCAGCCGCCACCCTGGGGGAAACGAAGGATGTTGTTGGCCATGCCAATCTCCATCTGAGCGGAACTTGGCTCCGCCGTGCCATCGGACAACGACATGTCGGCCGACGACCGATACTTTATTGACACGTCTATCCTCAGAAAACGAGCAACCAGCCTCACTATGGAGTCTGAAAAGGCGATATACGACCGCAATAATTTCTCGCCCTTGAGCCTGTAAACCGCCTACCCCCGACGAAACCCTTAGTCTCCAAGCCTTCCGCGGTCTGCTATCCTCAGCTGATGCCAGCGCCCAAGCAGCCTCAGAAAATCAAGGATCAGACATACCGACGACGCGAGGTGCGCAAGCATCGGCGGGCATGTCGGAAGACACTTGGTCCCTTGGGTATGTATCTCTTCCGGGAGTTTCTAAACCTTCATGGTCGCTTGCCGATTGAGTCGACTGCGATCTGGGCGGAGGCTATGGCGCAAGCATTCGGCGATGACGGGACGGCGCTGCACGGCCGGGCGCCAGAGGATGCTCACCCCAGCAATCTATCCGACTACCGCGGGCAATTCGGCGGCTGGAGCCAAGCGCTGCTACGACGGCAACTCAAGCTCCCGTCGGATCCAGGACTCAGCTTTACGCTTCGCATCGTCGAGGTTCGCGGGTCTAGACCGACTTCTTGGCGCTGCTTAATCTTGGTCTTGTTCGAGTGTCGGACAGGTGTGCTTTTCCATCAGCTGATTCCCTCCGACAGTCGCCATCCACCGAGTGGTGATACCGTCTGGCGCGCACTCAATCAAGCCGTTCAGCGCCTGAGCACCGGGCGATGGCCGCGTATAAAGGAGGAGGTTCTGAAAGCCACTCCGGTGACGGTGGCCTTTCCGGTCGACGCAAGCGGTCAGTCGACGCACCCGATATTCGCCGAGGCAGCACGTCAGGCAAAGGATGGCGTCGAGTTGGCAATGCCGAGCCACGCTGATGTCATGGGCTGGTCAGTGTCGACTTTCAGAGGCCTTAACAACATCAGCCACACTGCTGGTCCATACACATTCCTTGAGTTGGAAAAGATGCTGCGCGACGAGGCCAGGAATGTGACTACGTCATTGAGGATATTCAGGCAGAGAGTCAAGTCATCAGCGTCGGGGAAATCGGGCGGCACTGAAAGACCTCGTCGACCGGCCTGGCTTCTCCTGTTTCCCCGGGACTATCAGTACCAATTCCGGCGCGGCGGCTAGTCGGAACGGCGATTGCTTTCCCTAAAGGGAGAGTAATTTAAACCGTTTACTCCCCCATAGGCTGTATTACTCCCTATGTCATGCCAGTCAATGGTCATTTCATCAACTGGGACACCCTCCTCAGTACGCCTCACCCGGTGTAACCTACCGCCTTTCCGTCAATGAAGACAACGGCATGGCAATGGGAGTTTCACCCTGTGTCTCATGTGCGTTCTTCGCCGGTACGCAGTTAAACCGCAGAAAGTATCGCCTCTACATGCTCGACGACATCAAAAAAACACTCTGGGCAGCTGCCGACAAGCTGCGCGCCAACATGGACGCAGCCGAATACAAGCATCTCGTGCTTGGCCTGATCTTCGTCAAGTACATCTCTGACACTTTCGCTGCCCGCCGGGCCGAATTGATCCGCCGCTTCGCCGACGAAGCCGACGACTACTTTCTGCACGACTGCGACGACGAGTTGCTGGCCGAAGAACTAGAAGATCGCGACTACTACAAAGAAGTGAACGTGTTCTGGGTGCCAGAAGCGGCACGTTGGGAGGCAATCCGCGCCGCCGCTAAGCAGACCGACATCGGCAAGCGCATCGACGATGCGCTGAGCCTGATCGAGCAAGAGAACCCACGCCTCAAAGGCATCCTCGACAAGCGCTATGGTCGTGCTCAGTTGCCGGATGGCAAGCTCGGCGAGTTGGTCGATCTGGTGTCGACCATTGGCTTCGGCACCGACGCCGGCCAAGCCCGCGATGTGCTCGGTCAGGTGTACGAATACTTCCTTGGTCAGTTCGCCAGTGCCGAAGGCAAGAAGGGTGGTCAGTTCTACACGCCGGCCAGTATCGTCAAGACCTTGGTTGCCGTACTTGCCCCGCACCACGGCAAGGTCTACGACCCCTGCTGCGGATCGGGTGGCATGTTCGTGCAGAGCGAGAAGTTCATCGAGTCACACGGTGGCAAGCTGGGCGATGTGTCGATCTACGGACAGGAGTCCAACCCGACCACGTGGCGCTTGGCGGCAATGAACCTCGCCATCCGTGGAATCGACTTCAATCTTGGCCGCGAGCCGGGCGACACTTTCACACGTAACCAGCATCCCGATCTGCGGGCTGATTTCATCTTAGCTAATCCACCGTTCAACATCAGCGACTGGTGGCATGGCAGCCTTGAGGGCGATTCGCGTTGGGAATTCGGTACGCCGCCAGCCGGTAACGCCAACTACGCTTGGCTCCAGCACATGTTCTACCACCTTGGGCCAAATGGCCGGGCGGGGATCGTGTTGGCCAATGGCAGCATGAGCTCCAGTCAGAACAGCGAGGGCGACATCCGCCGCGCGATGGTCGATGCCGACGTAGTCGAGGTGATGGTCGCGCTGCCAGGACAACTTTTCTTCAACACTCAGATTCCGGCCTGTCTCTGGTTCCTGACTAAGCGGAAAGCAGTACGTCGGGGCGAGGTCCTGTTCATTGACGCCCGCAAGCTTGGCCGAATGATCAGCCGCGTACAGACGGAATTCACCGACGATGTCATTGGGCGTATCGCTGCCACGGTAGCCGCATGGCGTGGCGAAGATGGAGAGTACGCCGACCAACCGGGCTACTGCCGCAGCGTGAAGTTGACCGAGATAGCCGAACATGGACATGTGCTGACCCCCGGGCGCTACGTGGGTGCGGAGGAAGTTGAGGACGACGACGAAGCCTTCACCGACAAGATGCAGAAACTGACTGAGAAGTTGGGTGAGCAGATGGCGAAGGGGGCAGAACTAGACCAGTTGATACGGCAGAGACTTGGGGGGCTCGGGTATGAGTTCTAAATGGGGCTATGTTCGACTTGGAGATGTCGCCGCATTCAAGTACGGTAAGTTCTTAGCTAAGTCGCAGCTTTCCGATTCGGGATATCCAGTGTTTAGTGGATATGGTGTCGTTGGCTACCTTCCCGATTTTCAGTTCGATCACGAGCAGCTACTTATCGTATGTCGGGGGGAGGGAGGCACCGGGGACGTCAAGATGTCACCCTCAAAATGCTCCATCACTAATCTGTCGATAGTGATCTCTCCAGATCAAGAAAAAGTCGATAAGAAGTACCTGTACTGGGCGTTGAAGGCTTCAGATACACATCGTTTGAGGACTGGCTCAGCGCAAGCTCAGATAGTGATCGGCTCATTGGAACCATTCGCTATCTTGCTTCCGCAAGATAGAGGCGTTCAGAGGAAGGTCGCGCAGTTTCTCGATTTTATTGAGGATCGGATATGTCTTCTGCGCGAAACCAATGTCACCCTTGAAGCGATCGCACACGCTCTGTTTAAGTCCTGGTTCGTCGATTTTGACCCGGTCCGCGCCAGACAACAGGGGCTTGCGCCGGAAGGAGTGGAGGGCAAAGTAGCGTCGCTATTCCCGGACAGCTTCGAAGATGATGAACTTGGTGCTCTTCCGAAAGGATGGAAGCGAGGTGTTCTTGCGGACTTGGCCACTTACCAGAATGGCTACGCCTTCAAGACGAAAGACTGGCAGGATTCTGGTCATCCAGTTGTCAAGATCGGGAATGTAAAGCCAGGCGTCATCGATGTAACAGGAGCCTCATGCGTCTCGACTGATGTGGTCGTCGGTCTTGATCGGTTCAAGTTGAGCAGAGGTGATCTTCTCGTCGGGATGACCGGCTATGTCGGTGAAACCGGATTGGTTCCGACAATCACACCAGATGCATTCCTTAACCAGCGTGTGGGGCGTATTTCAGCATCAAATGGAATCGCGGATATTGGGTATGCATTCTGCTTAGTTCGAAATCCAGCTTACAAGACATATGCGGAGAGTAAGGCTCATGGAAGTGCGCAGGCCAACGTTAGCGGAACTGATCTAATGGCTTACCCAGCAGTGATTCCGAGTAAGTCATGTCTTGATGCATTCAATCGTGTTCTGCACCCTGTGATCGACCAGTTGCTATGCAATTATGATCGTGCTCAGACTTTGGGTGCGCTTCGTGACGCCCTCCTTCCTCGATTGGCCTCAGGTCAGCTCCGCCTACCTGATCTCGACCTGGTAGCCCAAGAATCTATCTTGGACGAGGCACTTGTATGACTGAAGATCAACTCGAACAGGATGTCCTCGGCTGGCTCGCTGACGTCGGCTACACCGACCTGTACGGCCCAGACCTTGCCGCAGACGGTGACCGACCGGAACGCCAGAGCTACCAGCAGGTGCTCCTGCTTGAACGCATTCGCCACGCCATCGCACGGCTGAATCCAAAGCTGCCAGCATCGGCACGGGAGGATGCCCTCCAGCAAGTCGTCGATCTCGGCATTCCCGCCTTGCTGTCAGCCAACCGCCGCTTTCACCAGTTGCTCATTGCCGGCGTACCGGTCGAGGTGCAGAAGGACGGCGAGACTCTCGGCGACTTCGCCCGCCTGATTGATTGGGCTGACCCAAGCAACAACGAGTGGCTGGCCATCAATCAGTACACCGTCAAGGGTCCGCACCACACCCGCCGGCCGGACATCGTCCTCTTCGTAAATGGTCTGCCGTTGGTTCTGGTTGAACTGAAGAACCCAGCCGATCTCAACGCCGACATCTGGAAAGCCTTCGACCAGATCCAGACCTACAAGGCACAGACGCCTGACATCTTCCAGTACAACGAGGTGCTGGTCATCTCCGATGGTTCCGACGCCCGCTTGGGCTCGCTCTCCGCCGATGGCGAACGCTTCATGCAGTGGCGCACCATTGACGGTGTCACGCTCGATCCATTGGGCGAGTTCAATGAACTGGAAACTTTGATCCGTGGCGTGCTGGCCCCGGCCTACCTGCTCGACTACCTGCGCTTCTTCGTGCTCTTCGAGGACGACGGTCAACTGGTCAAGAAGATCGCCGGCTACCACCAGTTCCATGCGGTACGGGCAGCGATCCAGCAGGTTGTCACAGCCTCGCGCCCTGGCGGTTCGCACAAGGGCGGTGTGGTCTGGCACACGCAGGGCAGCGGAAAGAGCATCACCATGACCTGCTTCGCGGCACGGGTGATGCAGGCGGCCGACATGGAGAATCCGACCATCGTTGTCATCACAGACCGCAACGATCTCGACGGCCAGCTCTTCGGTGTTTTCTCGCTGGCCCAGGACCTGCTGCGCGAGCAGCCCGTGCAGGCGACGACCCGTCAGGACTTGCGCGCTCGCCTTGGTAAACGCCCCTCCGGCGGCATTGTCTTTGCCACCATCCAGAAGTTCATGCCAGGCGAAGACGAGGATGTTTTTCCGCTGCTCTCCGACCGCAGCAACATCGTTGTCATCGCCGACGAAGCCCACCGCACGCAGTACGGTTTTCAGGCAGAACTCAAGGGCAAGCCCGGTCACGAGAAGTACCAGGTCGGCTACGCTCAACACTTACGCGATGCGCTACCGAATGCAACGTTTGTGGCCTTCACCGGCACGCCGGTGTCCAGCGAGGACCGCGACACTCGCGCGGTCTTTGGTGACTACATACACGTCTACGACATGCAGCAGGCGAAGGAGGACGGCGCGACGGTGGCGATCTACTTCGAGTCGCGGCTAGCCAAGCTCGGCCTCAAGGCCGAGGAACTGGCGCACATCGACGCGGACGTGGACGAACTCGCCGAAGACGAAGAAGAAAGCCAGCAGGCCCAACTCAAGAGCCGCTGGGCCGCTCTGGAAAAGATCGTCGGCACAGAGCCGCGCATCGCTAGCGTGGCCGCGGACCTCGTCACCCACTTCGAGGAGCGCAATCAGGCACAGACCGGCAAGGCGATGGTCGTCGCCATGAGCCGCGACATCTGTGTGCACCTCTACAACGCCATCGTTGCACTGCGCCCGGAGTGGCATGACATTGACCCCGAAAAGGGAGCGATCAAGGTCGTGATGACCGGTTCTGCCAGTGACAAGGCTCTACTACGCCCGCACATCTACAACGCCCAGACGAAGAAGCGGCTGGAGAAGCGATTCAAGGACCCGGCTGACCCGCTGCGCTTGGTCATCGTCCGCGATATGTGGCTTACCGGGTTCGATGCACCCTGCGTCCATACCTTGTACGTCGATAAGCCTATGAAGGGGCACAACCTCATGCAGGCGATTGCCCGCGTGAATCGGGTGTTCAAGGACAAACAGGGCGGGCTGGTGGTGGACTACATCGGCATCGCCAACGAACTGAAAAGCGCACTGAAGGACTACACCGCCAGCCAGGGGCGCGGCCGCCCGACGGTGGATGCCCACGAAGCCTACGCCGTTCTCGAAGAGAAGCTCGACATCCTGCGCGGCATGCTGCACGGCTACGACTACAGTGACTTCCTGACCGCTGGCCACAAGCGCTTGGCTGGTGCTGCCAACCATGTGCTGGGTCAGAAGGACGGCAAGCAACGCTTCGCCGACCAGGCTTTGGCCATGAGCAAGGCTTTCACGCTGTGCTGTACGCTCGACGAAGCCAAGGCGGTACGTGAGGAGGTTGCCTTCCACCAGGCTGTCAAGATCATCCTGACCAAGCGCGACATCACGCAGCAGAAGAAGACCAACGAAGAGCGTGAACTGGCCATCCGCCAGATCATCGGCTCGGCCGTCGTGTCCGAGGAAGTCGTCGACATCTTCGATGCCGTCGGCCTCGACAAGCCGAACATCGGCATCCTCGACGAGGACTTCCTGGCTGAGGTGCGCAACTTGCCGGAACGTAACCTTGCGGTTGAACTGCTGGAGCGCTTGCTCGAAGGCGAGATTAAGTCCAAGTTCGCCAGTAATGTCGTTCAGGAGAAGAAGTTCTCCGAACTGTTGGCCAACGTGGTCAAGCGCTACCAGAACCGGGCCATCGAAACGGCGCAGGTCATCGAGGAATTGATCGAGATGGCCAAGAAATTCCACGCTGCGGCCAGCCGTGGCGAGGAGCTTGGTCTGACCGACGATGAGGTTCGCTTCTACGATGCGCTGGCCGACAACGAGTCGGCCGTGCGCGAGCTGACCGATGAGACACTGAAGAAGATTGCCCACGAACTAACCGAGAACCTGCGCAAGAATTTGAGCGTGGACTGGTCGGAACGTGAGAGCGTTCGCGCCAAGCTGCGCCTGATGGTCAAGCGCATCCTGCGCAAGTACAAGTACCCGCCGGACCTCCAGGAGGGAGCAATCGAACTGGTGCTGCAACAGGCCAAGGCGTTAGGCGAAGCCTGGATGATGGCTTGAGCGATGCAGTTACATGAGATGTGGCGCCAGAGTTATCGCAACTATCCCTACTGTAGGCATCTCTCAGAGCCTGAACTAAAGCAACGATTCCGCGACGTATTTCTCAATTTCTTGCGCCTGACACCAAAGGCTCAGATCGGCCTTCCGGATATGGATGCTGAAGGTGCCAAGTGGATGGAGCTCTGGACGCACGTCCTAGAGGAAATGGCCCATCGCTATGGCCCATTTCCAAATGGTATGACGCGAGACATCCTCCATGACGTACCTATCCCGGACTTCGTGGGCGAACTTGGGCGCAAGTGTGCTCATGTCCTCGCATCACGCGGGCTAAGCCCGAATCAGGCATTCATCAAGTTCGGAAAACCTGCTCACATGACTGCATTGATTGAGCAGGGCGCGATCAGAGTGCAGAGTGCAAGTTACTATGGCGATGCAGCGCATAACGGCGCGGTAAAAGATGATGAGTTGTCGCTAAGCCTGTCATTGCGGATGACGCGTGACGATATTCTGAAGGTTGTCCGCAACCCCCAGGACGTCCCGGACGGCATTGCAGATCAGCGCTTGGATGTCAGTTACCGTTCCGAGCGTGATTACTGGCTTTATTGCGTGACGAACTCAATCGAACCGCGACTGTTCGTCGACTTCGAGGCGACAGCATGCGTAATCATCAAAGACCGATCAGCCTTCAGCCGGAGACTTAAACTCGCCACGACTGGTGGCCTGTCAGGAGCCAAGTTTGATGAAGGCAATGCACTTTACATCGACCCCCTTCTTCCATCCTCGGGGCAGATCAACATTCCGTTCTCAAAACACTTTCGATACGCTTATCAGCGGGAGTTTCGCTTCGTCTGGTGGCCAGGTGAAAGGGTGGAAAAACTGTCTCATGTTGACCTCAAGATCGGCCCACTTGGTGACATAGCGGAACTCGTGCTGCTCTGAGTGTGGATTACGTTAAAGCTTGGTTGTTGTGCCAGTAGTCCAGCACTGCATCACCGAAATTTCTGATCAGAATCCGCTCAACCTCCTTAAACTCTGTGTCAGACAATCCGGAGGCGATGAAGCGGTAGGTGGATTGAACTCCGCTTGGTGTAATGTCAAACAGGCGCCCATCGTCATGAGCTACAACAGAGTGAGCAACAAACCTGCACCAGGAAGCATTTCCAAGGGGGAAGTAGAGCCATCCTCGCACGGCAGTGAACTCGGGGTTGTTGTCCGCCCAGATTGCGGCGTTGTCATGGCACATGTTGGGTTCCGGAGCCCATTTTCCGATAGAAACCTCTGCCGGAGGCACAATCTGTGCGTCGTCAAGCCTTGAATACAGCGTAGTCGCGTAGGTAAGTAGTTCTGGCGTCGGCGGTTCTAGATATTTGAAGTGAGGCCCCATCATTCACCTGTGTATTGAAAGCGATGTATCACCATCGTATTTATTACTGCATTTAGGCTTCTGGAGCAGGCCCGAAGACCTTGATGAAGGCGGTGTGCTTGGCTTCCCGCCAAGTCTTGGTGAGGTCACCATTAACCTCCAATGCTTCGTATATCTCACGGATCAGTTCGGACTGAACGACTTTCGCCGAGCGCATCTTGGATAGCAATTCCCACCCGTGCCAGACGGGGATGTCGAAGTCGCTGGCCAGTTGATGCATCCCCAAGTCGTCGGTGACCACGATGGCTGGCCGAATCTGCCCGAAGGCAAGTACCCGGCAATCGGTTTCGCCAGGCGGAGAGCGGCCGTTCGTCATGTAGCTATCCAGATTGCTCAGAACCCAGCCTTGTAACAGGCTTTGTGCTGCCTCTAGACGATCCTTGTCATCCGCACTCAGCGGAATTCGAGCGGCTAGGCGCTCGGCACGAAGATCGGTTCCATCAAACCATGGATACTTATCGCGCAGTTTCGGATTGCGATGGACTTCGGTTTCGACATCCTTGAGTACGGTAAGAACGTATTCCTTCTGCCCGAACTTGACGCCAAGCATTGGCCGGACGCGCTTAGCCAACCGTAAATAGGCGTTTGTATCGAGCAGTACGAGAGTCAATGCACCAACTCTGCGTGTAGCGCAGCAGCGTCGTGAATGGATACGTTGAGCACCTGTTGAAGATATCCAACGCCGGTTCCGCGTTCATGCAGCATCTTCTGAAGCGAAGGGAAAAACTCCGACTGGAACGTCGTATTCGACGTTGCGATCAGCGTCTTGGATTCAGGGGGCTGAGGCTTGAACAGGCTTTCACTGATCAACGCACCACGGGTCAGATTCCGTAACGCGTGAATGTCAGCAGCCAGAACCTTAAGCGGGGCTACGCCAGTCGCTTCGGCGTAGTTACGAACCTCGCAGAATACGCTGAAGAGCGATATGTGGTGTTGCCCAGCGAAACGACGCAGGACCTCCATCTGGGGTGTCTTGGCCCGTTGCTTGGCAGCTTCGGCATATGCTGCATGCGCTAACTCTCGTGGGAAAAGCAGCGCGCCAGCGAAAGCGTCCGCGAAGTCCTCGCCTTCATCCTTGCCAGCGATCTCTGGCGTATAAACGTGGGCCAGTTCATGCGCCATCCAGAACTTGAAGTCCTCTTGATGGGTGTCCAGGTTCAAGTAGACGAACGTAACCTGCTCATCCGGCAACAAGATATGCAGGGCGTTCTCGTGATTGCGCTTCTGCCCCCACATGACAGGGATGATTACCGCATCGTTGGCGCGGAATTCACCGATCAGTTGCTGGTAGGTCAGCACGGCCTGCATGCCGATGCCGATTTTCTCTCGTACCGCGGCTACAGCATTCTGGAGCGCTTCGTAATCGGTTGAGGGCGATGGAATCTGTGTGCGCAGAGCCTTTCGGGGAGGAAGGTACGACACCAATGGCTTGAGCAGCATGCCCATGACTTCCGCTCGGTGGATATGACCGTCGGTGGTCTTCGCTCCCGCCTTCTTTCTGAAGGCGATTACTGGCTTAGCGACTTGCGATTCGACCAACTGGTCAAACCCCAGCTTGAGGGTGGTTGCCAGCTTGAGGAGCTTGTCCGGACGCGGAAAGTCCACACCCTTCAGCCAGTTCGTAACTGCCTGCGAGGTGACGCCGATCTCTTCCGCAAGTCGTTTCTGAGTCCAACCCCGGTTGTCCAGAGCAGACTTGATTGACTGACTGTGTAACACTTTACTCATAGTCATGGGATTATAGATGAATAATTTAGCGAATCAAGTTTAATCAAGTTTAAGAGCATGGTTCAGTCGCTTAAATTAGCGCCTCTCTCTGATCGGATGGCTCCTTCCGGCAATTTCCCGATTCCAGATTTAGTCGAATGCCGATCAATATTCCGGGGAGCGCAGCGATCTGGCGTTCAGCCCGAACGGGCGAATGCCGGCGAGGCAAGCACTTGATCCCGGCTTTTAGCCGGTAAATCTAGCGGAAGTGGCTAGACAATGGTCACCAACACGTGACGTTGCTCACCGTCCGTGATGTGCTGGAAGATGTGTTGCCGGGCGGCACCCGGAATAAGCCTCTAACAGCATGTTGATAACGGCCTGTCCCGGGCGAGCTATCTACGGTAAGATGATGCCCAGATTCGTTGGGTCGGGTTGAACCCAATGTCATAGGCTGTGGTCTTGAAAATCCGCGTGTCCGTGGTTCGATTCCGCGATTGGCCACCAGAATTATCCTTGTTCGCAAGGTAGAAAAAGCCAACCAGCAATGGTTGGCTTTTTTGCTTTTGGGGTACCCGATGAG
>Ga0316604_10001280_pt1 | contig 23083 bp, 20 predicted proteins | sample OWC_soil_day20_C_FD_207650 | JGI IMG/M metagenome (GOLD analysis project Ga0316604, IMG submission 207650) | Wetland soil microbial communities from Old Woman Creek delta, Ohio, United States - OWC_soil_day20_CT | ecosystem: Environmental > Terrestrial > Soil > Wetlands | place: USA: Ohio...
AGGTTGCCTTGGCGGTCTGATCGGCGAGTTGCTTGACCTCGGCGGCGACGACGGCGAAGCCTTTGCCAGCCTCGCCGGCCCGGGCGGCCTCAATGGTGGCGTTCAGCGCCAGGAGATTGGTCTGCGAAGCGATGTTGTCGATGAGGTCGACGACATCGCCGATCTTCTTGGCGGCCTCGGAGAGCTCTTTGATCTGAGCGGAGGTCCGGACGGCATCGGCAGCCGCCTCGGCGGCGACGCGGCTCGATTCTTCGACTTGCCGGGTGATCTCGGCGACGGAACCGGTCAACTCCTCGGTGGCCGCGGCAACGGTGGCGACATTGGCCGAGGCGGTTTCGGCGCCGTGCGCCACGCTCTTGGCACGCTCGGCGGCGCGGTCGGTCGCCTGGTCGAGGTCGCTCGACAGGGCAGACATGTCCTTGGCCGAGGCCAGGACCTTGTCGGCGATGGCGCCAACCGAGGACTCGAATTCCTTGGTAACGTGGTCGATCAGGCTGTGACGCGCCGCACGCTCGGCATCAATGTAGACCGAAATTGCGAAATCCATGTCGACCATGACGGCCTTGCTGAGCGCCTGCAGCAGCTTGAGCCGCGTTTCCTCCCGGCCGCCCTTGAACAGGCCGCCGGAAAAATCCTTGTTGATGCGTCCGATCAGCGTGTTGAGCAGAAAATCGTAGCCGCCGATGTACCAGGTCGGCGACAGGCCGATCCGGTAGTGCGTCTCGCCGATCTTGGTTACCGACTGAAAGTAAGCTTCATCGTATCGGGCCTCCAGCACGCGCTCCCAGTGTTTGAGCTGTGCCGTTCTGGCGTGGGCCATATGGTCGGGTGAGCGAAAGAAGCGCTTGGTCTCGGGGAACTCGGCGACGTGCTTGTAGAAGGCGTCGATGCCGTCTGCCAGGATGCTGGAGACGTAGGTGCGATGCTCGCGAAGGGTGGTGGCGACGCTATCGTCGATGGCGTGGAAACCGAGGCGCTGACGCATGTCAGAGGCAAGAGTGGAGTGGGCGGACATGCCGGTTCCTTTATGATGCGGGTCGGCGCAATGCATGCGCCCGACGTTCGTCTATGTCGGGTCAAACTCCTTACCTGTTCGTAAAGGAATTAGGAAAACCGTCGATATTTTAGTGGTTTGCGCCTTGCGGGGAGGGGCGGGCAGCTATCTTTACGTAGATGTCCGCTCCGGAATTTTCCGCTATCCATCCTGTCGGGGGCTGCCCGCTTCGTCGGTATGCGGAGCCTCCAGGCTGATGTAGCCGTCGGCGCGGAAGCGCGGCCGGCACAGGCAGAGAAAGACCAGATCGGTGACCCCGTCGTTCTCGATGCGCTGGGGCGTCCCCTCGGGAATGCGGACGCTGTCGCCCGGGCCGACATGGAAGCGATCGCCGCCGACCTCCATCATGCCGCCGCCCGCCTCGATCACGTAGGTTTCCTCGACATCGAGAGCGTGCAGCTCGGTCACGACAGAGGGCTCGACGCGTGCCCGCGCCAGGGACACGTCCGGCCGTGACGGGTGGTTGAGAAGTTCGGTGATGAAGCAGCGTTCCGATGTGGGAAATTCCTGAAGGTCCCCGCCGGGGGTGAGGAACGGATGGGTCATGCTCGCCTCGTCTGTCGTGGGCAGTGTGGGGTATCGGCTGCAGGCCGGCAACTGCCCTTTACGAAGGCCGGCTCATCGGCAATGAATGGACAGCCCCGGAGAGAGCATGTCCCGTTCCGATCTCGTCGTTCGCGCCTCCCATGTCGTCACCTGCGACGACGCCATGACCGTGATCGAAGACGGCGCCGTCGCCGTCCGCGATGGCCGCATCGTCGCCGTCGGGCCTGCGCCGGCCATTGCGGTGGCTGGCGCCGAAGTTGTGGAGGCCAAAGGCCGCATCCTGATGCCGGGCCTTATCAACATGCATTGCCACGCCGGTGACAGCCTGTTCCGCGGCCTCGTCGAAAATCTGCCGCTCGAGCCCTGGCTGCAGACGGTGTGGAAGGCCGAACGGGCGATCCTCGACCCGGCAACCTGCCGGCTCGGCGCCGAACTCGGTCTGACCGAACTGCTGCTCTCCGGCGTCACCACCGTCATGGACATGTTCTGGTTTCCTCAGGAGACGGTGCGGGCGGCGAAGGCGCTCGGCATTCGCGTTGCCACCGGAGGCATCTTCTTCGATCCCCCTGGCATGGACGGCCATCTCGCCGACCGGCGGCTCGCCGACGCCGCGGCCTTCTTCAACGCTGTCGAGGACGATCCCTTCGTCTTCCCCGGCTGTCTGCCGCACGGCACCTATACGGTATCGCCCAAGCATCTTCAAAGCGCCGCCCGCCTTTCCCGTTCGCGCGGCGGTTTCTGGTGCACGCATGCCGCTGAGACATTGGCCGAGCAGGCGACGGTGCTTGAGCGCTATGGCCGGCGCGTCATCGCCCATCTCGCTGACCTCGACCTGCTCGGTCCCGACGTGGTGCTGGCCCATTGCGTCCACCTTGACGCGGCGGAGATCGCTCTGCTTGCCGCCTCCGGTACGCACGTCGTGCACAACCCGATGTCCAACCTGAAGCTCGCCTCGGGCTTCGCGCCGGTGCCGGCGTTGCTCAAGGCCGGCGTCAACGTGACTCTCGGCACCGATGGCGCCATCTCCGGCAACGACCTCGACATGTGGCTGGCCATCCGTCTCGCCGCCACGCTGCACAAGGCAACGACGGGCGACGCCGCCGCCGTTACCACCAGCGAGGCGCTGGCCATGGCGACACGCAACGGCGCGCGGGCGCTCGGCGCCATAGATCGGTTGGGATCGATCGAAGCCGGCAAGGAGGCCGACTTCATCCTTGTCGATATCGACCGGCCGCACGCGGTGCCGTTGTTCGATCCCGTCACCCATCTCGTCTACTCGGCCGGTCGGGGCGACGTCACGGATGTTTTCGTCGCTGGCCAGCGTGTCGTCGAGGCCGGGCGCCTTCTCACGGCTGACGTTGGAGCCTTGGTCGCCGCTGCCGGTGCGCAGCGGCCGAGGATCGCTGCCGCCATCGTCTGACGGGTCAGGTTGATTCGGACCGATGGTGAAAGGGCTGGTCTCCGGGCATCCCGATGGACCGCGCGCCGCAAAAAGCACCCTTTTTGAAGCGGCTGCCGGCAAAAGTCTTTGCCAACGCGTCGTTTTCGTCCTGTCGTTGCCTTCTCAGACGACGGGTGCTGCGCTACATTATTTCTCGTTACGGTTTCGTGAGAGAAACCGTCGGGTCGAAGGGTCCAGTTTATTGTCCCGAACGCCCCTGAGGGGACGCCGCATCTGGCGTCCGCTGGCCGGGTTCCGAACAACAGAGGATTTCGACATGTCTGATATCGAAGCCAAGATCAGGGCCAAGGCGCGCGACCTCTGGCTGGCCGAGGGCCAGCCCGAAGGGCGGGCCGATCAGCATTGGCTGGAAGCCGAGGCTCTCGTTCGCGCTGAAGCCGAAGCAAAGCCCAAGGCGGCTCGTAAGCCGCGCGCCGCCGCGGCCAAGAAGGAACCGGCTAAAGCCGCCGCACCGGTCGCCAAGAAGCCCGCGGCAAAGAAGGAATCCGCCAAGAAACCGACGCTCAAGGTGGTTTCCGGCTGAGATCGCCGTTCTCACAGCGTCGGACAGATTGTTGACAAGACGGGCCGGCGCCGTTGCGCCGCCCGAATGGGATGCCTAATGTCGCGCCTTCTTGTCAGGGAGCCGTGACATGACCCTTTCCGCCGCCGTCGAAACCAGCATTGTCGAGGCTATCGCCAGCGAGATCGGCTGCCGCCCGGCGCAGGCGGCGGCGGCTATTGGCCTTTTGGATGAGGGGTCGACGGTGCCCTTCGTCGCCCGTTATCGCAAGGAAGTCACCGGCGGGCTCGACGATACGCAACTGCGCAAGCTCGAGGAACGCCTCGCCTATCGCCGCGAACTCGAGACACGCCGCGCTGCGATCCTGTCTGCCATCGACGGGCAGGGTAAGCTGACGCCCGAACTCTCGCAGAAAATCACCGCCGCCATCACCAAGGCGGAGATCGAAGACCTCTACGCTCCCTTCAAGCCGAAGCGCCGCACCAAGGGCGAGATCGCCAAGGAGAAGGGGCTCGGCCCGCTTGCTGATGCGCTGTTTGCTGATCGCACACTGGAGCCGGCGACGGCCGCCGCCGGCTACGTCACGGAGGCGGTGCCCGACATCAAGGCGGCGCTTGACGGTGCCCGCGATATCCTCGCCGAGCGCTTCGCCGAGACGCCGGAACTGGTCGGTCGCCTGCGCGCTTACCTGCGCGATCGAGCCGTGCTGCGGTCGGCGGTGGTCACCGGCAAGGAGGCTGCTGGCGAGAAGTTTTCCGACTATTTCGACCATCGGGAACGCTGGGCAGCGGTGCCCAGCCATCGGGCACTTGCCATGTTGCGCGGCCGCAACGAGGAGGTACTGGCTCTCGAACTTGAGATCGACGCCGACGATCCGGCACCGGTGAAGCCGGTGGAGCGCATGGTGGCGGAGGCCTTTTCGATCAGCGTTCCGGCGAGGCTGCCGGCTGAAGGTTTCCTGTTTGATGTTTGCCGCTGGACATGGCGGGTCAAACTGCAGCTTTCCCTTTCCCTCGACCTGATGGGAACGCTGAGGGAAAAGGCGGAAGCCGAGGCGATCCGCGTCTTCGCCGACAACCTCAAGGACCTGTTGCTCGCTGCTCCGGCTGGCGCCCGCACCACCATGGGCCTCGATCCCGGCATCCGCACCGGCGTCAAGGTGGCAGTGGTCGACGCCACCGGCAAGCTCCTCGACACCGCAACGGTCTATCCCTTCCAGCCGAGGAACGACGTGGCCGGTGCGCTCGCCACGCTGTCGGCGCTGGTGCGCAAGCACAAGGTAGACCTGATCGCCATCGGCAACGGCACGGCGAGCCGCGACACCGATCGCCTCGCCGCTGCGCTGATTGCCAGCCTGCCGACGCAAAAGCCCACCAAGGTGGTGGTGAGCGAAGCCGGCGCCTCGGTCTATTCGGCCTCCGAGCTGGCGGCCCGCGAGTTTCCCGGCCTTGATGTTTCCCTGCGCGGCGCCGTCTCCATCGCCCGGCGTCTTCAGGATCCGCTGGCCGAGCTTGTCAAGATCGAGCCGAAGTCGATCGGCGTCGGTCAGTATCAGCACGACGTCGACCAAAGCCATCTGGCCAAGGCGCTCGACGCCGTCGTCGAGGACGCGGTGAACGCCGTCGGCGTCGACCTCAACATGGCCTCGGTGCCGCTGCTCTCCCGCGTCTCCGGTCTTGGTCCGTCGCTCGCCGAGGCGATCGTTGCCTACCGCGATGCGTCTGGCGCCTTCCGCAGTCGGAAAGGGTTGATGGACGTGCCGCGCCTCGGCGCCAAGACCTTCGAGCTGGCCGCCGGCTTCCTGCGCATTCGCGATGGCGACGAGCCGCTTGACGCGTCCTCGGTGCATCCGGAGGCCTACGGCGTCGCTCGCCGTGTCGTTGCCGCCTGTGGCCGCGATATCCGCCAACTGATGGGTGACAGTGCCGCGCTGAAGGCGCTTAACCCGGCGAAGTTCGTTGATGACCGCTTCGGTCTGCCGACGGTGCGCGACATCCTCGCCGAGCTGGAAAAGCCCGGCCGCGATCCGCGCCCGGAGTTCCGTACGGCAAGCTTCGCCGACGGGGTCGAGGACATCGCCGATCTCAAGCCCGGCATGGTGCTGGAGGGGACAGTGACCAACGTTGCCGCCTTCGGCGCCTTTGTCGACATCGGTGTTCACCAGGATGGCCTCGTTCACGTCAGCCAGTTGGCCGACCGGTTCGTGAAAGACCCGCGCGACGTGGTGAAAGCCGGCGATGTGGTGAAGGTCCGCGTCGTCGAGGTGGACGCGAAGCGCAAACGCATTGCCCTCACCATGCGCAAGGACGACGACGGCGCACCGAAAGGATCGGGCGGAGGAGGCCGCCCGGACCGCCGCGATCCGCCGCCGCCGGCCGCCGGCAACAGCGCCATGGCTGCCGCGCTGGCCGCTGCCATGAAGCGGCGGTGACGGGCAGTGCTCGTTGCGACGGTCTGTGTATTTTTGCCCGTCACCATCTTGCCGATTGGTGGCGGGAGGATTTGGTATAAGCTGGCCCTGTTAACCTCCGCGGGAGTCCGACATGGCCAAGCAGTCCACAGGTTACACCGCCCTCCAGCTTTCGCTCCACTGGCTGATCGTGCTTCTCGTCCTTTTCCAGCTGATCTTCGGCGAGGACATGGGGCAGTATAACGACACCCTGAGCTCCGGGCAGGATGTCGCCCCGCTCCTGACCGGCTACTATCTGCACCTCGGCGTCGGAATCGCTATTCTGGTGCTGACTGTTTTCCGCTTTGGGCTGCGACTTGTCCTCGGCGTGCCCGCGTCGGTGCCCGGCCCGGCCTTGCAGGTGAGGGCTGGTGAAGCCTTGCACTATCTCTTCTACCTGATGCTGATCGTCACGCCGGTCACAGGCCTTCTCGCCCAGTATGTCGACATTGAAACGTTCGGCGAGATCCACGCCGTCAACAAGCCGGTGTTCATAATACTCATTCTGGTCCACGCGGCGGCGGCGCTCTACCATCACTACGTGCTGAAAGATTCCACCCTGCGCCGCATGATGGTGCCGGGCAGCAACTGACCGCCGCTATCCTCCGAAAACGAAAACCCCGCGGGAGAGGACTCCCGCGGGGCTTTGATGGTCGTGCACGCCGATTGGATAATCAGGCAGCAGAAAGGTTATCAGCCGAGGACTTGCCGGAGCGACGGTCCTGAACGACCTCGAAGTTCACCTTCTGGCCGTCGTTGAGCGAGCCGAGGCCCGAGCGCTCAACAGCAGAGATGTGGACGAAAACGTCCGGTCCGCCGGCGTCCGGAGCGATGAAGCCGTAACCCTTGGTGGCGTTGAACCACTTGACGGTACCTACAGCCATGATGAGATCCTTTCCTCAGAAAGTCTACTTGAAGAAAGTCACGTGCCCGCACCGGAGCGCGTGACTGGGTTGGTTTACCGAGTTTGGAAAGGTCGTCACGTCGCGGAGGAAAAATCCCAGGCGTTCAGGGCCGATGGTCTGGCCAAAATCGATTGCTTCTCATACTACGAGAATCGGCCCGCTGCAAGCTACTTACGGACTTTGGCCTATCCCGGGCGAAACGCCTTGCAGATGGCCGGGTCGGTCTCGATGCGGCCGGCGCCGATCAGGTCAAGGCAATAGGGAACGGCCGGAAATACCGCGTCGAGGCAGACGGCGATCGACGTCGGCTTGCCGGGCAGGTTGACGATCAGCGTCGCGCCGCGCGTGCCGGCGGTCTGGCGCGACAGGATGGCGGTTGGCACCGTCTCGAGGCTGATGCGGCGCATCAGTTCGCCGAAACCTGGCAGTTCCTTTTCGAGCACTACCTTCATCGCCTCCGGCGTCAGGTCACGCGGCGATGGGCCTGTGCCCCCCGTGGTCAGGATGAGGTCGACCCTCTCCTCGTCGCAGAGGCGGACCAGTTCGCCACCAACGCTGTCGACGCCGTCGGGAACCACCTGCGTCAGGAGGTCGTAGGGCGAGGTGACGGCTCGGCCGAGCCAGGCAGCGATCGCTGGACCCGAAAGGTCTTCGTAGTCGCCGCGCGAGGCGCGATCGGAGACGGTGAGAAGGGCGATGCGGACCATCGAAGAAACTCCAGCCTGTGAATCACGGGAGAAGACAGCGTTACCATCTCGCTTCGCCCTTGGCCAACGCGGCCGAATCGGTCGACAGAAGGGGCACGCTTTCGAAAGAAGCGGCCAAAAGCACAGGTAGCGTGGGATGAAGACCTCGGGATGACCTTCAGCGTGGACATCGGCAACAGGACGAACGGCACGCGCGCCGCCTTCGACCTCGAGGAGCTTCTCGCCACCCGACTGCTGGTCCAGGGCAATTCCGGCTCCGGCAAATCGCACCTGTTGCGTCGCCTTCTCGAGCAGAGTGCCGAATGGGTGCAGCAGGCTGTCATCGATCCCGAGGGGGACTTCGTGACGCTGGCCGATCGCTTCGGCCATGTGGTGATCGAGGCGACCTGCTCCGAGCGTGATCTCGCGCTGATTGCCGCCCGTGTCCGCAAGCACCGCGTCTCCATCGTGCTCAACCTCGAGGGGCTCGACGTTGACGGCCAGGTGCGCGCCGCCGCCGCCTTCCTGAACGGTCTGTTCGACGCCGAGCGTGACCACTGGTATCCGATGCTGGTGGTGGTCGATGAAGCACAGCTATTTGCGCCTGCTGCCTCCGGCGAGGCTGACGGCGAGGGACGTCGCGCCTCGCTCGCTGCCATGACCAACCTGATGTGCCGTGGCCGCAAGCGCGGCCTGGCCGGCGTCATCGCCACCCAGCGTCTGGCCAAGCTGGCCAAGAATGTCGCCGCCGAGGCGTCAAATTTCCTGATGGGCCGCACCTTCCTCGATATCGACATGGCCCGTGCCGCCGACCTTCTCGGCATGGAGCGGCGGCAGGCCGAAATGTTCCGCAATCTTCAGCGCGGCGAATTCGTCTCGCTCGGCCCGGCCATCGGCCGCCGACCGGAGCCGGTCAGGATTGGCCCGGTGGAGACGACGGGGCGCGGCGGCGGCCCCAAGCTGACGCCGCTGCCCGAGCAGGGCGGCGAGGCGGCCCGCGAGCTGATTTTCCGCATGGCGACCGGCGAGGAAACGCAACGCGTCGCCGCGGCGCCGGTCTCCACCGCCGACATCCTTTCCGAGCTTGCCCGCTCGCGTGCCGCACTGGCGCCAGCGCCCGAGGACAATCCGGCCCAGGCCGACCTCCTCGGCCGCATCGCCCGCGACGAAGCGATCGAGGAAATCCTCGTCGAGATGATGGCCGAGCCCGACGCCGCCTTCCAGGCAGTGTCGATGCTCTACCAGGATTTCCTGGTCCGTTGCCGCATCAAACGGGTGACCGGTGACAGCCTCGACCTGCAGGCCTTCCGCCAGCGCCTGTCCATGGCCCGTGCCGGCGTCGAGACCGAGGCGATCGACGAGAATGCCTGGCAGCAGGCAACCCTGATTGCCGCCTCGCTTCCCGAGGACATGCGCGGCGTCTTCCTGCTGGTCGCCAAGGCGGCGCTCCAGAAGGCGCCTTGCCCGTCGGACGCCGACATCGCCCGTGCCTATGGTACCCGCTCGCCTGCGCGGGCGCGGCGGCTGCTCGCCTACATGGAAGAGCGCGGCTTCCTCGTTTGTGCGTCCGACCTGCGCGGCCAGCGGCTGATCCAACTGCCCGATCTCGGCTGGCAAACCGCTCCAGGCTCGGCGACCGCCGCCGCGGCGGCCGAGTAAGCCTCTCAGTACGCTTTATTGCGGTGTCGTCGCCCCTTGGAGCCGAGGAGGAAACGCGACAGACTATCGCTTTGGCGGCCATCGACTCGGGAGGAGCCTGGCGGTCCGCCTTGCGGGAGGATGGCAATGGTATTGTCGAGGTTGGGCGAGGGAGCGACGGCGGCCGTCGACCTTCGCGGCGTTGCGTTTTCCGAAACCGAGCGGGTGGTTTTGCGTGCCGGGCCGTTCACGGCGGCGGCCTTTCGCTTCGCGTCCGGTGTCGACGCTATCCGGCTGTCGAATGGCATCGATGAGGTGGTAGCGCTGCCTTTCCAGGGGCAGCACGTCTGGTCGGCGCGCCTCGGAGGCCGCGAGGTTGGCATGAAGTCGATGTTCGACATGCCGCGCCCGACCCAGAAGTTCTTCGAGACCTACGGCGGTTACTTCCAGCACGCCGGCGTCACGGCGATCGGCGCGCCCGGTCCGACGGAGCGCCGCGAGCAGCATGGCGAGTTGCCGAACGCCCCTTACCGCGACGCTGCCGTCCTGTTCGGCGAGGATGCGAGCGGCCGATATATTGCCGTCACCGGCCGCTACAACCATACCGTGGCTTTCGCCGTCAATTACGAGGCGGTGCCGATTCTGAAGCTTTACGAGGGCCGGCCTCGCATCGCCATCGGCATCACGGTGACCAATCTGAGAGCGGCACCGCTCACCGTGCACTACCTCGGCCACCTCAACTGGCGGGCCCGCGAGGGCGGCCGACTGGTCGGCACGCTGCACGAGACGGCCGAGGGGATGCGCGTCCGGCAGGAAATCCCGCCTCACATCCAGCCGGGACCGGGCTATGTCGAGTGGATCGCCGAACTGGCGAAAGACCCCAGCCTCGCCAGCACGCTCACCTCGGACAAGATTTTCGCGCCGGAGGTGGTGTTCGCTTTCGATCCGCTGACCGACGACGAAGGGCGGTCGCATTTCATGCAGGTGCATCCGGACGGGACGGCCGACTATACGTCCTTCATGCCTGAGCAGACAGGTGCCTGCGCCCGCTGGATTTGCCGTACCGGCGATCAGGAGGCCGTTGGCATGGCATTCCCGGTCAGGTCACCCGACGAAGCGGCTCGCGTGAACGGTCGACCGGTCACCCACGCGCCGCTCGGCAAGGGGGAGCGCTTCACAAACGAGATCGTCGCGGCGGTCTTCACGCCGGCCGAGGCCGAGGCCATGGCGCGCCACATCGAGGCGGTGAAGCGGCAGCGGAGCTGAACGGGAGAGCGGATGCCTCAGCTGAAGGCGTCGAGCGTCGTCTTCATCATGTCGTTCGCCACCTTCATCGTCTTGGTTGAAGCCTCGTAGCTGATGCGGGCGGTCAGGACATTGACCAGTTCACCGGCCATGTCGACGTTGGGGGCGGCAACCATGCCCTCGGCGTCGGCATCCGGCGAAGCCGGATCAAAGGCTGGAACATAGGGGTCTGCGGCATTGACGATGCGGGCGGAAACACCGCCGCCCCTGACATCGGACTGCTTCACCGTCACCGGCGCATAGGCGGTGGTGGTGCCGGAGGCATCCGGGAGAGGCCCTGAGGAAAAGACATTGGCGATGTTGGAGGCCGCCGCCTCGAGCCGAGTCGCGGCCGCCCTCATCCCGGAAGCGGAAATCGACGACGTGGATGAGATGGACATCGCTGCGGCTCCGGAAGCGAGATGGCTCATCACTATCGGCGGCAGGTGCTAAGCCCGCCTTGCCGCGATGCTGCAAATTTGAACCATTTGCCCGTCGACGCTTCCCTGGGGCGATTTATCTCCATTCTCCGGAATATTTGGACGACGGTTCCTCGAAGAACCGCCCCAACCGATGCCAAATAAGGGGGCATTCGGAGACGGATGCGGCGGGATTTGACCAGTAGCTTGCGACCGCCCGATCAAACGCTAAAGCGCCATGCCTCGGCATGGTGATGCCCTTCCGGAACAGGAGGCGACCATGACCACCGGATATCCAGCGACGCTGCCTCGCTCCGACCTTGGCCGACGCTGTCGGCGATCTTTTCGAATGTGCCGTTGAAACAAAACGCGCTCGAACGGGTTTGATGGTCGACCGGTGCGTGCCGGTCCTGGAGGCATGAAATGAACAGTGGGTTTATCGTTGAGCTGGCCGGCGATGCGGCCGGTATCTTGGTCGGCGAGGGCGGCGCCTATGAGTTCCACGCGGTCGATCCGAGGTTCCGCGTCCTTGAAGGCGCGACCTTCGATAACGGCTTTGCCGCCGAGCGGGCGGTGCGGCGCTTGGCCCGACGCGGCGCCGGCAAGCCGGTGCAACGCGGTCGTCGCCAGTATTCGCTTTTCCGTGACGGACTTGGCCTGACAGGCAGCCCGGCGGTCGAAGTTTTCAGCACCTGATCCTAGTTCAGACCTTTTTGCGGTCCTGTTCATTAATCCTTTGTCTTGTCTGTCTTTTTCCTTGGTTGTCCTTCTCGGCCCGTTTCCCTTCCAGGCGTGCCGATCAACTTCCCCGGGAGCCTTGGCTCTCGGGGTTTTTTGTTGGGTCTAAACCGAGGCCGCTTGGGCTCGGCCGCCAATCAGGTCGCGATACCAGTTGGCCGACGATTTCGGGACACGCGCCTGCGTCTCGTAGTCGACGTAGACCACGCCGAACCGCTTGGCATAGCCGTGCGACCATTCGAAATTATCCATCAGCGACCAGACGAAGTAGCCGTCGATACGGATGCCCTTGTCGCGCGCATCGGCGAGCACGGTGAGATGCTTCTCCAGATAGTCGATGCGGCCGGGATCGTCGCACTTGCCGTCGACGAGTTCGTCATACTGGGCGCAGCCATTTTCGGCGATGTAGATCGGCGGTAGCTCATAACGGGCGTCGAGGTCGGTAAGCAGACGGTCGAGGGCGGGGGCGTGGATTTCCCAGCCCATGGCGGTGCGCGGCACATTCTCCGCCTGCACGGAGCGAGCCCGCGGGTAGGGCAAGGCGGGGTCGTCGGCGATCCGTTCTGGCGCGTAGAAATTGAGGCCCAGGAAGTCGATGGGTGTCGAGATGATCTTGAGGTCGTCCGCCTCGATCTTCGGCATGATCGAGCCGAAAGCGTCCAGCACCTCGGCGGGGTAGTGGCCGAGCAGCACCGGGTCCATGAACACGCCGTCGTGGAAGGCACGGTAGCGCTCGGTGGCGGCGATATCCTCGGACCGGTTGGTCGCGGGATAGAGCGCCTTGGCATTGTAGACGATGCCGGCCGGCAGATCGGCGCGGCGCGCCTTGATGGCCTGCATGGCGAGGCCGTGGGCAAGGTTGAGCGTGTGGATCGCCGCCAGCGCCGCCGCCAGATTGCGTTCGCCAGGCGCATGCTCGCCGATCAGGTAGGAGAGATGTCCCGAGCACCAGGGCTCGTTGAGCGTCATGATGCCGGACAGGCGATCGCCAAGGCGGGCCATCACCACGTCGGTATAGTCAGCGAAGGCATGTGCCGTGTCGCGGGCGCACCAGCCGCCGCGGCCGTGCTGCTCGATCGGCAGGTCCCAGTGGTAGAGGGTCGCGTAGGGCTTGATCTCGGCCTTCAGCAACTCGTCGACCAGCCGGTCGTAGAAGTCGATGCCCTTTTCATTGATCGGGCCGCGACCATCGGGAATGACGCGCGGCCAGGCGATCGAGAAGCGGTAGGCGTCAGCCGATAGCGACTTCAGCAGCCGTACGTCCTCGGGCATCCGATGGTAGTGGTCACAGGCAACGTCGCCGGTGTCGCCCCCCCGGACGCGGCCGGGAATGCGGCAGAAGGCGTCCCAGATGCTCGGCTTGCGGCCATCCTCGTCGTGGGCGCCTTCGATCTGATAGGCGGCGGTGGCGTAGCCGAAGACAAAATCGCGGGGAAAACGTTTCGAAAGCGCTGTGCTGGACATCCTGCTGCTCCTCCTCGATCCCTACGCATTGCCATGAATCGGTTCACCCCGGAAGTCCCCACCGTTTCTTTTTGCGTTGATCGGGAATGGGCTGTATTGGGGCACCACTGATGGAGATGACTGCGGCCGATGGACAAGCTGGATTCCTGCAACTGGGTGAAGATCGCTTCCTATCTGATCGTTGGCGTCGCCCTGCTGCTCTGTCTTGAGATGGGGCTGCTCGCCGGCCTCCTGGCGGGTCTGCTCGTCCATGAGACGGCGCTGACCGCCGCCCCCTGGCTTCGCAACCGTACCGGCTGGACGCAGGAAATGGGCAAGGCGGTGGCGCTCATCGTCATCGTTGCCTTGATCTCGCTCGGCATCACCGCCGCCGTCATCGCCGCCGGCTCGATGTTCACCAACGGCTCGGAGGGCCTGTTCGCTCTCATTCACAAGATGGCGCAGGTGCTGGAGACCGGTCGTACCTATCTGCCGCCGTGGATCGGCGATTATCTGCCCGTCAACACCGACGAACTGAGGCGGCAGGCTGTGAAGTTCCTGCAGGCCAATGCCTGGGAGTTGCAGCGTTTTGGCCAGGATGTCGGCCGCATCCTCGTCTACATCCTGTTTGGCATCGTCATCGGCTCGCTGGTGCTGTTTCGCAGGCCGCCGGAAAAACCGCATGGCCCGTTGGCTGTCGAACTGATCGAACGCGTTCGACGTCTGACGCTGTCCTTCCGCCGCGTCGTCTTCGCGCAGATGCGCATCTCGCTGCTCAACACGACGCTGACCGCCATTTTTCTCTACGGTCTTGACCCGCTGATCGGCGTCGAACTGCCGTTCCTGAAGACCATGGTGGCCGTCACCTTCATCGTCGGCCTCCTGCCGGTCATCGGCAACGTCATCTCCAACACGGTGATCTTCATCGTCAGCCTTGGCGTTTCCGCGCCGGCGGCTATCGCTGCCCTGCTGTTCCTGATCGCCATCCACAAGCTCGAATACTTCGTCAACGCCCGCATCATCGGCACGCAGATCAACTCGCGCGCCTGGGAGATGCTGACGGTGATGCTCGCCATGGAAGCGACCTTCGGCGTGCCCGGGCTGATCGCCGCGCCGATCTTCTACGCCTATGTCAAGGAAGAGCTGTCGGCCAACGGCCTCGTCTGAGAGGCCTGTCCGTTCCAGTGCTTGCGAAGTCCCGGCGGTCGTTATACCCTTGAGTACATAACGATCAGACGGGAACGCACCTCCATGAAAAAATCGCTCGCCCTCGTCGCCGGGCTCGCCCTCGGCGTTCTGACATCGGCTGCCTCCGCCGCCGACCAAATCCGGATCTTTGCTGCCGCCTCGGTGGCGCCGTCCCTTCAGAAGATCGCCGACACCTACAAGGTCGGCAAGGATGTCGAGGTCCTGATCACCCCGGCCGCCTCTGGGGCGCTCGCCAAGCAGATCGAGGCTGGAGCCCCCGTCGACGTCTTCATCTCGGCCGACCTCAAGTGGATGACCTATGTCGAGGGCAAGGGCTTGATGAAGGACGGCAGCAGTTTCAATCTCCTCGGCAACTCGCTGGTGCTGGTCGCCGCCAAGGACGACAAGGTCGCCGTCGACTTCGCCGACACCTCGTCGCTGCCGGCCGTCCTCGGCCAGGAGCGTCTGGCCGTCGGCGAAGCCAAGAGCGTGCCGGCCGGTGCCTACGCCGAGGAAGCGCTGAAGTCTCTTGGCCTTTACGAAGCGGTATCACCGCGCTTCGCGCCGGCTGAGAACGTGCGCATTGCCCTGCAGATGGTTGCCCGCGGCGAGGCCAAGCTCGGCATCGTCTATGGCACGGACGCCGCCGCCGAGCCGGGCGTCGCCGTCGTCGCCACCTTCCCGGAGACCAGCCACAAGCCAATCGTCTACCCGATCGGTCTCACCAAGGACGCCGGGCCAGCCGCCACTGATTTCGTGACCTATCTCAAGGGGCCGGAGGCCGGAGCGGTGTTTACGGCCGCCGGCTTCGTCAAGTCGGTTGAATGAGTGGTTCCGGGCGGCCCACCGCCGCCCACCCGCCGTCACCTTCCAACTGTCGGTCGTCCATCGCTCGCCGATGACCACTTGCCGGCTCGTTGCCGATCGAACACTGTAGAAAGATGCCGGACCTTTCTCCCGATGCCTGGACTGCCATTGCCCTGAGCTTCAAGGTTGCCGCCATGGCGACGCTGTGGGGCGTGCCGGTGTCGATCCTGCTGGCGCTGATCCTCGCCAGAGGTCGGTTTCCAGGCAAGACACTGTTCGACGGCATCATCCACCTGCCTTTGGTGCTGCCGCCGGTCGTCACCGGCTACGCGCTGCTGCTCCTTCTCGGCCGCAAGGGGCCTGTCGGCGCCTTCCTCGACCAGCAGTTCGGCATCGTCTTCTCCTTCCGCTGGACCGGTGCCGTCGTGGCCGCCGTGGTGATGTCGCTGCCGATCATCGTCCGCGCCATCCGGTTGTCCATCGAGGCGGTCGATGCCCACCTTGAACAGGCCTCCGGCTCGCTGGGTGCCGGCCCGGTCGCTACCTTCTTTCTGGTGACGCTGCCACTGTCGTTGCCCGGCATCCTGGTCGGGGCAACGCTGGGTTTTGCCAAGGCGCTCGGCGAATTCGGCGCCACCATCACCTTCGTCTCCAATATTCCCGGCGAGACGCGCACCATCGCCTCGGCGATCTACACGGCGAGCCAGAGCCCCGAAGGCGACGGCGAGGCGCTCATGCTGTCGGTGATTGCCGCCGGCATCGGCCTTGCCGCCCTCGTCGCCTCCGAGATCATCGCCCGCCGACTCCGGAGGACCTCCTCGTGATCGACGTGGAGATCCGCCAAAGGCTCGGCGACTTTCTGCTCGACGTCGCCTTTTCCGGGGGCACCGGCGTCACCGCGCTGTTTGGGCCGTCCGGCTCGGGCAAGTCGTCGGTGATCAAGGTGATCGCCGGCCTGACACGGCTCGACGCCGGACGTGTCGTCCTCGACGGCAAGGTCCTCGCCGACGACGCAGGGCGGCATGCGCCGCCGCACCGCCGTCGCATCGGCGTGGTGTTCCAGGAGGCGCGGCTGTTTCCGCATCTCTCCGTCCGGCGCAACCTCCGCTACGGGCGCCTGTTCACGCCGAGGGCCGAGCGGCGCATTGCCGAGGGACCGGTGATCGACACCCTCGGCATCGGCCATCTGCTCGATCGCCATCCGGCGACACTCAGCGGCGGCGAACAGCAACGCGTCGCCATCGGCCGGGCACTGCTTGCCTCGCCCCGTCTGCTGCTGATGGACGAGCCATTGGCCGCACTCGACGGGCCACGCCGCCTGGAGATCCTGCCGCTGATCGAAGCCCTGCGCGACGAGTTCGGCATTCCCATCGTCTATGTCAGCCATGCCGTCGATGAAGTGGCGCGGCTTGCCGGACGGGTCGTGGTGCTCGAAGCGGGCAAGGTGGTCCGCGAGGGAGCGCCGGCCGACGTATTCCGTGTCGCCGCCGACCGTTTCGAGATCGTGTCGGTGGTCGAAGGCCGGCTCGGCAAGCCGGATGATGCGTTCCAACTGACACCGGTCGAAACTCCGGCCGGCATCGTCTGGCTGACCGGCATCATCCGGCCTGAGGGCCGGACGGCGCACGTGCTGGTCCGCGCCATCGACGTGGCGCTTGCCACGCACCGGCCGGTGGGGGTGTCCATCCGCACCGTGCTGACGGGCACCGTCGCGGCCGTGCCGGACGGTCCCGGCCCGAGCGTCACCGTCGACGTGACGCTCGACGGTGGTGGCCGTCTCGCCGCCTCGGTCACCCGAGCGGCGGTGGCCGACCTTGAGCTCGTGCCGGGCCGGCCAGTGTTCGCGTTGGTGAAGTCGGTGGCGCTCGACGAGCGGCCAGTGTGACTGCAGGCCGCATCTGAATGCTTTAGCCTCTTTCCTCAGGAGGCGGGTCAAGCTAACTAGCGTCCAGCAAAATGCCGACGAGGTTCCCGACCATGGCCGACGCCCACAAGCGCACTCACATCCTCACGCTCTCCTGCGCTGATCGTCCGCGCATCGTCGCCTCGGTTACCACCATCCTCGCCGGCCTCGGTGGCAACATCGCTGAAAGCGCCCAGTTCTGGGACCGCGTCACCAACCGCTTCTTCATGCGGATCGCCTTCGAGACGCCGGCCGCCCTCAGTGCCGACACCATCCGCGCCGCGCTGTCCGAAACGATCGAGACCTTCGGCATGACCGTCAACCTCGTCGACGCCGCCCGTACCCCGAAGATCGTCATCATGGTGTCGAAGTTCGATCATTGCCTGCAGCATCTGATGTATCAGATCCGCGTCGGCTGGCTGAAGGCCGAGGTGGCCGCCATCATCTCCAACCACGAAGACAGCCGACCCTTCGCCGAGGTGCAGGGCATTCCCTATTACTGCTGGCCGGTCGACAAGGACAAATCGAACAAGGCCGAGCAGGAGGCGATGGTGGTCGCCCTTGTCGAGGAGACCGGCGCCGAACTGGTGGTTCTCGCCCGCTACATGCAGGTGCTGTCCGACAAGCTGTCGTCGTCACTGTTCGGCAAGATCATCAACATCCACCACTCTTTCCTGCCGTCCTTCAAGGGCGCCCGGCCTTACCACCAGGCGCACGAACGCGGCGTCAAGCTGATCGGCGCCACCGCCCATTACGTGACGCCCGACCTCGACGAGGGTCCGATCATCGAGCAGGAGACCTCGCGCGTTACCCACGCCCTTTCCGCCGAGGATCTCGTTGCCGTTGGCCGCGACAACGAATCGCGCGTGCTTGCCCGTGCCGTGAAGCTGCACCTTGAAGCGCGCGTGCTGATGCACGGCAAGAAGACCATCGTCTTCGCCTGACATCCTTGTGCAAAGATCCATTTTGCAGTCCCCCAAAGTTGCAGGTGACCGCGGTCTGCGGGCGTGCTTTGCTGCAGCGTCGTCAGGATGTGGCTTCCGCCAGTCCGCGACAGAGAAAAGGGGTAGGGCGAACATGAATTTCCAGATATGGGCACCGGCTTTGGCCGTTGCCGTTTTCGCCGTCAGCACGGTCGACGTCAGCGCCTTTGATCGCCGCGTCATCGTGGTTAACAACACGTCCACGGCGATCCAGGAGTTCTACGCCTCGAACACGGGCGCAAACGACTGGCAGGAGGACATTCTCGGAGAGAGTACTCTGCCGGCGGGCAACGAAATGACCGTCAACGTCGACGACGGTTCGGGCTACTGCAAATATGATTTCCGCGCCGTGTTTGAAGACTCTACGGAGGCCACGAAGGCAGGCGTCAACGTCTGCGAGGTGGGGCGATTTTCTTTTGAAGAGTGAAGACGGCGCTCCCTCGGGGCACCTGAGGAACTAGACCAAAAGCCGATCGAGTTGAAACGGGCTTTTGCTTTATCTCCTGGTTTTCACACACCCGCTTGGCCCGAAAAGCTTGAAGCTTTTCGGGCACATGTTTGAGTGGGAGCGGGAGTGTCGTTAAGCGTTGTTTCACGCCGGCCTGCCAATGTCGCGCCAGCCTCACCTCATGCAGGGAGTTGTGGTGCTGAAAGGCGTGTTTCCCGGAGGCCGGGTCGGCATATTTGTGGGCTGCGGTCTGCTGTATGCCGGATTGTCGGCGGTGATGATTGCGGTCGTCGTGATGGCCGGTGTCCGCACGCCTGTGTGGCCGGCCGATGCCGTGGTCGTGGCGTTCCTCGCCAACCGCTCGGCTGGCGACCGCTTGGCCGGCGTCGTCGGCGCCCTTGTCGGCTGGCTGCTGTTCGCCTGGTATCGCGGCGGCGATGCGCATTTCTTCCTGTCCATCCTGCTCGTTCGGGCCGTCACCATGGGGACCGGCCTCTGGGTGATCGATCTCGTTCGGACCTGGGTCGCGCGGTCGCGCAATGAGGAACTGTTCGAGGTCGCCGCCGCGCTGGCTGCGACTGTCTTTCCGCCCCTCGTCAGTCTCGCCGTGGCGGTCTTCCTGTCGGCGACTGGCGTCTTGTCCCACACCCCGATGCCGCTCGGCATCTGGTGGGGAGGCGCGACCGCCGCCTTCGCCATCTTTCTGCCGGCGTTGCTCTATTTGCAGCGCGACGCGGCGCGACTTGGCCGACGGCCGGCCTGGCTGAGCCGTAGCGTCTTCGTGGCGGTGGTCGTGCTGTTCTCGGTTGGCGCAGTAGCGGCGACCGCCACGCTGTCCGAACCGGTGGTTTTCTTTGTCGTGCCGCTGCTGCTGGCGAGCTTCGTCCTGCGTCCGGTCGATATGGCAATCCTGTCGGGCGCCGTCTGGTTCGTGACGATGATGGCCGCCTACGGAATGACCGACGCTCTGCGTGCGCCAATGCTGATGCCGCTCGGCGTCTCGGTCGGTACGCTGCTGCCGATCGCCACCTGCGTGTTGCTTGAACGCCTGCGCCAGCGCGAGCGCGACCTCGCCGAGAGCGAGAACCTGTTCCGCCGATCGATGGATGATGCCAACATCGGCGTGACGATCATCGGCGGGGAAGGTCAATATCTGAAGGTCAACGCCGCTTTCTGCGCCATGACCGGCTACAGCGAGGCCGAATTGATCGGCCACAGCTTCAAGGGCATCACTTTTGAGGAGGACCGCGACGGGCTGGATGGCTTCCGCAACGGCATCGCCGACGGCACCGTGCGCAGCTTCAAGGCCGAGAAGCGCTACGTTCGCAAGTCGGGTGAGGTGTTCTGGGCGGAAGTCTCAATCATCGTCGTCGCCGACCCTCTGACCGGCCGGCCAGACCGGCTGATCGCCCAAGTCGAGAACATCGATCTCAAGAAGCGGACACTCCAGGCCATCGCCGAGAGCGAGAGCCGCTGGGCTTTTGCGCTCGAGAATGGCCAGCAGGGCGTCTGGGACGTCGACAAGCTCGCGGGTCGGCTCTACACCTCGCCCACTTGGAAGCGCATGCTCGGCTACGAGCCGGATGACGTGTCGATTGACGGTGGAGACGCCTGGCTCGAGCTGATGCACCCCGACGATCGCGACAGGTTCGTCGCGACCAACAACGCTCATGAACGCGGCGAGACGGAGTGGTTGGAGGCCGAATTCCGCCTGCGCCACAAGAACGGCCACTGGGTCTGGATCCTCGACCGCGGCAAGACGATTTCCCGCGATGCCGAGGGACGGCCACTGCGCATCATCGGCACGCATACCGATATCTCGCGCAACAAGGCGGCCGAACGGGAAATCCAGCTCCTCGAGGAGCGCGTGCGGCTTGCCGTCGAGGCCGGTGGCATCGGCCTGTGGAGCATCGATCTCGCCACTGGCGTCGCCGCCTGGAACGGTGAGACCTTCGGTCGCATGACGACCGACGGCGGCGGCGGCCGGTCGCTGGAATGGCTGCGGTTCGTCCATCCCGATGATCGGGCCGGTCTGTCGGAATTGCTGCACCAGGCGGCGATCGATCCCGAGGCGCGGGTCAACACCACCTGCCGCCTGCTGAGTCCTGCCCGTGGCATGCTGCACATCCGCGTACTCGCCGATCAGGTGACGCTGTCGAACGGCGACCGTCTGCTGCTTGGCACCGCCTGGGACATCAGCGAGCAGGTGATCGCTGCCCAGGCGCTGCGCGACGAGAAGGAACGCCTCCGGACAACGTTGCACGCCATTTCCGACGGCGTCATCGCCACCGATGCCGATGGCCGCGTCGCGCTGATCAACCCCGCGGCCCAGCGTATGACCGGCTTTGCCGAAGCCGAGGCCTGCGGTCATCCCATCGAGGAGGTATTTCAGGCGGTCCACGACGAGAGTGGCCGGCCGGCCGCCTCCTGTGTGCGCCAGGTGCTCGAGACCGGCGCGCCGGTGGAGCGGCTGGGAACGCAGGTGATCGACGTGCGCGGCCGCGACATCCACTATATCCGCGAGGCGGCGGCACCGATCGCTGCCGGTACCGGCGATCCGGTTGGCGCCGTTCTGGTCTTCCAGGACGTGTCGGCCGAACGCGCCATGCGGCGGTCGCTCGCCCATGCCGCCACCCATGACGATCTCACAGGACTGGCCAATCGCCGCCACTTCGAAACGCGCATCCATGAGATGATCGCCGCGGCGCGCGCCAACGACAGTCGCCACGGCCTGCTGTTTGTCGATCTCGACCGCTTCAAGATCGTCAACGACACGGCCGGGCATCTGGCCGGCGACGCTCTTTTGCAGGAAGTGGCGCGCATCATGCGGGCGATCGTGCCGATCAGCGACTGCCTTGCCCGGCTCGGCGGCGATGAGTTCGCTGTGCTGATCGAAAACTGCGACCGGCAGTTTGCCGGCTTCGTCGGAGAGAAGCTGATCGCCGCCATCGGGGCAATCCGCTTCGCCTGGCAGGGCAAGATTTACGAAATCGGCGCCAGCGCTGGCGTATCCCAGGTCGATGCCACCACGGCGAGCGCCGAGGCGGTGCTGGCCGAGGCCGACGTCGCTTGCTACGCCGCCAAGGCGGCCGGCCGCGGCCGCGTCTCGGTGTTTCTGCAGGACACCGGCGAGGCGCAGCGGCACATGAGCGACTTCCGCATGGCCGCCCGTATCCGCGAAACAATCGAGAACGGTCGTTTCGTGCTCTACGCTCAGGAAATCCGGACGATCGCCGATCCGGCGGCACGCGGCCGTTCGCTGGAACTCCTGGTCCGCATGCTCGATGAGAATGGCGAGGTATCGACGCCGGACACCTTCATCCCGGCGGCCGAACGCTTCGAGCTGATGGGAGCCATCGACCGCTGGGTGCTCGCCAAGGTGATCAGCGACTTTGGCCCGGCGATCATGGCGGTGCCAGACCTGTGCGTTGCCGTCAACCTCTCAGCCAATTCGCTGAACGATCCGACGCTCTGGCGCTATCTCGCCGATCTTTTCCGGGCAAGCCGACTGCTGCCGTCGCGCGTTACGCTGGAAATCACCGAGACGGCGGTGATCAATTCCTTCGAGGTGGCCCGCGACTTCATCCGTGCCGCTCGCGGCATCGGCTGCCGCGTCAGCCTCGACGACTTCGGCTCAGGCCTGTCGTCCTTCACCTATCTCAAGAGTTTCGACGTCGATGCCATCAAGATCGATGGCAGCTTCGTTCACAACATGGCCGAAAGCGCCTACGATCGCACCGTCGTCCGGGCGATCAACGAGATCGGCCGCGAACTTGGCGTTGACGTCATCGCCGAGCGCATCGAGGACGAGGCGACGCTGAGGGAACTGGCAGCACTTGGCGTCTGCTATGGCCAAGGCTACCTTTTCAACCGGCCTCGTGACCTCGTCGCGGTGCTCGCCGAATACAGCGTCGACCTCGATTGCGATGCGGTCGAGCCGCTCCGGGCCTGAATCTTCCGCAAGGCGCACCGCTTGGACCTTATCGCGGGTTGTATCCTCAACGCAGCCGGCTCATCATGCCCCTGTCGATGGCCGGCCGGAAGACCGGCTCGCGGAAACGATACGAGCGCGGCCCATCTCGGGATGGCCGCGCCTTCGAAGAGGAGAGCGAAATGGCCAAGGGACAGGTTAAGAAGAACAAGGAAACGCGCAAGCCGAAGGCCGTGAAGAGCGCCGGTGCCAAATCGGCATCGGTGACCGACGTCTTCGCCAAGGCGACCAGCGATGCCACTCACTCCGGCAAAAAGAAGCCGGCCTGACGGACAACGGCCCCGGACCGGCGGCTTTTGCAAGGGACGCCGGTAGTCCGTTGGCCGATTTCTCATGTTCATGGCGCAGATGAGACTTCGGTTTTGTTCGCGACGCGTGGACGCGGCAGCATCTTCGCTCGACGTCAGATGAGGTCGAGCGTCGTGCGGCCTTCGCCATAGGCCGCCGCCCAGTCGGCGGAAAAGCCCGCCACGCCGGAGTCGGTCAGCGGGTGACGAATCAGCGCCTCAAGAATGTCGGGCGGCAGCGTTGCCGAATGGGCTCCGGCCATGGCGACGTCGTGTACCTGCTGGATGGTCTTGAACGAGGCGGTCAGCAGTCGGGTCGGCAGGGCGTGGACGCGGAACAGGTGGACGAT
>Ga0316604_10001281_pt1 | contig 23074 bp, 15 predicted proteins | sample OWC_soil_day20_C_FD_207650 | JGI IMG/M metagenome (GOLD analysis project Ga0316604, IMG submission 207650) | Wetland soil microbial communities from Old Woman Creek delta, Ohio, United States - OWC_soil_day20_CT | ecosystem: Environmental > Terrestrial > Soil > Wetlands | place: USA: Ohio...
AAGTCTGCGAATGCGATATTTTGGCATAAAAAAATGCCCGGGACTGCTCTTTTAACAGCTTCCCGGGCATTCGACTGCTATTATTACAGGTTTATTGCTTCACAAGCACGATTTTCGCCCTGTCTGCTTTGTAAACCATATTATTAAACGCCGCAAAGTTGACCCACTCACTGGCTGGAAAGACTCCCGCCTTATGGCAGTAACTCCGGATATAGATGACCTGGTTGTCTTTTACCTGTATGTTAGAAGTATACTCCCCAAAGTTACTCTTCAGGATCACAGGCTGAGGCACGGACTCTGATGTATAGCCAGCCGGAATATTAATCACAACAGTATCTACATTTTTATAAGGAGAATAGACATTTACTGTTGAAACCCGGGGCTCCGTTGTTTCCTGTTTTGAACCAGCCTTGCTCAGTAAATTTGGCTCCAGGAACATCCGCTTCCCACTCACCGTTGCATAGTTATGTGCATTGATTTCCATCTCTTCGTCCATCGCGGGCACTAATCCCGCTATTTCTTTCGCCTCGTATTTATTTACATCATAACTGGGCATCAGGCGATCTTTGCGTAACCACTCCATAATTTTGTCATGAGAAAGGGCGTGATTCATGCCATGTGCATAGTCTTGTTGCAGCGCAGTAGAATGCGTATTGATTTTCACCAGCATATCGCCTGTCTCTGAAACTGTCGCTGTAATACGACGGACTTTCACATTCTGATCCATAGTATATGCCGGGGTGCGTACCAGTTTGCTACCCTGGTCTGCAATCACCAGCACCGGTCTGTTGGCAGTAAAACTACTCAGGTAACCCGCAGGCAGCGTATTGTTTGTACATTCCAGCCAGGTGGTATCACCATTGCCGGGTACGCAGGCGATCATGTGGTTAAACTGGGTAGACGGGAAATCCTCGACCAGTTCTAAATTCGTATCACCTGCCCGCACCAGCACAGAATTGGCCGGTACACCTGCTTCTTTCAGCAGGGCTACCATGTAATTGGACAATGCTTTACAATCGCCGTATCCTTTTGTTGCCACCGAATTGGCATCAAATGTCTGCCACCCACCTATACCCAGTACAATCAGGATATAATGGGTATGCTGCTGTAAATAGCGGTAAAGAATAGCTACTTTCTCTTTTTGAGACTTGCCATCTGTCAGGTCATGTACCGTCTGCTTCACATTATCAGGCAGCACATCGCGACCCTGATTGAGGGTGTAAATAAAGTGCCCCAGTTCTTCCCAGCTATTCATATTACCTTTAAAATCCTGCATTTCAAAGTTGGAAGGCGCCAGCATCACCGTGGTCGTTCTGTCATAAGATTCCGGAATATAATCTTCTTCCGGCATTGCCACCATACCTTTTACTTCCCAGGTATAGGTCAGGTTTTCCTTCCCCCTTGTAACTACAGGCTCCCCATTATAATGGAAGGACTTATAGCGCAGTTTATAATCGGGCGGCACGCTTACTGTCAGTTTTGCCTGCTCTACCGCATAGTTTTCATTTCCCTGTGGCGTCCAGTCAGGCAGGTAAAAGGCGTGGTTATATTTTACCTCAGTCTCTACCTCTATCGTATAAGGATACACTTTCCAACTAAAGCGGTAGACTTTATAACGGGTATCTGACATCAGGGCCTCATCGCCTACCCCACTCACATCAGTGATATCATTTTGCCTGATTTTGGATAACTCCACCCCTTCTGCACTTAACAGGCGGCCTTTGATAGACCGCACATCTTTTAGTTTACTATAATCCTCGTAGATGCTGGCGTATCGATCGCCTTTGGCATCCAGTATAGTCAGTACATAATGCCTGGTCACACGTACTTCACCGGGATTTACCAACCGTACCGTTAATTCTTCCATGCGCTTTACAACATGGGCTTTTTCTTTCAGGTTCGCGGGTATAGCGGATACCGGATACTCCGGATCCTTTGCCTGCGATGGTAACAGGTATCCCATGAGTAACAGGGCCAGTCCAATTGATTTATTAAACATGGGTTATGCTTTCTTTTTCAGTACAATTTGTTCAGATTGTTTTTTCACAATCAAATCGAAGAAGTCACGCAGGGTGGAATAATCATCCGGCGTAAATGTCGCTTTATTCAATTGAACCCTGCAGCGGAATTGAATGGTATTTTCATTTTGCTGTATTAGGTACTGGAACTGGCCTTCATCTTCATTCAGTTTTACCATGGTTGATTTTGGCAGCTCTTCTACTACATAGCCTTCAGGTAAGATCAGGTTCAGCGTATACATTTCATCCATCAGGTACGGCATTTCCACAGGGTAACGACGCTCCAGTGATTTAAACGGATTACTTTTATAAGCTTCCATCAGCATCGGGTTCAGATACAACATACCCGCATCGTCCGGGGTCATTTCAAAATCATACTTTACCGATAATGGCACTTCGTAATCATCCATGTCACTGATCTCTCCATTGGATATGGTAGTTTCCATAGAGAAGTTTTTAGCAATCGGCTTAAAGTACGCATCCTTGCCATTCTTCACGATATCTGCTCTCATTTTGCAGGACTCATAGTAAGTCGGCTTCTGGGAAAAAGAGCCTTTGATCTTACCACTATCGCCCACCAGCGTCACATAAGTGCTCTTGACTTCCAACAGGGAATTGGGATCCAGTGAAACCGGGATGACTTCAGGAGACATAATTCTTGCATGCCCATTATAGCAGGTATAATCCAGATGGCCAAAGCCCAGGTAAGGCTCGGAAGCATCCAGGAAATACCACTCCTCACCGGTATTCAGCGCCGCAATCGTATAATTGAAACGGCCTACCATTGGGTACATTTCATAAGTAACACCATTGTCGCGGGTGCTCAATATGAGGGGATACACGTTCAGCCCCGCTCTGCGCAACATAGCAACCAGTAGCAGGTTGATGTCGGCATCATTCCCGTTGTGAGAAGAATAAATGGCTTTTAATGATTTGGACAAATACAGGTCGTCGTGACTGGTGCAGGTAAAATTACTTCTTACATAATTATAGATGCGGCGAGCTTTGGCTGTATCATTGGTAATACCTTTGGTCAGCTCATCTACTTTATCACCCAGGAAACCGTTGTTTTTGTCCAGACCATCGCCAAAGGATTCAGACTTCTTCAGCTCCTCATACAGTTTACCCCAGGTACCCAGTACCGGTTTTACTGGTTGTTCCGGATACCTGTAGGCAGAAAGCTGGAACTGGATCATAGATACGTGGTTCCAGATACTGGTGGTGAATTCCTCTTCACGCAGCGCCGGCACATTCTCCGCCTCCCACTTATAGATATTGGTACCGGAGTTGATGGTGTAAAACTGGGTATGACCGGTTTTGCCGCCATAGGAGTTCTCTTCATCATAAGCGATGGTAAAGGACTGATGCCCCTGCGACTTATTTTCCTTAACAGGGATATAACCAGATCGCAGGAAAATGTACTCGTAAAACTCCGGCACTGTTACCTCATACCTGTTATAGATGGTAGGGTAATTGGTGCTCTGGAACTGCCAGGGGTGCAGGCGCATCTTATAAGGAGTGGCGAGGGTGTAAGTGTATTCAATGATACTGCCTTCTTTTACAGCAGGCAGCGTGAACTTCTGCACGACATCACCTTTTTTGTCAATTTTATCTGTGAAGATGCTTTTGCTGTCCATCTTCGTTTCTACCACCTTTGTCCCTTCCAGGTTATAGGTAGTCGCTTTGATGTCTTTGAGCTTGTTTTCGTCTGTTTCTCCTTTGTAATAATGGATCTTTACAGTGGCGGCATCATAACCGTTTTTGTCCAGAATGCGGATACGGGTGTGACGTTTAAATACCAATACCAGGCCATTGACCCTGTCTGATTCGAACGAAGCCTCGCCGATATCAGAGATAATCACTGCATGGGCGCCGGTATCCTGCTCAAAACCAGTTTTGCTGAAATCTTTTTGATCAACTTTCCCAAATTTAATTTTGTCCTGGGAAAACACATTCAATGACAATACAATGCCCAGAAACAGGGCAATGGGGAAAACTCCGACTTGTTGTGGTCGCATACTTCAAGTAGCTAAGGTAATAGGATTGATTTACATAAATGAAGATATGCAAAAAGTAGGTTTTCCATAAAAAATTTCATTTTTCTTTACCTTGCAGTTCACATGCAATCGGCGGAGACATATACAGCATTTATAAAAGCGCAGGCAGCGGATCTGGGATTTGATCACTGTGGAATAGCCCGTGCCGTACAGCTGGATGACGATGCCCGAAGACTGGAAACGTGGCTGAACAAGGGAATGCATGGAAATATGAAGTACATGGAGAATCATTTTGACAAGCGGATTGACCCCAGGAAACTGGTGGATAACGCCCGGTCGGTGATTACGCTATTATTAAACTACTACCCATCGGAACAGCAGGTGCCCGATGCCCCCCGGATCTCCAAATATGCTTATGGAAAGGATTACCATGAGGTGATCAAAGAAAAACTGAATACCTTACTGGCCAGGATGCAGGAGACTATGGGCGAAGTGAGCGGACGGGGCTTTGTCGATTCGGCACCGGTATTGGAAAGGGCCTGGGCGCAAAAGAGTGGGTTGGGATGGCTCGGTAAAAACGGGAATCTCATCCACAAGCAGGCAGGGTCGTTCTTTTTTATTGCTACACTCATTACGGATGTGGAGCTGGTATACGATAATCCTGTAGGAGATTATTGCGGGTCCTGTACCAAATGCCTGGATGCCTGCCCTACAGGGGCGCTGGTAGCACCGGGCGTGGTAGATGGCAGCAGGTGCATCTCTTATTATACCATAGAACTGAAGGAATTGCTGATTCCTGAAAAGATGCAGGGGCAGTTTGATAACTGGATGTTTGGGTGTGATACCTGTCAGGATGTATGCCCCTGGAACAGGTTTTCAAAGCCGAATCAAACGGCAGAGTTTACGCCTATACCTGAAATACTGAATTTTTCCACAAAGGATTGGGAGGAGCTAACGGAGGAAGAGTTTAGAAGGATTTTTAAACATTCGCCCATGAAACGATCGAAATACGCCGGCATCAGGAGGAATCTGAACTTTTTGGAATTTTGAGGAATTTACTAATGCTGGCAGCAGAAGGAATCTGAACTTTGGGAATACTAAAGAGTTCACTAACGCTGGCAGCAGAAGGAATCTAAACTTTGGGAATACTAAAGAGTTCACTAACGCTGGCAGCAGAAGGAATCTGAACTTTTTGGAATACTAAAGAGTTCACTAACGCTGGCAGCAGAAGGAATCTGAACTTTGGGAATACTAAAGAGTTCACTAACGCTGGCAGCAGAAGGAATCTGAACTTTGGGAATACTAAAGAGTTCACTAACGAAGTCTTCTAAATTTCCTGAAATTTTAAAACATTCACCCGGCCCACAGGCCAATCCCCCATTTATTTTAACGTTATTTTATCTTTTCTTTTCCGTAAATTGTATGACTTGCCAACAAACTTACTCTATCGGGGGTTACTAAAAAGAGTCTTATTGTATTATGGAAGAAGTACAGGTTTTAACTGCTCCGGGATTGTACGGATCGGGGCCGCAACACTGGCAGACAATATGGGAAAACCTGCCGGGTGTAAAGAGAATAGAACAGAACAACTGGGATCAACCCGAACTAAACGACTGGATCAACAGCATAGAAGATGCGGTATCCAAAGCCGGTCCTGATGTAGTGATCGCAGCACATTCCCTGGGATGCCTCGCCCTTGCCCACTGGGCACAGCACACAAAATTGAAGATCCGCGGCGCGCTGCTGGTGGCTCCACCAGATGCTGACCGAACGGGATTTCCAACAGTAGCGAAAAGCTTTGCGCCTACGCCGTTACAGCCATTACCTTTCAGGAGCATTGTGGTTTCGAGTACCAATGATGAATATGCTAGCCTGCAACGGGCAAAGACATTTGCGAGTGCATGGGGAAGCAGGTTTGTGAATGTAGGGGAAGCGGGCCATATTAATGCGGAGAGTAATTTAGGGGAATGGGAAAATGGGCAGACGTTGGTGGAGGAGTTAGTGAGGAATTGGGAAACGCTGTAAAGTTTAAATGCAGACTAATGCAGGCAAATCACTAAAACCATCAAATTATTTAAAAAATGAAAGGCTGGAAGATTCCAGCCTTTGTTATTCCACGTCATCTATGGCGTTATGCCAATTCTTTTATCGCTGACCTTTTAACAGGTAGATAGCTTCATTCCATCTCAGCTCATTCCTGAACTGGTACAAATCAGTGTCCTTACCAATCTTCACATACTCGATACCCGCCATGTCGGCAAAGTCCTGCATATGTGCACTACCCAGGTTCTGGCTATATACGGTATGGTGTGCGCCACCAGCCTGAATCCATGCGGCACAGCCTGTACGCATATCTGGCAGTGGTTTCCACAACACTCTCGCTACCGGCAGTTTAGGCAGGTCCTGTACAGGTTTCACGGCTTCCACTTCATTTACCAGCAAACGGAAACGGTTGCCCATATCAATCAAAGATGCATTGATGGCAGGTCCCGCGTCTACATTGAATACCAGTCTTACAGGATCGGCTTTGCCGCCGATACCCAGTGGATGGATTTCGCAGCTTGGCTTACCATCTGCAATAGAGGAACAGATTTCGAGCATATGTGCGCCCAGTACGAGCCTGTTAGCCGGATCGAAATGGTAAGTATAGTCTTCCATGAAGGAGTTACCACCAGGCAGTCCACTACCCATTACTTTCGCCGCTCTTACCAGTGCAGAAGTTTTCCAGTCGCCTTCACCGCCAAAACCGTAACCATCTGCCATCAGGCGCTGTACAGCGATACCTGGCAGTTGTTCCATACCATGGAGGTCCTGGAAAGTATCTGTAAATCCTTTGAAGTTTCCATCTTCCAGGAATGCACGCAGCCCTAGTTCGATCTTAGCAGCTGTACGCAGAGAAGCATGTTGTGCACCACCTTTTACAAGGGTAGCACCCAGTTTATATACATCTGCATATTCAGCCACCAGCTTGTCGATGCTGGCGTCGGAAACCTGGTTCACGAAAGCCACCACATCGCCGATACCATAACCATTTACGGAATAACCGAACTGTAACTCAGCTTCCACCTTGTCACCTTCAGTAACCGCTACTTCGCGCATGTTATCGCCGATACGGGCAAATTTTGCACCCTGCCAGTCGAACCAACCTGCGGCTGCTCTGAGCCAGGTATTCAGTTCGCCGATCACATCAGGATCCTGCCAGTGGCCACATATCACTTTGCGCTCGATGCGCATGCGTGACATCATAAAACCAAACTCTCTGTCACCATGAGCTGACTGGTTCAGGTTCATGAAGTCCATATCGATCTCACCCCATGGAATATCCCTGTTGAACTGGGTATGGAGGTGTAATAAAGGACGTTGTAATATTTTCAGCCCCCTGATCCACATTTTGGCAGGAGAGAATGTATGCATCCAGGCAATCACACCGATACAGTTTTTTGCGGCATTGGCTTCCTGGCAAATGGCATAGATCTCTTCGGGGGTTTTTACAGTAGGCTTGAATACGATCTTAACGGGAATGTTCGGATCGGCGTCCAGGGAGGCTGCGATGGTTTGTGCATGCGCAGCTACCTGCTGCAGGGTCTCTTCTCCATAAAGGTGCTGGCTACCGGTCACGAACCAGGCTTCAAGTTGCTTCAACTGTATCATATGCTATTGAATTTTTTTGTGATTAGTATTTATGGTTGTCCGTTTACGGAAATTGGATGATAGGTTTCGTATCGGATTACAGCTATCTTTTTACTGCTTAACGATTACAGGTTTCGAATTACAGTTATCGGATTTTCATTTACCGGTTACCTTTATCGAATTCCTGTTTTCTGATGGCTAGTATCGGATTACAGCTATCTCTTTACTGTTTACCGATTACAGGTTTCGAATTACAGTTATCGGATTTTCATTTACCGGTTACATTTATCGAATTCCTGTTTTCTGATGACTAGTATCGGATTACAGCTATCTTTTTACTGTTTACCAATTACAGCCTTCCGTTACTGTTGCCCGTAATAAGAATCCGGACCATGTTTCCGCTCAAAATGTTTTTTAATCAAAGAGTCCTTCAGGCGGGGGCATGAAGGGCGGATGGTTTCCGTGAGATAAGCCATTCTCGCTACTTCTTCCAGCACGGCGGCGTTGTACACTGCTTTGTCTGCTGTTTTTCCCCAGGTAAAAGGGGCATGGTTACCTACCAGGATCATTTCAATCTCTTCGTAACTGAGGTTACGCTCATTCAAACAGTTCATGATCTGGAAGCCGGTCTCATGCTCATAGTTACCCTTGATCATATCATCGTGCATGGGTGGTGCGCAAGGCACATCGCTGGTCAGATGATCTGCATGGGTCGTGCCATAGATCGGGATATCCCTTTGTGCCTGTGCCCAGGCAGTAGCGTAGGTAGAATGCGTATGCACAATACCGCCAATGTGGGCCCAGTGCTTGTAGAGCACTGCATGGGTTTTGGTATCTGACGATGGCCGTCCATTGTTCGTAACATTGTTTGCATCGAAATCGACAATCACCATTTTCTCTGGCGAGAGCAGGTTGTAAGGCACGCCGCTGGGTTTGATGGCAAATACCCCGGCTTTGTGGTCGGCTACGCTGACGTTGCCAAAGGTGAAGAGGACCAACCCTAAAGCGGGCAGTTGCATGTTAGCGTGGTAAGCCTGCTCCTGAAGTTCCTTGTATGGATGGCTCATTTGTATAATTTTTCAGTGAACGCTCCTGTTTACTTGAATTTTTTGATAGGACGCATTTAATCAGCTTTTCTGTAAATGCACCTATTTCCCTGAATTCCCTGAATTGACTCACTTAAACAGTTTTTCTGTAAATGCGCCTATTTCCTTAAACTTCTCATACCTATTGGCATAATAAGACACATTTTGCTCCCTTGGGAACCAGGTAGTTTCAAAACCAGAGGTCATGGCAGCCTGCGCAACATCAATATCAGGGTGAACACCCGCTACCACAGCGGCAAACATGGCCGCACCCAGTGCACAGGCATTTTCGCTGTTTACAATGCGGATAGGTCTGTTCATCACATCGGCCAGTACCTGCATGGCATAACCTGATTTTTTAGCCACACCACCCAGTGCAATCACTTCCTGAATAGGAATGCCTTCCTGAACAAAGCGGTCCGCAATGGCTTTGGCACCAAAGGCCGCCGCTTCTACGAGCGTTTTGAAAAGTTGCACCGCATCGGTACCCAGGTGTAAACCAGTAATAGTGCTCTTGACAGTATGATTAGCATCAGGTGTACGACGACCGTTGAACCAGTCCATGGCTATCGGGTCGTTGTCACGCAATGGGAGTTGTTCTGCTTTTTTTGACAGGTAAGCAAGGAGTTTGCCTTCCACTTCCGCCAGTTTATCTTTTTCTTCCGGCATGAGGTCGTATAATGGTCCCATGATCAGTTTACGAAGCCATGCAAAGATGTCGCCGTAAGCAGACTGGCCTGCTTCCAAACCAAGCATATCGGGCACCACAGAGCCGTCTACCTGACCGCAGATACCTTTTACCAGTTTGTCGCTGGTTTCTTCCAGCGGAGCGATGAGGATATCGCAGGTGCTGGTGCCGATCACCTTACAGAGGGAGTATGGACGGATACCGCCACCTACCGCACCCATGTGGGCATCGAAGGCGCCGGTGCCGATCACAACATCAGCAGGCAGCCCTAATTTTTCTGCCCATTCAGCGGTGATAGTACCAGCAGGTACAGTGGCATCCACTGTATCGGTGTACATCTGATCGTATTTATCGAGAACAGGGTTCAGTTTGGAAAGGAAGTCATTTGGCGGCAATCCTTTCCAGGAAGCGTGCCACATAGCTTTGTGACCTGCGGCACAACGGCTGCGAAGCAGGGTATCGACACTTTTGTTGCCGGTGAGTACGGCCGGGATCCAATCGCAATGTTCTACCCAGGCAGCGGCGGCTGCTTCGATGGCAGGATCTTCAGTTACGACATGGAGTATTTTGGCCCAGAACCATTCGCTGCTGTATATGCCACCGCTGTAAGCAGTATAATCTTTGCCATTGCTATGGGAGATGTCATTAATCAGGGCCGCTTCCGAGTTGGCAGTATGATCTTTCCAGAGAACGAACATGGCGTTGGGGTTTTCTTCAAAACCGGGCAACAGGGCCAGGGGCGTACCTTGTTCGTTGACAGGGCCGGGGGTGGAACCGGTGGTATCGACGGCGATGCCTTTCACCCTGGCGGCGGTGCCAGCCGGGCATTGTTTCAGCGCATCTTTAATACTGTTTTCCAGCCCTTCCAGGTAATCTTTAGGGTGCTGGCGGTATTGCTGAATGGCGGGGTCACAGAAGAGCCCCTTTTTCCAGCGAGGATAAAAATACACGGCACTACCGGCTTCCTGACCGGTCTGCGTATCTACAACAAGGGAGCGGACTGAGTCGGTGCCGAAGTCGACACCTATAACATATGAATGTTCCATAACGATCGGCCCTTTCCAACAACCTAAGGCGGCGGAAAGTTGTTTTAAAATGAAAAATAAATAATGCCTTTATTGTCAGTTTGACATTTATAAAACGTGGTAAAAAAAGACGATATGAGGGAGACCCATATCTATCATTTTTTATTATTTAAGATTACCCGGATCGGAAACGAAGTTGAGGAAGGCGTGGAATTTGGCGCTGTATTTTCTTTTATCCAGCTTGTAATAGAATGCTCCCCTTTTGGAAGTAGCCCTCTCTTTTTCTTTTTGTTTGATCAGTAAACCCGTGGACAATACTTTACGGCTGAAGTTCCTTTTGTCAAAGCCGGATTCGTATACGGCTTCGAAGAGGATTTGCAGCTGTGGGATGGTAAATTTGGCTGGCAACAGTTCGAACAGCAGCGGGTGAATAGCTGCTTTGTAACGTAAGCGTGCCAGTGCTTCAGATACCATCTGTGCATGGTCAAAAATCAGTTTTGGCGCCTCTTTGAGAGGGAACCATTCTGCCTTGTACTCATCGCTCAGCTGTTGTTTGTACTGATTGATGTCGATCAGGGCATAATAAGCTACAGACAAGGTTCGCTCCACCGGATCGCGGTTAGGGCCACCATAGGCATTGAGCTGCTCCATGAAGACGCCATCCAGTCCTGTCAGTTTGGTCAGTGTACGGGTGGCTGCCTCTTCGAGGCCTTCGTCCGCCTGCACAAAACCGCCCATCAGGCTCCACTTTCCTTTCTCCGGTTCAAATCCACGCTTGATAAGCAAGAGCTTAAGATCCTGTCCGTCAAAACCGAAAATTATACAGTCTACTGCTATCAGCATCCGGGTTTGCCGGGAATAACGTGTCATACTTTCCTGGTGTTTAATTCTGCTAATATAAAACTCCCCATTGATATTCCCAGCATTTAGTGATATTGATAGCTATAATATGAATGCAATATAAAAAATTAAATGTCATTTTTACAATTATTTATCCCGCCTTTTTTAATATTTCTTTTTTAGCAGCCCGCAGGGGATTGCGCCAAAACAGAACGCTTTTACTGTAGGCAAAAGCGTTCTGTTTTGGGAGGGGATTTTATGGAAAAAGAAATTCTGTTTATAGCTATGAAGGGGATAGTACCTCTTTATAGATCTGAAGGGGATAGTTACATTTGTAGATTTGAAGGGGAGAGTTCCATTTATAGCTATGAAGAAGATAGTCCCCCTTTATAGCTCCGAAGAGGATAGTTCCACTTATAGCACTAGAAAAGATAGTCTCCCTTTATAGCTCCGAAGGGGATAGTTCCGTATAGTCGCTTATAAAACGAATAATATTGTTATAAGCTGCAAACTCCTCTTTAGTATGCATAGTAGTGATCACCACCGCTTTCATACCTGCATTCTGCGCGGCTTCTACACCTTTAGGTGCATCTTCAAACACGATGCAGTCTTCGGGTCTTACCCCCATCTTTTCAGCCGCCTTCAGGAAAGTTTCCGGATGAGGCTTGCTGTCTACCACGTCATCGGCGGTTATAATTGTCTTGAAATAGGATCTCAGGTGCAGATTATCAATTGTAAAATCTACATTGAATGGGATCGCGGCGGTGCCGATACCCATTGGGATGCCCAGTTCACGCGACTGATCCAGAAATTGCTGTAATCCGGCAATCAGGCCAAGGTGAGGGCGGTAAGCTTCCTGGTAACGGCGCTCTTTTTCGAGGGCCAGTTGATCCATTTGTTCGTTTGTGAATTTGCCTTTGCCAAAGATACGGATCAGGACTTCCTGGTTTTTGCCATACATTTCCTTTTTTACTGCTTCGCGGCTGAGGTTTGCACCAAGGTCGTCGTTGAGGATATTAAACCAGCCATGTACATGATACTCCATATCATCTATCATAGTGCCGTTCATGTCGAAGATAAATGCCCGTTTCATAGTCGTTGTACTTTGGGGCAAAGGTAGAAAAATAAAAGCGGGGATTTGATGGTTGTCCTCCGGACAATCATCAAATCCCCGCGGGCCGGAGGGTAAGGCCATCCTGGGGATGGCCTTACCCTCTGGAAGATGAGCATACCCTCCGGAAGATGAGCACACCCTCCGGGAGAATGTGCATACCTTCCAAGAAGATGGCCTTACCCTCCGGGAGAATGAGCAGACCCTCCGGCGGGCAGTACAACCCGGATATTAAATTTCATCTACCACCACCGCGGGTCTCCCGCGGAACTCTTCCCTGCAAAACCACTGTCCTTAATAGTAAAATTCCCATTCGCCGGATCCGTCCACAGATCTGTCACCGTACCTGCATACACCGTCAATCCCACAATCGCATTTCCACTCACCACATAATCCGATGTGTTAAAACTACTACTTACATTAATCAACGTGGCAGCATTCGCCCGGATCCCACGTACACTCGTACTTCCTCCGTTATTCCGCCCGACACCGATGATACAACTCTTCAGACTGATACCCGCCGTGATATTGTTGGTCGCTGACTGACTATAATCCACCAGGTAAGCCGATCCCCCACCCTGCGGCGCCTCATTAAAGGTGCAGTTACTCAGTACCACTGAATTGGAATTCTGCTTACTGGTCACCACTTTTTCCAGCTTATATAATGTACTGTTCTGTATTGTGATATTCTGTATCGCACAAGCCACATTATCACAATTCACCACTCCATAATTCGAAATACTGTCTACCACACAATTATTCACCACAAAGTCACCCACCTTTGTACCACCGGTAGCAGAAGTTTGTAACCTTACCACACCACGGAATATTTCTACATGACAATCTTCAAAAAGGATCTTACCAATGGTTGATACATTGCTGGCATTGATCACGTACCTGCTGGCATAGTCATTACTCCGTAAAGTCAATCCCCTGAATACAACAGAGTCGATCACACTCCCCGCCGTCACATTGAAGTTGTTGGTGAAATAGATCAATGGTAACTGTGTATTGAAGCTGTTCTCACTCACGAATGATACGGCTTTGCCCAGTTCCATCGCAATATCGATATTATACGTCTCCCCTCTTTTCAGGATGATAATACTCCCCGCTCCCACTTTCGGTAAGGTATCTTCCAGGATACCCGGCACGCCTGTGATACCTGTCAGGTCTATCACATTCGGTCCGGTCGCCACACCGGCTTTGGTCGTAAAGGTCAGTATCCCCTTACTCACTTCTTCTTTAAAGATTTCTACTGTATAGGTTGTCAGTGGTTGCAGACTATCTACCTGCAATTTGCCCGCAATACTCTGTTCTTCCGACAATCCAATTGTTCTGGAAACACCGTCAGTTGTGAAGACCAGCTTCGTCAACCCCTGTGTAGATTTCCATAACAGAATGACAGATTTATCGATGAGATTACTATCTGCCAATGGTAGCAACAACTGCTCACCTGTAATGGAGAAACTTTTACTATACACCCAATTGGATGCACTGGCCGTATCTTTGCCATTCGTTCTTACACGGGCATAATACTTTTTACGTACTTCCAGGTATTGATCTGAAATCCTGATTCCAGTGGTATCTGTTGCAAAACTATGCGCCGTGGTCGCAAAAGTTGAATCCTGTGAAACCTCGACTGCATATGTCACTGCCGTACCGGAAGTGAACAATGCCGCTTTCCATGTGAGTGTAGCCAGCGTATCTGCCGTACTGATAGAGATATCACCCGATGGCATAAATTGCCTGGACAGACTGAGTTCATCTTCTTTTTTCTTACAGGCCAACAGGCTGATGAACAGAAAAAATATTACATAACGCATATAAGTCATTTTAATAGCCCTGATTTTGTACCAGCTTGTATTTATTGTTCAAAGCATCAACAAAAACTAATACCCCTGATTTTGTACCAGCTTATAATTTCTATTCAAAGCATCTACAAAAACTAATACCCCTGATTTTGTACCAGCTTGTAATTGCTATTCAAAGCATCAACAGAAATTAATAACCTTGATTTTGTACCAGCTTATAATTGCTATTCAAAGCATCTACAAAAACTAATACCCTGATTTTGTACCAGCTTGTAATTGCTATTCAAAGCATCAACAGAAATTAATAACCTTGATTTTGTACCAGCTTATAATTGCTATTCAAAGCATCTACAAAAACTAATACCCTGATTTTGTACCAGCTTGTAATTGCTATTCAAAGCATCTACAGAAATTAATAACCTTGATTTTGTACCAGCTTATAATTACTATTCAAAGCATCTGTAGGAATAGGAAGCAGCTCTTTCTTATTCGCCTCAAAATAAATCGCATACCCCTTCCTTGCCCCCGTCAGGTAATCTTCATTCACCGCCGCCCGCCAACTCTTGGCGGTATACCCCGAAGGCGCAGAAGAAACCCCCAATCCCGGTTCAAACAACACCTGCGATACCGGTCCGCCATACAAATCCAGCGCCTGTGTTTCATCCACTGAATTCGTAATATTATACGTCGCCGCTTTTGCATAGAGGTACAAAGGCACATTCGCATACCGCCCCTCTCCATTCATAAACTGACGCAACTTATCTCTTGTCTCTGTCAACTTTGTAGCCAGCAGGTTCCAGCGGATCAGATCATACTTCCGAATCCCTTCACCCCCGAATTCCAGCAACCTTTCATGCACGACAGCATCAAAGAATCCCTGTTTATCTGTAGGTATTTCTGGCAACCGGTCCAGGTGCCCTACATAAGCTCTTTTCTGTACCTGCAGCAAAGCATCCTGCGCCTTTGCAGAAGGCGCTTCGTTGATTTCATTGTCTGCCTCTGCATACATCAGCAATACATCAGAGAACCGAAGTATCGGCCAGTTGATAGCCAGATTCTGCGATGTACCGGTAATGCTCGTCCAGGAACGGCGATACTTACCATCCGTCATCACCCCAGCTGTTACCGCTATCTTCTGACTATTTGCATCTATTTCAAACAGGTTAATGGTCACATCCCGGCGACAATCGCCAATGGAATCAAATTCATAAAAATACGTGGGTAATACATTGATGCCGCCACCACCGCCACCAAAGCGGGAAGAGGTATTATGCTTCAGGCCATTGTAATACCCCAGCTTACTATCTGTACTGGCATTCCCCCCATAGGCGCCAATTTCAAACATCAGTTCATGCGCATCGTCTGTCCGCGTAGATGTATGCAATGACTTGAAGATATTTTCATACACAGGGTTCAGCGAATGCTGTTCAGGATGTGCCATAATATCCGCACATTCATCATAAGCTATCTGGTAGAACTTTTTATAATCATCTCTTCTCGCCATCACATGAGGATTTGTACGCAATGAATATCCGCCCACTGCCAGTGCAATTCTGGCCCTGATCCCTTTCACCGCACCTTTGGTGAGTCGTAAATTCTGATCGGGTGATTCCGTTCTCCAGGGCACTAATTCTTCCGCCACTGCCAGATCATCCAGCAATTGCTGATAAATGGAATCCTTGTCAGTCCTGGGCAGGTACATATCCGCCAGATCTGCGGCGGGCACCAATTGTGCGGGCAGATCTCCCCAGTTGCGCAACGCTTCAAAGTAAAACTGCGCACGCAGGGTCAATGCCTCTCCATACATCTTCTTCATCTGTGACTGCTCTGTTGCAGAACCACCATTATACAAAGGAGACAACGGGATATATTTGATACAAATATTCGCTCGCTCTATTCCTTTGAACAACTGGTTGAAAGGGTTCGGCAAATCACTATTCCCCGCACTGGCACCATAAGTACTGATCCCTCTTCTGTCGTCAGCACTATAGTCACCGGACGTTTTGAAATCGTCGGATGATTGTGGAAACAAACAGGAAATACGGTTACCGTATCCATTATCGCCGATCAACATGGCGTATACACCCACCACCGCAGCATTCGTATTGGATACACTGGTAAATACAGCATCCTGCGATATCGTAGACGGGTTCTCGATCGTCAGGTATTTTTTGCAAGCACTGAATGCTGTTGCAAAAATGATAAGTATAAAGAATGAACGTATGTACGCGTACATAATCAAATCGTTTAATCCATTAAAAAGAAACATTGACACCACCCAGTATGAAACGGCTTCTTGGGTAAGCCGCATAATCCACCCCCGGCGTGAGCGGGTTGCTGCGGCGGGTATTGGCCTCCGGATCATAGCCCGTATACTTTGTAAATGTGTACAGGTTATTGACGGTGGCATACACCCTGAAACGGGAGAAGACATGGGTTCTCTTCAGCAAGGTAGCTGGCAGTGAATACCCGATGGTCAGATTACTGATCCTGATAAAGGATCCATCTTCTATAGCAAAGGAGTGCAGGAAGTAGTTGCCCGCAGGTGCTGACCAGTATTTAGTATCTTTGTTCAACGCCTGCAGCTGATCCGGATCTGTTACCAGTGCACCATTGTCGCCATACCATTTCCACGCATCTTTCATCTCCCTGATCAGGTTGTTGTCTTTGTATTGATAGGTAGTGGTAAATTCGATCTTATTCGCATTGTATACCTTGTTGCCATAAGAGAAGTTGACAAAAACACTGACGTCAAATCCCCTCCATGTAAACTGCTGGTTAAAACCACCAAAGAACTTCGGCTGGGCATTGCCCAAAACCTGTCTGTCATTCAGTCCAATGATTTTGGAAGTATCTTTTGACAGCTTCTTCAGTTTGAGGTCACCGGGTTGCACTTCACGGCTACCAAGGGCTACCGCGCTGGTATTTGGCACATCTGATTTCAGTGTATAATGTTGTGTGCCGGCGTCGTAATTGAAATCTTCGATTTTGTAATAGCCATCGGTGACATAGCCGTAAAACTGCCCGATTGGCTGTCCTACCTGTACCAGGAAGTCGTTCAGACTATTTACCCAACCGGATTGGGCGTAATAAGATTTCAAGGGAGCACCGGTAGGATCCGTACCCAGACTCACAATTTTATTTCTGTTCGCCGCAATGTTGAAAGACACATTGTAACTCATTTTTTTCTTATTGATCACCACCGCCGCTATCTGTAGCTCCAGTCCCTTATTTTGTGTCTTCCCTACATTCTGGATCTGGCTGCTATAACCGGTTGTCTGAGGTATCTGGGCAGCCAGCAGGAGATCGCGGGTGTTGTTGTAATAATAATCCACGGAACCACTGATCCGGTTATCCAATACAGCGAAGTCCAGACCGAGGTTGCGGGATACGGTCGTTTCCCATTTCAGTCGTGGATTTGCTAAAGACAAAGGAGCAGTACCAGGAGTCACAGATTCATCAAAGGCATAGGAGCTGGTGCTGGTACCATACATGGTTTTGAACAGGTCTTCCGAGATGCGGTTATTACCCGCAGTACCCAGTGTAGCGCGTAGTTTCAGGTCAGAAAGCCAATGAATATTCCGCATGAAATTTTCCTGTGTCACCCGCCATGCGAGCGCTATAGATGGGAAGGAAGCAAACCCATTTTCATAACTGAACCGGGAAGACCCATCATAGCGCAGCGTGAGTGTGGCCAGGTACCTGTTGTTGTACCCATAATTGGCCCTGCCAAAAAATGAGATCAGCCTGTTTTGGGTCACGCTGGTAGTAGGCGGATCCTGTATTTGTCCGGTAGGCGGCGTGGCCTTTTGAATACCGGCAAATGCCTGTTCCGGTGTAAGATCCACAGGCATCCACTTGACAGTAGTGCTCTGAGAATTCCCTTTCAGCATATAAATTTCCTGACCGGCCAGCAGATCGATCTGGTGTTTATTATTAAAGTTTTTGTTATAACTAAGCGTATTTGAATTGGTGAGGGTCGTCGTTTCTCCTGTAGCAATAGTGACTACCGGCATATCTGCATTAGAACGCGCAACGGATGTAACATATCCATTGTAAGTATTGGTACGCGTGCCTGTACTGGTGAAACCTACCGTACTCCGGAAGGTCAATCCATCCAGGATCGTGAAATTCAGATAACCATTCAGGTTAGCATCATTACGGTAATCATATTTCAATTCATTGTGTGCAAGTAACACAGGATTCGTGAGGTTCGTAAGATTCGCATATTCAGGATCAAATACATCCACCACATCTTCATCACCGGGAGCGATGAACGGCTTGTAACGTACGGCATTGCGCAGGCGGTTAGTACCCTGCGAACCCGTATTTGAAGTACCTACCCCATCTACCCGCTGACGGCTGTACCGGGTAGTGATGCCTACCTTCAAACGTTTGCTGGCAGTATGATCAAAACGGAATGCTGCCATGGTACGGCGATAACCGGATTCCAGCATGATACCCTGTTCGGAAGTATTGTTCAGCGTGAGGTTGAAAGACGAAGTTTTATTACCACCTGTTACCGTGACCACATGGGTATTGTTCGTGGCATTGCGGCCAAATACTTCATCCTGCCAGTCAGTAGCCGGTACCTGTTTGTACAATTCAAGATCCTCCCAGCGACCATACTTATCCCTGAACGCATTTTTGGTATCATCGTCGGTTTGATAGTTGTACAGTTTATACTGGTACTTTACATAGTCATACGGCGATAAAACCGGTAGTTCGTTCACAATACTGCGTACCCCCATATAGCCATCATAATTTACGCGGGTCGGCATGTCTTTACCCCCTTTGGTGGTGATGATCACCACACCATTCGCACCTCTGGCACCATAGATGGCTGTAGATGCAGCATCCTTGAGTACATCGATACTTTGAATTTCCTGTGGTGACAATAAAGAGAGCGCATTTTCAACCTGTATACCATCTACAATGTAGAGCGGAGAATTGTCCTGTGTGATAGAGCCACCGCCTCTTACACGGATCAGGATATCAGCACCGGGTCTACCTTCGGTAGTCGTGACCTGCACACCTGCCAGGCGGCCTGCCAGTGCTTCGGCAGCGGTATTGGCCGGTACGTCTTTCAGTTCTTTCTGCGCATTCAGCGAAGAAGCAGCACCGGTAAAGTTGCCTTTGGATACGGTGCCATAGCCAACTACCACTACTTCGTTCATGTTGTTGTTCGCTAGTTGTAATTGTGCCTTTACCGTGTTGGATGGCGAAGCGTTCACTGTGAGTGTCTGGTAGCCTACATAGGTCAGTACCAGAGAGACCGTTTGTCCATTGGGAACTTTGAGGTGAAACTGTCCGTCGGCATCAGTCTGGGTACCCGTATTCGTGTTTTTAATACGAATGGTAACCCCCGGCAATTTATCGCCGGATTCTTTGCTGGTAACTGTTCCAGAAATCTGATACGACTGGGCAAACACCTCCATACATCCCAGGAGGATGGTCATGAAGAAAATTAATCCTTTCATAAGTGGAATTCAATGTTTAGAATCTTATAACTATTTCATAGACGTGTTCAAGTGGTTGATAGAATTGTCGGAGAATATCGGGTTACTGCTACAAAATGTCCCTCCTTATTATTCATGCTCCTTCAACAATTTTAACGGCTAATTTTCTAACGAACAACTTATTACGCGTGTTTATTTACGCAATCGTTCCCGGAACTTAACCGGAGGTAATACCTCACAGGTGAATTTAGCCTTTATTGGATAGCCCACTAAAGTATAGGGAAGCTTTATGACCAATCATACATCTCAACTACACTATAAGTACATTATAACTACACTTCTATATCAATTCGATATTGAGGTGCACATTAAGTGATGTATTAGTACTCATTTAGTGCTGATTTAGTATAAAAGCTTCACCGTAGTTGCAAGCGGTATAGTACCTTCATTCCTATCACCTATAAATTGTTTGTTATGGCACTAGTTAAAGACAGTTTACTCCTCCAACTCGTCAGAGGTACCCTTGGCGATCAACTCACGATTTACGAACGGAATGGCCAGATCATTATGGCCAAGAAACGTGGTCCGTCGAAGAAAAAACCGACTAAAAAGCAGCTGGAAGCCAGGTATAAGATGCAGGTGGCAGCGGCATATGCAAAGATGATCCTACTGGATCCTGAGCTAAAGGCTTATTATAAGTCCAAAGCAGGAGCCGGACAGAATGCTTATAACATGGCGATAAAAGATGCTTTTAAGTCACCCGAAGTACAGCAAATCCGGTTCGAAGAAACGACTGTAATCGTCACAGCAAAAGATGAATTCAGGGTAGCGGAAGTGGAAGTACGGGTGCATGATGCGGCGGGCGCTATGCTGGAAAGAGGCAAGGCTGTATTAGGCAGGAATGGCGTGGACTGGTATTATAACGCAGCCAGTTTGCCTGCTGGTGGAAAGGTCGTAGCGGTAGCGGAAGATCTGGCGGGAAAAGGAACAGTGAGAGAAGTGAGGTTAGAATAAATTCAAACAGCAATAAAAACATGCATGAAAAGTGGGAATTCACCAACGGGGAATGAAAACCATTTTCAGAAAAACAGTATTTCAGCAATAAAATCAACCTCCTGATATGCGGGGTATGGCTATTGGCATGCGCCAGCTGAAGGTATACCGGGAAAAAGATCACGGCGGCCAACAGCCTTCACCTGCCAACCGGTCTATTACAGGCATAAAAACCTTCATGAAAGAGGGAATTCACCAACGGGGGATGAAAACCATTTTCAGAAAAAAAAAGGTCGAATGAATTCGACCTTCGTATATCATAGTTCACGTTATTGAATAGCTGTAATCTGCAAAAATTACTGAGAGTTCATACAGCTTGTAGAGACTAAATAAATGTTTACCAGAAGCGGATGTACAGCGCACTGAGTATCAGCAGCGTTATTACGATCATAACGATGGTAGACGGTGCCAGTTTGAACATCGCTTTGTCCAGCTGGAAGGCTTTCGGATTGATGGCCGGACCTGCCAGGCTCAATATCACCATCACCAACAGGGTAAAGAAGAATGCCCAGCCCATACAGATCTGGAATGGAATTTCATATACCCCCTTGCTGTTCAGGAACGCAGTGTATAACCACGTTTCATGTCCAAACCATTCCGCTGCATAGTTATTGAACACCACGGAAAGTAAAAAGCCGGTTACGATACCTGCTACTGCCGCTGCACCAGTGGTACGCTTCCAGAACATACCGAGCAGGAACATGGCGAATACACCAGGACTGATAAAACCTGTATATTTCTGGATAAAGGTAAAACCACCAGCACCACCAATACCTAACAGGTCGTTCCATGTAAAGGCAATGGCCACCAGCATGGCCACAACGATCGTAAGGCGACCTGTCCATACCAGCTTTTTCTCGTCAGCTTCTTTATTGATATATTTTTTGTAAACATCCAGTGTAAAGATCGTCGAAATACTATTTGCCTTACCCGCCAGTGACGCTACGATAGCAGCTGTCAACGCCGCGAGAGACAAGCCTTTCAGACCATTTGGCAGGAAGGTCAGCACAGCAGAATAAGCATTGTCCGCATTGAATTGACCACCCGGTGCCATTTCGCCCTGCAGTCCACCATTCTTGTACAATACATAAGCGGCGATACCAGGCAACATCACGATCACAGGCATCATCAGTTTCATAAGACCCGCAAAGAGAATACCATTACGGGCTGTCTTCAGATCCGCACCCAGTGCTCTTTGTGTGATGTATTGGTTACAACCCCAGTAGTTCAGGTTGATGATCCACTGGCCTGCAAAGTAAATAGTGATACCAGGCAATAAGAGATAACGGTTGATGTACTCCTGCGAAGCACCGGGACCAGGTTTTTTGAGGATCATCTCAAAGTGATCGGGAGAATCTTTCATGAGTGCATTAAAACCAGCCAGTGCATCTTTGCCAAGGCCAAAGTGTTCGCTCACCATGGTCAGTGCCAGCCACGTAGTAGCGAGGCCACCAATGATCAGTACAATCACCTGGATCACATCGGTGTAACCGATCACTTTCATACCACCTAGCGTGATGACCAGAGCAAATATAGCCAGGGCCACCATGATGATGTGAAAATGTTCAGCACCTACCAGGTTGTTGATGGCCAGTGCACCGAGGAACAGGATGGACGTGAGGTTGACGAACACGTAGAGGAATAACCAGAATACAGCCATGATCAGCGCCACCGTTTCATTATAACGGGTTTTGAGGAACTGTGGCATCGTGTAGATCTTGTTCTTCAGGTAAACAGGAATAAACCAGACTGCTACGATAATGAGGGCTACGGCAGCAATCCATTCATAGGCAGAAACGGCGATACCGACAGAGAAGCCGTTGCCACTCATACCAATGAATTGTTCAGCTGAAATGTTGGAGGCAATAAGGGAAGCGCCTATGGCCCACCACGTGAGTGATCCTTCTGCCAGGAAGAAATCTTTCGTACTCATAGTGGCCTTCTTTTTCCGGAGGTAAATCCAGTAACCATAAGAAGCGACTACCAGGAAGTAGATTACAAAGATGATGTAATCAATGTTGGCTAGTTTATTCATATTATGTGGAATGTAACGGTGTCTGGTTTCACAACGGGTGCTCCTGCATCGGGAGGCAAGATAGTAATAATTGTCAATTTTACATTTAAAGTCTAAAAATATTTTTATCTGGTAAAATTTTAACCTTCGAATGTGCAGATTTTGCCTTCGGCAGTTTTTTTCTATATTACATCCTTATGCGTCAATTATTAAAGAACTATAGTAGCATCCTGCTTTTGCTGGGAGGGATCATTACCGGCAGCATTATGGGTCTCACGCTAGGGCCACGGGTATTGATCCTGAAACCCATCGGTGATATTTTCCTTAACCTGATCTTTATTGC